>RCNG010001018.1_pt1 | contig 17164 bp, 11 predicted proteins | sample 2041371 | NCBI WGS metagenome assembly RCNG01 (sample SAMN09708227, study PRJNA481090) | Marine sediment metagenome, whole genome shotgun sequencing project. | biome: marine sediment; feature: ocean; material: sediment; isolation source: Sewage treatment plant 1 marine sediment (STP1) ... | reverse complement strand
GGAGGGCTGCGACCGCGCTGCTCGGGCGCCGGCGGCCTCCTTCCGATCTGGAAGAGCCGCTCTTCATCGCCACTCCCGTGGGTTGCCCGGCATGGACATTGTGCTGAGGCGACGCTTTGCCGGGAGGTCTTGCCGGCACAATGTCATGCCCGGCACGCCCCGCTGGGCGCCTTTTTGGCGTTCTTTCATCATGACGCTCCTGGGTGGAGGAGGCGCCAGGTGATTGACCATGCCGTGGCAGCAACCGTGGCAGCAACCGATCTCGTCGGGATCGGGAACGGGATCGGCTACGGCCACGGAAACGGAAACGGAAACGGATACGGCCACGGCTACGGGACTGAGCGTGCGAGAATGCTCCCACCATGATCGACGCCGATCTCAACCCGCAGGTGATCGCCCAGGTCCGGGACGCCACGGATCTGGTGGAGGTCGCGGGCGATCACGTCAAGCTCAAGAAGCGCGGCCGCAAGTACGAGGGGCTCTGCCCCTTCCACGAGGAGAAAACGCCGTCCTTTTCCATTGATCCCGAAAAGGGGCTCTTCTACTGCTTCGGCTGCCACGCTGGCGGCGACGCCATCAAGTTTGTCATGGAGCTCGAGCGGCTGAATTTCCCCGAGGCCGTTGAGCGGCTCGCCCGGCAGTTCGGGGTCCATCTGCCCCCGGCGAGCCCCGGCGCACGACGGCGCCGTCAGACGGGGGATCGAATCCGCACCGTCCTCGAGGAGGCGCAGCACTGGTTCTCAGAGCAACTCGATGGTCCGGCTGCGGCTGGCGCGCGGTCCGAGCTCGAACGCCGGGGCTATGGCAAGGAGACCTGGGGTGGTTTCGGCTTCGGCTATGCGCCCGACGACTGGCGGCAGCTGCTCGAACACCTCAGCCGGCGCCATCCCGAAGGCGTGATCGTGGAGGCCGGACTGGCGGTCCAACCGGACTCGGGAAAGAACCCGTACGACCGCTTCCGCGGCCGATTGACCTTTCCCGTCCGCGACAGCGAGGGGCGGCTCATCGCCTTTGGCGGCCGGATCCTCGGTGATGGTGAGCCCAAGTACCTCAACTCTCCGGAGAGCCCGCTCTTCCACAAACGATCGACCCTTTTCTGCCTCGACCGCGCACGCCGCGCCATCGCTGATGAGGCCGAGGCGGTGGTTGTGGAGGGGTACTTCGACTGCTTTTCTCTCCACCTGGTGGGTATCACTCACGTCGTTGCGACCCTCGGGACCGCCCTGACCTCGGAACACGCTCGATTGTTGCGACGCCGGGTCGGCGCCGACGGCAGGGTGGTGTTGTGTTACGACGCGGACACCGCCGGGCGGCGGGCCGCGGCGACCGGGGCGAAGGTCCTTCTCGAGGCTGGGGTTGCGGTCGCGGTGGTGGGCCTGCCGCCGGGGACCGATCCCGATGATGTCGTTCGCGCCGAGGGCGGTGATGCCGTCCGCACCATGCTTGGCAAACCCTCGTCTCTGGTCGAGTTTCTGGTGCAGGATCTGCCCGATGATCGGGCCGCTCGACAACGCGGCGCCGCCGAGCTGGCCACGCTGGTGGGTTCTGCGAGGGATCCGCACATCCGTGACGAGCTTTTCATGGAGCTGACCCAACGGATCGGTTTCTCACAGGACGTTCTCCGCGATCTGGCCCGACGGGTGGGCGGGCAGGGGGGCGCGACGCGAGCACCTTCGGTCAGGCCTTCGTTGGGTGCCGGGGAACTCTTCCTGGCCCGCATCATCCTCGACGGCGGCACCGGTTGGAGGCGCCTGGTGGCCGATCAGGTGGAACCGGCACATCGAGGAGACGAACGGTTGGGCCGCCTGATCGAGGCGCTGCGCGTCTTCTGCAGCGACGAAGCCAAAGCCGATGGGGATTTTGTCCGTTGGCTCCAGGACTCGGTTGAAGATGAGGAGCTCATGATGCTGGTGGCACAGGTCAGCGCCGGCGCCGGCCCCGAGCTCACCGAAGATACGATCCGGATGCAACTTCAACGTGTCGTGCTCGAGCAGTGGAAGGCCCAGGCTCGCGATCTCACGGCGGCGATTCGTCGAGCGGAGGATCGCGACGACCTCGAGGCGGTGGCCGAATTGCAGCAACAGCTGGGTGAACTGAGGTCTCGACGCCCGGATTTCTAGTCGGTGAATCCCGTCCGGAAACTCCTATGAAGACAGCGAATCTGCCCCGAATTCGGCGAAAACAGATATTTTTTGGACGAATTCTGTCTCAGGGGTTGCCAAATCGGACATCGGGGCCCATATTTCTTCAGATGACAAAAAGACCTGAGACGAAGGTCTGCGTCGATCAGAAAGTGCCCGCCACGCTCTCGTACCCGATGGATGTATCTCTGTGAAAGCTTTGAGTGGGAAGTGAATTCGATCGAAGCCTGTTGTGTAATCGCGTGCCGAGTTCTGCAGGGCCCAGCGGGGGACGAGGGCACAACGAAAAATCCGACATTGATTCGAGGTGACGTTTCATGGAGCAGCCGCGCGTTCTGGCTGAGGAAAAGTATCCCGAGCTCGTCAAGCTGATTCAAACCGGCAAGGACCGCGGGTTCATCATGTACGAAGAGCTCTTCGAGCAACTGCCCGAAGAGGTCACGGGCATCGCCGAGAAGCTCGATGACATCTATATCCGTCTTGGTGAACTCGAGATCGACGTCGTCGAGGCCGACAGCGTCGAACCCGAAGCCAAAGATGGCGAGAAGGCGGCGGGCGAGAAGGACAAGAAGGACGGCGGCCCCCCCAGGCCGCAGGCCAGGTCGGCAACCGAGCAGCTCGAGAAGACCAACGACCCGGTCCGCATGTATCTGCGTGAGATGGGAACGGTCAAGCTGCTCGATCGCGAAGGGGAGGTGGAGATCGCCCAGAGGATCGAGGCCGGTGAGGCCAAGGTCTTTATTGCGCTCTCCAAAGAGCCGGAGTTGCTCGAGCTCTTTCTCAGAACCAACGAACGCGCCCGCCGAGAACGCCGTGGTGTCCGCGAACTGCTCCAGGGACACCTGACCGAGCTCGACGAAAAGGCCGAAGATCGGGTTCGCGAGAGCCTCGGCATCTTCCGGACAATCAACGGGCTCGATGATGAGTCGAAAGAGCTCAAGCAGCGCCTTCGGCGGTGCAAGAAGAGTGGCAAGCGACACAAGGAGCTGTCCGACAAGATTGCGGCCAACACCGCTGACATCGCGCTCCTCGTGCGAAGGGCCGATTTCACGACCACCACCAGAAATCGGCTGTTGACCTTCCTCGGTGAGGTCGAGCGCCAGTTCTCCATTCCCGTTCAGACCATCAATAGAGACCGCAAGAAGCTCCAGCACGAAAGAAACGTGGAACGGCGTCAGTTCTATCAGGCGCGCATCGGCCGCTACGAGGATGAGCTCGAAAAGCTCGAGGAGCGGTTCGAAACGCCGTATGACGATCTCAAGATTCTTCTCGCCGAGGTGCGGCGGGGCGAGGGCAACACCGATCAGGCCAAACAGGAGCTCATTGTCGCCAATCTTCGGCTGGTGGTCTCCATCGCCAAGAAGTACACCAACCGCGGCCTTCAGTTTCTCGAGACCTCATCCAGGAGGGCAACATCGGTCTGATGAAGGCGGTGGACAAGTTCGAGTACCGCCGCGGCTACAAGTTTTCGACCTACGCCACCTGGTGGATCCGGCAGGCCATCACTCGCGCCATCGCAGATCAGGCGCGCACGATCCGCATTCCGGTGCACATGATCGAAACCATCAACAAGCTCACCCGGACAACCCGGATGCTGGTGCAGGAGCTGGGCCGGGAACCCACCGTCGAGGAGATCGCGGGACGGATGGAGATGCCGGTCTCGAAGATCCGCAAAATCCACAAGATCTCCCAGGAGCCCATCTCGCTGGAGACTCCCATTGGCGAGGAGGAGGACTCCCACCTGGGCGACTTCATCGAGGACACCAACTCGGTCTCACCCATCGACGCGGTGATCATGCGGACCCTCAAGGACCACACCGAGTCGGTGCTCAAGTCGTTGACGCCGCGTGAAGAGCAGGTCTTGAAGCTGCGCTTCGGTATCGGCGACGGCACCGAGCACACCCTCGAGGAGGTCGGACGGACCTTCAACGTCACCCGCGAGCGGATTCGTCAGATCGAGTACAAGGCGCTGAGAAAACTCCGCCACCCGACCCGTGCTCATCTGCTGAAGCCGTTCTCCGAAGGCAATAGCTGACCGCAATCCGCCCGCCACAAGCTATTAGCCTTTAGCTGTTAGCAATTAGCTTTCGGCCCACCCAGCGCAGGTGGGCTTTCGGCTAAGTGCCAATAGCTAAATGCTTGTTCTTCGACCCCGTCGGAGCTAAAATGCGCTGGGCCCATAGCTCAGCGGTTAGAGCCGCCGGCTCATAACCGGTCGGTCCCAGGTTCGAATCCTGGTGGGCCCACGGCTCGTCTGTCGGCTTCGATGTGGAATTTGAGAATACGCAGCAAGGGGAATTGGTGAACAACGTACGCCACGATCTCGCTCTTTTGGTTCGACTCCAAGAATTGTACGATCGCATCGCCGAGGCGATTCGAGAGCGACAGACCCCGCCTCGCGAGGTCCGTGAACTCCAGCAAGCCAACCTCGACCGCCAGGCCGAGCTCGAGAAGATCGAGCAGCAGGTGCAGGCCCACGAGGAGGAGCTCAAGGAAGTCCGCAAGAAGGAAGAGGAGGGGAAGGTCGAGCTCGAGCATTTCCAGCGCCAAAAGGGATCGGTCACCAACGAGCGCGAATTCACCGCAGTGATCTCCGAGATCGACTATGCCACCAAGGCGCTTGAAGAAGCCGCATCACGACGACGGGAACTCGAGGACGCCAACAGCGCCCTTGCAGCCGAGACCGAGGAGCGCAGGAATGCGCGACCCGAGGAAGAGGCGGCGCACAAGGATGTCGTTGAGGCTTGGGAATCGCGCAAACAGGAGCTCATGGTTCAGGTTCACGCGCTCGTGTCCGAGACCAAAACCCTGGAAGGCGATGTCGAGCCCAAGCACCGTGCAGGCTTCATGCGGTTGCTCGAGTCGAAGAAGGGCACCGCGGTTGCGGCCGTGGTCGATGGCTCGTGCTCGCTCTGTCACTTTGCTCTGCGTCCCCACCTGCAGCAACGGGTGCGGCGTTGTGAGGAGATCATCACCTGCGAGACCTGCCACCGGATTCTTTTCATGGAAGAGACCATCAACGAGGTGGACGCACCGACCGAAAGTGTCTGACCGATGAGCTCGAGCCTCGCAGGACGATTGGCGTCGGTTCAGGAGCGCGTTGCCACGGCGGCGGAGGCCGCGGGTCGCGATCCTTGCGACGTGACGCTGATCTCGGTTTCAAAGACCCACCCGGCAGAGGTTGTGGATGAAGCCGTGCGGGCCGGCGCCCTCGATCTCGGCGAGAATCGAGTGCAGGAAGCTCAGGCCAAGAAACCCGGTGTTCGGGAGGCAAAGTGGCACCTCATCGGGCCGTTGCAGCGCAACAAGGCGCGCGTCGCCCTCGAGGTCTTTGACGTGATTCACACCATCGACCGACCGGAAATCGCCCGACGGCTCCAGTTTCTCCTCGAGGAACACTGGCCGGACCGCGTGCTGGATGTCCTGCTCGAGGTCAATGTCGGGGACGAGCCGCAGAAGGCTGGTGTGTCGCCTGAGGATCTTTGCGAGCTTCTCGATGAGGTGCGGACCCATGACCGGCTCGTGGCGAGAGGGCTGATGGCGATTCCCCCGTTTGCGGCGGAACCCGAGGCGTCGCGCCCCTATTTTCGCTCGTTGCGAGAACTTCGCGATCGGATGGAGACCGAGACGGGCCGGCCGCTGCCCGAGCTTTCCATGGGGATGAGCCATGACTTCGAGATCGCGGTGGCCGAGGGCGCAACCCTGGTTCGGGTCGGAACTGCGATTTTCGGAGCTCGAGGTTATTGATCAATAACGAATCGCAGTGAAACGGACCGCCATCGGCGGCGTCCGGTTATACTTGCTGCGCGTCCGGCTTTGTGAAAAAATTCTCATCGACTGGAACCGTGGAGCAAACAATGGACGAGAACAACGTGATTTCGCCGGAACAGGCGACGCACACCTTTCGACTGGCTGAAGAAGCCGCACCGGAATGCATCGAGTTTCTTCGGGACCTCGTAACCATCCCTTCGCCAAGTCGAGGCGAACGACTTGCGTGCGAGCGGGTCATGCGCGAGATGGAGACATTGGGCTATCGCGACGTCCACCTCGATGAGATGGGCAACGTGCTCGGCCGGTTCGGCAGCGGACCCAGGGTCTTGGCCTTTGACGCCCACGTCGACACGGTTGGGATCAGCAATCCGACCCGCTGGAAGTACGACCCGTTTCGGGGGGTCGTCTCGGGAGGCATCCTCTACGGTCGCGGGGCATCGGACCAGAAGGGCGGCCTCGCGGCGGTGGTCCACGGGGTGGCGCTGGCGGCCAGAATCGGCCTGCCGGATGATTTCTCCGTCTGGGTGACCGCAACGGTCAACGGCGAGGATTGCGTCGGCCTCTCGTGGCAATACCTCGTGAACGAGAGCGATCTCCGGCCGGAGGCGGTGGTGGTTTCCATGCCCTCCCACCTTGGGGTCTGCAACGGTCAGCGCGGTCGGATGGAGATCAAGGTCGTTGCGCACGGTGAGTCGACCCACGGATCGCAGCCGGACCGGGGAACCAACGCCATCTATCTCATGAGCCCCATCGTTCAGGAGCTAGCCGAGCTCCACCGCAATCTGCCCACCGATCACGCGACCCTGGGTCGCGGTTCCATTGCGGTCACCGAGTTCAGCTCGCAGTCGCCGTCGAAGACCGCCATCCCCGATGAGAGCCACGTCCACATTGACCGCCGCCTGACCATCGGCGAGACCCCGGAAGAGGCCCTCGCTCAGATCGAAGAGCTGCCGGCGGTGCAGGCCGCCGGCGCCGAGGTGCAACTCGTCAACTACAACTATCCTTCGTGGCGCGGTTTCGCCTACCCCACCGACAAGGTTTTCCCGGCTTGGGAGACTCCGGCAAACAGCGCCGCGGTGATTGCCGGCGTGTCCACCGCTCGCCAGGTGCTCGGCAGAGAGCCGCGTATGCACCGCTCGAAGTTCTCCTCGAGCGGATGCGCCACCGCCGGCCTTTTCGGGATTCCGACCGTCGGTTTCGGTCCGGCCGACGAGCTCCACTCGCACTCGGTCAACGACCAGATCGCCCTCGCCCAACTCCAGCCGGCCATGGCCTTCTACGCCATGTTCGCCGAGGTCTATCAGGCGTCCGCACCGGAGTCCGAAGAAGGATAGTTCACCGCGAACGCGCTACGATCGCAAAGAACATAACCACACACTTAGCCGTTAGCTGAGCCTCTTGCACGAATGCGGGTGACAAACCCGTTTGTTCTGCGCACGGTCGAGGGCCGAACGCCGAAGCGATTGCCTCATGTCGCTGTGGATCTGAATCGGCGCCTTAGTGTGCGATATTTTTGTGTCTTCGAGTCTTTGTGGTTGCGACGACTCGCCCAGGTCGTGGCGCTATTGTAAAAGGCCCACGAGGTCCGAGACGGACGCGATGGGGACCGTCGGCAGCGCCAGCTTGGCGTCCGCGGAGCGGGCCGGCAGGGCGACCCTGCCAAAGCCCAGGGCGGCGGCCTCGCGGACCCTCTCGGCGGTCCGGCTCACCGCGCGCACTTCACCCAGGAGACCGATTTCGCCGAAGACCGCGAGATCGGTGGGAAGAGGTCGGTCGGCGGCCGACGAGATCAGAGCGGCCGCAATGGCGAGATCCAGGGCCGGTTCCCGCAGCGACAAACCTCCGACGAGATTGAGGAAAATGTCGCGGTCGGCGAAACCGATGCCGGCGTGTCGCTCGATGACCGCGACCAGAAGGGCGAGGCGCGAGCCGTCGAATCCGTGAGCGACCCGTCGCGGTGTGCCCAGGGCGGATGGTGCGGCGAGGGCCTGGACCTCGACCAGGAGGGGCGCAGTGCCCTCCAGAGCCGCAGCTACAACTGATCCGGGAACGCCCTCCCGGCGGTCTTCCAGAAGCCAGGCGGACGGGTTCTGAACCCCCTCGAGGCCTCGCTCGGTCATGGACCAGAGGGCGAGCTCGGCGACCGTGCCGAATCTGTTCTTCCCCGCCCGAAGGACCCGAAGGTCATGCCCGGGTTCGCCCTCGAGGGAGAGCACCACATCCACCAGATGCTCGAGCAGCTTGGGGCCGGCGATGTGACCCTCCTTGGTCACGTGGCCGACAAGGATCACCGGGATCGCACGTGTCTTGGCCAGGTGCTGGAAACGTGCGGCCACTTGGCGGACCTGACTCACCGACCCGGCGACGGCGTCGAGCCCTTCGTCGGTCATGGTCTGGATCGAGTCGACCACGATGAGCTGAGGAGAACAGTCCTCGAGCTGGGCCAACACCGCGTCGCAGGAGGTTTCGGGCAGCAGGAGAAGCTCTTCCTCCAGGCCACCGATGCGGCGTGCGCGAAGCGCAACCTGTTCGGATGATTCCTCACCGGTGACGTAGATGACGGTGCCGCGGTCGGCCGCGGTTGCCGCCGCAACCTGGAGCAGAAGAGTCGATTTGCCGACCCCCGGCTCGCCGGCGACCAGCACCAGAGACCCGGGGACCAGACCGCCGCCGAGGACCCGGTCGACGCCATCGAGCCCCGTGGGCGTTCGGGTGGTGGCCACGGCCGCGGCCTCGGTGATGGGCACGGCACTGCCGCCGCGCCGGGCCTGAGGCTTTGGTTTCTTGCCGCGGCTGATTTTGGGCGGTTTGAGTTCCTCGGCGAAACTGTTCCACGAGCCGCATCCGGGGCACTGGCCAAGCCACTTGCTCGATTCGTGGCCGCAGTCGGTGCAGAAGAAGACCGTTTCTTTGGCGGCCACGGGCTACCCGATGAGAATCACCACGGGGCGTCGCCCTCGCGGTGGGAGGTGTCCGCATTCTCGAAGCGGGTGAACTCGTGCTGGAAGACGAGGTCGATATCGCCGATGGGACCGTTGCGTTGCTTGGCGATGATGAGCTCGGCCTTGCGGGGGTCTTCGGCATCGCGGTCGTAGACCGATGGCCGGATGATGAACATGACGATGTCGGCGTCCTGCTCGATGCTCCCGCTCTCGCGCAGATCTGAAAGCTGCGGCCGGTGATCTCCAGCGCGTCGTTCGGGCTGACGGCTCAGCTGTGAAAGAACCAGCATCGGGACATCGAGTTCCTTGGCGATGGCCTTGAGGCCGCGCGAAATGGCCGACACTTCTTCGTTTCTGCTGGAAAAGCGCGACCCGCCCGACATGAGCTGGAGGTAGTCCACCATGACCAGATCGAGGCCTTTGTCCTGCTTGAGCCGGCGCGCCTTTGCCGACAGCTCGAGGACTGTGATTCCCGGGGAGTCGTCAACCCAGATGTCGGCCTCCTGCAGCGCCTGCGCCGCCATTTCGAGTTTGGGCCAGTCCGATTTGGCGAGATAACCGCCTGACAGTCGTTTTTGGTCGACCCGCCCCTCGGCCGAGAGCATGCGGCGAACCAGCTGTTCGGCCGCCATTTCGAGAGAAAAGATGGCCACCTTCTTGTCGGCGCGGAGGGCGGCGTGGGTACAGACGTTGACGCCGAGGGAAGTCTTCCCCATGGATGGGCGGGCGGCGAGGATGACAAGATCCTTGTTCTGAAAACCCGAGGTGAGTTCGTTGAGGCGGACATAGCCGGTGTCGAGCCCGGTGAGGGGAGAGTGCGAAGACCGGCTCTCCTCGATGTTTTGGAGCTCGGTCTCGGCCAGACCGCGGATATGCTGAAGACCGCCGGCGAGGGTGTCCTCGGCGATGTGATAGACATCGCGCTGGGCCGACTCCACGGCCTCGCGGGCCTCGCCGTGGTCCATGGAGCAGGTGGTGAGGATCTTCTGCGCGGCGACGATGAGTTGGCGCTTGATCGACTTGTCATGGACGATCTCGCCGTAGTGGGCGGCGTTGGCGACATCCGGCAGAGCATCGACCATGGATGACAGATAGGCCGCGCCGCCGACCCGCTCGAGCTGGCCCTGCTCGCGGAGGTAGTTGGTCACCGTGACGAGATCTACAGCCTGACCGCGTTCCTGGAGACCGAGGCAGGTTGCGAAGATGAGGCGGTGGGCCTCGATGTAGAACTCGTCCTCGCGGACCTTGTCGATGACCATGAGCAGCGCGTTGGGATCGATGAGAACGGCGCCGAGGACGGCGCGTTCGGCCTCGGGCTCATAGGGCAGACGTTCGACCATTGGTGCGCCGGATCGGATCACGTCGGAAGGGTTGGTGCTCATCGAACCTACATCCTACATGAGCTGAATCCAGGGTTCGAAATCAATGCAGATGCGCAGAGACATTGCAGGAGTTGCAGCAGACCATGAAGATGGGCGCAGATTGCCGTCACAACCACGAAGACACAAAGACACCAAGGACTCACAATGGCATCGCATACAATGGAATGGATCGACTTTTCGAGATCGGGGTTACCATGATGTCTTCCATTTTGCGGTCAGTCATTGACTCGAGATCATGGGGCGCCTGGATTCTCGTCGCGTGTGTGGCTGGAGGATTCGCAGCACCATCGAGTTCTTCGGCGGCGGAGATCGCGGATTCCACCCTGACCAACGCCATGGATTCAACGGTGTTCTTGCGGGTGGACCGGCTTTTTTCTGGGCGCAAGGTCAGCACGTCGGGCACCGGGTTCTTCATCCACCGGGACGGCTGGATTCTGACCAACGAGCACGTGATCAGCGACAAGATGCTCATCCCGGTCGGCGGCACCATCCAGGACGGTCGTTCGAAGGTGCTCGGCGTGGTTGCCGTGGTCAACAGCGGCACCCCCGACGAGGCCGAGCTGGACGCCAAGATCATCGCCCGGAGCGCCGATGCCGATCTGGCGCTGCTCAAGATCGCAGGCACCTATCCGGCGATCCTCGATGTATGGCGGGAGGTCGACGCAGCCGTGACCGACCAGGTTTGGGTTGTCGGGTACCCGTTCGGCGAGCTGCTCGCCATCGAGCGGTGGCAGTCGACGGAGCTCGCCAACCCGGTTGTCAGCGTGAACCAGGGGAGGGTTTCCGCGTTGCGGCGCGGTCCTGGGGGCGAACTGCGGATGATCCAGACGGATGCGGCCGTGAACCCCGGGAACTCCGGCGGACCCATGATCAGCGAGGATGGAACGGCGCTTGGCGTGGTCACGGCCAAGGTCGGGACGGATGGGATCGGTTTTGCCGTTTCCTCCGGCAGGGTCCGCGACTTCATTCTCAGCAAGGGCTACACCGTCCAGTTCCAGCCGACGGTGATCGTCGATTCCACCCGCACGCTGGTGGTGCGGCTCGAGTCGGGCCTGATCAACCTCGAGGCCATGGCGGGCGAGTTTGGTGTTGGTGGAGGACAGACTCCAGATACCTCCGCGTCCCTCAAATGGAACGGCTACGCGCTTGAAGCGAGGGTTGATCTTCCCCCGAGCAGCCCCGCCGATGCCGCCGAGGGTCTCCTGCGCGGCAGGATTGAACTGAGTCGCGAAACGGGCCAACCGGTTTCGAGGGTTTTCAGACTGCGGGGAAAGACATCGGAGAGACGGTCCGACCGAAGCGCCTCTCGGGGCTCGACCACGTCGGCCGCCGGGGGGACAACGGAGATCGACAACTCGGCGACGCTGCAGCCCCTCGGCTTGGGTGGCGGCAAGTTCAGCGGAGCGCGTGCGAGCGGCGGAGGTGGCGAGCCCGGAGTCATGATTTCCGACGAGCTGATGGCCGAGATCCAGGAGTACAAGTTCACCGAGGAGCGGTATGCTGAGCTCCCGTTCCAGGGTCGCCGGAGTCTCGCCGAGCAGTACGACAGGACCTCCTACGAATTCTATCGAGCGATCGTGCGTTTCGACCATCGCGACCGGTACGACCGCCGCACCACCACGAAACTCCGCGAGGAGCTCGATGGTCTTCTCGATCAGCTGGCGAAGATGCAGACGCACCTCAGGGAGTATGAGATGTGCAGGTGCGGATCGAAGTGGAAGCAGTGCTCGAATGAGACCTGCTACGACGGGGAGAAACCCTGGGTCGAGGACGATCTTGGGGAGATCCGCCGAGCCATCAAGAGCAACTGATCGGGTAGCGAGTGGTGCGCGTCTGATGGTGGCTTGCTATCTGAAATTCCGCAGCGAGGAGTTGATCTCGCGATCGAAACCTTTTCCGGTCCACCGGTCGACCTCCAACAAATCATCCAACGATCCGATGTCGGTGAGCCAGTCGGTCGATCTGGGAACACTGACCTCGTTGCGATCGAGGATCCATCCTGTAACTGGGTCGCGCCTGACCAGGAGCGAGGTCTCGCCGGCCACCATCGGGAGGACAAAACCATCCCCCTTGCGGACGCGGCCGAAGGACGGCGGGTCGTAGGTGATGGGGAAGCTGGTCGTGAAGTAGCTGCAGTCGTCAAAACCAGTCACGGTTTGCTCTCCATAGCTCTGACCACTGTGGCGGGTGGTGGCTCTGCTCCAGCCCGTGGCGACCACCAAGGTGGTGTTTGCTGATCCGTCGGCAACAAGGATCGCCCTGCGACCGACCATGGCGTCGGCCTCGAAGAGCTCGCCGAGACTGATTCCCGAGGGAACGGTCTCGGGTGAGTTCGCACCGCCCCCCTCGAGGAGTCGGACGCTGAGACCTCCGTTGGCTTCGATCACTCGGCCGACGCCGGTCAGCCGATAATTCGGCACGTACTGGTGCCCGTGTTCCTCCACCACCGCGATGGCCGGAGTTCCTTCCGCAACATCGGCCGGCGCCGGAATCGACAAGAAGAAGCTCGGCATCAATACGATCTCCCGTCGAAACCCTCCGGGGTAGGAACGATCGGTCAGCGAGTCGCGGTATCGGGGGTTTTTCGAGAGCGACCGCTGGACTTCCACCGAGGTCTCATAGCAGCCGATGACGCGGAATCCGTCGGGTGGCGTGCCGAGGCACTCAGAGTCCGGCAGGCTCTCGACCCTGATCTTGAGTGTCGGGTTCCATCCGGTTGCTGGTTCGCCCGAGGATTTCTGCCACGTTGCTCTTCCGTAGTGAATGGTCACCCCGTCGGGGGTTGTGTACTCGCCCTTCTGCGAGACCAGGAAGACACCACGACCGTCGTGGTCCGTGAATCCGCCGATCCGAAACCGAGCAGCGGGACGATCCTCCCCGTCCACCGCCGCGACCCACAAGAAACGACCAATCAGCATTTCGGCGGGGATGTTGATATCGATTTTGGTCGGCCAACCGGGTTGGGCCTCCTTCCGGGCGAGTTCACGGTTGGCGCCACCGTGTGCGGAGTAGAGCACGATCGATTTTGCGGGAGATCCGTGGCGAACAGCGTCACCTTTGAGCTGCAGGATGCAGGTGTCTTCGTCGTGGATCACAACCTCGAATCCGTTGGGGTCGATGCCGTTGATCACGGTGGGTGGGCCGGTTGCGATCTCCCACGTGGCCGAGATGCTGTGCCGCTTCCTGCCGGTCATCGCTGCGCCCCTGAACTCGGCCTGATAAATCGAGTCGTACGCCAGGGGACTGCTAGGCGTGAACCGAAGGAGGTGTCCGTCATCCTCGATCGAGGTCAGTCGAAGACCGGCGCCCCCTCCTCCTCGCGTCTCATCGGGGCCCGAGATCCTGGCCAAGCGGAGACTCGTGGTGGTGCGATCCGAGTACACGCCGCCTCGGATCACCAGGGTGATGTCGCCATCGACGGCGTGCCCCTCGGGACCGGGCAGGACAGGCTCGATCGTGACCTCCGCCGTCCGTGTTGAGGCCTCGTAGTCGGCAGGTCTGTTGAGCAACTCTCTCGGCGCGGTGATGATCATCACCAAGGCGACCACCGCCGCCGAACCCACCATCAGCAATCCGCCGCCGATTCGGCCGAAACTCCCGCGATTGCGTTTGCCGGCGTCGCGAAGCACCGACAGGCCCATGAGAAATGCGGCGCCGTCGAGGGTGAGCGAGATCGCCAGGTTCTTGACTGTCAGAAAGGGGAGATAGAAAAGAGCGATGCCGAGTGCGAGAGATCCCAACGCAAGAAGCAGGCAACCCATGGACCCCATTTTACCCCGAGGGTCTCAAGAGAAGCTCCCGCAGCGATGTCTTTGCGTTCTTTGCGTTTGCGCGGTTCAACTCCGCTGCAGCTCCTCGAGCACCTCGACCGCCTCCTTGGTTTCAACCCGCTGATCGAGGACGACGCCGTCATCGGTGGGAAGAACCCACGCGATCCCATGGGCGTCGCGTTTCTTGTCGACCGCGATGTAGCTGCAGACCGCTGCGGCGTCGAGATCCGCGATGCCCGGGCGCTCGCCGAGCCTCCGGGAGGCGGCGCGGAGTTCCCTCTCGCCGTCCGCCGAGAGCAGTCCGTGCCGTCTTCCGATGATCGCGGCGACCTCGAGGCCCCACGCCACCGCCTCGCCGTGGAGAAACCGTTCGTAGCGGGTGGCGGCCTCGAGGGCGTGACCCATGGTGTGGCCGAGGTTGAGAGCTTTTCGGCGGCCGGCTTCGCGTTCGTCTTCGGCGACGACCTCGGCCTTGATGGCCAGTGACCGAGCGACGAGGGTCTCCCATGCCTGTGGAGGCATCGAGTCGTAACCCATCTCGATCGCTTCCGGCACCAGCTCCAGAAGGGATCGGTCGTTGATCCATGCGGCCTTGACGACCTCGGCGAGGCCTGCCCGGATTTCGCGGACGGGAAGGGTCGAGAGCGTGCTCGTGTCGGCGATGACCAGGCGGGGGGGCCAGAAGGCGCCGACTAGATTCTTGCCCTCCGGCAGGTTGACGCCGGTCTTGCCGCCGACGGCGGCATCGACCATCCCGAGAAGGGTTGTCGGTGCAGCGACCCACGCGATGCCCCGGAGATAGGTGGCGGCGGCGAAGCCCACGGTGTCGGTCAGGATCCCGCCGCCGATGGCGAGTGCCGAGCCGCTGCGATCGAGACCGTCGGCGAGCCATCGGCGGCAGGTGGCTTCGACGGTGGCCCAGTTCTTGTTGGTCTCGCCGCCGGGCAACTCCATGAGCTCCAGCCCAAGTGTTTCGGCCACTCTCCGGCCGTGGATCGGTCCGACGGTGGTGTCGGAAACGACGGCGCTGGGGACGGCGATTTTCTCTCCGTCGAGCCACTCGACCAATCGGCCGAGAACTCCGGCTCCAACGATCGTTGTGTAGTCGTCCCTGGCTGAAGTGATCGCGAGTTTGACCGTCATGGCGCCATGGTACACGGAGCGGCGATGTGCTCTGGGCTCTGGGCACGATTCTGAAATTGAGAACACGTCTTAATTTGTTGCCATGCAAGGACTTGAGTGGTACGGTGGTCCGGTTCGACACGCCGTAGACTTCACCGCGATTCTCTTCTGAATGGATGAACTCGTGGGTCCGGCTTTTTCTTGGAGGACTCGATGCAACGAACGATCAGGCTGACACTGGTGGCGTTTGTGGTCTTTGCTGGATGGGCGACGATCGGTGGCGCTGAGGTGATTACGCTCGCCCCCTCCTCGACCGCGCTCGACTTCGAAGGCGGACAGAACCAGATTCTCCACCTTCAGGTCTCCGAGGTTCGGCTCGACCGCATCGAGATCGCCGGCGCCGAATGGGCGGTGGTACGGGTGCCCGGGACCCACAACCTCATGGAACGCGGCCTGCCGTCGCTGCCGTATCTCAGCGGCGAGTACCTCCTCGATCGGACCGGCGGCATCGAGCTCGAACTGGTCGATGTCAAGCTCCACGAGATCGCTCTCGATACCCACGGTGTCAACGGTGTAGCGCCCTCCAAGGGACATTTCAATCGGACCATCGATCCCGACAGCGTGCCGTGGGTCTTCGATGACAAGGTCTACGAGGCCACGGCCAGATTCCCCGTCGTGGATGCGTGGGTCGATCGACCGCACATCGCCGGACCTCTTCGCGGTCAGGCGCTGCGATTCCCCGTGGCCCATTGGTTGCCCGAGTCGAACACACTTCTGGTCGTTGAGGAGGCGTGGTTCCGCGTTGTCGCTCTCACCGAGGCCGACAATCCGCGAATCGGACCTGATCGGCCGCTGACCGGAGTCTTCGATGCGACCGCTCGGCTCCGCGCCGCCAACTATGAAGACGTTCACAACCGCTATGTCCCCGTCGTGGAGACCGGCCGGCTGGTCATCATCGCAGCCGATGACTTCATCGACGAGGTGGCGCCGTTTGCCGAGTGGCAGACCCTTGTCGGTTATCCCACTCTGCTCGTCCCGGTGTCTACCGCGGGCGCCACGGCAGCACAGATCAAGACGTATATCCAGTCCCTCTACGAAGCCCCCGAAGGCCTGACCTGGATCATCCTGGTCGGTGACGCGCAGCAGATCCCGACCCTGACCGGGGTCAACGAGGGCGCCGACTGCGACCCGTGCTTCACCAAGCTCGAGGGCGTCGACAACCGGCCCGACGCGGTCATCTCGCGGATCTCCGCCCAGACCGGGGAGCAGGTGACCGTCCAGGTGAACAAGATCCTCGACTACGAACGCTATCCCGACACCGGCTCCTCTGCCGGGGCCTGGTACTCCAAGGGGTTTGGTGTCGCCTTTGACGGAGGTTCACCCCCTGACTATGAGCGAATGAACTGGTTGCGGGACGATCTCATGACGCCTGCCTTCAACTACACCGAATTCGATCAGATCTACGATCCCACCGCCAACGCGGCCCAGGTGACCGCGTCGGTCAATGCCGGGCGCTCGCTCGGCCTGTACATCGGACACGGGTCGAAGACCTCCTGGGGAACCACCGGTTTCAGTGTCAGCCACATCAACAGCAGCCTGACCAACGCCGACACCCTGCCGGTGATTTGGAGCGTCGCTTGTGTCAATGGAGACTTCACCACGGGCAGTGATTGCTTCGCCGAGGCATGGCTCAAGAAGGACGGCGGCGGCGCGGTGAGCTTCGAAGGTGCGACGACCAACGAATCGTGGGTGCCGCCGTGCAATGCGCAACGCGGCATCGTTGATTCCCTGAGGCTGGAGGTTGCCTTCACGACCGGTGGCCAACACGTCAACGGCAAGCTCTACTGCATGGACACCGACGGCGAATCCAACTCGTCCGAAGGAACGAAATACATGGAGCAGTCGACCCTCTTCGGCTCGTGCACGACCTGGATGCGCACCCAGCCGGCGATCGCTCCCGATGAGCCGGACGATTTCAACTCGGCCGGCGGCACGGCTTCGCTCACCGTCAAGGTGGGTGGGACGGCTCTCGCCAA
>RCNG010000557.1_pt1 | contig 17186 bp, 11 predicted proteins | sample 2041371 | NCBI WGS metagenome assembly RCNG01 (sample SAMN09708227, study PRJNA481090) | Marine sediment metagenome, whole genome shotgun sequencing project. | biome: marine sediment; feature: ocean; material: sediment; isolation source: Sewage treatment plant 1 marine sediment (STP1) ... | reverse complement strand
TGGTTACATAGTTTTTTATGCGCCCTTCGTTATAATGAAATCTACGGCCAAAAATCCTGGGCAAATCTTGTATTCTGATCATTCCTACACCCATGTGCCACCGCGAATTTCCCGCGGAATTCTACCGAATGCGCTGAGACCGTGACATGCAGCATCACACTGGATACACCCCGAATTTCTTCGGATCCTGCTTCTCCAGGGCGGCCTGCCTTGTTCTTATATTATTGCTGACTTCGACCAGCGTATTTGCGGTTCCAACGAAGATCGATGTCTACGCAGAGGGTCTCTTCAACCCGCGAGGGTTGACGTTCGGCAACGATGGCCTGCTGTATGTAACAGAAGCCGGAAAACCGGGCGATGTCAGAGTGCCCCTGCCGGCCGCTTATGGTGAAGCCCCGCTCGGCGACAGCGGTCGTATCTCCGTAATCCGCGGAGGCAAACGCGAAGACCTGGTCACCGGTCTTCCGAATATGGGTATCTACAGCGGGACCGAGATCCTCGGTCCAACTGCCGTCGCCAACCACGACGGACGCATGTTCTACCTGCCCGCCGTGCATATCACCGAGATACCGCGGGTCTACGAAATCATCGACGGCAAACTCGAACCCTTTGCCGAAATCGGCGAGTTCAACAACAGCCATCCACCACCGCCGAGCAACGGCGACGCCGGTATCGGCAACCCCTACGACATGGTTGCGCACGGTGACGCACTGTACATCACCGACGGCAACTACAACCGGGTGCTGAAAGTCGGCATGGACCGGAACATCGGCATTTTCGCCGCCTATGAAAACTCTCCGGTCACCACTGGACTGGACAAGGACGAGGACGGCAATCTCTACGTTGCTCAGTTCAGTCCGGCGCCTTACTTCAAGGGCAGCAGCACCGTCGACCGGATCACGCCGGACGGCAAGATCGAGGTGGGTCATATTGCCAATCTCACCAATGCGGTGGACGTGGTATTCGACCAAGACGGAACCATGTACATCCTCCAGTTCGCCTCCGAGTTCAACGCCGACATCCTGCTGTACAAGCCCTATGGCGGTAAGTTGCTGCGGGTGAAGGAAGACCGGACGACCGAGGAGGTGATCACCAATCTCAACTTTCCCACGGCTGCGATCTTCGGCCCGGACGGCGCCCTCTACGTCTCAAACTTCGGTCACCAGGCCAACGACGGACAGGGCCAGGTACTTCGGGTGGTGCTGGGAGACGAAGGGCCGGCAGCCGCGCCCCCAGCCGGGGCCAGCTCAGGAGAACAATGGGAGGAACCCAAGCCCATCGATCCCAATGCAGCCATCGACGTACCTGAAGGTACTGAGTTGATTAAGATTATCGAAGGCCCGGACATCATGAAGTGGGGTTACGACCCGGCCGAGCTCACTGCCGATGTCGGTACCGATGTGCTTTTCGTCAACGTCGGTCAGGTACCCCATACCGCCACTGCCAACGAAGGCGGCTTCGACACGGGTTCTCTGAGCAACCTCCAAAGGATGACCATCACCTTGGACGAGATCGGAGAACACGGATTTTTCTGTACTCCGCACCCCTGGATGAAGGGCAAGATCATCGTCGAGGCCGCCGCCGGTGAGCACCCATCGATGGCACAGGGAGACAAGGAGTCCGCAACCGAAAAAAACCAGCCGGTGCGCCCTGAATTGGGTTTCAAAGGCGCATCCCCCACCCAGATAGCGCTGCTGCTGATCGTGGTATTTGCGATGTTGTTCGCCATTACACGCCTGTTCGGCGGCAAGGAGAAATAGGTTGACGCGAATCGTGGTCCGCGAAGCTTCCGGCAGCAGATCATGACCGGGAAATTCACACAAATACCCGTTTCAGAGGAATCCAGATGACCAGCCCCTTCGTCAGACTCGCCGCATATCTTTACGAAAACAAACGCAAGGCGCTGATCATCTGGGCCGTAGGCGCACTCTTGATCATCGGCGCCCTGACCTCCCAGGTTCAGGGCCTGGTCAAGGTGGGTGGCTACAGCCTGCCCGGCACCGAGTTCCACCTCTCCTCGGAGATTCTCAAGAACAAGCTCGGCATCGCCGCCGACAAGACCGCCGTAGCCGTCTACACCTCGGACCGCTATCGTGTCTACGACAAGGTGTTCCACGACGAGGTCAATGCCTCCCTGGAACGTCTGCTCGCCCATCCGTTGGTGGATCGGGTCGAATCCTTCTACGACACAGGCGTGCCGGATTACGTCAGTCCCGACAACCTGACCCTATTCGCCATTCTGCACCTCACCGGCACCGAAGAAGAGATCGAGCACGCCACACCCGAGATCCGGGAAGCCTCCCGCTCCGATGTGCTGGAGGTGGCCGTGACCGGCATTCTGGCCGGTAACTTCGACATCGAGAAGGCCACGGCCGAGGACCTCGCCGCGGTTGAGATTTTCACCATCCCGGCCGTGCTGATCATTCTTATTCTGTTTCTGCGTGGAATTCTGTTGGGCTTCATTCCGCTCTTCGTCGGTGTGGTTTCGATCATGCTGACCCTGGGCCTGGTGGCGGCTATCGCCCTGAATTCGGACGTTTCGATCTTCGCCATCAACATCGCCACCATGATCGGCCTGGGCCTGGCCATCGACTTCTCTTTGATCGCTCTGGACCGCTTCCGCTCGGAACTGGCGGTTCGGCCGCATAAAGAGGCGTTGATGAAGACTCTGGACTCCGCCGGGCGATCCATCCTGCTCTCCGGCATGACCTTGTTCATGACCATGATCGTCTGGGCACTGTTCCCGGTGATGATCATCCGCTCCATCGCCTTTGCCATCGCTTTATCGGCGTTTGTCGCAGTGTTCACGGCCCTGTTCCTGATGCCGGTGATTCTCGCCTACTTCGGTCCGCGACTGGAGAAAAAGTACCGGGAGAACCCGCCGCCCGTCTCCCACGAAGGCAACATATGGGGCCGTCTGGCCTACAAGGTGATGGGCGCACCCTGGATCAGCCTGATCCTGTCCCTAGGCATCCTGCTGGGCCTGGCCTCGCCGTTGCTGGACATGCAGCGCCGCGGCGTCACCCTGGAAGTGATCCCGCCGGAGGTGGAGTCCCGTTACGCCGGTGACATCCTGGCCACCAAATTCGGCAAGGGCTATCTGGGGCCGGTGATGGTGGTGATCGAGGCTGCCGACGGTCACATCTGGGATAATGAGGTGATGGATGGCGTCTACCGCCTGCACACTGCCATTGAGCGGGATGAGCGCGTGCAGGACGTTCGCTCTTTGATCAGCATGATCCCAAACCCGTCCGCGAACTGGGCGATCTCCCTTTCCGAGGGCTCGGTCAAGGCCAATAAGGATTACTACCGCTTGGCCAAACGTTTCGTGGACGTGGACGCAGCCAACAGCGCCACGGTGCTCTATGTCTTCCCCAAGGAAAACGAGGTCCATCCGTCCACCGTCGAACTGCTCAAACATCTGCGCGCCAAGGTGCGTGACTGGGCACCCGGCCTGGCGGAGGTCAATATCTATGTGGGCGGCGCGCCGGGCATGCAATACGACTTCATCGAGGTGGTGGACGGTGAGATCCCCCTGTTCTTCGCGCTCACCCTGCTGGCCAACTTCTTGACCCTGGTGGTCATCTTCAAATCCATCCTGATCCCGGTCAAGGCGGTGCTGACCAATCTGCTCACCCTGATGGCGAGCTTTGGTGTCCTGGTGATGGTGTTCCAGTACGGTGTCGGCGCTGACCTGCTGGGCATCGACGTGTTTGGCTCCATCACCTTCTACACGCCGGTGGTGGGCTTCGCCATCCTCTATGGCCTGAGCACGGACTACGAGGTGTTCCTGATGAGCCGGGTCCGCGAGAAATACGCCGAAGGCCTGTCCCATGACGACTCGGTCGCCGTGGGCGTGCAGGAATCCGCCCGGGTTATCACCACCGCGGGCCTGGTCATGATCGTGGTGTTCGGCTCCTTCGCCATGACCCAGGTACTGGTTACCAAGGAACTCGGCTTGGTGCTCGCCATCGCCATCCTGCTCGACATGACCATTGTGCGCCTGGTGCTGGTGCCCGCATCCATGAAACTGATGGGCGAGCTCAACTGGTGGATACCGAAGCCCCTGGACCGACTTCTGCCGGAAATCCGGGAATCATGAACGGGTGCGAAATTTCGAGCTAAAGTTAGTGGCAGACCAAGGCACCCGGTGGGTTTTTGATACTGCCGGCCGACGACAGAAACACAAGGGAACGAGGAACGGCAACCGGTGGCCTAACCGCGCGCCCCCTAAATAACAAACAAAACGACCCAATTTCGCGGAGAGAACCACCTATGAGCGGATCGCAAAAACCGGAAAAAACCTACGACGAGATGGAGCCCGAAGAGTTCTACGCGGAGATGACCACCCGCAACAAGGGCATCGTCACCGACGAAGAACAGGAAAAAATCAAAAATGCCACGGTCGCTGTGGGCGGTTGCGGCTCGATCGGCGGCAACATCGTCGAGCCCCTGGTGCGCATGGGTGTGCGCCGCTTCATCCTGTGCGAGCCGGACGCCTTCGACGTATCCAACCTGAACCGCCAGCAGTGCTTCGTCCAGGACGTCAACGTCAACAAGGCCGAGGCTGTGGCGCGCAAGGTGAAGATGATCAATCCGGACATCGACATCCAGTTGGAGCTCAACGGCGTCACCGAAGAGAACGCCGACCGCATCGCCCAAGATGCGGACATTATCTACGACGGCGTCGATGTCACTACCCAGAAACCGCTCTACTTCAAATACCTGCTGCACAAGCACGCGCAGAAACACCGCAAGCCGGTGATCAGCGGCTACGACATGGCCGGCGCCCAGCTCATCGTCACTTACGACTACCGGGATCCGTCCACCAGGCTGTTCCACGGCTCCATCAAGGAATCCGAGATCAAGGAAATCGGCCCCTTCCAGTTCCTGTTCAAGGTCATCCCACCCTGGTACGTGCCCTACGACCTGGCGGCGGTGGTAAAGAAGTTCGCCCAAGGCACCCTCGGCGGTTTCCCGCAGGTGGTCTACTGCGCGGACTGTTACGGCGTCATGGGCTCACGGCAAATGATCGACCTGTTCAACAACGCCAAGGTGAAGAAGTACAGCTACCTGGACGTGCACCAGGTTAACCGCCCCCTGGGTTTCCGAATCGGCTTGTTCTTCAGGAAGTGGGCTGCGTTGACCAAGCTGCTGATCTACATCAAGACCAATAAACTCGGCTGATAGCGCACACGCGAGGCGCCCGTTCCCTACGGATGCCGCCGTGCGGCAAAGACTCACGACGGAATCACACTCATGAATCAGGTTGCCGCGGGCGAGACTTATCCGGTCGGTTCCTTCGACCATTACTTTCTCAACGACGACACGGACGATTACCCGGCGAATTTCTTCGTGCGCATGACGTTCGACGGCACCTTCGACCACGCCCTGTTCGCGCAGGCCGTGGATCTGGCGCTGGAACGTCACCCGCTGCTGCGCTCCTTTCTACAGGGCAAGTCGACCCGGAACCGAAAGCTGCTGGCCTATGTTCCGGGTGTCGCCGATCCGTACATACGCTGGGCCAGGATGGGTGAGCCCTACCTGCATCCATCACCGGACAGCGCGCGCATCGACCTGACCCGCGACTACGCTTTTCGCCTGTTCATCCACGAGGGCCCCGGCGAGTCGATCCTGGTGGCGCAGTTCCACCACGCGGTGGTGGACGGCGCCGGCGGGCGCATGTTCATGGAAGACATCCTCGCCTACTACGAGCACCTGGAAAAACAGAGAAACGGCGCGGCCGGCGAAGACCCCAAGCTGCGTCCCCTGGATCCGGCCAAGCTCCACGGCCGTGAAGATTTCCATCAGACCCCGGAGATGCTGAAGGCGCGCCGGCGCATGGATCTCAAGGGCGGGTTTCGACTGGTGTCCAGCTTCCCGGGTCCGATGTACAGCGGTACCGCAAAGATGAAGCGTGGCCCGGTGCCGGCGCCGGCTTCGGTGTGGCGGGAGTTTGACGGCGACCAGTTCAAAGCGATCCGCACTGCCTGCAAGAAACTGGGCGGTACGGTCAATGACTATCTGATCTGGAGCTTGTTCCGCACGCTGGATGAATGGAACCGCGAACACAACAACGGCAAACGTCCGAAGCTGCGGATCGGCATCGCCATCAACATGCGCAAGCCGCCAGAGGACAACGAGATCCCCGCCTCCAATGTCACCAGCATGTACTTCATAGACCGCAAAGGCGAGCTGCTGGACGACCCCGAGGCCCTATTCAAGAGTGTCGTCGAAGAGACGACTCGGCTAAAGAATGATTATCTGGGAATGATCTTTCTACGCCTGTCCCGGCTTTTCGGCGCCATACCCGGTGGCTTCGCCATGATGCTCAAGCCCAAGCCGTTGATGCCAGCCTGCATGGTCACCGCCAATCTGAGCAATCTCGGTCTGGCCTTGGCGGATTCGCCGCTGATGCACGCAGACGGCAAGATTCGAGCGGGTTCCCTGACGCTCAAGCGTATGGAGCTGATGCCACCGTTCCGTTACATGACACACGGTAGCTTTGGCGTGGCCTCCTACGACGGGCGCATGGCGCTCACCTTCCACTATGATCCGCGTTTTCTCAACGAAGAGATCGCCGACAACTTCATTCAGGCCTTCGTCGACCGCCTCTTCCAATTCGCCGACGAAGCGTAGGAGTCATCTAAGAATCACTGCCCGGTATTGCGCCGCAATGTCGTTTGTATTCAAGGCGCGGCGAAGGGCGCATAGCCGGGCCTATGTAACCGAAGCCGCAACGCCGAAGACGGATGACAGGGCAAGCAAGATCGGGTAGTTATTCTTGGATGCCTCCTTGAAACCACGAACCACCGCAGAAATCTACCATGGCCAACCGTACCGACTTGATCACAATGGACGACGTGAGCACCCTATGCGGGGCCTTCCGGGAGCGGCTGACACGCAGCCCCGACGCCGTCGCCTATCTTCAATTCGACCGCGCCGCCAAGCAATGGCGGGAATACACCTGGGCGCAGACCGCCGCCGACGTGGCCCGATACCAGGCCGCGCTCACTGGGGAAAATCTAGGGCCAGGTGATCGAGTTGCCATCATGATGCAGAACCGGCGCGAGTGGGTCCTGTTCGACCAGGCCGCCCTGGGTCTCGGGCTGGCCGTGGTGCCGGTCTACACCAATGACAGCGCCGAAAACGTCGGCTACATTCTGGAAAACGCGGGCGCAAGATTGCTGTTCATCGAAAACGATGAACAATGGCGCGAAATGCAGAAGGTACAGCCCGCCCTCGACGCCCTGCAGCGAGTTGTGATCCTGACGCCCGCCGCCGGCGCGGAGATGCCCGCCAATACCCGATCCGCCGCCGACTGGCTGCCCGAAGGCGAGCATGAACTGCAAGCCAAAGATGGCGAACCCGACGCCCTGTGCACCATCGTCTACACCTCCGGCACCACCGGACGTCCCAAGGGCGTAATGCTGAGCCACACCAACATCCTGTTCAATGCCGCCGGCGGCACGCGGATCATCGACGTTTTCCCGGAGGACCGCTTTCTGTCCTTCCTGCCCCTGTCGCACATGCTGGAACGCAGCATCGGCTACTACCTACCGATCCTTGCCGGCTCTCAGGTGGCCTATGCACGCTCCATCCAGGAGTTGGCCGACGACCTCCAGGTCATGAAGCCGACCATCATGATCTCGGTGCCGCGTATCTTCGAGCGCGTCTACCGCGCCATCCGCAGCAAGCTGGATAGCGGCCCCAAGCTGCAGCGCAAGCTGTTCGACATGACAGTAAGCGCCGGCTGGAATCACTTCGAGAAGCAGCAGGGCCGCGGCGACAAGGGCGGCGGCCTGCTGCGCCCGGTGCTGGACAAGGTGGTCGCTGGGAAGATTCGCGAGCGCTTCGGCGGGCGCCTGCGCTTCGCGGTGTGCGGCGGCGCCGCCCTGTCGCCGGAACTGGCGCGAGTGTTCATCGGTCTCCGCATCCCCCTGCAGCAGGGTTACGGTTTGACCGAGACCAGTCCGGTCATCGCAGCCAACCCCCTGGAGGACAACATTCCCACCAGCGTCGGCGTCCCGCTGCCCGAAGTGGAGACCAAGATCGGTGAGTCCGACGAACTGCTCACCCGCAGCCCCAGCGTCATGCTTGGCTATTGGAACAACGAGGAGGCCACCAACCAGATCCTGGAGCCAGATGGCTGGCTGCACACCGGGGATCGCGCCAAGATAGAGAACGGCCACGTGTTCATCATCGGCCGCCTGAAGGAGATCATCGTGCTCGACAACGGCGAGAAAGTACCGCCGGACGACATGGAGATGGCGATCAGCCGCGACCCGCTATTCGAGCAGGTCATGGTCCTCGGCGAGGGCAAGCCCTATCTCTCGGCCCTGGTGGTTCTGAATGGCGGCATCCTCGATGGGTTGCTACAGGAACTGGGCGTATCGGCTGCCGGCCCTGAATCATTCAACGACCAGCAGGTGAAAAAGGCCATCGTCGACCGTGTCGCCAAACAAATCAGCCACTTCCCCGGCTACGCCAAGATACGTCGCGTTGCCGTCAGCCCGGACCCCTGGAACATAGAAAATGGCTTGATGACTCCGACCTTGAAGCTAAAGCGCGCCCGGGTCATGGACGCCTGCAAGACCCTGACGGAGAGCCTGTACGAGGGACATTGAGATCGGCCTATGGGCTCGTCGCACCCTTGATGTGCTCCCCGAAGAAACCCACCATCCGTTGCCAGGCATCCTTGCACGCATCGGGGTTGAAGGCCTGCATGTCGTCGTTGCAGAATGAATGCTGGCTGTTCTCGTAGACCTTCATATCGTGTGGGATATTATGTTTTTCGAGGGCACGTAACAGCTTGGATCCGGAGTTTTCGGTCATATCGCCCTGGGGATAGCTACCCACGACCGGGCAGGAGTCGGCGATAGCATCGATGGGTCTGGGATTCATCCCGTAAAACACCGAGGCCGCCTTCATACCGTGATCAGTGCACGCAAGTTGTAACGCGTAAGCCCCACCCATACAAAAACCGACCACGCCGATACGGTCCCCATCCACCTCCGGCAGTGACTTGAAGTGCTCGATGGCCGTTCCGAGATCGCCCACCACGCCGTTTTTCAGGGGTTTGACCAGCATGCCGTACATCAGTCTCATCATGCATAGAGTTCGGCCACCGGTGGAAAACAAATCAACCCCAATTGCCGCGTAACCCTCTTCAGCGAATCGGGCCGCTACGCGGCGTATGTTGTCGTTCATCCCGAAAATCTCATGGATAACCACTACGCCGGGAAACGGACCTTCGCCTTCCGGAATGACCAAGTGGGCGTCCATCGACGACTTGGAACCTCCACGGGAGATGCGAATTTCCTGAGTAGGCATTGGACAGGCACCTTTGCGATTGGAATTTTCTAAGGATAGGCATCAGATATGACGGTTGCAACCATAGAGTGCTGGAACGCCGGATACCATCGACAGCCTCCTAGCTTTCTTAGCTCGACAAACGTATCGTTGCCCATGGTCTATCATTGCATAGCTGCCCCCGGTTTGGGGGCTCGACGCAAGCTGGCTTCGCTACTGTCCAGCTACGCCCGTGCGCCATTTCAAACATCGCTCGACGTCGATTAACGCCAATGGTTATATTCTTTTCTATTCGCGTCCCTTCCCTTTGTGCGTGGACTTTATATCTCTCCATTCGATGCGGATCACCCCGCTTTTCCGTACAGCTATGACTCACTTTGCCCACGCCCTCCCCCGTTGGACATTGGTGTTGACCGCCCTTCTCGTTGCCGGGGGCATCTCGTTTATCGTCTTTGAAGAGGCTATAAACGCCTTTTTCACCGACCGCCTCGGCGACGATTCTTCATTTTTATTCACGGCGGGACTCATCATCAGCGCCCTGGCCGCGGACATCCTGCTGCCGGTGCCGTCCAGCCTGCTCGGTGTCGCGGCCGGCGTGAAACTGGGTTTTTGGCCCGGATTCGCGAGCGTATGGATTGGTCTCACCCTGGGTGGTCTGGTGGGCTACAGCATGGGTTATGGCCTAAGCGCCGCGGGCCTGCGGCGCTTCATTGGCGAGAGGGAATATGCCGCAGCCCGGTCCCTCGCCGCACGCTTGGGTGTCGCTGTGCTTGCTCTGACCCGGGCCGCGCCGCTGGTCGCTGAGACCGCTGTACTCGCTGCCGGCATCGCCCGCATGCCCCTGCGGCTGTTCCTTCCCGCATTGCTCCTTGCCAACACCGGAGTCGCCCTGGTCTACACCGGCCTGGGCGCCCAGGCCCAAGCCAGCAGTTCCGCCCTGCTGGCCGGTCTGGGCGGATTTTTGCTACCCGCTCTCTGGTGGGGTTTCACTCGCCGCCGTGTAAATAAGCAGACGCGGGCTGGCTCGATGGTTGGATCTGCCCACCGCGTCTGCTTTTCCGTACGATTCGATTACCCGGTGCATTTCATTCGGAGCACCTTTGACGACACCAGCCCGATCCTCGCTGCAAGCATCAATCCGGGCCGCAAGGCCCCGGTGCGATTCGCGGTCTTTGTCGATGCGAATCTGGCCCGCTCGGCACCGGCGCTGATCCCGGCAATTAGACGCTATGCCAGTGCCTACGCTGGTCGTATCGAGCTAGCCGCAACCCCTGCCATCGTCGCCGGTGGCGAGACCGTGAAGAATGACCCGGATCTCGTCCACCAGATGCACAAGCAGCTGCTGGAGCTGGGCCTCGACCGCCACGAATCGGTGCTCGCCATCGGCGGCGGCGCAGTACTGGACGCCGTCGGTTACGCCGCCGCAACCTTCCATCGCGGCGTCCGGTTGATCCGCATGCCCAGCACCGTGCTGGCCCAGAATGACGCCGGTGTCGGCGTAAAGAACGGCATCAACGCCTTCGGTGTGAAAAATCTCGTCGGCTGTTTTGCGCCGCCAGTAGCGGTGATCAATGACCTTGATCTCCTCGACAGCCTGCCGGAACGGGAGCGGCGCGCCGGAATGGCGGAGGCGGTCAAGGTCGCGTTGATTCGCGACGAGAAATTCTATTGCTGGATCGAAGATCAAGCCACGGCCCTTGTCAACGGTGATCGCGAAGCCCTTGCCCACCTGATCCTCCGTTGCGCCGAACTGCACCTGGCGCAAATCGCCGGAGCGGGCGATCCCTTCGAATCCGGATCCGCCCGCCCCCTGGACTACGGACACTGGGTTGCCCACAAACTGGAGGCCCTGAGCCATCATGAGCTGCGTCATGGCGAGGCGGTGGCCATCGGCATGGCCCTGGATGCCCGCTACGCCGTGTTGCGCGGCTTGCTGGCAGAGGCCGACGCAGACCGTATCGAGTGGCTGTTGAAAACCCTGGGCTTCGACCTTTGGCACCCCAGCCTCGACCTCCGCGGCAGCGACGGGCGTCTGCGCTTTCTTGCCGGGTTGGAGGAGTTCCGTACCCACCTGGGAGGGCACCTGTCCATCACCCTGCTGACCGGCCTGGGTGCTTGCGTAGAGGTTCATGAACTGGACGAGGCGTGCATCCTTGCCGCCTGCAATTTCCTGCGTTCCCTCCCTCACCACGCCCCTTTCCCAGAGGTCGAGGGAGATCAGGAGCGCCTGCGGCGCATACTTTCATAGTAACGCCCGATGCGCCTGAGCCCGTCCCGGCTGGGTCATCTCAGCTATTGCACCAACATCCACGCAGGCGAGACCTGGGACCAGGTCTACGAACAACTGCGCCTGCACTTGCCACCGCTCAGACAAAGACTGGCGCCTGACGCCCGTTTCGGAATTGGCTTGCGCTTGTCCGCCGTGGCGGCGGAGACCCTGGCCGCCCCATTGGCCCGCGAAGAGTTCCGCAACTGGCTCGATGCCAATGGTCTCTATGTCTTCACGCTCAACGGCTTTCCCTATGGCCGTTTTCACGGCACAGCGGTCAAGGAACAGGTCTATCGGCCCGACTGGCGGACCCGGGAGCGGCTGGATTACAGCAACCGCCTGGCCGACATCCTCGCCGCGCTGGTCCCGGAGGGCGGGGAAGGTAGTATCTCGACCCTGCCCGCCGCCTATAAGGAAGACGTCGCGGGAGACCGTGACCTGCAGTCCATCACCGAAAATCTCCTGGCCCACGTTGCTCATCTGGTGGACCTGCGCGCCCGCACCGGTCGCGTCATTCGGCTAGGGCTGGAGCCGGAGCCGTTCTGCCTGCTGGAGACCCGGGATCAGGTCCTGGCCTTCTTCGCCCAAAGACTCCACTCCGATGCTGCCGCCCGGCGCCTGAGCGAGCTTGCCGGTCTTGGCCTGGAGGACGGAGCGAAGGCCCTGAGGGAACACCTCGGCGTGTGCCTGGACGCCTGCCACGCGGCGGTGGAATTCGAGGAGCCGGCGGAGACGGCCCAAGCGTGGGCCGACGCGGGCATCCGCATCGTCAAGATCCAGGTCAGTTCCGCCTTGCGCCTGCCAAATCCGGGTGCGGAGGGGCTCAGCGCCCTGGCCGAGTTCAACGATGCCGTGTATCTTCATCAGACGGTTTCCCGCCAGGCGGAAGGCGGCCTGTCCCGGTATCTGGATATCCCCCAAGCCCTCGGCGCCGGCGCGGGGAATTCCCGGGAGTGGCGCATCCACTTCCACGTCCCGGTCTTTCGCGAAGACCTGGGGCGATTCAAGTCCACCACCCCGCAACTACGGCGTCTTCTGGCATTGCACCGGCAATGCCCGCTGACTCCGCACCTGGAGGTAGAGACCTACAGCTTCGGTGTATTGCCACCGGAGCATCGCACGGAGTCCGTGCTCGACAACATCGCCCGCGAGCTGGAATGGACCCGAGGGCAGTTGACGGGATGAACATCGCCACCGCTTTGACCCTGGGCCGCGTGTCCAACCTGCCGACGGTTTGGAGCAACCTGTTGGCGGGTCTTGTGCTGGCGGGTGGCGGGATCGTCGCGGTCAACCTCCTCACGCTCTGCGCCGCCGCGAGTCTGTTGTATTTGGCAGGGATGTTCCTCAATGATGCCTTCGACGCGGACTGGGACACCCAGCATCGGCCCGAGCGGCCGATCCCCCGCGGGGACGCCTCCACACGGGAGGTCTTCGCTTGGGGCGGGTTGATGATTGCCCTGGCGATGGGCCTGCTGTCGAGCTTCGGCCCCACACCCTTCCTTTGGGGCCTGGCGCTGGTGGCGGCCATCGTCGCCTACGACTGGTGGCATAAGACCTTCAGCCTGGCGCCCTGGCTCATGGGCCTGTGCCGGATGCTGGTTTATCTGCTCGCTGCCTCGACCCTTTCCATCACGCCCCCGGTTGTCCTCGGTGGAGCGGCCATGCTCGCCTACGTCGCCGCCATCACCTATACCGCCCGCACCGAACATCTGGACAGGATCATCCGATTGTGGCCCCTGGGGCTGCTGTTCGCCCCTGCCGCCTTGGCGCTGATCCCGGTATGGAACGTACCGGTGGGTTTGATATTCGTCCTATTCCTGGTCGCCTGGTGTATCCTGCAGCTCCGGCACCTCATTGGAATCGACAAGACGATCGGCCGCGCCGTAACGGGTCTGATCGCCGGTATCTCTCTGGTCGATGCCGCGCTGATCGCATCCCGCGGGGCACTCGGCCCGGCCCTGTGGGCGATCGCGGCCTGGGCCTGTACCCTGATTCTGCAACGCCGGTGGGTGGGGACCTGAAGCACCAGGTCCATGATCCTAGAAACGGCAGTTTCGTGTCGAGTTAGGGCTGCGGAAAATAACAATCATCCAATATCCCGGCACAACCCCTGATCATGTTCACGGATTTGACGCGCTTAGCCAGGTCTATGAACTGGCAGAACCCGGTTACGATGGCCTGGTCAGCGTGCCGGTCCTTTACGACAAGCATCGCTCCGTCATCGTCAACAACGAGTCCTCCGAGATCATCCGTATGTTCAACAGCGCCTTCGACGCTTGGGGGCGGTCGGACCTGGACTTCTATCCCAAGCCGTTGCGTGACGAGATTGACGCCGTCAACACGCTGGCCTATCAGAACGTCAACAATGGCGTCTATCGCGCCGGTTTTGCTGATACCCAGGTGGCCTATGAAGACGCCTACAACCGCTTGTTCGCTACCCTGGACGAGTTGGAGGCGCGCCTGTCACAGCAACGCTACCTGGTCGGCGGACATCTGACCGAGGCGGACTGGCGGCTTTTCCCCACACTGGTGCGCTTCGATCCGGTTTACTACAGCCATTTCAAGTGCAATCGGCGTCGTCTGGTGGACTACCCTAACCTGTGGAGCTACACCCGTGACCTTTCGCAGATTCCCGGTGTGGCACGAACAGTGAACATGGATCACATCAAGCGCCACTATTTCGGTAGCCACAAATCCCTCAATCCTTCCGGGATAGTGCCCAAGGGGCCGGACCTTGACTTCGATACACCCCATTTCAGGGACGAGTTCGAAAACAGGCGTTGCCTCTAACGGACATGGAGATTCCCTCGCCCCGACCCTCTCTCAGAGGGAGATTAGCACTAAAGCTCAGCTACACACCAGAAGTGGGGCATGGGTGCGGGTTTGGCGGGACCGTCGGCTGCAGGGAGGCCGCCGTCGAGCGTACACGGACGTATTTAAAGGTAACCGTTCAGTCCCCCGGTATTCTAAATCCTCTCCCCGCGGGGAGAGGGATTTGAGGAAGGGGGGCTGAACAGTTGCACGAGCTGAGTTTTTCGGGTCGCCAGATCAATTAACCTATCGATTTCATGATATATAGAATGCGGTGAAGGATGACCGCATCAATCGCGATAGATACGGTTCGCAAGTCCACTACATCCTGCCGCGTTGTTTGCTGCGCGACAGCGCACCACTTGCGGAGCGGAGACTCCTAGGAGGCTGTCCGAGAATGGATGACCTACTACGCGAACGTGGATGCCGGCTGGATTTTCCGCTCAAACTCGTTAAATATGGCCAATATTCGCCTCGTTTGAGCAAAAAATCCCGCTCGGCCCCACGTCCGCTCGCTACGGCCCCCATTCTCGGACAGCCTCCTAGCAATATTCTCCTCACCAACATCAGCCGAGTTCTGCTCGGGATAGCTCCTTGAATTTCCGCGAATACTGCGTTTTCATGGGACGAACAGTCGTTCTTGTTATCGCCATCATAGCCGGCCCCGTCACTCTGCTCGCCTGGTCGATGATCTATCCCGCGCCCTGTTGGTCGCTGGTCATCCCGGTGCTGGTCGCCGTGATCCTGACAGCGGAGGCACGGGATCCGCTGCGCAAACGCCGGCAGTGTATCGCCGATTGCTATTTCGTCGAGGGTTCGCTGCTGCATCGTCTGTTGCGCAGCACCAAAGTGATTACGCTCGCCTCGTTCGTGGTTTCAGCCGCGTTGGCGACCATTTTGTTGGTCGGTGTTCCGGCTTGGGGGATCCAGGTCCTGGCCCTGTTGGTTCTGGATTCTTTGTTGATCACGCTGCTCTACTTCGCGCTCTTCCACGCCGCCGCCGGAGCGTTGCAGGTAAACGAGGCGTTTCAGTATCTGTTCGCGAAACGCTGGGCCATTGCCGTCAATGTGCCACTCGTGGTCGCCGCGTTGCTGTTCATTCAGTTGCAACAGCCCCCGCCCACTTATGTCGACGGCTCCCTGAACCTGGAAGCGACGTTGCGCGCCGCATCGGACAGCATCGGTTCGGAGTGTCCGGTTGTGGATCAACTGATCCGCCTGAACCGGGAGAAGGATGGGTTCTCCTGGTGGCTGATGCTCAAGGGCAGCAGAAGCGTCGACGACAGCCGTGTTCGCTGGGTCGCCTGGCTCCTGTTTCTGCTCAGCGGCACCCTGGGTTTGTGGGCCTACAGTCGCCTGTGCGTGCAGTCGGTCTATACCGCCCACCGGTTCAAGAACGGACTGACGAGCGATCAGCAAGACCCGCAACCAGCCGGCGGGTTGAACCCGTTACTCTTGTTCTGGGCGGTGTTGTGGGCGACCATCGTCTTGCTCGCGATGCTCGAGGTTTACGCACACATCCATCTCGCCAAGCTGTCGGTGGATTCCCATGGCCGCGTGCTGGTCTCGGAGACGTTCTTCGAAGACTGGAATCAGGCGTTGCCGGAGGTCTTCGACGAGATGGGCCTGGAGTTCGATGCGGCCGGTACCGAGATCAAGCAAGTCATCTCCGAACGGGTCGACACGGCATTCGCGCCAGTCTACCAACAGATCCCGGCATTTCTCGACTTTCACTACACGGTGGTCGGCGAATACACCGAGCTCGCAGCCTCCTTCTCGGATGGGATTGGTGCTGAGTTGGAGCGGATTCTGTTCAACGAAGTTCGCTTCAACGAGCGTTTAAACGACGCTATCGACACCATCCAACACGACGGCGATGCGCTCCTGAGCAGTATGCTGGCACGAGTGAACGACAAGCTGCAGCAAAGTCTCGAACTCGACGATTCGGAAATGGCGGTGCTCTCCGGTGTGGTAACTCTGTCGATGAAGGATGCGGCAAAGCGCTTCGGTGGGTCCGATCTGTTGCTGAAGGGTGCCGGTGCCGCGGTCGGTACTGGTGCGGTCACTGCGGCGGTCATGAAGACCATCGGTAAAAAGCTGACGGCAAAGCTCGCCGCCAAGGCCGCCGGTAAGGCCGCGGTGAAGGCCACCGGGTTTGGCAGCGGTGCGGCAAGCGGTGCTGTAGCAGGACTGCTCTGCGGTCCGGCCGTCTGGATCTGCGCGCCGCTCGCCGCTGTCGCCGTCGGCACCGCGTTTTGGGTCGCAACCGACAAGGCAGTCATCGAGGTCGATGAGTACTTTAATCGAGAGGTGTTCGAAGCCGAGATCCGCTTCGCCATCGACCAGGAAAAGGATCACATCAAGAAGCAACTTGCCGAACTGTACCGCAAGCGGTTGCAGCAGATCCTCGAGGACAACGAGACCAAACTCGAAAAGATCACGACCCGGGAGTTGATCGATGACGGGGTCTGAGAGCGCTACCTGATCAATGTGCCCGTGGTGACTAGCCTCATCTTTCAGCTGACACCTCGAGAAAGGGGGGGGTAGCGAAACCGCCGTCGAGCGTACAGGGAGGCATTCACAGCGTGTTTCGACGGCCTATCGCCACCGCCTGGACTCAGCTGAAACAGAGGACTCATAACCAAAAGGGAAGCTTCCCTTTTATACCGGCGCGAGCAGGAAGCCGGCGGTTTCGTCCAGAAAGCCCCCGCCGCCCGGGGGGATTTTCAGAAGGGAGGGACTGAGCGGTTGCGGGTGTAGAGGGCGTGGCGACCTGCCTGGCAATCAGCCGTCG
>RCNG010000556.1_pt1 | contig 17219 bp, 14 predicted proteins | sample 2041371 | NCBI WGS metagenome assembly RCNG01 (sample SAMN09708227, study PRJNA481090) | Marine sediment metagenome, whole genome shotgun sequencing project. | biome: marine sediment; feature: ocean; material: sediment; isolation source: Sewage treatment plant 1 marine sediment (STP1) ... | reverse complement strand
GGAACTCCGCCGCCACGTCAGTCAAACGACCTCAACGCCACCCTTCGCCCACTCTCAATTGCGATGGTGCGATGGATCTGTGTGTATCTGTGTGATCTGTGGGCTTTGCGATGCGATGGTGCGATGTCTGCGATGACCCCAGTGATCTCTGCGCTCTCCGCGGTTCAACCTTGCGATTTTGCGATGAGACCTGTGACCTGAAACCTGAGACTCGCGCCTCTAGTTCACCTGCCGCTGTTGGGTGAGAGCGACGATGTGGCCGCTGACATCGCGGTACTCCGGATCGGTGGTTTGGATGTCTTGAAAGAGATCCACCGCTTCCTGGATCTTGCCGGTCTTCTCGAACGCCGCCGCGAGCTCGTAGCGCAACGCGGTTCGGGCATCGGTGGAAAGATCGGGGGCAACCAGAGCCTTCTGATACCACTCTGCGGCTTCATCGTGTCTGCCCAGTTCATTTGCGCAAACGCCGATCATCGAGCAGGCCTCGACAAAATAGGACGGATCGTGAGATGCAACCTGGAACTCGACGATGGCCTCCTTGAGGAGCCCCATTTCCTTGTAGGCGATCCCGAGGTTGAAGTGGGTGTCGGAATCCTCATCGGAGAGCTGCTCGGCAACGCCCTTCTGGAACTCCTTGAAAACCTCGTCGAGGAGGGCCTCACCCTTGCCCCGCCCTGTGGCCTCCTCAACCATCGCCTCTTCCTCGGCGAGCTCTTCCTCGAGCTCCTTGGCAAGATCGATGTAGTCCTCGGACTGGTCGTCATCAAAGAGGTCGTCCGGCGATTGAACCGGCTCGACGGACTTTCGACCACCCTCAACGGACTGGCTGACCTCGGCGGCCGCGCCATCTTCCACCGGATCGACGAACTCGGTGAGTTCGGCCGGTCCAACGTCTTCCATCTCCGTGTCGGCGGTGGCCGGCTGGTCCATGGCCCCGAGGTCTTCGAGCTGCTGGCGGCGTTTGGCGAGGTCTGAATCGCCGGGATACTCGCCTTCGAGCCGAGCGAGGATCATCACCGCATCCTCGAGAAGCTCCTGTTCGACGAAGAGATCGAGCTGAGCCAGTTCGTTGAACGATGGACCTTCCGCTTCCGCGCTGATCTCGACCAGTTCTTCCTCGACCGGTGCGACTTCGATCAGCTCTTCCTCGGCCGGTGCTTCCTCGAAGAGCTGCTCTTCTACGACCTGCACATCCTCGGCAGGCGCTTCCTCGAAGAGCTGTTCTTCCTCGATCGGCGGTGCCTCGACCTGCGGCTCCTCGATGAGCACGTCCTCGATCACCACGTCATCGATGGTGCGGGGCCGCCTCTCCTTGGTCTCGCTCTTGAGCACGTCGGCGAGCAGTGCGTCGGTGTCCGAAGCGGCCCTTTCCGCCCGCGCCCCTGAACCCGAGAGATCGAGATCACCCATGGCGCTCGCAACCATATCGTCTACATTGACATCGCTGAGATCGACGACATCCGAGGCAACGTCCTTGATGGCCGTTTCGGGAACCTCTTCGGAATCGACCGCACCGAGATCTACGAAATCCGACGCGGTGGCCACGATGGGCATCTCGGGACCTTCGTCAACATCGACATCACCGAGATCGACGACGTCCGAGACGGCGTCCTCGAGGTCCGTTTCGGAATCTTCGTCACCATCAAGCTCAACGATGATGATCTCTTCATCCTCGTCAGCCTCTTCGACCACCGTTGACGACGCTCCAAATCGTTTCTCGAGTTCTTCAGCCGCGGCCTGGTCCCCGTCGGTCCGGCGACTCTCGATCACCGGCGCGATGGTCTTCGACGCCATATCGCGCTGACCCACCGCGAGGTACATCGCGGCGAGCGCTTCTCGAGCTCCGGCGTGATCGGGCGCTCGGCCCAGCAGATCTTCGAGGTGAGCGATCGCTTTATCGTTGAGCCCGTACTTCGCAAAGACCTTGGCTTCGTTGATGCGTTCGGTGGGATCAAAGGAAACAACGCCGTCGACCACCGGGCTCGGAGCCGCCGCCTCGCCAGGCGCATCATCATCGACATCGATGGCGAAAGTGATCTCCGAGGGGACATCTCTGCCGAAGCCCGAGGTCTCGACCCCATCCACCGATTCCGGCACCGCCCCGTCGAGTTGCGCCAGTCGCGCCCGGTACAACTCGTTGGTCGGATCGCTGGCGACGAGTTCGAGATAGAAACGCTTCGCCTGGTCTTCCTGTCCGTTCGAGAAGCACACATCGGCCAGCGATGCCGTGAGTTTGGTGAGAATCTCTTGATCGCCCGACGGCCGGAAGGCCCGAATCGCCAACCGCAGAATGCGTTCGTCGGTCGGTGCGATCTCGACGAGCTCGCGCAGCATCTTCTGGGCTCGAGAGTAGTCGGCCTTTTCGAGCAACGCCTCGGCGGCCGGGATCATCATCTCGGCCGCTTCCTCCTGATCGCCGTCGGAGATCAGGACGTTGCCCACCAGGCCACGCACCACCGGGTTTTCGGGGTCGACTTGGAGGATTTCTCGCGCGAGTTTCACCGCCGCGTCGCTCTCTCCCAGCGCCATGAAAGCGCGGACTTGGAGAGTTCGAAGCGGGACGCTTTCCGGAGAGACTCCGAGGCCCGCCGTGAGCAGCTCCTGCGCGGATGTCGTCTTTCCGGAATCGAGGAGTCGATCGCAGATGGGCGCCATGATTTCGCCGTCGGGCAGCTCGTGGTCGAGCAGTCGCCGGAACAACCGCTCGGCCTCCTCGAGCTGGTCTCGTTGGATGAGGGTCTCCCCCAGGGCGCCGTAGGCCGCCATGGCGTCTTCGGTGTTACCCGCCTCGAGCAACATGTCGGCGAACTTCAGTCTCGATGTGGAGTCGTCCGGGTCGATCTCGCTGAGTCGCTGGTGAGCGCGGATGGCGCTCTCCATGTCCTCGTTCTTGGCGTAGTGTTCAGCCAACATTCGAAATTGGCTCTTGGCCTCGACCGTCAGACCCTGTTCGACGTACAGCTCGCCGAGCCGCTCGAAGATGTCCAGCCGTTGCGGGGCAAGTCGGTTGATCTTCTTGTAGATCGCAATGGCTTTGGGGATGAAACCCTGCTCTGAAAACCGCTCGGCCACCTGTTCATAGAGAGATGCGGCCTTGTCGATCTGACCCACTCTTCCGCACAGGTCGCCAAGGCGATTGATCGTGTTGATGTCATCCGGGCTGGCTCTGAGGAGTTTTTCAAATTCGCGAATGGCCTGCTCGAGCTTGCCCTTTTGGACGAGCTTCTCAGCATTCTTCAGGATTTTGTCCCGTTTGATTGCCATTCGTTGTATCTATCCTTTACAGCCTGTAGTCCGCGGCTTTTATGGTAGCACAGGCGACACCCGGAAACTCCGACGATGCAAGTAGCTGCGACCATAGCGACCGATGGCGCGACGATGATTCAAGGTCCCGTAACCCATGTTTTGTGACCAGTCCCAACGGTCCTCTGCCCCATCCAATTCCGCCATGATTCCATCACGGTGAACCTTGGCGAGGATCGATGCCGCAGCAACCGAAAAAAACGTCCCATCGGCACCCTTGAACGAGTGGATCGGAAGACCCAAATCACCGAGTTCGACGTGATCGACCACCACCTCTATCCCGGGTTCCACCATGGCCTTGATACCAGCTCTCATGGCGAGGCGCGTCGCCTCCAGAATGTTGATGCGATCGATGAGATGCTGCCAAACCTCGAGGATGACCCACGAAGCACAGGTCTCGCGAATCAGAATCGCGGCCTCTCGACGCCGATTTGCGGTCAGGCGTTTGGAATCCTGGATCAGCGCAGAGTCGGGGATGTGGTCGAATCTCGCGGCACAGACCACCACGGGCCCGGCAAGTGAACCCCGACCCACTTCGTCGACGCCCACAACGGCGCGAGCGCGATTGAGGATCGCACGATCACGTTCCCCCAAAGCGATTGGGGGAACTCGTCGATTCGAGGGTGCCATCTCGGTGTTGCGAGAACCCGACTAGGGGCCTGTTGTGGATAGATGGTGGATAGATTTCGGAGGGTCGTTTGAGACCATTCTTCGGTGGATTCGCTGGTTCATACTGGTGGTATGGGCCGAGAATCCGACGAAGAATGGGCCAAACGGCACCCGAAAGATGCCGCCAACTCTATGCACTACAGGCTCCTAGCGTACTTGTGACCGCTCCCGGATGCGCGCCGCTTTTCCACGGAGTCCGCGGATGTAATACAGCTTGGCGCGACGAACCCGCCCGCGGCGAGTCACTTCGACCTTGGCGACGGAGGGCGAGTGGAGCGGGAAAGTCCGCTCGACGCCGATCCCCGACGAGATCTTCCGGACCGTGAAGGTCTCGGACACACCACCGTGTTTGCGCGCGATCACCAGACCTTCAAAGATCTGAATGCGCTCTTTTTCGCCTTCTTTGAGGCGAACATGAACTTTAAGGTTATCACCGGTACGAAAGTCCGGGATGTCGGTCTTGAGATATTCCTGCGTGACTTCTCTGATGAGGTCCACCGTATGCCTCCATAGGGGAACGAGGGACCGGTCTCGGACCCTCGGGGACGCGGAGTATACATCATTTATTCCTGCGGGCAAGCGGCGTGCCAACCGAACCGAAGGGATTTCGCCGACTAGTCGTGATCGTGTTCTTCAGGGGCGGGAATACCGACAAAGAAGAGTTGTCCTTCGAACGGAAAGGCGATGACTCGCCCGTGAGCATCGAGAGTCGCGTTGTCGGGCACCGGGTCCCCGGAGGCGGCATCGAAGATTCGGAAACCGAAAGGCACCTCTGCCCCATCAGGCGCGAACCAGTCGGGAACCACGAGGTCCCACCGTTCCTCATCTTCGGGCACCGCCACGAAACTCAGAGTCGTGAGAGGCAGATCGTGCACCGGTTTGCGCTGTGCGACCAAGGCCTCGGCCTCTTCGAGCAGCTCTTCGAGAGCCTGCTCGGTGAACGCCTGGATGAGGGCCGCGTCTTCGGGCCCGTCGACTTCGGCCATCAACAACAGCCGGTAGTTCTCGTCCTCCAACTCGTCGCCGGCGGTGTAGTCAATTGCAAACTCAGCACCAGTTTCTTCGGCCTCGACATCGAAGGAAGCGCCGTGAATCAGGTCACGAACCACCAACGCCAAAAGGATCTCGTCTGCGGTGGTTGCAGGAAACTCAATCTCCCAACCGGTGTTCCAGGTCGCCATGGCTCTCTCCTCAGTTCGTGGTTCTCGATATTCGCGTCTCGCTACTCGATGCTCGATGCTCGATCGCCAACCTTCAGCGTTCAACTAGTTCTTTGTTCGTAGTCCTAAATTCATAATTCAAAATTCATAATTCATAATTCTGAGGACTATTCGTCCGCCTCACGTCTTCGCCCGAAGATCGCAGCCACAAGCACACCGAGCAGATAGAGCAGAATCATCGGCACGGCAAATACCGTCTGGGTCGCAATGTCAGGGGTCGGCGTGATGATGGCGGCGGTGACGAAGATGCCCAACACCGCCCAGCGGAAACCCTTGAGGAGCTGGCGCGCATTGACAATGCCGAGGCGGGCGAGGAAAAACATCAGCATCGGCATTTCGAAGACCAAGCCGAGCCCGAGGAGGATCTTCGACATCATGCCGAAGTAGGCCTGAATGGTGACAACCTGTTTGAAATCCTGGCCGACGCCCATGAGGAAGTTGACCACCATGGGAAACGCCACGTAATAGCCGAAAAGACCGCCGGCGACGAAGAAGAGCGTCGTGAAGAAGATGAACGGCACCGCGAGCCGCCGTTCTCGTTGATAGAGACCGGGCTTCAAAAAGAGCCAGAGCTGGAAGAGCAGGAATGGTGAAGCGACAAAGATCGCCGACAGCAGGGCGACCTTGATGTAGAGCATGAACGGACCGGCAAGATCGGTGAAAGCAAGCTTGTCGCCCTCGGAAAGGACGACGAGAATGGGTTCTTGCAGCCAGTGGAAGATGGTCGGCGAGAAGTACCAACAGGCGCTGAAAGCGACAAAGATCGCGATCACACTCGCGAAGAGACGCTTGCGCAGCTCGTCCAGATGGTCGAGCAATGTCATCCTCGGGAGATCATCAGACTCCTCGTCGATTTCGTCCGGAAGCTCCGGATTGACATCCGTCACGAGTCGTTCTTCTCCGGTGGGACCTCGGGTTCGTCGACAACGGCGTCTTCGACAACGGCCTCTTCGACAACGGCGTCTTCGAGGGTCTTTTTCACCACGTCGGCGCCGATGTTCTTGATGTCACGGATGTCCTTCTCCACGGATCGGATCTCCTCCGCGGCAACCTCATCCTCGACCGTTCGTTTGAACTCGTTGGACGCACGGCGGAACTCACCCAGAGCACGGCCGATGGACCGACCGAGCTGGGGCATCTTTCTCGGTCCGAAGAGAAGCAGACCGACGATGAAGATCATGATGATCTCGGGCATCCCGAGGGGACCGAACACCGCGCACCTCCGGGCACAGTATACGACGAGGAATGATGAATTATGAGTCATGAGTTATGAATTACATCGCACCATCGCAGGTGGGTCCGGTGCAGCGTCATTCATAATTCATAATTCATAATTCAAAATTCCGAGTGGTTTCATGTATCGTTGGACCCAATGACGCAACCATCACGACCAGAACCCGTTGAAGAGACTATGAGCCAAAAACCACGTCGTCCCCTTGCCTTGATCTTCATCGCCTCCACGCTGATGATCGGCGCCGCCACCGGCGCGATCTTCGGCGAGCGGTCGATTCCCGAAAGCGAGCAGGAACTCGTTCTGCGCGCTTCGCAGATCGTCACCACCCTGCTCGAATGGCTTCCCGAGGAGCACGAACCCGAAGACATCGTCTACGACGGGATCGGCGGCATGCTCCAGGTCCTCGACCCCCACTCGAGCTATCTCGATCCCCGGTCGTTCCGCCACATGAGAGCCCGGCAGGAGGGGTCCTTCTTCGGGGTCGGCATCATCATTTCTCGCCGCAACGGCAGCGTCACCGTCATCTCACCCATCGCCGGAACACCGGCCGCATCCCGGGGCCTGAGAGCGGGTGACGTGATCGCCGGGGTAGCCGGCGAACCCACCGAAGATCTTTCTCTGGACGAAGTTGTCGATCTGGTTCGCGGCCCGGAGGGATCCACAGTCGTCCTCAGCATCGCTCGTCCGGGTTTCAAGGATCCTTTCGATGTCGAGATCGAGCGCACGCGGATTCCTCAGACCTCGGTTCGGTACTCGTTCATGATCGAACCCGACATCGGCTATGTCCGCCTATCGGAGTTCTCCAACACCAGCACCCGCGAGGTTGAGGAGGCCATCGCCGCCCTGACCGAGCAGGGCATGAAGCGGCTCATCTTCGATGTTCGCAACAACCCCGGCGGACCCCTCGATGCCGCGGTCGGCGTCTCCGATCTCTTCCTCGTCAAGGACCAGATGATCACGTGGACCCGCGGGCGAACACCCGAGAACAACACCACCTTCCTCGCTCCCGGGAATCCGGGAGGATTCGACGGCCCGTTGGTCGTTCTCGTCAACCAGGGCTCGGCGTCGGCATCCGAGATCGTCGCCGGTGCGGTTCAGGACCACGACCGCGGGCTGGTGCTCGGCGAAGTGACCTGGGGCAAGGGGCTGGTCCAGACGGTATTCACCGTCAGAGACACCGGCCTCGCGCTGACCACCGCGCGGTACTACACGCCTTCGGGTCGCTGCATCCAACGCGACTACGAGTCGTTCATCGACTATGTGACCCATCGCAACGGCAACGACGATTCGACCGCCTATGTCTACGAGACCGATGCCGGACGAACGGTTCTCGGTGGCGGCGGGATCACACCCGACATCACCGTCGAGAACCGTACCCTTTCGGAATCCATGGTCCGGCTCTACAGCGTCTCCGCCTTCTTCAGATTCGCGGTGAAAATCCTGGCCGATGTCCAGGAGGAGGAGTACGGTCCCTTCGCCGAGAGCTTCGAGATCGATGAGGAGACCCTCGACACGTTCTGGAGTTGGGTCGTCGAGGAGGAGATCCTCGAACCCGAGGTCATCGAGAGCCTGCAGGAAGATGAGATCGAGCTCGGCGACATCACCCGGGGCATCACCTCCGAGGTCTACAACGTCACCCTCGGGTTGAACGAGGGTTACCAGAAGGCCCTCGAGGGCGATAATCAGATGGAGGAAGCCATCAAGAACCTCGATCTCGCCGCCGATTTCTGGGAGGCGTTCCAACAGGAGCACGGCATCTGAATTCTCAGTTTTGAATTATTAATTTTGAATTGCAGCGGCTGCTCGTCGCGCCACTGAGCATCTGCGATGCAATTCATAATTAAAAATTCATAATTCGGAGAGCGGTGGCATCAGCCGCCACTCTCCCAGATCAGCGTCACCGGTCCATCGTTGACGAGTTCGACCTCCATCATCGCGCCGAAGACCCCGGTCTCGACCTCGATGTCGTGGCCACGCAGCAACTCGACGAATCGATCGAAGAAGGGCTCGGCCTCATGTCCGGCCATGGCGCGGTCGAAGCTCGGCCGCCGGCCCTTGCGAATCGATCCCGCGAGGGTGAACTGCGACACCGCGAGGACCTGACCGTCGATCTCGTCGAGCCCGCGGTTCATCCTGCCCTCAGCATCCTCGAAAACCCTCAGGGTCGCAATCCGGCGGGCGGCCTTGGCGATCTCGTCCTCACCATCATCCCGCTCGAGACCCACGAGCACCATGAGTCCCGGGCCGATGGCTCCGACGGTCTCATCGTCGACCCGGACCGAGGCGCGGGAAACCCGCTGGATCACGAGCTTCACTCGGTCCCTCCGGATCTGAAGGTTGCAAGCAGGGTCGCGAGTTCACGTCCACCGAGCAGAGTCACGCCAGCAACATACAACGCCCCGGCCGGCCCCAACACCAAGCCGAGCCTGACGGCTCCATCGAGACTGGTGTGGTCGATTCCGGCCAGCCACGGTCGTACCTGCAGCAGAGCGACCACCAGGACGACGGCAACAACCCCTTGGCGCATCACAGCAACGAGCGTTGGGCCGATGTCGGCGCGGTCAAAACCGTATCGACGGGAATAGAGCACGGTCAGGTACAGCCCGAACGACACCATGGCGATGGTGTTCGCCCAACCGAGGCCAGGGGTTCCCAGGGGGCCCACCATCCACCACGATCCGGCGGTGAAGACGATGAGCGCAACCAAGCTGCCCCACATGGGAGTGGTGGTGTTCTTCTGGGCGAAGAAGGCGCTTGCCATGACCTTGACGTGGCCGGTTCCGACCAGCGAGAAAGCGTAGGCCGCCAGGGTCGCACCGGTCACCGCCACGTCGGAGGACGTGAACCGGCCGCCGCCGAAGAGCAGGCCGATGATGGGTTGTGCGAGCACAGCCATGACAACCGCCGCCGGCAGAGTTACGAAGGTCACGAGGCTGACGGTCTTGAGCAGGGTCTTCGATGCCTGGGACGGATCCTCGCGGAGTTCCCTCGACAGCAGCGGCAGCAACACGGTGGTCATCTGGACAACCACCGCGCCGAAGACGAGTTCGGTCACTCGATAGGCGCCATATGTGTAGCTCACACCGCCCTCAATGAACGACGCGAAGCGGTTGGAAATGAGTTGGTTGATCTGGTTGATTCCGAGCACCGGGATCCCCGGGAGCATGAGAAGGAGGACCTGACCGACCCGCGGGCTGCGGATGGCCCGCCACAGCGGGCTGATCTTGAAGCCCAGGCGTCGCACCGCCGGCGCCTGGACCGCAGCCTGCAGCACGCCACCGATGAGCACCGCCCCGGCGAGGATCGGCGCCGGGTTGTCGACCCGCGGGACGACCAGCCACGCCGCCCCGGCGACAACGAGATTGAAGAACATGGGCGTCGCCGCCGGCAGGAGGAATTTCTCGTGACTGTTGAGCACCGCCTGGAAGAGCGCGGCGATGGAAATCAACAGGAGATACGGGAACATGATTCGGTTCATCAAGACCGTGATGGCGAACTTCCCGGGCACGTCGACAAAGCCCCCCGCGTAGACCCGGACCAGCCAAGGCGACGCGAGAATACCGACCGCGACCACCATCCCGACGGCGAGGAGCAGCACGGCGAGCAGACCACGGAAAAGTTCCCTGGCCTCCTCTCGGTCGCCATCGCGGCCGACCAGTTGCGACAACATCGGGACGAAGGCTGCGTGCAGGGTTCCCTCGGCGAAGAGCCCGCGGAAGGCATTGGGAATCCGGTTGGCGGTTCGGTAGGCGTCGTAGAGGAAACCGGCGCCGATGACCGAAAACAACGCCTTGTCGCGGAGATAGCCCGACACCCGGCAGAAGAGGGTGACCACCGCCATCCGGGAGGCGTGCCGCACCAGGCGTTGTTCCTGACTCATCGCGAAAAGAGTACCACCGGAGTGTGGCGGAAATACGGCGCCTGCGGGCGCCGTATTGGATCTTGTATCGACTGGGTCGCCCCTGTAAACTCCCCCTACCCTGTCCACGCAGGAAGGAGACTCCCATGGGAATCAACAAAGCTATTCTTGTCGGCAATGTCGGCCGTGACCCGGAAATCAAGGCGCTCCCAAGCGGCATCCGTTTGGCCACCGTTTCCCTCGCAACCACTGATCGCCGATCAAAGGACGAGGCGGGCAACCCCCGCACTGAGTGGCACCGGCTCGTCTTCTGGGACCGCATGGTGGACATCGTTGAGCAATACGTAACCAAGGGCAAACAGCTCTATATCGAGGGCCAGATCCGTACTCGCAGTTATGAGGTCGATGGCCAGAAAAAGTACTCGACCGAGATTCACGTCCGGGAAATGGAGCTCCTGGGTGGACGCTCGTCGGGTGGCGGCGGCGGCCCTCGCGATCCGGGGCCCGCCAACAGCTTCCCGGACGACGCCGACGACGTCCCGTTCTAATCCGACTGACCCTCGTACCCGATTCGCCCTCCCGTCTCCGGCGGGAGGGCGAATTTTCTTTGCTCCCGAGGGCTAACCCTTGACACAGGTATAGCTTCCAGGTATCTTCGCAGTTCCTGTCGCGAGAAGGAGGAGTGGATGATCAAGTCGGATCTCGTAGAAAGGGTGATGGGGGCTACGGACCTTCCGAAACCGAAGGCCACCGACGCCGTCAATGCGCTTTTTGAAGGCATGAAGGAAGCGCTTCTGCGAGGCGATCGCATCGAGCTCCGCGGGTTTGGGGTCTTTCAGGTGAAGGACCGGAAGCGCGGTATCGGCCGCAACCCGAAGACCGGCAAAGAGGTCGAGATTCCGCCGGGGAAGACGATCCGATTCAAACCCGGAAAGTCCCTGCGCAATATGAGTTGATCTTGGGCTCACCCGAGATCCTCGGATCTTTCGGCCCCGACGGTCACACCGCCGGGGCCTTTCAGTCTCTACCACCCGTCTATCGACCGCGGTGGTGGCTCCACATCCTGCTCTTCGTCCTGACATTGGGCACCTCGACCTTCATGGGCGCCATCTTCTACGGTTGGACGCCCATCGAACTGGCCCAACTCAGCTGGCTCAGGCTCATGGTCCACCCGACCTTTGTCGGCGAAGGGCTCAAGTTCGCAGTCCCCCTCCTGCTCATCCTGCTGTCGCACGAGATGGGTCACTACATCGCGGCGCGCCGGCACGGCCTCTTGACCACTCCCCCGTTCTTCCTGCCCATGCCGATACCCATGCCGTTCAGCCCCGGGACCCTCGGCGCGGTGATGCGGATCAAACAACCCTTCACCACCCGCACCCAGTTGATGGACATCGGCGCGGCGGGTCCCATCGCAGGGTTCATCGTGACCCTGCCGATCCTGGTGATCGGACTCGCCCTGTCGCAGGTCCGCGACTTCCCCCACGACGGACCGCTGGTCTACTTCTCCGAGCCGATCCTGTTCAAGTTCGTAGCTCGGGCCGTCTTCTTCCCCGGCCTCACCGGAACAGAGGACATCATGCTGCACCCCATGGCCTGGGCGGCGTGGTGGGGGCTGCTGGTCACCGCCCTCAATCTCCTACCGTTCTTCCAGCTCGACGGCGGTCACATCGCCTATGCGCTCTTCGGGGCGGAACACCGACGCTGGGCCCGACGGCTTCTCGCGGTCTTCGTTGTCATGATCGCGTTCTGGCCGGGTTGGGCACTGTGGGCGGCGATCCTGGTTCTCCTCGGTCCCGAGCACCCACGGATCCTCCACGAGCAGGAGCCCCTGAGCCGCGGGCGAAAGATCGTCGGCTGGATCGCCATCGCGATCTTCATTCTGTGTTTCAGTGTTGCGCCGATCCAGTTCTGGTGAGGATTACAGAAACGGAGCCTGTAGCGTAAATAAACGGTGGATGGATTTCGGCGGGCCGTTTGAGGTCGTTTTTCGGCGGATTCGCAGGTTCATACTGGTGGTATGGGCCAAGAATACGCCGGAAAACGGGCCAAACGACACCCGAAATACGCCACCGGCTTCTTGCGCTACAGGCTCCTAACGTCGCATGGGGATCGTGGTCGCGTCGTTGGTCTGACCGTCGATCACCGAGGCGTAGGCAACAACCGGACCGCCACTGATGACCGACACCTCCGCCGACGCGGCGTCGAGATCCTGCCGACCGGTGAGCCTCAAGAACGGACGGTTCTCCTGATGCCATTGACCGGCCGCGATTTCCACCTCGAATTCCGCGAGCTCGGCGCCCGTCGCGTCGAAGAGCGATATCTCGACGATCGACGTTGTGTCGCCGGTGTTGACCAGTCCTATGTTGGTGCGGAAGGTCGCCGATTCCCGCAGCTGACCCAGCCAGGCGGAATCGCCCGACGTCAGACCGGTGTCACCGGCATCACCGGCGAGGTGTTGACCGAAGGTCCCATCCGGGAAACAGTCGCTCCCGGGCGCGAGCGTGTTGTATGTCCGAGAGTTGACCACCAAATTGCCATCGGCGCAGATCTCCAGGGCGCCCGAGCCCCGGAAGTCCGGGTCGAGCCACTCGACAACATCCACGAGATCCACCATTGCGATCGGTGAGACGGTGACCACACGATTCGTGATCCCACCATCCGTGTGCAGTCTGAGCTCCACGGAAGCTCCTGCCGGATCGACACCGAGGAGGCCGAGATCCGACCGCCACACGCTCCCATTGAGCCCGTTGACACGACTGACAACCGGCACCCAGTAGACCGAGGAACACTCCGCCGGGCCGGCGCCCGACACGGTGATATCACCCGACCGGGTGCAACTCACGTCGTCGATGGTGGCGGTCATCCCCCACCGGAGGGTTCCGGTGGTGCTGTAGGTCGTGGTCGGATTCTGTTCGCTGCTGGTTGTGCTGTCGCCGAAGTCCCACGAATAGCCGACGTTTCCGGTGCAGCCCGACGCGACCGAATCGGCTTCAAAGGTAACCGGAGAGTTCAGCTCCGCGGTCGCCGGCGCCACCGCACTACAACCGAGCGAGCAGCTGGTCGCCGGTCCGATGGTGAACGACGTTGAAACAGTGTCCGAGCCCGCATCGTTGGCCGCCGTGAGGCTGATCTCGTATTCTCCTGGGTTTGTGTAGCTGTGGGTGGGATTCTGCAGATCACTGGTTGTTCCGTCATCGAAGTCCCACAGCCACGTTGTCGGCTCCCCGCTGGAGGTGTCCGTGAACTGGATCGTCTGCCCCGCGGTCGGAGATTCCAGGGACCACGTGTAACTCGCCACCGGAGCCACAACAATGGTCGCCGGTTTGACCGTCAACTCCTGGAGCTTCGGTAGTTCGTCGCCGACGACCCACTGCATGGAAACCTGGATTTCAAGGTAGCGCCCAGCCGGGGTGAGGGACAGATCCAACCCACTCGCTGTGGGTTCCCACGGCGACCAGGTCTCTGCGTCTGATGAACTGCGAACCCGCACGGAGACACCGGTGCCTTGCGGTTGTTCCGCCTGCCACGACAGCACACCCCATGGCGTGCCGGCCACCTGGCTGTCGTGCGCGACCGTCCAGGTTCCGAAGCGCGAAGTCAGGTTGCGAGCCACGACTCCGGTCAGATCACCGGTCGCGAGATGACTGGCGGTTTGCACAAGAGTTTTCTGGAGATCGGAAATCAGTGTGTCCGGATCAATGCGGTAAACGGTCGCGGTCTGGGCGCCGATGACCCAGACCTTGCCATCCTGATCAAGTGCAACCCCGGTCGGCCCACCCCGAATGACCAGCGACCCGGTCGGCGCACCCGAAGTGCCGTATCGACTCAAGCTGTTGTCTCCCGAAGCGGCCACCCAGATACGGCCTCGCTTCGATGTCGCGACGCCGTCGGCGCCCCATCCTGCGGTCTGCTCCCACTCGATCTCACTCGATTCGGTGTTGATCTTTGTCAAGCCCCGGTGGTCGAAACCCGTCACGTAGAGGCTGTCACCACTGCCGACCGCCACACCACTGCTGCCGTGGGAAAGATCGACGCGGTTCTTCTCGCCGGTCGCGGGTTCGACTTCGAGGACCCACTTATCGGGCCAACTCGAGACCCAAAGGGTCCCGGTGTTGTCCACCACCGCGGCGGTCGGGGAGGTCGCTTCGTCCTCCACGCTGATCTGTTTGATGACCTCAGCGCTACCGCCGTCGAGGTGGTAGAGCTCGTTCGTGTCATAGACGCCGACCCAGATGTCGCCGTTGGCATCCGTCGCCACCGCCTGGAGATTGTTCGCCTCGTAGTCGTCATGGCCGTCGCCGGGAACGTGGGGCGCTTCCAACCCCTCCACCAGGACGGTCTCGACCAGAACACACTCGTCATCGCCCCACGCGAGGAGCTCGCTACCACTGATGTCGCCGTCGGAGTTGTGATCGGTGGAGGTTTCGATGACCCCGCTGCCGTCGCGATCGACACAGCCGCCATTCTCGAGAAGGCCGATCTTCACAACCGTGCCCGCACCCCTGTTTCCCACCCAGCAGGATCCTTCGAGATCGACCGCGGCGCCACCGGGATCGGTATCGGCGTCGGGACCGGTCCTGTATCGACCGAGCTCCGCGCCCGACTCGACATCGAGCTTGGACACCGTTCCCGTGGCCGAGTTCGGCACCCACAGATAGGGCAGGGCGTCCCATTCGTCCGACAGCTCGAGCTGGTCGGACGTACTCTCGAGACCCACCATGGTGCCCAGGGCAAAATCGGAGTTGGTGGTGTAGGTCGTACCCTCTTCGCCCGGGGTTCCAACATCCACCGTCAGCTTCACCTCATCGATGTACGCGCCTTCGAAGAGGTTGTTGTGATCGGACTGGTAGACAAAGGCGAGCCAGACTTCCGACTCTCCAATCACGTTTCCGGCCGGCCCCCATTTGCTGAGATCGGTGACCATGGTCTGCCAGTCGTTGGTGTTGGTCGACCTGGCGCTGCCGCTGAAGTTCTGGCCATCGGTGGACACCAGCCACATGAAGACATCCTGGTACTGCTCGGTGCGCAACCAGAGATTGAAAGTCAAGGTCCCGGCGGTGGTCTCGCTCAGGTCGTAGGGACCGACGATGGTCCAACTCGCCATGTTGGCCGGGGCCGGACCACCATCGCCCGGGGCATCGGGGCCCATCCCGGCGCAGTAGATGCTGTAGTCGCCATCCGTCGCCCGGTATCTCGTACGACCCCAATCCACTTCGGCCGCATCGGGCGGGTGACTGACCCGCCACGGCAGTTGGGGAAAGACGGTTTCGAACGAGGTTTCAAGGAGGACCTCTGAGCTGCCGTCCTCGGCGATGGCGGGGCTTGCGGCCGCAGCGGCGGTCTGAAAGGCTACCGGTTCAACGGACCAACCAGCTGCCCCGATCAGCATGACCGCCACGGCAATGCAACCGACCGAAATCCAAACTCTCATCTAACGCCCGAACTGATACGCGGCTTTGATCTGCGGTCCGCCGTAGCTCGCCGGCCCACCGTCATAGGTCTGATCCCGGTACCTCCAGCCGGCCTCCAGCCAGAATGCCTTTGTCGCGTTCCAGCGAAGGCCCAGGTCGACCCCCCACATCCCGGCATCGATGGAGTCGCTCACCTCCACCGTCCCAACGGTGGATCCTCCGCCCCCCGGATCCTGGGAGCTGATCTTGGCCGTTCTCGTACCGGTGGCCCAGCGCACGAGCACCCGGCCCGTGACATCGAGGCTCGACCAGACCTGGTAGGACGCGTCGGCACCGATCACCACACCCCAGAGACTGCTGTCGGCGTGATCCGTTTCCCCGGCGTCGGTCGATCCGGGCGGCGGAACTGTGGTTTGTTGTTCGCTGATCCGCATACAGGTCGCGCCGATCCATGGCATGCCCCCGGTTCGGCGGTCCTTGCCGAGCCACTGGCCGATCCCGAGATCGTAGGCCGAATTCTCAAAACTCAACTGTTGCACGAGGTCGTCTTCGTCGGGGCCGAGATCGCTACTCCCGACGGCGTCCATGCTCGGATACCACTCACCGTCGAGAATGATGGTGTAGGTCTTTCCCGACACCAGGAGGCGCGCATCCGCGATCCCGAACTCAGAGCTGCCGTCAGCACTCCACTCATCGTATTTGCTTGGATTCCACCAACCCCAGTCGGCACTGGAGGAGCTGGATGGACTGAGATCGGCGACTGCGATCTCGAAGACCACGCCACTATCTGCGCACAGACCGGCTCGAGCCACGAGCAAGGCGAACAGCACAACCACGATCTTGTGGATCTTCAAAGTCCATCCTCCCGGATCTCATTCTGTTGCTGAGTGTACGTTGGAAATCGGTCGAGCGTTGATCGTCACGGCCACCGAAATCACGGTTATCCACCATCCATTGCTGACCTTTGTGTTCATCTTCGACCTCCCGAATGTCCCCAATGATATCCTCGCCGGATCGGAGGACCCATGTTTCAGCGTTCCGTCATTCTATTCATTCTTGGTATCGCCATCGTCGGGGTCGGCGCGACCGAAAGCCTGTCTGACAATCGATGGCGAGACAAGGTGGATCCATGGGTCCTCGAGAGCGGGCGCTCCCACGAGACCGAATTTCTCGTCTTCCTCGATGAACAGGCCGATCTCAGTGCAGCCGAAGACCTACTCACCAAGAATGAGAAGGGCGCGTTTGTTGTCCGCGCCCTGACGGAGACAGCCAAGCGAACCCAGGAACCGCTCCTCCGAGAGTTGTCCTCGCGGGGCGTCGATCATCGCTCCTACTGGATTGCCAACATGATCTGGGTGCGTGGCGGGCTCGGCACCGTCCAGGCCATGGCGGAGAATCCCGCCGTCGCTCGCATCCACGCACATCAGCCGGCCATGGGCACCCAGGATGTAAACGCGTCCGTCGTGGATTGTCGGCGTCGCCCGGGCTCCGCTGCCGTTCGAGTCTTCGTACTCTTCTTCGAT
>RCNG010000554.1_pt1 | contig 17233 bp, 8 predicted proteins | sample 2041371 | NCBI WGS metagenome assembly RCNG01 (sample SAMN09708227, study PRJNA481090) | Marine sediment metagenome, whole genome shotgun sequencing project. | biome: marine sediment; feature: ocean; material: sediment; isolation source: Sewage treatment plant 1 marine sediment (STP1) ... | reverse complement strand
CACGCGAATGGACGCGAATTTATAAGATTCATTGGCGTTTATTGCGAAAAACACCACAATGGAAAAGAAGCACTTTGTGATGAATGCTCCGACCTGCTGGATTACGCACTGACGCGGCTGGAAAAGTGCCCCCTCGATCCCAAGCCGAAGTGCAGAAAATGCCCCGTTCATTGTTATTCGCCTGAGTATCGGAAACGCATTTGGAAAACGTTCTAAAAACCCAAAAAACAGAGGATAATGGGATTGTTGGTTTACAGGCATCGTGATTTCTAATGTTCCCCAATCACTTTCAAGATCATAACTATCTTTTGCCTTTGCTTTGATAACATATTCCCCTTCTTCATCCCATGTATGATTCACTGTTATTGCCTCATTTGATGCATACGGCCCAATCCACCCCTCAAATGTTTCATCACCCCAATCAACATAATACCAGAGATCATCATCATTAGGATCAAGGGAGACAAAGAAGTACTCATAGGATGTCCCTGCGGTACCTGCTTGAGGACCATCGATCTCAGGTGGCGACGGAGGACTATTCCCTCCAATGATGGTAAAATCATCCTCAGATATAGCAGAAGCGGTTTGGGTACCAGCGGTTACCACCACTTTAAGACGACAATGATCCCCTCCACCATAATTCACTAACCATTGATGCTGACCATCGTTGGGACTATCTGAGACAAGAGTCGTCCAGGGTCCATTCTCTCCATTTAAAGACAACTGAATCTCTACTGAGGAGTCACCAAGAGAAGGGGGAACGGCAGAAAGCCACTGAATTGTCCGAATGGAGCCCACTCGGAATGTTTCACCACCATGCGGATGCTGCACTAAAGCAGCTAGTTCTGTGGGTTCTATCCAAGGTGAAAATGCTTTCAGGACATTTTGATACGACGGCCACGATCCTTGTTCTGCTTGGATGACAACATCTTCTCGTCCATCATGATCAAAATCGCCATCTACCGGGTTGTGCAAGAGGCACTGAATAATATCGCCAAACACGCGTCCGCGACGCAAGTTCATGCATTTCTCACGTCCAATGACAGTGGTGTCGATCTCGTCATATGTGATAACGGCGTTGGATTTGATGCCACCGAAGCAAAACGTGGCTACGACGGCAAAGCCGGGCTCGGATTACGCAGCATGCGCGAACGAGTGGAGGCAACGGGCGGCGATTTCGAACTGGCGGCGAGTAAAGAAGGTGGGGCGGAAATCCGAGCTCGTTGGGATGCCGAACACCTGGAATTCAATCGGTAACAAATCCGTTCTTGATGGCGTAGACCGTCACTTCCGATACGTTGTGAAGATCGAGTTTTCGCATCAGATTCGTGCGGTGTTTTTCGATGGTTTTCGGACTCAGTGACAAATACGTAGCGATTTCCTTCGTACGTTTGCCCTCGGCGATGAGTTTTATCACTTCCCGTTCGCGGCGCGTCAGTATTTCCCAGGACGGTTTGCTTGATGCGATCTCGCCGCCGGAAAGATATCCAGCCACAACCTTGTCAACAATGCTTGGGCTCAGGTAGTTCTTGCCGCGCACCACATTCGCGAGCGCAGCGAAAAGTTCAGTTCGACTGTCGTCTTTTAATACGTAAGCGTCCGCGCCGGCTTCAAGCGTGGCGTGGATGTATTTATCTTCCTTGTGAAACGTAAGGGCGATGATCTTAATCTTGGGATGCTTGCGCTTGATCTGAACGATGGCATCTATGCCGCTGGTTCTAGGCATCGTCAGGTCCATCATAACGATGTCGGGCTGCAATTCATCCACGGCTCGCATGGCAGACATGCCATCAGCGGCAACGCCTACTACCTCGTATGCAGCTTCGGACTCGAGCATCGCCTCAAGCCCGTTTCTCATCAAGGCATGATCGTCGACGATCAAGATGTTGTAGATCTTGTCACTGGTCAAAGTCTGATCGCCCGTCGCCGACGCTGAGGTCAGGTCGTAGTGAATAGGAATACCCCCATGCTACTTGAGCGATCGGTAAATGCGAATAGGCAATTTCACGATTTTCAGGGGGGGTAACACCCCAGTTGTAATCCGCGGGCCCGTCTAACGTCACTGTTTACAGGGCCTGCAGTTTTTTTGGATTCAACTTGCCGCAAGGCGTGGAGCTTTCGAGTTCGTCGCACCATCGATAAAGGCGTCGGGAAAACCCTACCTCTTTATGGGGTGGTTTCTACTGAATTTACCCGCGAAGACCGACTGCATTGAACGCCGCAAAATCATAAGTTGCTAGGTACGTAAAAAAGAGTGCTCGACCTGCGACAGAAAATCGGCGTGGACGAAAGCGCCAAATTCCAAATTCAAGATTTTGTGGGGTGCAAGCATGAATGCAATCAACAGGAGCGACACGATGCAATTAATAAGCAGAGGATTGGTCGCGGGAGTGTTAACAATGCTCTTCGTGGCACTCCCGGCAAGTGCACAGGACAGCAACATCGTTGTGCAGTGCCCGCAAAGCGAGGGCACGGCGCTGCATGATGCCGACGACCCTGCTATCAAGTGTATTCACCTGACGGCCGGCGACGGCATGGTGACGATGGCCGATGGCTACCCCCAATACATCTTCAGTTTTGCGAATGTCGAGCTGCCAGGCGTCAATGGTGCACCTACTGAAGCAAGCGGCGAGTACCCGGGCTGGGTAATGGCGCAGGGCAACCTGGCCGCCAACGCGCCGGCGCCGACGATCGAAGTGGACGAGGACGACGAGCTCTTCCTTTCCATGACTAACGTTGGTATGACCATGCGGCCCGATCTGTTCGATCCGCACACCGTCCACTGGCACGGCTTCCCACAAGCTTCCTCCATATTCGACGGTGTTCCCGATTCCTCTATTTCGATCAACATGGGCGCGACCCTGACGTATTACTACAACGCCAAGGACGCGGGCACCTACATGTATCACTGCCACGTCGAGGCGACCGAGCACATGCAAATGGGCATGCTCGGCAATCTGTTGGTTCACCCGCGACAGAACAAAACGACGGCTGGTGCCAGTCTCTTCACCGCATTCCTAGCTAACGGCGCGAATGTGGCCAACGGCGGTACAACGGTGGCACCAGCAGCAAATGGGGCGACGCATGTGGACGGTACCACCTACGCCTATAACGACGGTGATGGCACGACCGCTTACGATGTCGACTTCCCGATCCAGATCGGTTCCTTCGACCCGGACTTCCATGACGCCAGCCTGAACGTTCAGCCGCTGCCGTTCTCCGGCATGAAGGACAAATATTTCATGCTGAACGGACGGGGATATCCCGATACGGTTGTTGCAGGCTCACTGCCCGACACAGCAGATCCGAACGGTACTCTGCATGAGTCACAACCGGTATCCAGTCTCGTTACGGCGAAGCCGGGCCAAAAGATCCTGCTGCGCATCTCGAACCTCAATATCACTGAGTTCTATACGCTGGGTACCATCGGCCTGCCGATGGAGGTCATAGGACTTGATGCACGCCTGCTGCGCGATGACGACGGCAACAACCTGTATTACAAGACCAATTCTCTGACACTTGGCGGTGGCCAGTCTGCTGACGTGATTATCGTCGCCCCATCCACCGCGGGTACTTATTTTCTCTATTCGCAAAACCTCGATCGCTTATCAAACAATGCCCAGAATTTCGGCGGAATGATGACCGAAATTCGAGTTAATTAGGAGACCGGCAATGACCAGATTCAATTCAAAACTGATCGGTGCCGGGTTTGCCCGGTCACTCGTGAAATTAACTGCTCTGGCGGCGTTATTGATTTCCGCAACATCGCAGGCCGCTATCGACGGCGAAGAAGGTTTTAGCTTCGATCTAACTGCGAGCGAAGGCTACGTTTCGATTGCTGATGGCGGGTCCGTCTACTCTTGGGGCTACAGCATCGGCGGCCAGATGCAGTTGCCGGGTCCGACCTTGATCGTAAACCAGAATGACATTGTTACAGTGACGCTCACCAATGCTCTACCAGCGGCAGCCGGCAATGTCTCCATCGTTTTTCCAGGGCACGAGGTTTCGGTCTCAACGACCGACCCAGGTGTTCAAGGTGAACTGGTTCAGGAAGCAGCATCGGGCGGCACCGTGACCTATACATTTACGGCCTCCGAACCCGGTACGTACCAGTACCATAGCGGCACACAACCAGACCTTCAGGTCGAAATGGGCCTCTACGGTGCGCTCATTGTGCGGCCGAATCCGGCGGATCCAGTAGTTGTCGCCTGTGAGACCGCCGGTTACATCGATGCTAAAGATACCGGTGCGGCGTACGCCCACGCGGATGCCTGTTTCGATCGCGAATACCTGTTCCTGCTCAGTGAAATCGATATCGATATTCATCAGGCAGCTGAATCTCAGGTCGGCGGTGCCGGCCCGATCGTATTACCGGGAGGCGCGTACCATTCTGAGTACTGGCTAATGAACGGGCGTGCGGCGCCCGACACGATGGCTGCTCCGGGCAATACGCTGCTGACAAGTCAGCCCTACAGCATCCTCCCGCGTATGCACCCGGGCGAAAAATTATTGATCCGATTGGTAAGTGCGGGACGCGAAATGCATCCTTTCCACACCCACGGGAATCACGCGAGAGTTTTAGCGCGTGACGGCCGCTTGCTAACGAGCGGTCCAGGAGGGACGGGAGCGCTTGCCGGACCACTGCTGTTTACGATTCCTTCGGTACCGGGCGGAACGGTCGACGCGATTTTCGAGTGGACCGGCAAAGATCTTGGCTGGGACATGTACGGCACTGTTGAGGATGGGCAGATACCTCACCTCTGCAGCGACACGACCGGCGACGGCTACTCCGACCTGCCCACTAACGTTCCCCCCGCGACAGGTGATTTTGCGTACTTAGGCGAATGGTGTGCAGATCATGACGTGTCAATCCCTGTTGACTTGCCAAGTCTGAGCTCGCTCGCATTTGGCGGATTCTACAGCGGTAGCCCATACCTGGGCGCGCTGGGCAGCTTGCCCCCGGGCGAGGGCGGACTTAATCCGGAAGCCGGATTTACCTACATGTGGCACTCGCACAATGAGCGGGAGCTGGTGAATAACGACGTATTCCCGGGCGGCATGATGACCATGCTGATTATTGAAGCCCCCAGCGTCCAAATAATCGAATAAGGCGAAGGAGAATAGCCATGCGACTGACCTTCCCGAATTTAAATACTGATCCCGGCCACGCCCAAGGGCGTCTTCCGAAAGAGGAACGGCTAATGAGACCTACAACAAAAATGACTTCGACACCGCTTGCCATGCTATCGGTGCTCCTGATGACGGTTGGATTTGCCGGGTTTGCAAACGCGGCTGAGGTTTACTTGCAAGCGCAGAGCTTCGACAAGGCAATGCCGGATGGTGCCTCAGTTCCTATGTGGGGCTTTGCGGAATGTGACTCGACGTTCACCACCTGCAGTGATTCCGCACCCGGACCGCAGATCAATGCGGTCGCAGGAGAGATCCTGAACATCCACGTTCAGAACACCTTGAGCGTGCCGGTCTCAATCGTGATACCCGGTCAGGTCGAATCGACTGATGGCACTCCCACGATGATGGGAACAATCCCCGATCGTGTGCGATCGTTTACGAGCGAGACCGAGGCGGGCACTGGCGGCGTGGCTGGTGCCATGACCACATACACATGGAACTCGTTGAACGCGGGAACCTACCTGTACCAGAGCGGAACCTTTCCGTCGATCGAAGTACCAATGGGCCTGTATGGCGCGCTTGTCGTCGCCGATGCAGTCGCGGGTGAGGCATACGGCCACCCCGTTGACGCTGAGGCCGTGTTACTCCTGAGTGAAATCGACCCGATACAGAATGAACGCGTTGCCGATGCGATGGTTATGTTGGCGGAAAAAATGCCGGGCACAGCCTGTGTTCCACTGGCTGACTTCGAACAAAACATGACAGTCGGCTACCCATGCACGGTGGATTACAGCCCTAATTACTTCCTGGTCAACGGCGCAGCAACCATAAATCTGGATCTGCTGGCGGTCAGCGATCCACCTGCCCCCGGGACAACTAATACCTCGGTACTGCGTTTTCTGAATGCCGGACTGCGTTCACACACACCGTCGATCGTCGGCGTCGAGCTGGGGCTGATTGCTGAGGATGGTAATGCCTATCGCGGACAGCCGAGAAACCAGAGCGCCGTGCTGCTAGCGGCGGGCAAGACGATCGACGCACTTATTGCGACGCCAGACACCGACCATACATTTTCACTGTTTGATCGCATGCCAACCTTCAGCAACGAAAACCTGCCAAACGGTGGGTCGTTTGCGACATTGACGGTTGGTGCTGGCACACCGGACGTGCCGCCACCGGCGAGTCTGGCGGTTAACGACAGTTATGTGGTCCCAGAGGATTGCGGCTTAGATAATTGCCTGACAACGCCATACAGCACGAGCACCGACAGCGTACTTGATAACGATAGCTCGACACTCAGCGGCGCAATGGTCTCAAGCACAACATCTAACGGTACGCTCGTGCTCGACCCCTTAGGCACGTTCACCTACGCGCCGAATCAGGACTTCTCGGGCACCGACAGCTTCACGTACAGCGCCACCGACGGCACCAGCAGCTACGGCGCCCAGGTTATGCTGAACGTATCGTTCGTTAACGACGTTCCCAAGGCTGCTGCGGATACCTACGCCAATAATGTTGGTTCGACGATTACAGTCGCGGCTCCCGGCGTGCTCGCCAACGATATGGACGCCGATGGTGACCAACTGTATGCAGTGTTAGACGCAGGTTCCGTCACTTTGAACGCCGACGGTTCTTTCACAACTGACGTGGGCGGTAGTTTCACTTATTTCGCTTGCGATCGTGATCCGGGCTTGGGCGCTTGTCCCACCGGTTCGGCGAGTACAGCTGCAGCGGTCGACCTGACGGTCAACGACGCGTCCGGTATCGCGCTGATCGTACAAGAACCCGACGGCATTACAGCAGTGACCGATTACCGCTGGACGCTCGAAGAGGACAATATGTATCACCCGGATCCGGCTAATCCTACAGCTCCGTCGCTGGCGACTGGCTTCCATCGCAGCTACATGCCGGTCGTGGCGCAGGGTTGCGTTGGAGCTACCGCTTGCAGCGCTGATGAAACGGAGACGCTGTTCAGCGCGGTCGCGCTCGACGAAACCAGGCACTACTACGTCTCGGTCTTACCGGCCGATGCGATGGATGAAAACACCGACGGCGATCGCCTGGGTCACACGGTAGGTGGCGCGCAAGTTCTACCCGGCGCCACCGAGGTGACCGTGATCACGAACACGGAACCACTCCCGTACGCGCAGATCAGCATCCTCATTTTTGAGGACAGCAGTCCGACTAACGGGGCCGTTGATCTCAGCGAGCAAGGTCTCGGCGGATTTCAGATTACGCTTGAGGACGCAGGCGGACGCTACGGTATCTCTGCAGGAGCAATGAGCCAGGACGCCGACGGTACCCCGTTAACAAATGCGCTGGATTGTTTCAATGGCGCTCCCCCGCTATCGGGCGTCATTCTCAGCTGCCCGCGGTATTTGCCCGATCGAAATGCCAAGGGTGACTTGGTTGTATCGCCACTCGCTGGCCGAGTGCTCATCAAGAACCTCTTCCCCGCGAAGTACGGCATCATTACCACCGCCCCGCAGAATGCCGAAGTTTCACCAGGTGTCGCAAAGACATGGGTGCAGACCTCGACTATTGAGGGCACCAAGGTCATTGATGCCTGGGTGAAAGCCGGTGAGCCGCCTTTCTTCACGGAATTTGGTCCTGTCGGCGTGCACGCGTTCGTCGGCTTCGTAAGTCCCGAAGCTATCGAGTTGGCAAGACCGGGGTTACCAACACCAAATGGTACGACTACGATTACTGGCGCCATCACCAATCACCACATGTCGCGCCCACCCGATCAGACCCTGTGGGACAGTGAGACGTATGACGCTCTTGCTCACACCAGGCCCTGGGTTGGTCTAAACAGCACCGGTGGCATTGGCCCCAACATTGCAGCAGTCCAGGCGGACGTCAGCGATGAAGGCATTGCCACCTTTGAAATTCCAGACGTACCACTCGGATTCGACTATCAAATCGTAATCTGGGATTCCTTTCTCGATCAAGTCATCGCCTATCGCAGCGTGACCGCCGCTAATCTTGGGCTCAACCCCGCAGTCGGCAACATTCCCGTATTCCAATGGTTCGCGCGATTAGAAAATCACGTGTTCCTGGATGTTGACGGGGATGGCAAACGTGGTGATCGTACAATCGAGACCGCGCTCTCCGAGCAGGCTGTTAATCTGCGCTGGCGCGACGGTAGTGTCTATCAGTCATTCCCCACCGATCTCGACGGCTTTGTACCGTTCGACCAGGTGTTCCCATTCTTCAACTGGCTGGTGGCCGAAGTCGATTACGGGCGCTTCGAGGCAACCGGTCTTACTGTGACCGTCGATCATGGCGGTGACGTGAGCATGACGGGTAACGTTTATAACTCACAGGTACAGGGACCTTGCACCCAAGATGACGTAGACAACGCTTGGAACGGTTGTGCAACGGTAGGCGCTCCATACGTCGACCCAAACAAGCGCACAGAAACCGGCCAGGTGCTAACGCAGGGCTTCCAGGGATTCCTGGGACAGACCAGTGTCTTCGAATGGGGTAAGAGACCCTACGAGCCCGGTATGAACGGCGGTATTTCGGGAATCGTCTATTACGGCGTGACTCGCGCCGAAAGCGATCCGCGACTTGCGGCGGCTGAACCTTGGGAACCGGGTATTGCACGCGTTCCTGTTCGTCTCTACCGCGTGGTGAACGGAATACCGACAGGTCTCGCCGTCACCAATGCCGGCTTCGAGGATCCATTGATAGACCCAGAAAATATCCCGGCCCCGGACGGAAGCGGCACTGTTGCCAACGTACCTGGGTGGATCGAAGCTGGCCCTGGGCGCATATTAAACCCGTCCAATAACAACAACGTTGTCGAGGGCCGCAATAGCTATCGGGCCGACGGCAGCACCATGCTCACGCAGCAACTTGTCGACGTTCTGGAGGAAGGGACGTACACCTTGAGCGTCGCGGTGGGTGATCGACCAAGCGCGACATTTAATGGCTACCAGGTGCAGATCGGGGTCGAAAATGCAGGCTTTCAATTGCTCGCAGAAGACAACAATACTCTGATACCGGAGTCGGGATTCCTGACTTCGACGGTGAGCTTTAACGCGGACGCCCGCAACCCGAACCTGGGATTGCCGCTGGTGATTCGATTGATCGCTCACGCAGACGAGGCCCTTTTCGACGACGTGCGACTGACGCGCGGAGAAGGTGCGCTTGCCCTCGTGGCTGAGACTGTGACCGACAGCTGGGACGACAGTTTACCGACAGGTTGTCCGGGTGCTGCCCTGACAGATGTACAGATCGTCGGCGGGCCCATAGATCCGACAACCGGTGCTACGACGAAGTGCTACGACGGTCTTCGCAACTTCAACCAGGCGAGACCTGCCGTATTTGACGGCGGCTATGCCTTTAACGACATCCCGGCCGGCGAGTACGTCGTCGAAGTCGTGGTTCCGCAGGGCTACGAATTGATGAAGGAAGAAGACATCAACGTAAGCTCCGGTGACGGCTACGCGTCAGTGTTTGTCCCGGCACCTGTTGGGGACGCAGTACCGCTCGTGCTACCTGACTATGCGATGGTCGCGGCGGCTATGGCTCCCGAGCCAGGCCTTGCCCAACCGCCCTGTGTTGGCGAGTTACGCAAGGTACCCGATGTGCTGAGTCTCTTCCCCAAGAGGCTGGAGGAAGCACCGTTCAGAAGGGCATTGCGACCATTATGCGATCGGAAGCAGGTCATTCTCTCTGATCAGGGTCAGGCGGCCGCAGACTTCACGCTCCACACCGACGCGCCTATTGCCGCCCACTTCACGGGCATGGTGCTCGACGATGTGGCCCAGGAGTTCAACCCACTTTCACCGCAGTTCGGTGAGAAATGGGCACCGCCGTTCGTGCCGGTCTCAATTCGGGATTACAACGGCGAGGAAATCTCGCGCGTCTACTCGGATCAATGGGGTCGCATAAACGGTCTCATGCCGTCGACTTTCACGGCGAATATGCCATCACCAAGCGGCTTCTCGCCGGCGATGCATATGACCTGTATGAATGATCCAGGCCCGGTCATAGATACGGTAGTGGGCTCGGACACTTTTGGTCAGTTGATTCAAGACCGGCAGTACAACCCGGCGTACAGCAACTTCTGCTACACGTTCCAGTACATGCCGGGCACAACGACGTATCTCGATACGCCGGTTCTGCCAGTGTCAGCGTTTGCCTCCGGATACAATCCGCCGGACTGCTCGCTGGATACCCTCACACCTATGATTCACACGGTTGATGGAAACGGTGGTAGTCCTGGCGTAGGTCCTCTGGTTAGTCGAAGCAATAGCAATGGACCGAGAGGAACAATCACAATCACCTCGATGGGTATGGTCGACGTGCCGAATCCGGCCTACGAGGGACCGCTTAACCTGGCTGCTGGAAGCAAGACCATCCAGCGCGACTTTGGCTTCGGCAGTCGTGGTACGGGTCCCAATCGAGGAACTGTCAAGATTGGCGGTCGAAACCTCACCATCGTGAGCTGGGCTGACGGTGAGATCGTCGCGAGGACCCGCGATAACACCCGGACTGGTCAACTGGTCGTGACGCGCAGCAATGGCAACGCTTCTGAGCATGCTATTACTGTGACCGTCTACAACAATAAAGCGCCAAGTCATAGCTACGTTTCTTCAGGTCAGAAAATCCAGGCGGCGATCGACAACGCCAGTCGAGGTGAGCTGATCATGGTTGAGCCGGGTGTCTACAACGAGTCAGTCATCATGTGGAAGCCCGTTCTTCTGCAGGGTGCAGGTGCGGGATCTACGATGATCAATGCGGTCAAACGCCCGACCCAGGTTCTGATCGACTGGCGCGATAAGATGGACGACCTGTTCGCCATGCGCCCCAGGGTGGTAAATTCGTTGCCTAACCAGCTCAATGGTGCGGCCGGATTCACCGTCTCGGAGGGAGCGGCCATTACGGTTCTGGGCAGGAATACTACCAATGGTAATCGCGGTTTCAGAAAGCACGACTCTCGCATTGACGGCTTCTCCGTTACGGGAGCTGACGTCGGTGGCGGTATTTTGGTTAACAGCTACGCACACAATCTCGAGGTTTCGAATAATCATGTGTACGGTAATAACGGTTCCTACCATGGCGGTATTCGCATTGGTCAGCCGTTCCTTGAGCTGCCACCTCCACAGAGTGAGCCCGGAGAAGACAACTCGACCTACGAACTCAACACTGGCTTGGATATCCATAACAATTCCGTCACGCAAAACGGCGGTTTGGGTGGTGCAGGCGGCGGTATTTCGATCACAACCGGATCTGATGGATACACGGTCAGTGAGAACTTCGTCTGCGGTAACTTCACGACGGGTGATGGTGGCGGTATCGGCCATCTCGGCCTCAGTGACGCTGGCCGAATCTTGAACAACACGATCGTTCATAACCAGTCCTTCAATCAGGCAATAGCAGTGTCCGGTGGCGGGTTGTTTATCGGTGGTGAGCCAGTCGTTGTGGAAGCCGGTGAGCTGGACAACCCGGATGCTCTGAGCACCGGTTCCGGCGACGTAACCGTGAGGTTCAATCGTATCCAGGGTAACCAGGCCGGAGCAGGACACGGTGGCGGTATTCGTGCCCAATCCGTTAACGGCTGGGACATTGGTATCACCGGGGATCGGGGTAAATGGTATAACTTGAGAATCCTGGATAATGTGATCGTCAACAATGTGGCTGGCTGGTCAGGCGGCGGCATATCGCTACACAACACTGTCAGAGGAGTCATCAGGCGAAACACGATTGCTCACAACGACAGTACGGCCACCGTTGGCGGACTTATCGTGAATAACCTGTCCGCTAAACAACCGGCCGGTGTCTCGACGGAGTCTCACAGTGTTGCGCTTGCTGCCGCGATTTCGATATACGATGGCAATATTTCCGACCAGGAATTCTCTACTCCTGCGATGTCGGGCAACATCTTGTGGGAGAACCGTTCGTTCAACTACGAGGTCGCTGGTACAACGGCTCAGCTGAGTCCGGTCCTCATGCAGGCTACGGTCGGCGAGTGCGATCGTATCAAGGCACTGTACTGGGATCTCGATGCCCGCATTGCTAACTGGCAAGCACCTGATAGTGGTGCGACCGGCCCGACCTCGCCTGATCCGGGCTTCGGCGCTACGGCTTACTGCAACGGCGGCCGCACGCTCGCGACACCACCACCAGGGCCGATGTACGCATTGCCAGCTCTGGACGAGGGCGGCAACGCCTGGATCGACGTTCGATACGGACCGCTCACGCGGACTTGGCCGGCGCCGGCGGACGGTACGGGTACGCCTTGGAGTTACGTGACGCCATAGCGAGAAGCGCATGAAGCACTTGCACTCTGCCCGTTCGGGGGCGCGGTCAATCAGACCGCCCACCCTCGAACGGGTTCTTTCACGAAGGCATACGTGGCCGCTGGCAATGCTAATTGTCAGCGGCGCCGTGCTGTTCGCATGGTCAGCACCCATTGTCGCCGACGAGGGTGCCAGCCACCCGCGCAAGAACACGTTCATGAAGCGCGAGTGGGGCATCGAGATCATGTTTGTCCGGCAGACAGCAGCCGGGTACATGCTCGAGTTCCGTTACAAAGTAGTGGACGCAGAGAAAGCGAAAGCCCTGTTTGAACGCCAAATCAAGCCGATGTTGACCCATACCGAGTCGGGGGCGAAATTCGTCGTGCCGACGCCTGCCAAGACCGGTGCGCTGCGCAACTCAAACCCGCCGAAGGACGATCACACCTACTGGATGTTCTTCGCCAACCCCGGCCAGTTTATAAAACCAGGTGAGCACGTGAGTATTGAAATCGGTGACTTCATCGTTGAGAATCTGGTAGTACAATAAAGGAAAGCGGGAGGACAGTGATGTCGAAGAAGGTAATGGCGATTGCGTTCGCAATCGTGCTGGTGGCGGGTTTTCTGATCTACAACTCTGATGCCATGAATGACAGGCGTGTCATCAAGGCGCTGATCGCCCAGAACATCGAAGCGCGCGGTGGTGCCGATACCTGGCAGGCCGTCAATTCGTTGCGGGTCACAGGCCAGATGGACCTGGGGCAAGGGATGCATGTGCCCTATGTCATGGAGCAAGAACGGCCCGGCAAAATGTGCCTCGAATTCGTCTTCGACGAAGAGACAGCCATTCAATGCATTGATGGCAAGGGCGGCTGGAAACTGCTGCCGTTTCGCGGCCGATATGAACCCGAGGCCATGACCGAAGAGGAATACCGCGAGATGGGAGGCGTGGTTTCGATCGATGGTTTGCTTTTCAATTCGAACAAGCGCGGAATCAAGCTAAAACTGGTTGGGAAAGAAGTGGTCGCCGGGCGGACAGCCGCCAAGTTGGAGGTGACGTTGCCAACCGGGGTAACTCGCTGGATCTATATTGACGAAGAGACCGGCCTGGAAATTAAGCTCGAATCGACACGCTTGCTTCGCGGGCAGGATCGACTCGTCGAAACGTTTTACTACGACTGGCAAAAAACGGATGGGCTGCTGATTCCGCGACGCCAGGAATCCAGCATGGTAGGAGACGACGAATCACACTTCGTCACAATCGACAGCGTAGTTCGCAATCCACCGCTCGACGATTCTCGATTTACGATGCCAGCGACTGCCGACGGAGGATCCCCATAATGAATCTCGGGCGCGCTGCTTTTGGATTTCTACTGCTGTTTGTTTTTAACAGTGCCTCATCGGATGAACACGCCGCACATCGTGCGGCCATGCAGAAAACGCGTTACTCGGCCACGACGGAGAGCTATGCGATACCGGACGTCGAGTTGATCGATCAGCTAGGGACATCCGTGTCGTTGCGAGCGCTTCTCGACACAGACCAACCGATCGCATTGAATTTCATATTCACAACCTGCACAACAATATGTCCGGTAATGACAGCAACCTTTTCGCAGATGCGTCGAGAGCTGGGTGATGCGGGCAGCGATCTGCGGCTCGTCTCAATCTCGATCGATCCCGAGTACGACCGGCCGGAACAGCTCAAGGCTTACTCCGAGCAGTTTCGTGCGGGCGAAGGATGGGATTTTCTGACGGGCGACAGCGCCGATATTGTGCAGGTCCTGAGGAGCTTTGACAGCTACGCCGGATCGAAGATGAATCACCAGCCTATCACCCTGCTGAAGAGTCCTGACAGTGCGTCATGGACCCGTATCGACGGCCTGGCGAGCGGTAAGGATCTGGCGAACGAGGTAACCGCGCGTCTCCTGAATTGACGTATCCTTAGTTCATGATTGCCAACACCGTATCCAGTGTTCGACGGCTCTTGCCGTTGCTCGCGCTTGTCCTGTTCGGCTGCGATTCCGGCGATTCGCCCTCAGAAGCTGTTGTCTTGCCGGACGCCGGACGCCAAATGTATCGTGACGGGATCTTGCCCTCGGGCGAGCCAATGACCGCCATCGTCGCTGGCGATGTGCCCGTTTTCGGAACACAGTTTAGCTGCGAGAGTTGCCACGGTCGCAGTGGCATGGGCGCTGCCGAAGGGAAGTACATCGTTCCACCGATCGCGGGGCAGTTTCTGTTCGCGCCATCCCCGCAACCTGCGAGACCGGCTTACACGCAGGACAGCCTTGCGCGACTGCTTCGTGAGGGCGAAACACCCGGCGGTCGAAATCTCGGCGAGCTAATGCCGCTCTACAAACTGACGGATGACGAAGTCGCAGCGATGACGGCCTATCTTGCGGGGCTGTCTTTCAGGTCATCGCCAGGGGTCGATGACGAAGTCATCCGATTCGCCATGGTCATCACGGACGACGTTAGCAGCGAAGAACGCGAGGCCGTCCTCGACGTGCTCAACACCTTCCTGGATGAGAAGAATCGCGATACCCGGCTGGAAAGCGAGCGCTGGGACAGGGGGAGCACACCGGCCAGTCGATTACAGACCGTACACCGCAGCTGGGTGCTTGAGGAATGGGCGCTAACAGGACCGAGCGAGAGCTGGAATGAACAACTGGAGCAACGCTATGAAGATGCCCCGGTGTTCGCGATGCTCAGCGGATTGAGTAACAGTTCGTGGGCACCCATCAGCGATTTCTGCGAGCGCAATGAAATTCCGTGCCTGTTTCCGGGTACTGATCTCGCCGATTCGGACGAGGGCGATTTCTACACGCTCTACTATTCCCGCGGCTTGAATCTGGAAGCCGGGTTGATCGCAACTCATTTGGCCGAGCAACCCGTCTCGAATGTCATTCAGGTCTACTGTGGCACTGGTCCGGCTCAAGCGGCCGCCGGGTTACGGGGGCTACTGGAAAACAAGGGCGCTTTGGTGGAAGACGTCGAGTTCGACTGCAGTGGTGAACCGCCTGCCGACTTGGCCGAACGAATCGAGTCTGCGCCGGAGACGGCAATTATCTTGTGGCTGGCGGAGGAGCATCTCGCCGGAACGGTCGATACGTTGTCATCTGCACGCATCTATTTTTCATCAACTCTGCTTGCCGGCGAATTCGATAACCCGGTCTTTTCGACGCCGGGATCGAAATTTGTAGCACATCCATTTCGACTGCCGGGTCAGATTGATCCGGCACTGGCACGATTCAGTGTCTGGGCGAAGACACGCGGCATCGAGCTCACGGCACCGCGACGTCAGTCGGAGGCATTCTTCGCCTGCCTGGCTCTGAAGGATGCGCTCGCGCACATGGGGCGTTTTTTCATTCGGGATTACGCTTTGGATACGCTCGATCATGCGCAGTCCCTTGTCGCTTATCTACCCTTCTATCCACGACCCACGCTGGGACCGCAGCAGCGCTTCATGAATAAAGGCGGCTACGTCCTGCCAATAGAGAACGGACAGCCGATTACGGAAAACGTGGACTGGATTCTGCCCTAGAGCAATGCAGCAAACTTGACAGCCGGGCGATTGCTTCCCAGACTTTCATTCTCGACACTACACACAAGAAAACAATGGAGAGGTGTCTGAGTGGTCGAAAGAGCCTGATTCGAAATCAGGTGTACGGTAACCCCGTACCGTGGGTTCGAATCCCACCCTCTCCGCCAGAAAAGTAAAGGCGCCCCTTGTGGGCGCCTTTTGCTTTTCTGTCTGAGGAGGTTTGGAATTCGAACCCTGTTCGACTCACGCAGCGCCGAAGGCGCCTGTGAGCACGCGCAGCCGAAGGTGAGCGTGAATCCCACCAAAGCGAAGCGACAATCCCACCCTCTCCGCCAAGGCACAAATCGTGCCATTTGAGGCGTTCAGAATTCTGAAAATTCGGCGTCCAATAACTGCGGGTTTTCACCCAATTCAACGCAGATAGTCACGTAATTTTCGTTTCAGATAAAGAGCGGTAGGCGATTCAGCGTATAAGAGAGAAATGTAAACAGATAGTTAGCAGAGGTGTCTATGATTTTCCTGCGACGGGCAGCCGTAATTTCTCTGAGAATCATACCGATTCTGGGGATCGCCTTGTTGTCGCTGTCCTCGCCGACGGAAGCTTTGGCCCAGAGCCTAATTGTCGGGAACTGCACCGCTTCTACCACGAGTTTCGAAGTTAATGAAACGGTCTGTGTAAGCGGGACGGCTGGAGGAGATTCGGGGTCAGACCCGGCATTCGTATGTGTTGTGCCACCGACCGGCCCATTTGTTGGCACGTTAGATGATGTCACTGGCGGATGCGACGAATTCCCACCGGCGTCCGCCTTTAATAATGCATCTGTGTGGTTGCCTCCGACAGCGCCGGGAAGTTATCGCGTCGTTTTATTCGCTAGCGACGAATCTCAACATACTAGGTTCATCACGATCATCGATTCAAGTAACGCTGCGCCGAGCGCGACAGCGCAGTCGGTATCCACGGCAGAAGACACAGCAAAGGCGATTACGCTGGCCGGTACGGACCCGGAGTCTGATCCGCTGACGTTCGCGGTGGCAAGCGTGCCGAGCAATGGCACGCTGAGTGGCTCTGCGCTGAATCTGACGTACACACCGAGTAGCAATTACAATGGCGCGGACAGCTTCACGTTCACGGCCAGTGATGCATCGCACACCAGTGCGGCGGCGACGGTGACGATCACGGTCTCGGCGGTGAATGACCTGCCGACGGCGACGAATGACAATTTTACGGCACCGGAGGGTGGTTCGGTGGCCGGTACGCCGAATGTGCTGACGAACGACAACGACCCTGACGGCGATACGATGACGGCGG
>RCNG010000551.1_pt1 | contig 17248 bp, 15 predicted proteins | sample 2041371 | NCBI WGS metagenome assembly RCNG01 (sample SAMN09708227, study PRJNA481090) | Marine sediment metagenome, whole genome shotgun sequencing project. | biome: marine sediment; feature: ocean; material: sediment; isolation source: Sewage treatment plant 1 marine sediment (STP1) ... | reverse complement strand
AAATTACTTCCTGTAATTTACCATCCTGGCTGGCTACCGCCATTCAATTTTGTTTCCTACAAAATTAGTCACCCTACGGGCTCGCTTCGTTCATGTAAAATCGTTCCTACGATTTTATCCGCGAATAGTACAAACGACCGCCACGGATGGCGGAAGTGTCGATTTTGCATCGTTACATGGATGTAACTTATTAGGACAATGCAGGAGCTATTGTCGAGGAGTATCACATCGACCTGATTCACTAATATTTCCCCAACTACTGCATTCCTATGAAATATCCGGGCTAACTTTTTTCCCTTCACGATGAAATTGTGTTTCATGGCAGCGGGGACAGGGTGGGATTTTTCCGGCCTGGTGAAAATGCAGTACTTCACCGCACTGGTCACAGACCAGCATACCAGGGCCGGTGACTTCGCCGGTGTGATAGATATAGGGTAGCTCGGCATTCTGTTTCAGCTGTAGCAGTTCAACCGTGGTTTTATCAGCCGTCTCCAGCAACATGTACAGCAAGGCGCTTTCAATGAGCGTGGTTTCAAAACCAAGCCAGTCTGTGAGTTTTTCATCGGTTTTAGCAATATGGCTGATGGCATCGTCAAGATCACGCTTGAGCCAGAGTGTGAGTTTCTCAGCGTCCTCTTCTGTTAACTCGTCAAGCTCTACTGCTTTATCTTTAGCTTCATCAATAAACTTGTGCAGCAATGGACCAGTATGCTCTTTTGCATTGCGCAAGTTTTCAGCAACGCGTTCGTACATGGTTTCATAAGCTGCACCGAGAGCATCAAGTGGGTCTACGTGTACGGGCTTTTTCATGATTTCCTCCTGGTAGTTTTCTACAATAATACCAGTTTATGCAGCTTATCTATTTTTAGGTTGATACACATCAACAGTAAGATCGAATTGATGCGGTTTTAACCTTTTATATCCTGTTTTTTTATCAACTGCAATGATTCTGTAATAACCCTGACTGCCTTCTTATCTTTATCTCTTATGGCTTCCAGTTTTTTGATATCACCTGTATTACCGATATAACCAAGCACAGCGTAGAGATAAGTGCCTGGTGCCCTGGTTGAATTTATCCGGGGCTGAATAACATCATGATTCAGTGTGTTTCGTACTGCTTTAAGTGATATGTTGTTAATACGGACCAGGGCCGCTGCTGCACGTCCAGCAATGTCGGTGTTTTGGTCATGTGTTGCACGAACGAGACTTTTTACGGCAACTTCATTGCTAAACTCACCCAGTCGATAGGCTGACCACATGCGCCTGCTTGCATCCTGATCGGACAGTAATACCTGCGATAATGCTTCTGTATTTTTGTCCTGGTCGAGAATTGATATTTTCCATAATGCTTCCTTGATTAATTTCCGTTCGCTCGGCTTGCTATTAGCCGGTCGATTAGCAAGTTCTTCACTAAGATAGCTTACCGCATCTGATTTGCCCAGCTCACCAAGAGCACGAATCATCCAGGGACGAATGGTTTTATTGCTGGCGGCTTCAATCAATGGCAAAACAGCTCGTTTATCGCCAAGCCTGGCAAGTGAATTAGCGGTCTGTATCGGAGTGTTATTTTGTTTGAGCGCTAAAATCAGCTCGGGAACGGCAGATTTATCACCAATCATACCGATTGAGCGGATGGCACACAAACGCAGGTCACGATTATAAGGATCAAATGCGGCCTGTGTAAGCGCACTAAGTGCACGTGGATCTTTTAGGTGACCGAGTGCTTGCGCCATTACGCAAACACGCAAAGTGCCGGAGCTATCTTGCATGGCATCAATTAATGCCAGTACCACATCTTTATTAGCGCTATAGGAAAGTTTTTCAGCAGCCAGCCAGCGTGTTTCCTTGCTTCTGGACTTTAACTGACGGACCAATAGTGTTTCATCCTGCTGTGATGGCAACGGAATAGCAGGCTTTTTAGCAAAAGAGATGGTGATGGCGCTGCCGAGCTCGGCTTCAAGAATGTGCTGGCGCAGTTGTTCGTGGACTGTGGGTAAAGGTATATCGGTACAGCCGATTAAAATGCAACATAAACCAATGAGGCATCGTGTTTTCATGGCTCTATTGAAGCATGAAACTGGTTTTAAGGCGATAACAATTGTAGGATAGATGAAGGGCACCATTATTCAGGTTTGTTAACGCCATATCCATGTCACATGGGTTGGCGTCTTGAGCCCAGAATTAATAGAGATGCCCAGAAGTCTTTTAATGCAATTTTACAGTAATTTACTATACTCTTATGCAGGTTTAACAAAATAATCTAAATATTAATAACTTAAATACGGAATTTTTATGAAATATTCATTTTTATCATTGTTGTTGTTGTTATCCGCCCCCGCATATGCTGACAAGTTAGTCAGTAATCAGGAATGTCGACAAATGTACCGAGACATAGTGATTAATTTTGCAGCCAGTACAATTCCACCTGGAGAGTTAATGTCTTACTACGGCCAGATGTGCATACCTGCCAATAAAGGTAATCCTGAGTACGCAAAAGTGATCGGTGCTGTGATCACCGATGAACTGGTCGTGGCAATTAAAGCCAAACTTGCTGAGCAAGATGTGATTAAGATGTAGAACGTAGAAGCTAGCAGAGAATAGAAAAATAGAAAATAGAAAATAACTATACGATGCACAGGCTATCTGCAAATGATTTACCTGCTTAAAGCAGATTAATTATAGCTGATTACGCACCCGCAAAGTGCATAACAGCCTTCACTATACCGATAACAAACAATATAAATAAGACGGCAAAGATAATACCGCCAATAACAAAATGGTGAAACTTGCCGTGCTCAAAATCACGATCTCTATTGGTTTTAGTTTGCACTCCAAACCAGGCGGCGATAATACTGCCCATAAATGAAAAAGGCGTAATCTTATTTTGCTTTTCTGGTATTTCAGGTTTTTTTGTGGTCATAGTATTAAACAATAGGAAACAAATAGAATATGTCTATATTAATTTATTCTAATGTACAACTCAATCAACATTTAAATTTTTAAGGAAAATTCTAAACTTATCAGCCATTTCTTCATGTTGAAGTGCAATCTCAACATTAGCTTCTAAGTAGCCGTTTTTACTACCACAATCATAGCGGCGACCTTCAAAACTGTAAGCATATATCTCTTCTGTTTTTCTGAGTTCGGCGATGGCATCCGTTAACTGTATCTCATTACCAGCTCCTCGCTTCGTAGTTCTGAGCTTGTTAAATATTGCTGGTGTCAGGATATAACGCCCTACGACTGCCTGATCAGAAGGTGCTTCAGCAGGTGCTGGTTTTTCTACAATTTCATCAACCCGTGATAATCTATCGCCAAGCTTAGGTCCTGCCACCATACCATATTTATCGCTTTCAGTTATCGGCACCGTTTGTGTACCGATGACACTGCCCTGCTTTTCTTTATATACCTCGACCATCTGTTGAATACAGCTGGCTCCGCCTTTGTTATAAATCAGGTCATCAGGCAATAACACAGCAAATGGAGCATTGCCTACCGCTGGTTCTGCGCACAATACAGCATGCCCTAAACCCAACGCTTCCGACTGGCGAATAAAAACACAGTGAATATGCGCTGGTACCACATCCTGTACTATTTTTAATAATGCAGTTTTATTTCGCAGGCTTAGTTCGGTTTCAAGCTCATAGGCTTTGTCATAATGATCGATTATCGCGTTTTTAGTTCGACCGACAATAAATACCAGCGTATCCATACCAGCGGCAACTGCTTCTTCAGTCGCATATTGAATTAAAGGTTTATCAACCACCGTCAGCATTTCTTTTGCGATGGCTTTAGTCGCCGGTAAAAAACGTGTACCTAATCCAGCAACAGGAAAAACAGCCGTTCGAATAACACTCATATGAAGATTCCTAAAATGTTTTTAAATAAACCCCAATTTTAGACTAAGTTGGCATGCAAGTTTGAACGACTATGCTAAAATTTCGACAATATTTTAAATTAACCTGAATTATTATGACCTACGTAGTTGTTGAAGACTGTATTAAATGCAAATACACTGATTGTGTAGACGTTTGCCCTGTTGACTGTTTTCATGAAGGGCCAAATTATCTGGTGATTGACCCGGAAGAATGCATTGACTGCACCTTGTGTGAGCCTGAGTGCCCTATCGGCGCAATTTTTGCCGAGGATGATGTACCCGAAGGACAGGAACACTTTACCGAACTCAACGCAGAATTAAGTCTGGAATGGCCGGTGATTAACATTAGTAAAGAATCGCTTCCCGACGCAGCTGAATGGGAAGGCGTACCCGACAAGTTAAAATTACTGGAACGATAGAAGACTATAATAGAACGTTATGAACAAAGGCAATGAAAGTCAGTTTCTGTGACACCAGCATCCACCATTGTCGTTCCAGCCGATCAAAACATACTTCAATTTGCCGCTGAGTTTATCTTTGATACATTTAAAGGTCAGAATCATTCTGTTCAGGCACCTGATTTTTCAAATCTGTTTGTATTATTACCCCATACACAGTTAACACAGCGGTTCAATGAAGCCCTGTGTCGTTCACTCGACTCAAATTTGCCCGCCATTATTCCACCATGGGCCGATACACTAAAAGCCTGGACAAAACACTTTGTCAGCAACCCGCACCCTGCGATAAATGACAGTTGGCAAATTATCGGCGAACCCGCACGCCAGCTACTATTTATCGAAGCATTACAGCAACATCCCGACCTGTTCAAAGAAGAGAACCAGTGGCAGGTTACACAGGCACTACTCAGCCTGTTTGATGAGCTGAGCCTAAACCAGCAAGATATTTTTATCTCGGCTGAAGAGCTGTCACAACAACTCCAACATGCCTATGGTTTAGAACAGCAGCATGAGCACCAGCTTTATGAAAGTAAACTGGTTTACACCCTATGGCATGCCTGGCAAGAACAACTGAGTGAAAACCACCTATATGATGAAACCGCTGACTATCTTAGCAGGCTAAAAAATGCCCCGGCTGCAATCGACCAACAACAGCAATTCATCTGCCTCGGGCTTTCACAATATACAAAAACCGAGCAGGACTTTATTCAATATTTAATCGACAATAAGCAATGTCATGTCATCGAGTTTGCGCCTACTATCAAATCGGCCATCAAGCCTGAGATGGACAGTAAGGGTGCTGCTGACGTTGTTGCTAACGATACCACTACCATGGGTACTAGCAGTACATTCGCTGCTTTTATTAGCGAAACATTCACCCCATCAGCACAATCAATCAAACAGCGTGCTCAAAATTTTGCACGAAAGTATCCTGAAACCCCATCCACTAGCATCCCTTTCTCCACTTACCTTGCCAGTAATGAGGAAGAACAGATACGTGCGATTGATTATTATGTTCGACTCAACATACTCAACGGCAAAAATAACATTGCCATTATCAGTGAAGATAGAAAATTATCGCGCCGCTTACGAGCATTACTTGAACGTGCAAATATTCAGCTGCAGGATAAAGCTGGCTGGTCACTGGCAACAACACAGGCCGCAACCATTGTTGAACGCTGGCTGGAGTGTATCGAAGAAGACTTTAGTGCCTACCCGTTACTCGACTGTTTAAAATCTCCCTTCATCAAAATTAGACCTGATACCGGTGATGAATCCACAGAAGATAACTTCAAAAAAATTATCTATCGCTTTGAGCATGATTTGATTTTTCATGAAAATGTCAGTAGTAACATTGGACTGTACAAAGCTAAATTAAAACAACGCGTAGGTCGCCTCTCCCACTGGCCCGCTAATACTTACGATGATTTAATAAACACGTTAAATTATATCCAGCAGACCGCGACTCCATTAACGAATTTTTATAGCTCTGACAAAAACATTGCTATATCTGATTTTCTTGATGAATTATTAAATAGCCTGCAGCAGCTAGGTATTATGCAGGCTTATCAGAATGATAATGCTGGCCTGGTATTGCTTAAAACTTTTGAATCATTAAAACAAAGTGTTAGCTACGCAAACCCGGCATTAAGCTGGTTCGACTGTCGCATCTGGTTAGGCATGGCACTTGAATCGCAACATTTTACGCCACCAACTAACGATAACCGGGTGCAGTTAATGACACTCGAGCAAGCCTCACACCTAAATTTTGACTGTCTTGTTATTGCGGCCACCGAATCACAACACTTTCCGGGCAGTGCAAAAAATCAGCCTTTTTTCAATCAGGCAGTGCGTGCTTCCCTGGGGCTTAACACCTGGGATAAACAACGGGAACAGCGCCACGAATTATTTACTCGCGCCTTATTATCGGCACCCGACATATTATTAACGGCCTGCTTTGAAGAAAACGGCGTAGAAAAACCGGTTTCACCCTGGTTAGAATTACTTATTAATTATTATCAACTGGCCTATAACAAGGAACCGGATAACCCGCATCTGCAACAACTTGTGCTAGCAAACAGTGAAGTTTTTAATAGTGATGATATTGAGCTTCCAGAGCAGTCGTCAAAACCTGCACCGAGCATTCCTGAAGATTTAATTCCTGAAAGCATTTCTGCAAGTGCCTATCAACGGATTATTAACTGTCCATACCAGTATTTTAGTGCCGATGGATTAAAACTAAAACCATTGGAAGAATTAAGTGAGGAACTAAAAAAATCAGATTACGGTGAGCGTATCCATTTAATTTTACAATGCTTCCATAATGGACATGTAAAATTTGGCAAGGCCTTCAGCCATACAATAACAGAAGAAAATGCCAAACAGGCCGAACAATATTTAGCAAAACTGTCTGAAAAAGTATTCCTCGCCGATTTAGAAAATAACATACTGCACAGAAGCTGGTTATATCGCTGGCAAAAACATATCCCAGCATATATTAACTGGCAGATGAAGCACCAGTTGGACTGGGCTATATTTCTCAGCGAAAAAAAACTTGAAGTTACTCTTAATGAAACATTAAAAATAGTTGGCCGGCTAGACCGCATCGATAAGTGTAAAGAAAATAACACACACGCAATTATTGATTACAAAACCGGCAAAACTGCCCGACAGGATGATATCGATACGGGTGAAAACGTGCAACTCTCTATCTATGCGTTGCTTGATGCTACAGCAAGTGAAGTCAGTTATTTATCGGTGGATTCTTCTAATCAAAAAGTTGAAACCAAATCTTCTTTGTCAGCTGAAAATTTAGAAATAAACCGTGAACAAAATAAACAACGTTTAATCAAGCTGTTTAAGCAGATGAAAAACAGTGAACCCATGCCTGCCTGGGGCGATGTTATGGTTTGTCGTTATTGTAATTTTTCTGGTCTTTGCCGGAAGGCAGAATGGAGTGAATAGTAAAAAAACATTCACCACAGAGGCACAGAGTACACAGAGAAAACCTTTTTATTTGTTAGTGCGCCGCAGGCGCACAACAATAAAACCTCTGTGCACTCTGTGCCTCTGTGGTGAAACATTTTTCATGCTTTTGACTGCCTGCTCTTCACGGCAAAAAAATTATTTCACTGCAAACAGAGAACCATTCACACTATTAAAATATACATGACTATCACTTAATACCGCAGCAGAATAAATACTGCCATCTACCTTATATTTCCAGCGCAACTGACCTTTACTGGTATCCAAAGCATATAAATGACCATCTGTACTGCCAGCATAAACGGTGTTTGATGCAATAGTGATTGGTGCGAACACATAACCTTCGGTACGATATTCCCATTCACGTGTGCCGTCTTCAGCACTATATGCATAGATATAACCATCTTTACTGCCGATAAAAACTCTTCCGTCATAAAGAGCAGGTGAGGACAATACAGGGCCGGCTGTTTTCTTATCCCAGCTTTGCTGGCCAGTATGAATATTAACTGCGTAAACATGTTTGTCATCACTGCCGAAATAAACATTACGTGCATCGACAGCAGGTGATGAATGGATCTTACCACTGGTCTTAAATCGCCAGTACTCCTGTCCTGTCTCTCGGTTTATCGCAAACATATCACCCTTTAAGGTGCCGAAAAAAAGGTAATTACCATAAATGGCAGGTGAACTATATATCGGTGCTCCAGCATTGAAGCTCCATTTTCTAAAGCCAGTATTCACATCAGCCGCGTACAAATTGCCATCTTCACTGGCAAAATAAATAACCTCATTATCTATTATCAGTGAAGCAGATATCGGGCCTTTGGTTTCCTGTTTCCATACCAGCGACTGCGTATCTTCTCTAATTGCATACAAATTCTTATCCCAACTGCCAACATAAATAATACCATTGGAAATAGCCGGTGTTGATTCAACGTTGCCACCGGTTTTAAACGACCATTTCATTTGACCGGTATTTTGATCGATGGCGTATAAGTGTTTGTCGTTACTACCCAGATAAATGACGCCATTAGCCACTACAGGTGAGGAATAGGTTTTATCTGGTGCTCTGTATTTCCAGTCCAGCTGATCCAGCTGAGTGGGTCCAGATTCACTGTAGACTGCAGTGTGATTAACATCACCACGGAACATGCTGGTTTTACCACTACCACAGGCTGTAAGTGCAATTGTTGACACAGCAATAGCTGCCAGTAAGACCTTATTTATTAAATGATTGTTATTTTTCATGGACACAGCAACAACTCCCCGTATTTCCTGTTATTTATTGTTATCAATCAGCATTGCTATGAGTGGCAATAATAATGCAGATATTTTTATCAGAGAATAGACTAGTTTTAAAATAAAATCACGGCTTTGAGATTATCCGTATGGGTTTAACCCGGATATTTCATAGGAACGTTGCTAATCTAGCTTAACACTATGATTGTAATAAGAAATTCAGGTATATTAGAAAAGTACACTATGTACCCGATAACGCTCGGCAATTGCTCCTGCATTGCCCTACTACCTGCCATCCGTGGCAGTATATGCAGCTTTTGGAAAAATATCAGCGGCCCCATGTTTAATTTATATTGGGTACGATTCCCCTGTAACCATAGTTTATGTACAGGAAGTACGGTAGTAGGGCAATGCATATGTACAGGAAGTACGGTAGTAGGGCAACGCAGGAGCAGTTGCCGAGGAGCAATTGCCGAACGGCTATGCTTTAATTACGGGTTTCCTGCGCTATAAATTACTTCCTGTAATTTACCATCCTGGCTGGCTACCGCCATTCAATTTTGTTTCCTACAAAATTAGTCACCCTAAGGGCTCGCTTCGCTCATGTAAAATCGTTCCTACGATTTTATCGGTGAATCGTACAAACTGACTCACTGCCGATTTTAAAAAAACATAGCCCCAACTACTGCATTCCTATGAAATATCCGGGTTAAAGCTGTTAGATTGTTGCCAGGTTATTTTATTATCAATGAGAAAAAGCGGCGGCACCCGCATTACACATCAATTCATAAGAAATAGTGTCACTAAACTGCGCCACCTCATCAACGCTTAACTCTTCACCCCAAAGCACTACACGGTCGCCAATGCCGGCATCCATACCGGTCAGGTCAATGCACAGGCTATCCATTGAAACTCGTCCCAGCAGTGCGCAACGCTGATGATTAATCCAGACCGGCGTGCCGTTTCTAGCATGACGCGGATAACCATCGCCGTAACCCGCTGCGACCACACCCATTGTTATGTCATTATCCGCAGTATAGGTACTGCCATAACCGATAGACTCGCCGGCTTTAACCACTTTAATATAGATCAGTATGGACTCAAACTGCATCACGGCCTGCAAGCCCAAATCAGCAGCTGAGACATCAGCAAAAGGAGATGAACCGTACAACATGATGCCAGGACGCACTATTTCAAAATGGCTTTTTGGCAAACGCATTATGGCCGCAGAATTAGCCATGCTGCACGCCACCTCTATATCATTAGTTGCTTTAACAAAGGAATCTAACTGTTTGTTGTTTAATGAATTTGAAACAACATCCGCATTAGCAAAATGGCTCATCACAAATACGTTTTTTACATTCCTGCAATTTCGTAATTGACCAAAGTAGCTATCTAATTCATCGCCAGAAATACCCAGACGATGCATCCCGGTATCAACTTTAATCCACACATCAATCGCTGACGAAACGTCCTGTTCTGAAGATATGGCTGATGATATGGCTGACGACATGTCTAACAGCATATCTAACTGCGCACGCTGATGCACCACAGTCGATAACTTTAGTTTATAAAATTGCTCAAGCTCAGCTTCATCACAAAAACCATGCAAGACAAGAATGGGTTTAGTGCATCCATCAGCTCTTAATGCATACGCCTCTTCTGGCATAACCACAGCAAACAGGTCTGCATCAGTGAGTTGTTGTGCAGCCATCAGCATGCCATGTCCATAAGCATTCGCTTTTATCACCGCCATTATCTGGCAGCCAGGTGCGAACTCACGAACTTTGCTCAGGTTACTGGCTAAGGTATTTTGGTTTATTGTTAGCCTGGCTCGACGCCAATGTCTGCTGCTAACATGCCTGCTCACAGTAGCGGATGACAACTCGCTCATTCAAAACCATCATTGTCATACATTTCAGGAATGTAATTTTCAAACTTGGTATATTTACCCAGGAAAGTAAGCATGGATTTTCCGATTGGGCCATTACGTTGTTTTGCAATGATGATTTCAGCAACGCCTTTTTGCGGGCTGTCATCGTTATACACTTCATCGCGGTAAATAAACACAATTAAATCCGCATCCTGCTCAATCGCTCCCGATTCACGAAGATCCGACATCACCGGACGTTTATCCGGACGCTGCTCCAGACTTCGATTTAACTGGGACAGGGCAATCACCGGCACTTTCAGTTCTTTTGCCATGGCCTTTAAACCACGTGAAATTTCAGAAATCTCCGTTGCCCTGTTTTCACTACCGCCATGAACTTGCATTAACTGTAAATAATCAATCACAATCAACCCCAGGCCATGTTGACGCTTTAAACGGCGCGCACGAGCCCTTATCTCATTAGGCGACATAGCAGGCGTATCATCAATAAAAATTTTTGCTTCAGACAGAATATGAATTGCCGAGGTAATACGAGCCCAGTCTTCATCGGTAAGATTTCCGGTTCGAATATGGTGCTGATCAACACGCCCCAGTGAAGAAATCATTCGCATTGCCAGTGAATCGCCGGGCATCTCCATACTGAATACAGCCACTGGAAGCTTGTCACCAATCGCCGCATTTTCCGCAATATTCATCGCAAAGGTGGTTTTACCCATCGACGGACGGCCGGCGACAATAACCAGATCGGCTTCCTGCAAACCGGTCGTCATCTCATCAAATTTATCAAAACCGGTCGACACACCGGTGATACCGCCATCACTATTAAAAAGGTGATCAATTTTATCCACTGTTTTAGACAGCAAGGTTTTCATGTCCTGAAAACCACCTTCACCACGCGCACCCTGCTCTGCTATCTGAAAAACCTTTTTCTCTGCATTATCCAGCAATTCTTTACTATCACGCCCTTCAGGCACATAGCCACTGCCGCTAATATCGGTACCTACCGCAATGAGCTGACGTAATACCGATTTTTCACGTACTATATTGGCGTAAGCCACAATATTAGCTGCACTGGGTGTATCTTTTGCAAGACGACCTAAATAAAGCAGGCCACCCGCCTGTTCAAGATGATCATTTTTTTGCAGACACTGTGACAGCGTGACCGCGTCGAAAGGCTCACTCCGAGATTCCAGTTCACGAATCGCTGAAAATAGCAGACGATGGTCATAACGATAAAAATCTTCATCAACCAGCTTATCTGCGATATTTTCCCACGCACGATTATCAAGCAGCAGCCCGCCAATCACTGCCTGTTCGGCTTCTATCGAGTGCGGCGGCACACGCAAGTTACTGGTCTGTCCATCAGACATTGGATCGGACGTTGGAAATGGTGCAGTTTCTGACATGAATAGTTCCGTTGAATATGGCTTTGATTATAGAGACAGAAGACAGTTAGCGAAAGTCATTTTTCTCATCAAAAGACACATAATCTATAAATCTCTTTTTTCACCACAGGGGCACAGAGGACACAGAGAAAAACTTTTTATCCGTTAGTGCGCCGAAGACGCACAATCAAAAAACCTCTGTACTCTCTGCGCCTCTGTGGTGAAAAATAAAAAAGGCCTGCATAAATGCAGGCCCTCGGTAGCAAACAGCAGAAAAAACCTTAAGCTTCTTCTTCACCGACAATGGTAACTTTAGCCACTGCATTAACATCACTATGTAAATGCAGTGTAATTTCATATTCACCAGCCTGACGAAGCGGGCCGTCCGGGAGACGCACTTCGCGCTTTTCGACTTCCACGCCTGCTTCAGTAAACGCACTGGCAATATCAGTATTACCGATTGAACCGAATAACTTACCTTCAGTACCTGATTTTGCCGTAATTTCAATACTCAGTGCTTCAATCGCCTCACAGCGTTTTGTAGCAGTGGACAGTGAGTCCGCTGCCAGTTTTTCAAACTCTGCGCGGCGTTCTTCAATTTCTGCCTTGTTAGTATCTGTTGCTATTTTCGCTTTACCCTGAGGCAACAGAAAGTTACGTGCAAAACCGGCTTTTACGTTAACCAGATCACCAATACCACCTAAACTATCAATTTTTTCAAATAAGATGACTTCCATCTTTCAAACCTCTGTTGTGTATTCTTAATGTAAATTATTAGTGTTAAATTCTTCTATGTAACAAACCACTTCGCTCAAACTACTTCAAGCGGGTAAACGAATACGCTGTCGTATATTCAGCCAGGGATCCGTAAAACTCGCAAAAATCAGCAACAATAGCAACTGCGGTACAAAAAGCATGATTAAATAAATAACCAGTAACCAGGCCGTATTCAACTGCCGTATTTTTATTGCTGCATGCAATATTGACAAAACCTGCATCCCATACAACACAAATACAACCGTTACCAGCGCAATCGCAAATACGTTATTTGCAACCATCGCAATCAACATTATGGTAATAGCAACTAAAGCAGATATCTTCCCCAGATTTAAGCTTTGAAACTCTGTAGCAAAACCACCCGGATTATAAAAAACCGCCTGCCACCAGCGACCTAAAAACAGGCTTAACATGGTGCCAAACATAATGCTGCTGGCAAACAAACCCGGTAAAAACTTAATAACCCAGTCTTCTGTCTGCTTTAACTCTGCCAGACTAAAATCTTCAGACTGCTGTGCAAGCTGCTGTACCATAATGTCCAATGGCTCGCGCCAGAGTTCACCAAAATTCGGGAACAGACTATAAATCAGCACAATTGCTAGTAAACTAATCGCTGCCAGTAACTGCAAACTATAAGCCAGTGACACTGTTTGCCGCAATATCATTGCAATTAGCCAGGCTGGTAACCAGGCAAGCAAGACAAATATCACTGCCACCTGCGGCGTCGCAAAAATCATATATGAAAATATTGCGGCACCCAGTGATGACAATGCAGTCGTTATCAAACCACTTTTCGGACCATGAACCAGTGTCATCAGTACAATGGCTGCCGCGCTAATCCATGCTGCTGGCGGAACCATCAGGCCTAAAATGGCCATAGATGCGGCAACTAACGCTGCCTGACTTTGGCCTTTTAATATAAACCTTGCCAGAAATAACACTTAAGTCACCATTAATGTGCTGCCCGGGCTTACCTGCAGCGACCAAAAAATATCATGGTCGATATCAGGTAACATCATCCAATCAAATATTACTTTGACTTACTTATGGCTATCTGTATAAGGGATAAGAGCAAGATAACGTGCAACTTTCACAGCTTTAGTTAGCTTACGCTGGTATTTTGCTTTAGTACCGGTAATACGTGCCGGTACAATTTTTCCACTTTCAGAAACAAAAGCTTTAAGCAATTCCAGGTCTTTATAATCTACGTCAGTAATACCTTCTGCCGTAAAACGACAATAACGTTTACGTCTAAAATTAGCATTATCGGCCATTTTTCTTCCCCTACTCTGCAGGTGCTGCTTCAGCAGCATCTGAATTATCAGTATCTATCACTTCTGCTGGTACTTTTGCAGCTTCTTCCCTGGCCGCTACTGCTGCACGCTCTGCCGCCGCGCGTTCTTTTGCAGCACGTTCCGCAGCTGACTTTTTATCCGCAGTATCTTCTTCGTTTTTCGCTTTAGCAAGCGCTGACATATCAGTAACCGCTTCATCACGTTTAAGAATCAGGCTACGAATAACTGCGTCATTAAATCTAAAAGCTGTTTCAATTTCATCACGCACAGCCTGATCACATTCAACATTCAATAATACGTAGTGTGCTTTGTGAATTTTGTTAATCGGGTAAGCTAACTGGCGACGGCCCCAGTCTTCTAAACGGTGTACTGTTCCGCCATTAGATTCAACCGTTGCTTTGTAACGGTCAATCATTGCAGGTACCTGTTCGCTCTGGTCTGGATGCACCAGAAATACGATTTCGTAATGTCGCATAGTGTTCCTCTCGGTTAAAGCCCCCCATCATTTGTGGTGGAGCAAGGGTTATTCAAATTGCAGGGCGCGAAGTTTACAGGAAAAACAATGAAAAATGTATAATGAAAAGCGAAAAATGTTTAAAAACAAGCCTATACATCAAATACAAGTGTGTTTATCAGTATTTAAGAACATATTCAGATAGAGCTGAGTCCTTAAAAACCCTCAACCAGACGTTCACGTAACAAAGTCCAAAGAAATAAAATCGGCCTATCACTGTGTGAAAACTTAAAAACATTCAGGTATACCAGGACTTTGAATAACCAGCTTATTTTTCAAAAAATTTACCAACACACTTAATTAAATCTGAACGACTATAGGGCTTTTGTAAAATATTAATTTCCCGAACAGTCTGAACTGCGCTGTTCGGTGGTAATTCTGCTAACCCTGAGGTAAGCTGAATAGCTAAATGCGGTCGTAACTCTCTAGCTTTTTCTGAAACCTGGTACCCATTCATGCCACCAGGCATGACTATGTCACATAACAGCAGGTCAATATGCTTTTCACTACTTAATATTTTAATAGCAGCCTTACCATTTCCTGCCTGTAATGTGTGATAACCCTGAATGGTTAATAACTCGATAACCAGCTCACGTAGATTTTCTTCATCTTCAACAATCAGAATAGTTTTGTTATTTCCTTTAACTTCAATATTTTCTCTGGACTGAATTTCTTTCTGCCGCAAATCACCCGATTTTGCTCGCGGTAAATAAATATTGATGCGAGTACCCTTACCAGGCTCAGAATACAAATTGATAAAACCATGGTTACGGTTAACAAAACCATACACCATAGACATACCTAGGCCTGTACCCTTGCCCACCTCTTTAGTGGAAAAGAAGGGATCAAAAATGTCTTCCTGAATCTCTTTTGGAATACCGCAACCCGTATCAGCTATCACGATAACAACATAGTCACCTGGGTCAATTTTATCCTTACTAGCTTCATCCTTATTCAGTACCAGGTTGTATAGTTTGAAATGCAGTTCACCGCCATTGGGCATGGCATCCCGTGCATTTATAACCAGATTCAATAATGCATCCTCCAGATCGCCAAGACTGGTCTCAATAGGCCATAAATCCTCTGAAATTTCATAGCTAACTGTCACAGCCGGTGTCATTGTGCGCTGGAATAGCTCCTTAAGTTCATTTATTTCTTCTTTGAGATCAATCAGCTCGATATTGGTTTGTTGCTGGCGGGAAAAATTAAGCAGCTTGCGGGTAAGATTAATACAACGCTCAGTCGCTTTTTGGGAAGTTGTGACCCAACGGCTGGCTTTTTCATTATCAGCACAGTATTTATCCAGCATTTCCATGTAACCGCGGACTATGCCCAGTTGATTATTGAAGTCATGAGCTATACCGCCGGTAAGCTGACCCAGGGCATCCATTTTCTGGCTACGCCGTAACATTTGTTCAGCTTTTAATCGTTCAGAAATGTCGATAAAGGTGACCACAGAACCGGTTACTTCGTCATCACGAACAATAGGATAAGACCAGTATTCAACTGCAAAACAACTGCCATCAGCACGCCAGAATACTTCACTATCGCAATGTATTTCGGCATTCGTTCTGAAAGACTTAAATATAAGGCACTGATCTACTGGATATTCCGAGCGATCTGCATAACAATGGTGTATAAGTGCATGCATGTCTTTACCAATAATTTCATCTTCACTGCTATAGCCAAGTAGTTCAATACAGGCAGGATTAGCTAGGGTGCATTTGCCTTGCATATCAAGACCGAAAATGCCCTCAGCTGTATAGTTGAGCAAATCGCTGATTTGCTGCTCCCTTTCTTTTATTGCAGAGGCTGCCTGTTGTTGCTCTAGATCCTGCTGCCGGTTGCGATAAAATAGAAAAACGATACCGACTATACCAAATAACCAGATAACCGTATGGGTAGCAATCAAAAAAACACGGCTTGATTCAGCGGCCTGCAGATAAGGTGTTAATGGTATCGATATACTCATGCCGCCTCGAATATCGCCCACTTTGAATCCCAGGTGACCATGACATAACACACAACTTTGTTTCATTTTCATGGGTTTCATCATTCTCAAATAGGGCATGCCATCAATATTGCTCAGCTCTTCAACTTCTTTCACCCCTTTACCAAACTGTTTCAGGCTGGCCAGTTCCCAGGCGTCTGGCTTATTAGCCGGGTTAAGTAAAATTTGCGCGGTAAGACTCCCTTTTACGCCATACATCTCCTCAAATTCCCTGGTCATCTGACTCATCATATAGGCGGGATTCATCAGTGTAAGTTTAATACCATCCGTGGTCTCTACATCTCTATGAGGCAAATGAGCAAGATAAGGATTAGGCGGTGTTCTTTCATCGGGTTTTACATAGATTCCGCCATGGCGACTCGCCCAGCGCCTGAATACCTGATCCTTATTCCAGTTGGCATGAGCTTCTTTGCTTGCCAGGTATTCAGCTTGTGACTCAATCAGCCTGAAATTCCAGCCAATGGATACAGTAATTAGCATCGTCCATAAAATAGCCGAAAAAACAGTAAACTGTTTGAAATTTTGCCGACTGACATTATAGATTTGACTATTTGTTGACACGGTATTCTAGATGCTCCAGAACAGGTTTTGATACACCCATACTACTAATAGATGATAATAGCAGATGTGTTCCCCCCTTCCATAAGAACAAAGCTTTTCACTTATTTAAATATTTACTTAAGAACAAGAATAACTAAAAAATTAATGATTGCTTTAGGGTAATTTAACTTCATCCTAAATAAATCAGTTGAATCGACCGGTGTACTGCTCCTCGGCAACTGCTCCTGCGTTGCCCTACTACCGTCCATCCATGGA
>RCNG010000550.1_pt1 | contig 17253 bp, 14 predicted proteins | sample 2041371 | NCBI WGS metagenome assembly RCNG01 (sample SAMN09708227, study PRJNA481090) | Marine sediment metagenome, whole genome shotgun sequencing project. | biome: marine sediment; feature: ocean; material: sediment; isolation source: Sewage treatment plant 1 marine sediment (STP1) ... | reverse complement strand
CCTCGCCGATGGCGAGCACAGCCTGATTGTGAGGACGGTGGATCGTCTCGGCGGCGAGACCATCATCGGCGAGCGCCGATTCGTTCTCGACAACCAGAGCCCCTGAGGGGCCGACCTGAACCGTGGAACCGCGACACCCCGCTTCGGCGGGGTTTCGCGTATGCACCCGGCCCGATCAGTTTTGAGTTCTTAGTTTTGAGTTTTGAATTACGCGCGCCCTCCGAGCGTCGTGACTCATTCCCGCCAGCGAGTGCCCGTAGGCCGTCAGCAAGAATGCGAGGGCGCGTTCACTGGAGGTGCCTGGCATCCCGATTCGCCGCGAATCGGCGTGCCTGGCATCCTCTCGCGGCAGCGCCTCTCCGGAGCACAGGCACAGAAACGGGCTACAATACCGAGCGCAGGAGGTGCTCGTGAAAGCTCTGTATTTCGAGGAACACGGCGGGACCAACAACCTGCTCTACGGTGACCGGCCAGAACCCGAGCCAGGGGCCGGTGAGGTTTGCGTACGGCTGAAGGCCTCGGCTCTCAACCACCTCGATCTCTTTGTCCTCGGCGGCATACCCGGGGTGCCGATAGGTCTCCCCCACATCGGCGGTGCCGACGGTGCAGGGGTGGTGGAAGTGGTCGGCGACTCGGTTGAGGGTGTTGAGGTGGGTGCGGAGGTTGTTTTCGACCCCGGGTTGTCCTGCGGCCGTTGTGAGTACTGTCTCGCGGGCGAGCAGAGCTTGTGTGTCCAATTTGGTGTTCTCGGTGAGCACTCGGACGGTACCCTTGCCGAGTTGGTTGTGGTGGCGGCCGATTCACTCGCACCGCGCCCGGCCCATCTATCGTGGGAGGAGGCGGCGGCCTTCGGGCTCACCTATCTGACGGCTTGGCGCATGCTGATTCACCGAGGCGGTTTACGACCGGGGGAAACGGTGCTGATCCACGGCATCGGCGGTGGAGTATCGCTGGCGTGCATGCAGCTGGCCAAGCTCACCGGGGCTCGGACGATCGTCACCTCGCGCTCCCAGGAAAAGCTCGCTCGAGCAGCCGAGCTCGGCGCAGATGAGGTCCTTCCCGCCGACGCCGAGGTGGCGCGCGGAGTACGCCGGCTGACCGGCAAGCGTGGCGTCGATGTTGTCGTGGATTCGGTCGGAAAGGCGACCTGGATGCAGAGCCTGAAGTCTGCGGCCAAGGGGGGGCGCATTGTGACCTGCGGCGCCACCTCTGGGCCCGACCCGGCGGAGGAGATTCGCTTGATTTTTTGGAACCAGCTCAGCGTGATTGGCTCGACCATGGGCTCCCGCGAAGATTGGCGGCGATTGATCGCCGCGATTGACGCCCATCGGATGCATCCGGTTATCGACGGGGTGCGCCCGCTCCGCGAAGGCCGCGCGGCCTACGAGCGAATGGAGCGCGCGGATCAATTCGGTAAGATCGTGCTGTCCATCGATGGATGAGCATCGGTCGGAAACGACCCGCTCACCAAAGATCTCAGACTCTGAAGGTATGATCAAAGCCATGGGTACGCCTGTTCACGAGAGGCTCGCGCCGAGGATTCTAACCCGCCCCGAGCACAAGCTGTCGAGGAAGGACCTTTCGCAGGAGGCGATCAAGGTTCTCTATAGATTGCACCGATCAGGATATGCCGCTCACCTGGTGGGGGGCAGCGTGCGCGATCTCCTGCTTGGTGGGCGTCCAAAAGACTTCGACATCGCCACCAATGCGCGTCCGCAGGAGATTCGGCGCTTGTTCCGGAACTCTCGGATCATCGGCCGCAGATTCCGTCTCGTGCACGTGTTTTTCAAAGGCGAAATCATCGAGGTGGCGACATTTAGAGCCAGCCCGGGACCTCCCGAAACTCCCGACGATTGGGAAGAGGCCGAGGAGGAGGCCGCGGAGGAGGAGGCGGTTGCCGATCCGCCGCGGCCCCTCATCGTGGAGGACGTCTACGGGACGCCGGCCGAGGATGCGCGCCGTCGTGACTTCACGATCAACGCGCTGTTTTACAATATCGCCGATTTTTCGATCATCGACCACGTCGGCGGCATCGAAGATCTCGAACGCGGCATCATCCGGACGATCGGCGATCCCGATGAGCGCTTCGTGGAGGACCCGGTTCGTATGATGCGGGCGCTCGAGTATGCGGCGCGCCTCGGGTTCGAGATCGACCCACAGACGGCCGAGGCCATCGATCGCCAGAAGGCGTTGATCTCGGAGGCTTCGACGCCACGACTCACTTACGAGCTTCTCGAGTGCCTGCGATCGGGGAAAGCGACCGCGATTCACAAAGCCTGGTGGAAGGCCGGGGTATTTACCCGTGCCTACCAGGATCTGCCGCTCGACACCGATGAGAGTGTCCGGGTGCTCGAAATGGTGGACGCAGGAGTGGTCGCCGGTCGAAAGTTCTCTGATCCGAGCCTGATTGGCGGTTTCTTCCTCCCCAGGTTCCTGGTCCTGGCGGAAGAGGAGGCCGACGAGAAAGAACGGGTGAACAATGTGCGGCTCCTCGATCGTTTGCGGGAGATGCTGGAGCCGGCGGCAGCGAGCATGCACCTGTCCAATCAGACCGTCCATTTGATCCACCAGGGTTTATTCGCCGTCACCAAGATGCGGTGCCCGCCCGAACGCGGACGCCAGGTCTTGAAGCTTGCGCGACAGGGCTACTTCCCGGTGGCCTGGGAGTTCTTCGTGTTTGCCTCCGCGCTCGGCTACATTACGCCCGAGGTCCACCAGAGTTGGAAACGCGCACTGCGCAAGGTGGGGAGGCAGGAGCTCACCGATCAGTCTCGGGTTTCGGTCCAAGAGCGGCCGCGCCCCCGCCCTCGCCGGCGCCCGCGGCGGCGTCCCCGGTGATTGTGCGAGCTCATGGGCGCTGACCAAACCGGCGCGCAGCGGCGGGTCGAGGAGCTGCGGCGGCTGGTGCGGCGTCACGACCACCGCTACTACATCCTCGCCGATCCGGAAATCTCCGACTTCGAGTACGACCAGCTCTATGCAGAGCTCGTAGAGCTCGAGCGACTATTCCCGGAATTGCAGACACCGTCGTCTCCAACCCAAAGGGTGGGGGGGGAGCCGCTCGAAGGGCTCGAGGAAATTCGGCACGCGATTCCCATGCTCTCCCTCGACAACAGCTACTCCAAGGACGAGCTCAACGGGTGGTTCGAGCGGGTGAGCCGGGAGCTCGGACACGAGCCGGAGGGGCTTGCCACCGAGCTCAAGATCGACGGGGCGTCGATCTCTCTCATATACGTGGACGGCAGGCTCGAGCGAGCGGTGACCCGCGGCGACGGGTTGGTGGGTGATGATGTCACTGCCAATGCCCGGACTATTCGCCAGCTGCCGCTCGTGGTCGAGGGTTTGCCGCCGGTGGTGGAAATCAGGGGTGAGGTGTACCTCGCTCGATCCGTTTTCGACGAGCTCAACCGGGAGCGGCGCGATGCGGGCGAGCGGGAGTTCGCGAACCCACGCAACGCCGCCGCCGGCGCTATCAGGCTCCTCGATCCGCGGCAGGCGTCGCGAAGACGCCTCGGTGTCTGGTGCTACCAGTTGGCTCGTGCGGATGGCCACGAAGCGGACAGCCACGTGGCGGCGCTCGAGTGGCTGGGTGGTCTCGGCTTTCCCATCAGTCCGGGTCTCGAGCTGTGCCGCGGGATCACCGAGGTTGAAGCGTACATCGAGGACTGGGAGGAGAAGCGGCACGGCCTCGATTACGACACCGACGGTATCGTCATCAAGGTCGACAGCGCGTCCGAACGGGCCGCCCTCGGCGCCACCGCGCGATCCGTGCGGTGGGCGGTGGCCTACAAGTTCCCGCCCGAGGGACGCACGACCAGCCTCACGGACATTGTGATCCAAATCGGAAGAACCGGGGTGCTGACCCCGGTCGCCATCCTCGAGCCGGTCACGATTTCAGGATCAACTGTGTCTCGGGCCACCCTCCACAACTTTGACGAGGTGGCGCGCCTCGATGTGCGGATTGGCGACACGGTTTGGGTGGTGAAGGGTGGCGAGGTGATCCCCAAGGTGGTGGGCGTGGTCACCGCGGAGCGTCCGCGGGGTGCCGAGCCGGTTATCGCGCCGACAGTATGCCCGGTCTGTGAGACCCCGGTCGAGCGCGAGCCTGAGGAGGTTGCTCTGCGCTGCCCAAACCCCGTCTGTCCGGCCGTCGTGGCGGCTCGTCTTCGCCACTTCGTGTCACGCAGTGCGATGGGGATCGACGGTCTCGGCGATCGCATGCTGGCGCAGTTGGTCGAGGCCGGCATGGTGACCGACGAAGCGTCGCTGTGGGATTTCGATGTCAATGCCGTTGCAGAGCTGCCGGGTTGGGGCGATACATCGGCGAAAAACCTCCTTCGTGAGCTTGCCGAAGTCCGAACACGACCCCTCCACCGGCTCCTTTTCGCGTTCGGGATCCCCCATGTCGGGGAACGGGCGGCACGGTTGTTGGCCGAGCGATTCGGCCGCCTGGAAGAGCTGGCCGCGGCAGACCCGGAGGTGTTGGAAGAGATCGATGGGATCGGACCGGTCATCGCCAACGCGGTGGTCGAGTGGTTTGCCGACGACGGCCACCAGAGTACGATCAAACGCTTGGCCGAACGGGGGATCGATCCACACCAGGAACCGGGGGGGGCGCACAGCGATGCGCCGCTCGCAGGGCAGACCTTTGTCCTCACCGGCAGCCTGAGCCAGCCACGGCACGCACTCAGGGAAGAGCTGGAGAGCCTTGGGGCGAGCGTGTCGGCCTCGGTGTCGCGAAATACTTCGTATCTGGTGGCGGGGGAAAACCCGGGCAGCAAGCTCGCTAATGCGCGCGAGCTCGGTGTCGAGATCCTCGACGAAACGGGATTAAATGAGCTGCTCGAGTCGGTTAGGAGTTAGCGATGACGGCAGTGATTTATCTCGTGGACGATGACGATGGGTCCCGTGACGCGATGAAGCGGACCCTGGAGCGCGTTGGATACACCCTGTATGCCTTTCCCTCCGCCGAGGAGGCGCTCGAGCGCTTGCGCGAGGGTGAGTCCGTGGATGCGATCGTTTCCGACGTCAGGATGCCGGGGATGGACGGCTACGAGTTCCTGCGTACGGTCCGCGCCGAGTACCCGAAGCTGCCCTTTCTCCTGGTGACAGCCTATGCCGATGTCGAGGACGCTGTGTCGGCGCTGCAGGAGGGGGCCGACGATTACATGATCAAACCGGTCAAGATGCAGGAGCTACGGCAGCGGGTGCAGCTGCAGCTGGAGCGTCGAGTACTGTCGGACGAGAATCGTCGCCTCCGCCAACGACTCGAAAAGAACTTTGGTTTCGACGGCATCGTCGGCGGATCACAGGACATGGAGGAGCTGCTCGATCGTCTGCGGGTGGTGGCGCCGACCCGTTCGACGGTGCTCATCGTTGGTGAGTCTGGGACCGGGAAAGAGCTGGTCGCCAATGCGCTGCATCAGAACTCCCCCCGTGCGCAGGGTCCGTTCGTGGCCATTAACTGCGGTGCGATTCCCGGCGAGATCCTCGAGTCCGAGCTCTTCGGCCATGAGAAGGGTGCGTTTACCGGCGCCCATCAGCGGCGCATCGGACTCATCGAACGAGCTTCGGGTGGCACCCTGTTCCTGGATGAGATCTCCGAGCTCTCGCCCGATCTCCAGGTCAAGCTATTGCGGGTGCTGGAGGAACGCCACATCATGCGCGTGGGCGGCGCTTCACAGATTGCGGTCGACTTCCGTCTCGTTGCAGCCACCAACCGCGATCTCGAAGAGTGGGTCGAAAACGGCCGTTTCCGGCAGGATCTCTATTACCGCCTCAAGGTTGTGACCCTCAAGATTCCGCCGCTGCGTCAACGGCGGGAAGACCTCCCGGTCTTTGTTCAGCACTTTCTCGAGCTCATCAACCGGGAGCTGGACCGCAACGTGCACGGCGTCCACCCCGCAGTCCTTTCGGCGCTCAAGCGCCAGTCGTGGCCAGGGAACGTCCGCGAGCTCCGCAACCTCATCGAGTCCATGGTCCTCTTTGCGAGAACCGATGAGATTACGCTCGAGGACCTTCCGGCCGAGTACCGGGCAGTGACCGAATCATCTGTGCCTGAAGAGTCCGCCGAGTGGCGACCACGTCCGATGGCCGAGATCGAACGCGAAGCCATTCTGAGGACCGTGGAGCACACGAGAGGCCATCGCGCACGTGCCGCCGATCTTCTCGATATCGGCCTTCGCACCCTGCAGCGCAAGCTCAAGGAGTATGGAGAGATTGCACCGCGGGGCGATGGCGACGAGTAGAATTAGGAATTAGGAATGCCGACCCCGATCGCGGGACGGCGCGTTCACCGGAGGTGCCATTCTTGACATTGTTTGCTCCCCGTGCATTCGGGTTTGGCAGGTTGTTTCGGGCAAACAATGTCAAGGGTGGCTCCTCTCAGGAAGCGCTCTGAGAAACGGTCCGCGTGAAATTCGGTAGCGCCTCGCCGGAACACAGGCATGGAGACGGGCACGGGAAACGCGGTGATAAACTTGAACTTGCGAAAAGGAGCCCGCGATGGAAATACCCGGCAAGGTCTCTTTCTATTGTCCTCTGATTGATGCGAAAGGGACGGCAGGGACGCTGATGTCCGTCTCTCCGGAGGGCTACTACCGAGTCGATGTTCCCATCAAGGGCGGGATCCATGTCATGTTCCTCCCCATCGCCCACACGGCCCTCTACTTCAACGAGTCCGAGCCCGAGGTCGAAGAAGGATTCGAAATCGAGCGTTAAACTCGACTACCGACTTTCCGATCGCGAATAAATCCCACCACTCGGACTGTTACAGAGGCGTGGCACGAAATGATAGGAATCTCCTGGGTGGTGGGTGGGTCGAAGTGCTCGACCGGCTCGGCGAGGCTGTCATTGTCCTCGATGATCAACGCACCTTGATCCATGCGAACATCGTCGCCAGGCGGCTGCTGGGATACGAGGAGGGTCAGTCATTGGGCGGGCGGTGTCGATTGACCACGCGTGGTGTCGATTGTGAAAACGCCTGCCCGCTGACCTTTGCCCTGGAAGCCGGACTCGATCGGGTCGAGGATTTTTCTACCGTATATCTTTCGGCCGACGGTCGTGAAGTGTCGCTTGACGTGACAGTCGTTCCATTGCGGACCGAGAACGGGACCTTCCGCGGCGCGGTGGAGATTCTCCGTCCCACCGAGCCTAGACCGGGTTTTTTCATGGCCGGGTCGTCCGCCGCGTCTGAAGCGCTGCGCTCGCGAGTGAAGACTCTCGCCCGCGGTCGCGCAGACGTGCTGATCGTGGGCGAGGACCCCGCCTGCCACGACACGGCGCGCGCGATTCACTGCTACTCCGGTTTGCCCGAGGAGCTCTTTCACACGTGGACCGGGTGCTGGGACGACGCCAACCCGTGGCCGCCGGGATCGGCATACGCATTTGGAGATCACGCCGATTCTCTGCTGGGCGCCAAACGTCTGGAAGGTTGGCGAATCGTCGTCGGTTCGCCACATGCCAAGAATGTTGATGCGTCGTTGGAGGTTCTGGAGCTACCGCGTATCGAGGAGCTGTCGGGGGATCTGCCGCGGATGATCAGCGCCTGGATCGAGGATCTCGCCCCGGGGAAGAAAGTCTCGGCGGATGCTCTCGGTCGGCTCACCAGAATGGCGCACGACCGAGGTCTCGCTGATCTCGAGCATGTGCTGACGGCGGCGATCGCCTGTGCAGGAGATTGCATCGAAGAGGCCGATCTCCCGGTTGACGGCTACCAGGCGGTGCTGGTGGACGAGCTTCTGCGGGCGCCGAACCCAATGGCGGCGCTCGAAGAACGTCTGATTCGCGAGGTTCTCGAGCGTTTCGGATGGCGGATTCAGGATGCCGCCGACCGCCTCGGCATCTCCCGAGTAACGCTGTGGCGGAAAATGAAGGATCTGGGGATAGGAAAGAATTCTTAATTTTGAATTCTCAATTCTCAATTCGCGCTCACCCCGCTCGCATTTTTGTGGGCCGGGCCATTGAGAATTAAGAATTAAGAATTGAGAATTTGAGGTTTTTATTCTTCGGCCTCTGACGTAAACCTGTAGCCCACTCCGCGGACGGTGTGAAAGTGCAGTGGGTTCCTGGCGTCTTCCTCGAAGTGTTTTCGGAGGCGGTGAACAAAGGTGTCCAGGGTTCTCGTCGAGGTGTCGAAGGTGTAACCCCAGACCCGTTCGAGGAGCTCACCGCGGGACAACACCCGACCGTCGTTTTCGGAGAAGAAGCGCACCAGCATGACCTCGCGTTCAGTCAGTGCCACCGAGCCATCGGCGGTGGTCGCACGCATGGTGTCCATGTCAACCTCGCTGGCGCCGATTCGGATCACCGGACCGGAGTGGGCGGGCGTCTGCGACCACTCGGCGCGGCGCACGATTCCTCGTACCCGCAGCACGAGTTCCTCGACGAGAAACGGTTTGGTCAAATAGTCGTCGGCTCCGAGCTGCAGCCCGAGGATGCGGTCGGCATCCGAGCCGCGCGCGGTGAGGAAGAGAATGGGGATATGGTTGCCGTCGGCGCGTAGCTGCCGGCAGACCTCGAAGCCGTCGATCCCCGGGAGCATGATGTCGAGGATCAGCAAATCGAAATCGGCGGATGAAGCGCCGAGCTCGACCAACCCGCCCTCGCCGGTGGCCACGCACGTGACCGAAAAACCCTCCAGCTCGAGGTTGCCGCTGAGTCCCTCGGCGAGCGGCTGGTCATCCTCGACCACCAGCAGTCGGATCGGTTCGGATGTGGATTGAGATTCGTTCACTCATACAATTGTATCCCCACCCATTCACCTGATGCTGGATACTGGATGCTGGATGCTAGATATCAGGTCCACCCACTCACCCCTTGACATCGAGACGGCTGAATTTACGATTTCGTTGCATCCAGCATCCAGCATCCAGCATCCAGCATCCAGCATCCAGCATCCAGCTACGGCGTCGTCGAGTTCAACCCCACGAAGGTGCCGTCGTTTCTGCGGCACAGGATCCGCATCAGGGTGGCAAAACGGATGCCGGTCTGTTCCCCAACTCCGGGAACCGAGAAGATGGTGGGAAAGCCGATGGCATGGATGCGAACCCGCCGTTCACCGTCGCTGCCGAGGGTGTTGAGCCGGTCCACCTGGCGAACGACCTCGTCAATGGAGGCGCCGGAGAATTCGTCGCCGAAGACATAGATCGAGATCCGGTGCTCGCGGTCGGCAAACGTTCGGATGGCGCGGGTGATCCCCTCGACCGGGCTCGAGTTCGAGAACACATTCCACGAGCGAAGACGCGCGATGATCGCCTTGCGGCGGCCGGGGGTGTCGGGGATCCACTTACCGGCATACTGGGAGTACATGTACTGGCCCATGTCGTTCATGATCTGCAGACCCTTGACCCCGGGGTAGGTGTCGAGGACCTGGGTCATCTTATCGACCACAGCCGGCCAGGCGTAGTGGACCATGGAGCCCGAGGTGTCGATGACGAAGATGATGTATTCGCTGTCGACCGGGATGCCGCCGACCATGGAGTCTGGGTCGCGTCGCCGGTGGCTCTCCTCGAGAAGGCGGCGCATCTCGTCGGTCAGCTCCTGCTGGGCGGCCAACATCCGCCCCTCGAGGATGTCCTGAACCTCGGACAGCTCCTGGCTGGCGGCATACTCGCCCCGGATTTTTGAAAAATCGCCGCGCAAGCGGGCGATCTGAGTCTTCTCTTGCGAAAGTTGTTGCACCTTGGTCTTCAAACGGCGGTCGAGGATCGCGGTTTCTCCCCTGATCTCGTGGAGCTCGGCCTCGAGCTCAATCAACCTGCGGTCGAGGTCGCGCCGGGCCTCTTCGATCGCCCGCGGCTCGCCGAACTTGGTTAGTACCAGGAGCAGGATGATGGCGCCGAAGCCACAGCAGATGACGTCGAGGAAGGACAGCGAGAAGACCTCGAAATCTCGACGAGGGTTTCTCATGGCCAGTCCTGGGCGATGCTCATGAACGAGCCGTGGGTCGTCATCGCCAGTTTCCAAAAGGCGCTGGCGGCCAACGGGTCGCCCTCCATGGGGAAGAGGATGACGTTGACCGGGATCCCGGACGGCAGCTGGCCGATGGCGCGGTTGAAGAGCTTTGCGCGCTGGCGGGCGGAAATCGTGGAGGCCCGCGCCGGACTCTTACCGACTGTCGGCAGACCGTCGGTCAGGAGGATGATGTTGTCGGGCCGCGGGTTGAGCTGTGAGGCCACGGCCAGCGCGTGAAAGAGGCTGGTGCCGTCGCCGGGAACGATCTCATTCAACCGCCGCATGGCGCCATCGAGCACCTCGCGGTCAGAGCCGTCGAGCCACTGCCCGCCGGTGTCCGGGATCACCGGCCGCGGCGCGGTGTTGAAGGCGAATATCTGGAATTGGCTGTCGCGCGGAATCTGCGTCGCCAGCCAGTCGACCGTGGCCAGAGTCTGACGCCACTTGGCCGCGCGCACCTTGTCCCGGTCGGGCAGGTTGCGACGGCGAATGATGTTGACAATGGTGCTGCCGAGCATGCTCGCCGATGAGTCGACGAGGATCAGGATGTGGCGGCCGCCGACCTTGAGACCGGTGAGGTATTGGCGGTCGCCGTCACCGACGTGGGATCGAACCCGATCGCCGGGTGTCTCATCAGACGGCAGAGAGGCTGAGAGCCGGCGCGCGTCCTCCTCCAGTGATCGGAGGTCCGTCTGCAATTCATTGATGTGCTCGCGGCGGGCGAGGGTCGAGTCTTCGAAGGTTGCGAGCTCGACGTAGATCTCTTTCAGCATCTCGATCAGCCGCCGGGCCAGCCCCTGGGTCAGGGCACGTTCGTCATCGGTCTCGGTGATCGCGTTGCGAATCTCCACCAAGTTGCGGTGCCCCTCCAGAACCTCGCTCTCGAGCCGATCGACCTCGGCCCGGAGATCACTGGTGACCGTGACTGTGTGGTCTCGCACCGCTGCGTTGATGATCATGAAGAGGAGGATGACCGCCCCGAGACCGCAGGTCATGGCGTCCAAAAACGACAACCCGACCGGTGTGATGTCACGAGCCCGCATATCTCACTCCACCATGGTGACGACGAGGATCTCGCGGTCGGATGCGCCGAGCCGCAGCCGGTCTCCGAGGGCCAGGACCGCCCGGCCCACGAGCGGCTCGCCGTTGACGGTGACGCCGGCCTCGGCGGGGGCGTCGAGGACTGCCTGGGCGGCGACACGACGAATAGTCGCGAGGGGCCGGTCGCGGCCCCCGTCATCCTCCGTCCCAGGGGGATCAAGGGTCAGTGGTTCGGATTCGATGCGGTGAGCCACGCCATCCATCACGAGATGGGTGGGCAGGTGTCGTGCGCCGTCGGGTGGGGGCGTGACCGCCACCGTGACCGCCCCCGGCGGCCTCGCATCGTGGCCCGGAAGCCGGGTCACGAATTCCAAGGCGGAGCCCGATGACCGGATGCGGTCGGCGTGGGTCAGAGCGCCGGCGGCGGCGGCCGCGGGATGCAGAGCCACGATACTGAGGTGGGGGATTCCCGAGAGATGATCGAGAAGTCCCGGCAATGCGACGGCACGGTGACTCAGCAACAGGGTGGCGCCGTCGGGGTGGGCGTGATCCGAGACCACCGACGACAAGATGTCATAGGTGGAAACGGCGGCGTCGATGATGAGGTCGCGTTCGAGCTCGACGGCGTGTTGGCGGCCCCCCGACGCGATGCGCGCGTGAGTGGAGGCGCTCGCGGCCAACGCTTCGAGAAGATCGGTGAGCTGGGCATAGAGCACCTGCTCCGTGGCCGCAAGATGGAGCGGGTCGAAACGGGTGGCGCGAACAAAGGTCTGGGCGATCACCCGAACCCAGGTGTCCCGGATCTCGAGGAGCCCGACCCGGGGTTCGGTGTGGACGGCTGTGCGGACGATCTCCTCGCCGTGCTCGAGCTCGGTGAGGACTGCACGATGGAGGTGGAGATCGAGGTGGAGACAGTGTGGTGCGACCTCGCGATCGACTGCCGCGGCGACGGCGGCGTCGACCAGACCGCAAACCGAGATCTGAAGCTCCGCGGCGATCCCGAGGAGGAGCGCGAGCTGATTGTCGGAGTAGACGCCGGGCAGCGCGATCATTAGCTCCTCGGCGCCGCCGTCGGCAGTGTCCCACACTGCCTGTAAATGAGCGTGAGCGAGATCGGCCGTCCGCAGATGGCCGGGGAATGGACGACCGAGCGGGGCGGTGTCGAGCTCCTGCCAGAACCGGCTGTGGAGAATTCGTGGTTTCAAACGCGCGCTACATTCCGCATCGATGCCCACCACGAGATCATCTCCGTCGATGATGGCGACGCCGGGGCTCGGCTGCGACAGCTGTCCCCCTGAGCTCACGAGCTGGAGCCCGGCGTCGACCAGCTCGAGCGCCGACATCGAGGTGTGGGCTCGTTCCACGGCAGTCAGCTTGCCGCACCCCGCCCGGAGCGCTCCGGTGGCGCAGCGCCGGCCTGGAGGTGGCGGATCAGATGAGTGTCAACGTATCCCTCGGTATCGAGGACCAACCGCTCCTGCCGAAGCTGGAGCTGGTGAAGGAGGAACATCAGGACGATCGAGATCAGGAGGGCGACAAAGGTCGAGTTGAAGGCGGTGCCGAGGTTCCGCGTCACCCCGGTGATGTCCCCCTCGACCGCCCGGTGGGCCTGGCCGAGGGCTGCGCCGATACCGCGCACGGTGCCGATAAAACCGATGGATGGAATGGCCCAGGCGATGTAGCGAACCATCGAGAGCTCGGAGTCGAGGCGTTCCGACTCGGTCTCGGCGGTGCTGCGAGCGGTATCGGATGCATCCTGGATGCTGCCGGTGGCGCCGAATCGTTGCAGCGCGGCCAACACCACCCGTGGCAGCAGCAGCCGTCGCTCGCTCATCGGCAAGGCCTCGATCTGTCGCGCATACTCCCGCGAGTCCTCGGGCAGGATGCGTACCCCGTCCGCCACCGGCACCAGATTGGCCTCGAGCTGTCGGCTTTCGCGGGCGATCGTCACACCCTTTGACGCCATGATCGCCATCGCCCACAGCATGAGCACAAAGCACGCCTCCTGCTCGAAGTCGCGCACGATCACCCACACCGACCGCTGCTGGACGTGGTCGGGATCGGCCGCCGCCAGGGCCGCCTGTTCGGCCCAAAAGGCGTCGGCCCGGGGTCGAACCACGGTCACGTAGATCGCATGGACGATGATCAGGGCCACCACCAGCGAGGTCAGCTGGTAAAAGAAATCCACCGAGTCTGAGCGGCGCATCGTGGCCTCAGATATCGGTCGGGAACGCGACCGCACTGTCGGCGGGGAGGCGTTCCGTCGGTTGAAATTCAGACAGAGGTTCTTGGGTGGCCGATGCCGGCGCCTCCGCGGTCTCCTGCGGCGGTGCGCCGGTGTCGGCCACTAGCGAACCCGCGGTCAACGCCGCCGCGGAGACCAGGATCGCGAGGCCGGTGATGAGCAAATTTCGCTTGATCGGTTTCATGGTTCTCCTCCGATTACTGTGCGCTGCGCGCTATGCGAAAACCGAGATCGGGCCGGGCCCGATCGCCGTGATCACGGTAGCTCAGTCTGAGCTCGGTGACGTTGGTGTCCATCCAGCTTGCGCCTCTGATGACATGGTACGCCCCCGCCGACGGTCCGGTGGGATCGCGTGCGATCTCACCAGGTGGCGATGGCGTGACGGCATAGTTATCGTTGATCCACTCCGCCACGTTGCCACCGAGGTTATAGAGCCCGAGAGGGTTGGCCCGGAAGCTGCCGGCCGGGGCGGTAGCCGCGTAGCTATCGCTGTAGCCGGGGATGGCGCCGCCGAGCGTTGACTCGCTCGCCGAATCGCCGTAGTTGCCGGCGCCGGCCGGCACCGGCAGCGAGTCGCCCCAAGCGTACTTGCGGGCGTCGGTCGAGTCCGGATAGCGGGCTGCCCACGCCCACTCGGCCTCGGTCGGGAGCCGGAAACCCAGAGGAAACGGGGTCCTGGCGACCATCGAGCCGCTCCGTTCGACATAGACCGGCGGTAGACCCGCTTGCGCGGACAGCCAGTTGCAGTATTTTGCAGCGTCATTCCAGGTGACGTTGACGACAGGGTGGTGGTCGATCTCGAGATTGGAGCTACCGACCGATCCGGAGCGGTGCTCGGACCGGAAGTCTCGGAACTCCTTGTTCGTGACCTCGCGCACCGCGAGGTAGAACTCTCGGGTGATCTCGACCTCATGCAGAACCTCGTTGGCGCGACGACCGGGCTCGCGACGGGCGGCGCCCATCGTGAACCGTCCGGGTCCCACCAGCACCAACTCCACTCCCTGGGGGCTCTCGATGGTCGCAGGCAGACCGGCGGCACCCGCCTCCTTGAGCTGTGCATGCACCGCTTGCGGGAGACCGGGCTCGGGGGTGAGGATGGTACGGAATGGAACGTAGCCCTCGACCCGGATCTCGATTTCATAAGGTCGAGCTTCGAGCTCGAGGGTCTGGTTGGTGAATCCGGACGGCACGCCGTCGATCAACAGCTCGGCGCGCGGCGGCAGCGAGATGAATCTGACCTCGCCCGAGAGCATCGCGAGCCCGGCCCGCACCTCGGATCGCCGACCCGATACGATCTCGACGTCGGTGGTGAAGGTCGCGTGACCGGCCGCCGAAACCCTCACATCGTATGTGGCTCCCGGGGCGAGGTCGAGCTCGAGCGGGGCCGCGCCACGAAAGACGCCGTTGACGGTGACGGAGGCGCCGGCCGGGTCGGATACGACCGCGAGACGGCCGTCCACCGGCACCAGCTGAAGACTTCCGAGATCGACGGGTTCGCCGGCCGTCAGGCGAAGGCGTCGGGACAGATCTTTGAAACCTCGCCGACGGATCTCGAGGACGCGGTCGCCGGCCTCCACTCGCTCGTGAAGGGGGGTCGCACCGAGGACGGTGCCGTCTACAGATACGGTTGCACCGGCTGGGATGGTGGTGACGGTGATCGGCGCCCAGTTGGCCACCAGCTCGACCGCCAGCTCGCGCGGCGGATCACCGGGCTCGAAAACCACGGTGGTCCGGTAGGGCAGATAGAGCGGGGCCCTGATTTCCACCGTGTGCTCGCCGGCGCCAAGCTCGATGTCGGTAGCGGGGGTGGCGCCGAAAGCGATTCCGTCGATGGTGATCTCGGCACCATCCACGGGCGCCGAGATGATCGTCAGGAGGCCGCCAAGGGGTTCAAGAGTGAAGCCGGCCACCGCTGGCGTGTCGGCATCGACCTCCAGTGGCGCCGAAAGGCTGCGATAGCCCGCGAGCTCTGCCGCCACGGTGTAGCTCCCGGGACGCAGGAGGTAGCTGCCGCCGATTCTGGGCGTCAGCCAGCCGCCTTGAATTTCGAGAGAGTCGGCAGCCGGTACGGTCTCGACCCGGATCGCGTGTGCGGTGAAGACAAACCACGCCCCGGCGGCAAGGAGGGCGATCGCCGCCATCAAAAGCAAGGAGCGCGGACGAAGGCTCAAGCGGGAGCGACGGGGTGGTGACTGCCACCTGGGCTCGAAATCGGCGGGCGTGATGGCCCGCTCCGGGGGTGCGATCGGCGGACGCACGGTCTCGCCGGTGGCATCTGCAGCGTTCCCGGTCGCCGTCGTCATCAATGTGAGCCGCACGGTGTCGCCGGTGATGTCGCACAGCAGACGATGCCGGCCGATGCCGATCTCGTCGTGGTCGCCCAGCCACCGCGACACGGTCAGAACAACACCGTTGCAGGTGACCGGCGTCGCGGTCGCGCTTTCCTCCGCCGGTTGGATGAATACCTCGCCCCGGTCGTGGCCCAGGTAGGCCACGGGGCCATCGTCAGAGAGGCCGGGCAGTGCGATGTGGCAGGCCCCGCCGCCCACACTCAGGGGCAGGTCCTCGGCTGCAAAGACATGGCGCTCGGCGCCGATGATGACCGCGACGACGATGCTCATAGGCGTTCCGTGCACCGTACGACGAGTGGGTCCGGCGGCGTTCCCGGGGTGACGACCAACCGCAGGCGGACATCGCGGTAGCCGTCGCGGGTGCCAACCACGGTGTAGACGCCGGGCTTGAGATTGAGCTCGTGACGCGTAAAGGCGCCCAACCGACCGACCCGGTAGACCACGACATCGGTCATCGCATCGGACTCGAGGACCACCGCGACCGGCGTCGACGCTTGCTCGAGGAGGGCGTCGAGGCGGGTGATCTGCGACTCGATACGGGCGCCGCCTGGATCGGTCTCCCGCGCCGTCTCGAGGGCGGATGCGGCGTCTGCAAAGACCTCGGGGGTCAAGAGACGCCCAGGGTTGCTGAGGTAGAACTCGAGCTTTTCATCGAGGGTGGCGCGCCCGTCGGCCTGCCGTTGCCCCACGAGCGCTGCGGCGGACTCGGGGTCGATCGCCAAAACCGCCAAGTAGGTCCGTTCAGCTTCACGCCAGGCCTCGCGACCTTCGAGCTCGCGCGCCCGACGGATGCCGTCGGCGATGGTCTCCAGACGCTGGCCGGCTGTGGCGCGGGCGAGACCGTCCGCCACCTCGGGGGCGCCGGGTTTGAGCCGTGATGCCCGGTCGAAGGCGGATCGCGCGACCTGCCATTGCCGGTTTTCGAGGGCCTCGAGACCTTCGGACATCACCTCGACGAACAGACCTTTGGTCGTCGACGGCTGTCGGCGAGATGCACTCGGGGAGCGAGCACCGGGTGGGCGAGGAGTCGGGCTGGGCATCGGCATGGGGCTCGGCGCCGGGGTGGCGCGATCGGCGCTCGCCACCGGTTCGGGCGAAGCCGGGTGCGGGATGTCGGGCGACGGTGCGGCCGCCTGCACCTCGCCGCCGTCGCCGGCAGGACCCTGGCGCCGCTCCTGCCAGCGAGGGAGAAGGATGAAGACTGCGAGGAGGGCCAGAACCATGGCGGCGAAGACCACCGCCCGACCCGTGAGTCGGCCGCGGCCGGTGGGCTCACCACCCCGCTCGGTGTCGGCGTCGAGATCGGGGATGCCCGCTGAAGCGACTCGGGGCGGGGGATTCAGTTTAACCCGCACTTCTCACCGGCTTCCAGCTGCGGCCGCCGATGCACCACACCCAGCCGGGTTTTCTCGCTTCGGGGTGCTCGACGTACCGTCAAGTACGCCTCCGCGCCCTACGAGGTCCGGTCGGAGTCCCCAGCGTCGTCCGTTGCGAGCGCCATGGCCCCGGATTCCAGGCGCCGCGACGACGGCGATGTCCTCCATCACCGAGGAGCGGCAACGACGAAGGCGGGGCCATGGCGTCGCAACCCTTTGGGCCGATGGGGGTCGCGGCCGATCTCTTCGTTGCTCGTCGTCGACGATGCTCGGGCATCGACTTCCT
>RCNG010000549.1_pt1 | contig 17263 bp, 16 predicted proteins | sample 2041371 | NCBI WGS metagenome assembly RCNG01 (sample SAMN09708227, study PRJNA481090) | Marine sediment metagenome, whole genome shotgun sequencing project. | biome: marine sediment; feature: ocean; material: sediment; isolation source: Sewage treatment plant 1 marine sediment (STP1) ... | reverse complement strand
AGGATTAGCGGGCTACTTCAAACGACTGCAACGCGGCAGGACGCGCTGCCGGGAGCGCCCGGAGGGACAGCCTGCAAAGCGCTACTGCGGCGTTGCAGCCCTGGGCAAGGGCTAGCCATTATCGGCAGGCCGCGCCTTGCACTCACGCTTTGCAGGCTTTCTGAAAGGAAGCGAATCAGGCAAACAGGACACAAGGTGTGAATGACAGCATGACGACCCTGGACGAATTGAGCGGCCCGTCGCATCGCAGTCTTCTGCTGGTGCACGGACGGGATTTCAAGCCCGGCGCCGACGCCTACATGGATGTGTCGCTGGCGGCAATGCGTGCCGGCGTTGAGCGTGACTATCCCGGGGAAGTGGGCGCCTTCGACCGCGTGCAAAAACATAACGCCTGGTACGGTGATCTCAGCGCCGAGGTCTTGCTCGCATCCGGTAAAAAGTACGATGCGGACCTCGACCTTGGTGATCGCCGCAACGCGCTCAATGCGCTGCGTGAAATAGCGCCGCGCAAGCGATTCGGTATTCGGCAGTACGACCAGCTGCCGGGTAAGTCGGCCATCGCCGAGTTCATGGCTGACGTTTCGGCGCCTGTTCTCGGCGCCGTCGGTCTGGCGATACCTGTAATTTCCTCGGTAGCCAGGGATTTTGGTCGTTACCTGAGTCCCAAGTCGGACTTCGGCGATAAAGTGCGCGAGCGAGTACGCACCGCGCTTTGCGAGCTCATGGACCGCGGCGAGCGCATCATGCTGGTCACGCACGGGACAGGCAGTGTTGTTGCCTACGACGTGCTCTGGCAGCTGTCGCACGACCCTGAGTACAAGGATCGTTACGCGGACAAGAAGGTCGAATCCTGGCTGACGCTCGGCTCGCCGTTGGGCGACAGAGCAGTGCAGAAGCGGCTGTGCGGCGCAAAAGAGAAAACGGACAGCCGCTTTCCGGCGAACGTGATCTCCTGGCATAACCTGGCCGCGGAAGATGACTACTGTTGCCACGACAATACGCTGGCTGACGATTTCGGGAAGATGCTGAAACAGCGCCAGGTGAGCGCCGTTCACGACTATCGCTTGTTCAACCTGGCCGTTCGTTACGGCAAGTCGAACCCCCACAGCTCGGTTGGTTACTACATTCACCCACGAATGTCGAAGATTTTGGCCGACTGGCTGCAGCTATCTGACGCGGCGGCTGGCTTCAAATACACTTTTTGAGCAGCAACCGTTCGACCTGCTTGGGCGAGCCGATAGTCTTGTAAAATGCACCCACGAACTTCGTCATTTTCTTGCCCGATCCGGGCGCCAGGCCTTCCTGGTTGGCAATGAGTTGGAGGATCGCCTGCCGCTTGTTTTCGTACTGGGAAAGCGTGCTTTCGAGGTACCCATTGTTTATGCATCGTCCACGGTAAAGTCGTTCCCTCGAGTCGCGCAGCCTGAATCTCGGGTTGGTTATTCCATGTGGCGCATTGACGAGACCGGACTGGTCAAAGTCATAGGGCACCGACAACAGCGGTTTTCCCTCCTCTCCGAGAAGCACATGATTGTGACAACAACTGGCTTCGGGGCCGACAATGGGGGAGAAGTCAGTATTGCCGATCATGTAGTGAAACACTGAGATGAGGTTCGTGTATTCGAGGTCCAATGCACGCACGGTCGTCTTCGCGATGGTCAGCGGCTGCGATCCCAGTCTCCTGGACAGGCGGTCCTTGTGCTCGATCAGGAAGCCGTAAGCGGTTCGGTCCTGATCAGCGCCGTCAGTATCGACGTAGGTGATGCGCATCAGGCGTACGCCGAAGCTGGCATCCGTCAGCTGGTTCAGAATCCGGTAGGCAAGGAATTCGTTAATCAGCGTTTGTTCGTAACGACGCGACCCGTCGCGGCAATGCGTGACGAGCTTCAGCTTGTCCTGCTTGTGAAACAGCGACTTCTTGATCTCTGACTTCTTGAAGTCGAGACGCAAGGGCGGAAAAGGACAAATCTTTGGGTTCAGGCGGGAAATGCCGCGTGTACGGATGCCAATGTTCACCTCTACCTGTTCGCCGGAGTCATCCGTGTACTGAAACAGGCCATCAAGATCCCGCTCGTCGGAACGCTCTGTCAGGAGGGTATTGATCGGCGCGACAATGCGGACTTCCAGGATATCCGCACTCTGGAACAGGGGGTCCGGTTCTTTGCTGTTCTGCGCGTGTGACGCAGTAACTGCAAGGAACCCGATGATACCGGCTAGTGTCCAACGATAAGGTGACATGAATTATCCCTGTGTTGCTGGTGGCCGTTGCGACTGTCGCGAGTCTAGCACAGGGTTTTTTGCCGCCGTAAATTGCCGCTAAGCCGCATTCTCACTACACTCACATCATAAACAACAGACTGGATCCGATTCTTGCTACGTATCGCCAAAGTATTTCTCGCTATCGCATTCATCATGTGCAGTTCGGCGCAGGCCGGGGACTGGCAGGTGGATGGCGTCGATCGGATCGTCGCAATCGCGGATGTTCATGGGGCATACGACGCCATGGTCGAGACCCTGCAACAGGCCGAGGTTATTGACGGGGAGCTTGGCTGGTCCGGTGCGACAACGCACCTGGTTATCGTCGGCGACATACTTGATCGAGGTCCCAAGTCGCGCGACGCCATGGATCTCCTGATGCGACTCGAGGGAGAGGCGCTGGCCGCCGGTGGTGCGGTGCATGTTGTGATCGGAAATCACGAGTCGATGAACCTGATTGGCGATCTGCGCTATGTCAGCAAATCGGAATACGCGGCGTTTGCTGCGGAGGAAACAGAATCCGAGCGCCAGAGGTGGTTCGAGGCCTATGCTGAGCGCTACGCCGGCTTGTCATCGCGCGAGGCTCTGTACGAGAAGTTCGAACAACAGTTTCCAGCCGGGTTCTTTGCCCTGCGCCAGGCTTTCAGGCCAGACGGGAAATACGGTGAGTGGCTGTTGTCAAAGCCGGTCATCATGGTCGCCAACGGCACAGCATTTGTACACGGCGGGCTGTCACCGCTGGTTGAGAAGCTCGGTCTGGAGGGCGTCAACGGCAAATTGAAGCGTGAACTGGTCGCGTATGTCGAAGCACTGCAGACCCTGACGGATGCGGAAATCCTGTTGCCGACCGACAGCCATTACGATGCTCAAGCGGTACTCAACGCTTACAGGCCTGCGCTGGCCGATACGCGTGCCGTGCTGGATGCGATAGCGACAGCCAGGCGTCTGTTTGACTCGGAGCTGTTCGACGCCGAAGGACCACTCTGGTATCGCGGCAGCGTCTCCTGTGGCGAATTGATCGAGGAGTACCGGCTCGATGGCGCCCTCGCAGCCATTGGTGCAAGCCGCGTGGTGGTCGGACATACGCCAACGCCCACGCGCAGCGTATTGGAGCGCTTCGACGGTCGGCTCATCGAGATCGATACCGGAATGCTCAATTTCTACTATAAGGGCAGCGGCAATGCGCTCGTTCTGCATGGAGATTCCGTCCTGGTCGTAAATCAGTCGGGCCTTGCTCCGACGCCGCCACGGCCGCATCCCCGGCTCGTGGGATCCCGTCCAGGGATGATGTCGACCGAGGAACTTCAGCAATTACTGGAAGAGGGTGAAATTCTGTCCGAGCAACAGGATGCGGCAGGGCGAACGATCGTCAATGTCAGTGATGGGCGTCGAAGGGTCTCGGCGATCCATGCGAAGCGCACATCGCGGGGATTTTATCCCGGTGTTGCCGCGTATAGGCTCGACCGTTTGCTCGAGCTGGACATGGTTCCCGTGACCGTCGTTCGAAAGGTCGGTGGAGCGGACGGTTCCCTGCAGTTCCTCTCTGACAAACGTTCGAATGAGAAGCAGCGCTCAGCATCCGGGCGAGGCGCCGGTGCGTCCTGTTCGCTGCAGGATCAGTGGGAGGCCATGTACGTCTTTGACGTCCTCATCTACAACGAAGGCCGCAGTATGGAGCGCATGTTGTATGACCCTGCCAGCTGGCGCCTGATGCTGAGCGGGCATGATCGGGCGTTCGCGAGGAAGAAAGGTCGACCGAAGCACCTCAAAAGTGTGTCGCTCGACATCACCGACGGCTGGAAACACGCGCTTGCCGTGCTCACGGACGACGTGCTTGCTGAGAACCTGAGTGACGTGCTGGACTTGCGCCGTCTCCGCGCCCTGCAGGCGCGTCGCGACGAGCTGTCAGCCGGTCCGGCGACCGCCAGGCGCTAGGTGCAGCTTCCTGCCAAACTCCGAATCCGGAATGCCTTGTCTTCGATGAGTCGGCGGCCTCAGACGGCTGCGAGAGTCGATCAGCTGCCGCATCGATGCTTTCGGCGCCTGGCGGGATCGGCGCGAGAATGCGCACGGGGCTGCCCCGGCATCGTATAATCGTCGACTACACGGCAGGCATGGCCGTGACAAAAAGGGACGGAATGGGACGACTGAGTACACATATCCTCGATACGGCACGCGGCCGCCCCGCCAACGGCGTCGCGATTCGCCTGTTCGCACTCGACAAGACGAGGGAGTTGCGAGCCAGCGCGGTTTCTAACGCCGACGGCCGTACGGATGAGCCGCTACTTGAGGGTGGGGCCATGCAGTCCGGTACTTACGAGCTGGAGTTCGATATCGGGGCATATTTCGCAGCGAACGGGACCGCCGTTGGCGAGCCGAGGTTTCTCGACACGGTCGTCATCCGTTTTTCGGTCAACGATGCAGAGAACTATCACGTGCCCCTGCTGGTGACACCCTGGTCCTATTCGACCTATCGGGGCAGCTAATCAGCATGAGTGCGTCGTCCATCCGTTTTGTACTCGATGGTCAACTGATCGAGCTCGACAACGTCGACCCGACGCGCACCGTGCTGCAGTTCCTTCGCGAGGACCTCGGTCGCACCGGAACGAAAGAGGGTTGCGCAGAGGGCGACTGCGGTGCCTGCACGGTTGTGGTCGCCGAGCTGACCCGAGACGGCGACGATCTTTCTCTGCGGGCGATTAATTCCTGCATCCAGTTCCTGCCGACGCTCGATGGCAAAGAGCTGATCACGGTCGAGAGCCTGGCGACGGCCGCTACCGGGCTGCATCCCGTGCAGCGAGCCATGGTCAACAACCACGGATCTCAATGCGGCTTTTGCACGCCGGGTTTCGTAATGTCGCTGCTCGCGCTGTACAAGACCAACGCGAATCCCGACCGCAGGGATATCGACGACGCGCTGGCCGGGAATCTGTGTCGCTGTACTGGATACCGACCGATCATCGCTGCGGCGGGCAGCATGTACGGCGAAGTGTTGGCAGACGATCGTGCAGACTGGTTGCGACAACCCTGCGGTGATCAGCAACATCCCGCGGATCGAATTGCTACGCTGCAAGGGCTGCTGCGTGAGGATGAACTCGCGATCGAATATGCGGGGCGTCGTTTCTTTGCGCCGAGCGACATCGAATCGCTGGCCGCGCTCGTTGGGCGTTATCCTGACGCGACGATCCTGGCGGGCGGTACGGACATCGGACTCTGGGTGACCAAGCAGCATCGCGAGCTTGAAACTGTTATCTACACCGGGCGTGTCGGCGAGCTTGTGGGCTTCTCTCGGGAATCGACACATCTCGAAATTGGTGCAGCGGCGACCTTAACGGATGTCATTCCCGCCATCGTCGAGCAGTACCCGGGCCTCGACGAGTTGTTTCGACGCTTTGCCTCCCCACCGATCCGTAACACTGGCACGCTGGGCGGAAATATCGCGAATGGTTCGCCGATCGGCGATTCAATGGCCGCATTGATGGTCATCGGTGCGTCGCTCGTGCTGCGATGCGGTGACTCGAAACGAGAGTTGCCGCTCGATGCTTTTTATCACGATTACCTTGTGAACGACCTTGCGACCGGCGAGTTCATTGAGCGAATTCGAATACCGCTCGCCGGCAGCGACGCAGTCGTTCACAGTCAGAAATGGTCGAAGCGGTTTGACCAGGACATATCGGCCGTGTGCACCGCCTATTGGCTGGAGCTGGACGACGACAGGGTCAAGACGTTCCGCATGGCCTGCGGCGGGCTCGCAGCGGTAGTGAAGCGTGCGACGCACTGTGAGGCAGCGCTCGCCGGCGAGCGCTGGACGGCAGATACTGTCGAGCAGGCCTGTGCAGCGCTGTCGGCCGACTTCCGCCCGATCAGCGACGCACGTGCGGCAGCGGACATTCGACTGCTTGCGGTGCAAAATCTGCTACGGCGCTTCTATCTCGAGACCAGCGGCGACGCTGAGCCGACGGTATATCTTTATGGACGCTCGCGTTAAGACGGCAAAGAAAAGCGCGGGCGCCATGGGCAAGGCGCTGCCGCACGATAGTGCGCACCTGCACGTCAGTGGAACGGCGGCCTATACGGATGACATTCCGGAGCCGAGAGGCCTGTTGCACCTGGCCGTCGGCATGAGCGAAAAGCCGCACGCGAAAATTACGAACATCGATCTCGGTGAGGTTCTCGACACACCCGGCGTCGTTGATGTCTGCGTCGCTGGCGATATCGTCGGTGAAAACAACTTCGGCCCGATCGTGAAGGACGATCCGGTGTTCGCGGATACGCTGGTCCAGTATGTCGGCCAACCGCTGTTTGCCGTGGCAGCAACGACTGTCGATGGCGCCCGCAAAGCGTCACGCAAGGCCAAAATCCACTACGACGAGCTTGAGCCGATTCTCGATCCGGTGACAGCCGTAGAAAAGCAGTCCTTTGTCTTACCGAGTGAGACACTGGTACGCGGCGAGCCGGATAGTGCTCTCCAGGACTCGCCGCATCGCCTGCAGCGGCGCGTGTCGCTGGGCGGCCAGGACCAGTTTTATCTCGAGGGGCAGATCGCCATGGCCATCCCGCAGGAAGATGGCGGCCTGCTTGTTTACAGTTCGACCCAGCACCCGGATGAAGTACAAAGCATGGCCGCGCACGCGACGCAGCGCGCGGCCAAGGACATAGTCGTTATCTGTCGCCGGATGGGCGGCGCGTTTGGTGGCAAGGAAAGCCAGGCGGCGCTGATCGCGATCATCGCGTGCATCGCAGCGGACAAGACGGGGCGTCCTTGCAAGCTTCGCCTGGACCGCGATGACGACATGATCATGACCGGCAAGCGCCACGACTTCGTCATCGACTACGACGTTGGTTTCGACGACACGGGTCGGATACTCGGCATCCAGTTCGAATTCGCCTCGCGCTGCGGCATGTCGGCCGACCTGTCCGGTCCGGTGAATGACCGCGCCATGTTCCACTGCGACAACGCCTACTTCCTTGAGAACGTGCGCATCGTTTCGCATCGATGCAAGACGAATACGGTATCGAACACGGCGTTTCGTGGTTTCGGCGGGCCGCAGGGCATGTTTGCTATCGAGTATGTTCTTGACGATATTGCCCGAAACCTCGGCAAAGACCCGTTGCAGGTGCGCCGTCGTAATTTCTACGGCAAGAGTGATCGCAACGTCACGCATTACCAGCAAACGATCGACGACAATATCGTCGACGAGATCTTCGACAAGCTGGTATCAGATAGCGACTACGAACAGCGGTACGCGGAGATCCGTGAATTCAATGCCAGCAGCAAAGTCTTGCGGCGGGGCATCGCGATTACGCCGGTCAAATTTGGCATCTCGTTCACGAACACGCTGCTAAACCAGGCCGGCGCGCTGGTGCACGTCTACAAAGACGGCACGGTGCAGCTGAATCACGGTGGCACGGAAATGGGGCAGGGCCTCTACGTCAAGGTGGCGCAGGTGGTCGCCGATGAGTTCGGCATCAGCATGGACCGCATCCGCATCATGGCCGCAGATACCAGCCGTGTGCCAAACGCCTCGGCTACGGCGGCATCCAGTGGCTCGGACATGAACGGCAAGGCTGCGCAAAAGGCCGCGGCGAAAATTCGCGCAAGACTGACGGAATTTGCGGCGGCGCACTTCTCGGCGCCGGAGACGGAGATCGAGTTCTCGGACGATACGGTGCGCGTCGCAGATCGCTCGATGAGTTTCGCCGAGCTGGTACAGCTGGCCTGGGAAAATCGTGTCTCCCTGTCGGCGACCGGCTTCTACAAGACACCGAAGATCAACTACGACAGGACGACGTTTTCGGGAAGACCGTTCTTCTACTTCGCCTACGGTGCGGCTGTTACCGAGGTGGTTGTGGACACGCTGACCGGGGAGAGTCGCGTACTGCGTGCCGACATCCTGCATGACTGCGGCGACTCCCTGAATCCCGCGGTGGATCTTGGGCAGGTCGAAGGCGGCTACATTCAGGGCGTTGGCTGGCTGACGACCGAAGAGTTGTGGTGGAACGAGGCGGGTGAGCTCGGCACGCACGCGCCGTCAACGTACAAGATTCCGACCTGTTCCGACCTGGCGCCGGATTTCCGCGTCGATCTGCTGAGCGGTGTCAGCAATCGCGAAGACACGATCTACCGCTCCAAGGCCGTCGGCGAGCCGCCACTGATGCTGGGACTGTCGGCCTTTCTCGCGATCCGCGATGCGATCAGCCAGGGAAAAGCAGGTGCGCCAGATCTGCATGCGCCCGCAACGCCCGAGGCTATCCTCCGCGCGCTTGCCGGAGCCGCCGATGAATGAGTGGATCGACGAACTCAGCGACCTGTGCGCGGCGGATGAGCCGGCCGTAGTCGTCACGGTGGCAGGCATCCGCGGCTCGGCGCCACGCGAAATTGGCGCGAAGATGATTGTTTCCCGTAAAGAGACCATTGGCACGATTGGTGGCGGACAGCTCGAATACCAGTGCGCCCGGGTCGCTGTCGGGCTGCTGCAGGAGACTGGACTTAGCTTGCGCAGCTTTCCTTTGGGTGCCTCGATGGGGCAATGCTGCGGTGGCGTGGTCGAAATCCTGTTTGAAGCGATGGCTGGTGGAATGCCGGCCTGGCTGCGTGACCTGCAAGCGCTGCATGGCCAGCGCGAGCCGGCGATCGTTCTCACGCGCATATCGAAAAGTGCGCCGGTGAAATTTGTCGTTACCAACGATCGGGTTTTTGGTGCCGATGAGAATGAAATTCCGACACGGATGGCGGCGCAGGCGCGCTCGATACTCGACGGCGACAGGCAGCCGTATCGCAACGTGCAGGAATTTTACGAGCCGGTTGTCGTGCCCGATCTTAATATCGCGGTATTCGGTGCCGGGCACGTGGGTACGGCGGTTGTCGATACGCTGTCGAAACTGGATTGCAATATTCGCTGGGTCGACAGTCGCCGCAATATTTTCCGGCGTGTACCCGCGAATGTGCGCGCAGTTGAAGCTGCGGATCCGTCACTGGAGGTAGCAGCAATGCCGGCCAGCAGTTTTTACCTGGTGATGACGCACAGCCATGCGCTGGACTTCGATATCTGCGATCGCATCCTGCGTCGGAACGACGGGCGCTATTGCGGGTTGATCGGATCCTTGTCGAAGCGACGTCGTTTTGAGAAGCGTTACCTCAAGCAGGGGATGGCGCAGGCGCTTCTCGATAACCTGGTTTGCCCGATCGGCGTGGATGGCATCACTGGCAAGAAGCCGGCGGAGATTGCCTTAGCGACGGCCGCGGAGATCCTGAAGCTGTATCGTCGCGCCGCTGACAAGTCGGCGCCTGAGTATGCGGACAACGTCCACCCGATATGTTGAACAGGTCCTAGTATGGAAGCCTATATCGTCGACTGGCTGAATCTCCTCGTGCGCGGGCTGCATTTGATTACCGGCGTGGCCTGGATCGGCGCGTCTTTCTATTTCGTCTGGCTCGACAACCATCTCGAAGCGCCAAAAGATCCATCGGACGACGACAAGGGTGTCGGCGGCGAACTGTGGTCAGTGCATGGCGGTGGTTTCTATCACGCGCAGAAGTATCGCGTCGCGCCGGCCGCACTTCCGGAGCGGTTGCACTGGTTCAAATGGGAGGCGTACACAACCTGGCTTTCGGGCATGGCGCTACTGGCACTGGTGTACTGGTATGGCGCCGAGGTCTACCTGATCGACGCTTCTGTCGCCGAGCTCTCCAGTGCCGCCGCAGTCGGCATCGCGATCGCCTATATCGTCGGTGGGTGGCTGGTCTATGACCTTCTCTGCAAGTCACCGCTGGCGCGTGACGATCGTGTTTTCGCGATCGTATTGTTCGTACTGGTCGCGCTGCTGGCCTGGAGCCTCTGCCAGCTGTTCGGCGGCCGCGGCGCCTACATCCATTTCGGGGCGGTCCTCGGCACGATCATGGTCGCCAATGTCGCCATGGTGATCATTCCAGGGCAGCGCAAGATGGTAGCAGCGGCCGAGCGCGGTGAAGCACCTGACCCGATGCCGGGCATCAAGGCCAAGCAGCGTTCTGTTCACAACACCTACTTCACGTTGCCCGTGCTGTTCGTTATGACCAGCAACCACTATGCCCTGACCTACGGTCACAAATACAACTGGGCGATCCTGATCGGAATTTCGCTCATCGGCGCGCTCATCCGGGTCTACTTCGTTGCGCGTCACAAAGGCCAGGCGTCGCTGCTTCCCGCTATTATTGCAGCGCTGCTGCTGGTGGGGATCGTTGCCGCGCTCGCGCCGCGTCCGCAATCCTTCGGTGACACCGCCGTAAGCTTCGATCAGGTCAGAAACGTCGTGAACATGCACTGCACGGGCTGTCACGCCAATGCACCTGCCCACCCTGCATTTTCTGCGCCGCCGCTGGGCGTTGTGCTGGATAGCGATGAGCGCATACTGGCGGAAGCGGTCCGCATCCATCACCAGACGGTCGTAACACGGGTCATGCCGATTGGTAACCCGACGGGAATGACGGATGAGGAACGACGGATCATCGATCAGTGGTACCAGGACCTGCAGGACCCATGATGTCGGACAACGACTATCCCAGGAACATGAGCGGCTACGGCCGTACAGCACCCTCTGCCGATTGGCCGGGGGGCGCGCGAGTCGCCGTGCAATTCGTTGTTAATTACGAAGAAGGCGGCGAGAACTGCGTGTTGCACGGGGATGCGGCGTCAGAGGCGTTTCTATCCGAGATTGTCGGCGCCGCACCGATAGCGGGTCAGCGACATATGAACATGGAGTCGATCTACGAGTATGGATCGCGCGCTGGCTTTTGGCGGCTGCATCGGCTGTTTTCGGAACGGCAGCTGCCGGTAACGGTTTTCGCGGTCGCGATGGCGCTGCAGCGAAACCCGTCGGTGGTGGCCGCGATGCAAGAGTCCGGCTGGGAAATCGCGAGCCACGGATACCGCTGGATCGACTACCAGTTCATTGATGAAGCAACAGAGCGGGCGCATCTCCTGAAAGCTCTCGAGATTCACGAGCAGCTGTGCGGCGAGAAGCCGCGCGGATGGTATCTAGGTCGTTGCAGCGCCAACAGTCACCGCATCGCTGCGGAGGAAGGGGCTTTCGACTACAACGCAGACAGCTACGCCGATGATCTGCCGTACTGGGACTACAGCTTCGACGTACCGCAGCTGATGGTGCCTTACACGCTTGACGCCAACGACATGCGATTCGCGACCGCGCAGGGATTCAACTCGGGCCAACAGTTCTACGATTACCTGAAAGACAGTTTCGATGTACTGCGTGCCGAAGGTGGCCGCATGATGTCGATCGGGCTGCATTGCCGACTGGCCGGCCGTCCCGGTCGGGCGGCTGCGCTCGCGCGTTTTCTGGACTATGTTGCCGCACACGATGATGCCTGGGTTGCAACCCGGCTCGATATTGCGCGGCATTGGCGTAACACACACCCGGCCGCGGTTGATTCATGATGGATACGCACGATTTTATTGCACGATTCTCCGGCATTTATGAGCATTCGCCGTGGGTTGCCGAACAGGTAGCCGCCCTGGTGAACGCGGGAGACGAGACGAAAATCCTTGCCACGTTGATGGCGGATTGCGTTGACAACGCGTCGACCGAAAAGCGGCTTGCGCTGATTCGGGCGCATCCCGATCTTGCGGGCAAGGCGCAGCTCGCCGGCGAGCTGACCGAGGATTCAACGAGCGAGCAGGCGAGCGCAGGGCTCGATCAGTGTTGCGCTGAAGAGTACGAGAGGTTCCAGGCGCTGAACGCGGCGTACCTGGAGAAATTCGGTTTTCCATTCGTGATGGCGGTTCGCGACAGTGATCGGGTAGCGATTCTCGACGCGTTCGCAGCGCGCCTCGATAATGATTATGAGATCGAGTTCGAGACGGCATTGGTCGAGATTCACAAAATTGCCCGCCTGCGGCTCGAATCCATGGGAGCGACGGCATGACAGCTTCGATCAGCAAATGGGTTCAGCTGGAGCAACCGCGTCTGGGCACGCGTGTGACGTTTGCAACGGACGAGTTTTTTGCCGCCAAAGAGCGTCTTATTGATCCGTCGGAGCCCGTATTTATCGACGACAAGTACGATGACCACGGCAAATGGATGGACGGCTGGGAGAGCCGTCGCCGCCGCGTGCCCGGCCATGATTACTGCGTGATTCGACTGGGCGTGCCCGGCATCATTCATGGCTTTGATCTCGATACCAGTCACTTCACCGGCAACTTTCCGCCACATGCGTCCATTGAGGCGTGCTCGAGCAATACCGATGTTCCCGATGAAGGCTGGGTCGAGCTGCTGCCGAGGACCGACCTTGCGGGCGATTCGCATCATTATCTCGACGTGCGTGACGATCGTGTCTGGAGTCACGTGCGGCTCCACATCTACCCGGACGGCGGCGTGGCACGGCTCAGGATATTCGGTGAGATCCGCGCTGATTTCACCGACGTCGACGGCTTTGTCGACCTGGCTGCGGTGGAACACGGCGGTCGTGCCATCGCGTGCAGCGACGAGCACTATGGCAGCATGCACAACCTCACCGCCCCTGGACGCGGCATCAACATGGGCGACGGCTGGGAAACGGCAAGGCGACGCGGCCCAGGTAACGACTGGGTGATTATTGCGCTTGGCCAGCCGGGCGTTATAGAACGTGCCGAAATCGACACCGCGCATTTCAAGGGCAACTATCCGGATCGTGTCTCCATCGAAGGCGCGATCTTTGACAGCGACGAACAGGCAGCGCTGGCTGACAAGGAGTGGCAGACCCTGCTACCCGAATCGAAGCTGAAGATGGATCAGCAGCACTATTTTGACGACGGACTGCAGTCCATTGGTCCTGTCAGCCATGTGCGCATTTCGATCTACCCGGATGGCGGCATCAGCCGTATTCGCCTGTTTGGTCAGGTACATGGCTGAGCGCAAGGCCATTTCGCTACGGCCGGAGCCGCTCACGAGCGAGCGCTTTGCACCGTATGGCGATGTCATCGAGTCGGCCGTCGACAAATCCGAGGCGATGAACGCCGCACGTTTCCAGCGCTTCGATGATCTGTGCGATATCGACATTGCCGAGGACGGCCGCGTCGGGATGAGCATTGCTCGCTGCCGAACTGCCACGTTGTTGCCGTTGCAGGTCGACATCATGGAGCGACACCCGCTGGGTAGCCAGGCATTCATTCCATTGCAGCAGTGCAGGATGGTGATCGTTGTCGGGCCGCGCGGTGAGTCGATCGATGCCGCTGACCTGCGGGCGTTCGTAACGAACGGACGGCAGGGCTTCAACTACCATCGCGGCACCTGGCATATGCCGCTGATCGCGTTGGAGCCCGGGCACGAGTTCCTCATCGTCGACAGGGTCGGAGCGGGGTCCAACTGCGAAGAGTACACGCTGGGTGATGTCGTCATGCTGGAGGCGGGCTGAGAACCATGCGGCAGGCATTTCGCGCATCGATTCTGCACTGCCTGGCCGATCCGGGGGAGGCTTCGCTTGAATCGGCCTACGAGTACTTCGAAGACGGTTTGCTGATTGTTGAGGATGGCAATATCGCCGAGGCTGGTGATGCCGCGCGTCTGCTGGCCGATCTGTCGGAAGATGTGCTGCTGACAGAGCTGCCCGGCAAACTCATCGTCCCGGGTTTTATCGACTGTCACGTGCACTACCCGCAGCTCGATATCATCGCGTCTTACGGCGAACAGCTGCTCGACTGGTTGAACCGTTATGCTTATCCGGTCGAGGCACGCTTCAGCGATGCGGAGTACGCGCATGATGTCGCGAACGTATTTCTGGATGAGTTGCTGAGTAATGGTACGACCACGGCGCTGGTCTTTGGCACGGTACACGCACACTCGGCCGATGCGATATTCGAGGCCGCCGAAGCCCGCGACATGCGCCTCATCGCTGGCAAGGTTCTGATGGACTGCAATTGTCCGGCCGAATTGATGGACGATGCCGTCACGGGTTACAACGACAGCAAGGCGCTCATCGAACGCTGGCACGGCCGCGCTCGCCTGGGCTATGCAATCACGCCGCGGTTTGCACTGACGTCGAGCGAGGAGCAGCTCAGGGCCGCCGGGAAGCTGGCACGGGAATACCCCGACGTCTGGATCCACACACACCTCGCCGAAAATACCGCGGAGGTGCAGCAAATCGCCCGGCAGTTTCCGTCAAGCCGCAGCTACCTGGATGTTTACGATCAGTTCGACCTGCTTCGCGAGCGCGCTGTTTTCGCGCACTGCCTGCACATGGACGAACAGGACCGCAATTGCATGGCGAGCAAGGGTGGTTCGGCGGCGTTCTGCCCGACGTCCAACCTGTTCCTCGGCAGCGGGCTATTCGACCTGGCCGCGATGCGCAGCGCGAACATTCGTTGCGGGCTTGGTACCGATGTCGGTGGTGGCACGAGCCTGTCGTTGCTAAAAACCGCGAGCGACGCGTACAAGGTCCTGCATATTCAGGATCACGCTTTACCGCCAATGCAGGCTTTGTATCTTGCCACGCTGGGTGCGGCCGAGGCCCTGTATCTTGGCGATCGTATCGGCAACTTCTTGCCCGGAAAGGAGGCCGATTTCGTCGTTCTCGACCCGAATGCCACGAGCCTGACCGCCCGCCGAATCGCCGCCGCGGAATCGATTGAGGAGTCGTTTTTCGCGCTGCTGACACTGGCCGACGATCGTCATGTTGCCGCTACCTACATTCGCGGTAAGGTCTTTAAATAATTGGAGAAAGGACTGGATTTCGGCGCGGATTTTTCCGTTCCGGAAACTCTGTTTCATATGAAACGGTCACTTTTTCCCATTTGGACGATTTCGATAGCGCATATGCGAAAGATCGCATACATTCCTGCGCTATGCAGGAACATAAAAACAGTACTTTAAACAAAACATTCCTGATACTCCTTCAACCGATAGCACGGCTATTCCTCAGGTTTGGCCGGGGTTATCGTGAGTATTCCGATCTGTCGAAAGCGGCCTTTGTTTCGGTTGCTTCCGAGGACTATGGCGTGCATGGCAGGCCGACGAATGTGTCGCGAATTGCCGCGATGACCGGACTGACACGTAAGGAAATCAGTCGCATCCGCACGCGCCTCGAGAGCGGCGAGGGAGCCGTGGCGGAGCGCGGCACGCCACTGCAGGAACTGATCGCGGGCTGGCAGTCGAACAGCGAATTTATAGACAGTCACGGAGAGCCGTCGGCGCTGCCACTGGTAGGTGGTCGCGGTTCGTTCCAATCGTTGGTCAAGCAGTTTGCAGGCGACATACCGGAAGGTGCAATGCGCAAGGAACTGCAGCGCGTTGGCCGGGCCAGGCAGGAAGATGACGTGTTGGTTCTATGTCCACGAAACGGCGACGATCTGGCAGCGGAAGAAGCGATGGCACAGCGTCTGCGAGCAGGTGCTTACCCGCTGATGGCGGCGTTGGCGCATAACGAGGCCGTGAAAAAGAACGGTGATGCCTGGCCACTCGAGACGGTTGGATTGAAGTCGATCCGAAAGTCCGATGTTGCCCGGGTGCGCAAGCTCGTATCCGTGCGTCTGCGCGCGGCCACAACGACAATTTCGGATCTTCTCGATGCCTACGCGACGATTCACGCGGGAGACAACACCGATGAACCGACGCTTGCCGTGTCCGCCGGCATCTACTACGCCGAGGCACCTTCCCAGGACTAACAAGCCTCGTTAGTCGGCCGTTTTTACCGTCGCGTCCAGCGTCGTGCCTGCTTTGAGCGAATTTGTAATCAGGCAGTGATGTTCTGCCCTTTGCATTAATCGCTCTGCTTTTCCTTCGTCAATTCCTGGCGGCACCGTGAGCTCTGCGCTTATGTCGAAGTGGGTGAATTGCGTGACCTTGTCCAGTTTGTCGAGCGTTCCGGAGGCCTTGCAGCTGAGTGACGTCCACTCCAGTTTCGAGGCGCGCGCCATCGCGCGAAACGTCAGAACGAAGCAATCTGCAAGAGCGGCCACGAATAATTCCTCGGGAGACCAGACATCGCCCGGGCCGCCGAATTCGACGGGCCCGGCGGTCTCCAGGCTGGGCACGCCCTCGCTCGAGATAATAACGGCGCTGTTGCTATCAGCATCGGCTGAAACCTTGTATATGTGCGGCAGGTCTTGCATGGCTGGTTCCGTTGCAGTGTAAGAATTGAAGCATCATTTGGGCGCGAGCCGGGAATAACAAGCCTCGGAAAACCGAAACGTCGGGTCTCAGGAACTTTGCGGCAGCTCACAGGTGAACAGTGCCACTTATGGCAAAGTGGCGATAAGTCCTTTTGGGCGCAACCGGCAGGCAGTCTTATGCGCGACACGCCAATCGTCAGGATCATGACCACGGACCCGATAACCATCGGGTCAGCCGATAGCGTTGCCGACGCCCGCGCGCTTTTTGAATCCCGCAACATTCACCATCTGCCGGTCGTGGATGACGGCAAGCTGGCTGGCATCGTGTCATCTGCGGACATGTTGAAACTCTTCCTCGTTGACGAACGGGCGGAGCTGTTGGCTAACGCCAGGGTTCGCCAGATCATGGAGGTTTGTCCGGTTACACTGGACGCCAGGGCAACCCTGCGCGAGGCTGCTGAGAAGCTCCGGATCGGGAGCTTTCATGCGCTGCTGGTTATTGATGAGCAGCGCACACTGGTTGGCATCGTTACATCCGGTGATCTGATTGACGCACTTTTAAAGTCACTGCCAGTCGGCGACGGCAGCATTATAGAAGCGCCCGAACAAAACCTGTCCGAGCTCATTGAGGACAGCCAGAAGCTCAAAGCGGTTTATCAGGCGGCCGAGCTGTACATACGCAGCGGGCACGGCGAGCGCGAGCATAGTGTGCTCGTCAAACGCCTCGCCGATGTGCGGAGTAGCAAGGGAGACGTCAAGCTATAGGCGCATTTCATGCGGCGCAGTGACGGGGCACGTTCGCCAGTGTGCACCTGATTAAAAAGTTAAAAATAAACGGGAAGCCAGTTGGCTATGCAGCTTGAATGAGCTGCAACGGCAACTGCGATATCGAACGGGGATTGCAGCAAGACTCTGCCGTCAATCAT
>RCNG010000746.1_pt1 | contig 17267 bp, 13 predicted proteins | sample 2041371 | NCBI WGS metagenome assembly RCNG01 (sample SAMN09708227, study PRJNA481090) | Marine sediment metagenome, whole genome shotgun sequencing project. | biome: marine sediment; feature: ocean; material: sediment; isolation source: Sewage treatment plant 1 marine sediment (STP1) ... | reverse complement strand
GCGAGCCGCGCCGTCCATCCTGTCGATCACACGACTCCGCAACTCGTCGAAGAACTCCGGCGTATTGAAGACATCGAGATCGGCAGCGCCCATCGGCCCGTGGGCTTCTGCGGGGAGGCGATAGTCGCCAACGTCGAACCCCTGCCGCCGCTCGGTGGCATAGCCGCGCAGCTGGGTGCGCAGCGATGCAGCCCTCAGGTCGTCACCGGAGATATCGAGACCCGTGGCAATCTGGAGCGCCTCGGCCTCCAACTCCGGGCTGGCGTTGGCGAACTTGCAGAGGCCGGTGAGGTCATCCATCAAGTAGAGCGGTCCGCTCTCGGTGATGGCGTCAACCCAGTAGTCCAGGTCTGTTTGGCCCTCCGTGGCGTAGAGCATGAACGTCCGCAGCGACATGTGCCCGCCGGCGAGCGCCCAGGGGAAACCGGGGTTGATGTGTGGTTGGTAGGCCGGATACTCCACACCCTTCGAGTGCATGGCATATCCCGTCTCGCCAAGGCGATCCGAAAGCCGTTTGGCGCCGCCGCCGAGGTCGGGAAGTCGTCCTTCCGCCGCGGCACGGATTGCCGCCGTCACACCTTCGACATCCCCGTAGGTGAGGCCGTCGAGCAAGTCATCGTTGTGGCGCCGGTTGTACTCCATGACGTAGCCGAGCGTGACCCCGAGTGAGATCGAATCCATCCCCAGTTCGTCGGAAAGGTGAATGAGAGAGAACGCTGCGTCGGCGTCGTAGATGCCGAGGTTCGACGACAGCAGCGCGATCGGTTCGTAGTCGACCTTCGCTCTGAACGCTCCGGCTTGCCCTCCTGGAACCTCGTCGTAGACGTTCTTGTGGCACCGGATACCACACAGGAAACAACCCTCAGCCTTGATCACGTAGGGGCCGGCCTCCACGGTCGGCCGGTGGAGCGCCACAGCCGACGCCGACGCGGTGGGAGCGAAGTTGAACTCGGGGAGCGCTTGCTCTTCGTGCATCCACTTGAGCGTCCGCCATGTCCCTCCGAGATCGTCTTCGAGGTCCCGATACCGAGCGCTACCGGGGCCGAGGTTGATCTCTTGATTGATGTCGCGCAGGCCGCGTTGCCTCGCGGGGTCGGGACCGTCGGCGGCGATTGCCCACAGGTTCTTCGAGGCCATCACACCGCCGTAGCCCCCGCGTCCGCAGAACCGCTGCTTCGGATCCCCGGTCTCAAGCTGGTTGTCGGTAGACAGCCCGATCGCGGCGTACCGCATCGTGCGGTAGTGCTCTGCCGCCGGGCCGATCGAGGCGAAATGGGCCCCGGGATAGCGGCCATGGAGGCTCTGTATACGCTCGTTGATAGTTTGCCCGGACAGGTCCGACGCATCGAGGAACTCGAACCGGGCGGGGCCACCCTCCTCGCCGGGTGTGAGGTGGAGCAGTGTCGGCCGCTCCGCTCGCCCGGTGAAGATCACCTCGTCAACGCCGAGGCCGCGCAGCTTGGTCCCGAAGTGCCCACTGCCTGCGCTCCACATGAGGCCGGGGGCCCCGTTGTCCGCTGCCTTCAGCGGCGAGTAGCCGTGGAAGAAGGTGCGCAGGCCGGTCATGACGCGTGTTCCGCTCAGCAGTCCGAGATTCATCACCAACGGCGCCGACGCGTCGTACGGATCATCGACCTCGACGTCGCCAAGCAACTTGGTGGCCCGCGCAACGCCGCCGAGCGCGTCTTCCAGGTCCTCAGCGTGAACGATCTCGTGGCGAACCGACCGATCGGAAAGATCGACGTGGTAGCGATGGATCACCGTCGATGTCACGGGGCGGAGGGTGGGCTGCTCCACGATGCCGTGTCCCTTCAGTCGCTCCAAGCATCGTAGCGACCGCCGCCACCACGTCGGAGACCTACAGGTACAGGCCGGTGTGGTCCTCGTTCGTCGGCGCTTCGAGCGCGTGGCGCCGTCGCACTTGCTCGAGTTGCTCCTGAGCCGACATCTGCTGCGACCAGAGCGACGCTTGGATGCCCTGGAACAGTCCCTCGAGCCAACCGATGAGCTGTGCCTGAGCAACACGGATCTCGGGCTCGGTCGGGGTGTCGCCCTCGAGGGGGACAAAGATCGAATCGAGTTCTTCTTTGAGGTCGTCGGACAGCACATCGCGCAGCTCGTCGATCGAACGGTGGTACACGTCGAGAAGGCGTTGCCGGCCAACGTCGTCCATCCCGGACGCCCGCACCTCTTCGAGCATCGCCCGCGTCATCGAAGCGATCCGGATCAGCTTCGACGGCTCGCTGACGAACGTGCCCCCGTCTTCGGGCTCGTCGCCGTTGGCAGCGTCAATCACCTTCGCCGTGATCGGCTCCTGGTCGTCGGTGGCCACGGTGGGTTCAGTGTCGTTCTCCATGCCGCCATGGTACGACGGCGTGCCGGGTGTCGAGGCGTTAGCCTCGACCATCATGAGTGACGCAACAGCGCCGAGCGACGGGCCGAAGCGGTCGCGCAATTGGTGGAAGATCCTTCTGATCGCACTCGCGGCGTTCCTCGTGGTGGTCGTCGTCGGCACTGCCCTGTTCATGCGCGTCTCGGTCCGCCGGGCGTTCCCCGATGTCAACGGTGAAGTGGCGATCGTCGGCCTCGAGTCGGGCGTCGAGGTCATTCGCGACGCTATGGGCGTGCCGCACATCTACGCGTCGAATTCCGGCGATCTGTTCACGGCCCAGGGCTATGTGCACGCCCAGGAGCGGTTCTGGCAGATGGACTTCTGGCGGCATATCGGTTCGGGCCGGCTCTCCGAGATGTTCGGAGAATCCCAGGTCGAGACCGACACGTTCTTGAGGACGCTCGGCTGGCGTGAGATCGCGCAGCAGCAGTACGCCGAGTCCCCGCCGGAGATGCGAGCGATCATGGACTCCTACGCCGACGGCGTGAACGCCTATCTCGCGACGCAGTCCCCCTCCGATCTCAGCTTCGAGTACACCGTGCTCGAACTGACGAATCATGCCTACACGCCGGAGCCGTGGAGTCCGGTCGACACCCTCACATGGGGCATTGCGATGGCGTGGGAGCTGCGCGGCAACATGGATTCGGAGATCGAGCGAGCCATGCTGTTTGGATCGTTGAGCGAGGCGCAGGTCGCCCAGCTCTTCCCGCCGTATCCCGGAGAGATCAATCCATACATCGTCTCCGCCTCCGACAACCAGGCTTCTCTGCATGCAGCGCCGGCAGCAGCGTCGCTGCGGTCAATCCCAGCGGTGCACTCAGCGTTGTCGTTCGCCCAGAAGAACATGAACCTCCTCGCCGTGCTCGGCGTCTCGGACCCCGAGGCGGGCATCGGCTCCAATTCATGGGTGGTTGCAGGAGAACACACTGAAACCGGCGCACCGATCCTGGCGAACGATCCGCACCTCGCGATCCAGATGCCTTCGATCTGGTTCCAGAACGGCTTGCACTGCACGGATGTGTCGCGAGCCTGTCCGTTCGACGTCGCCGGATTCTCTTTCGCTGGTGTGCCCGGTGTCATCATCGGCCACAACGCGAACATCGCGTGGGGCGTCACGAACCTCGGTCCCGACGTGCAGGATCTCTACGTCGAGAAGGTCAACCCCGACAATCCGAACCAGTACGAGGTCAACGGCGCGTGGGTCGACATGGACGTCCACGAGGAGACCATCGCGGTGGCCGGGGGCGATCCTGTCACCGTTGCGGTGAAGACAACACGCCACGGCCCGGTCATCTCAGGCGCCTACGAAACGCTCGACGACTTCGCCGAATCGGGCATCGACACGCCACAGCCCTACGCAATCGCACTTCAGTGGACGGCCCTCGATTCGAATCCCGGCATCGTCCAGACGTTCATTGGGCTCGATACAGCGGCGAACTGGAACCAGTTCCGGACCGCGCTCGAATCCTTCACGGTGCCGGCCCAGAACTTCGTCTACGCCGATACGTCGGGCAACATCGGCTACCAGGCGCCGGGCTTCATCCCTATTCGCGCGAACGGAGATGGCACCGTTCCTGTGCCGGGATGGACCGACGACTACGAGTGGACTGGGTTCATCCCCTTCGATGAACTCCCTCGTTCCTACAACCCGGAGAGCGGCTACATCGTCACCGCCAACAACGCCGTGGTCGACGACACCTACGCCTACGACATCACCTACGACTGGAACCACGGATATCGCGCGCGGCGCATCGTCGACCTGGTCGGGTCCAACTCTGGGATCAGTCTCGAGCAGCACGGCACGATCCAGTTCGATTCCTTCAGCCTCAACGCGCAGCGCGTTGTGCCGTATCTCGTCGGCTTCGATACGCCGCTCACCGAGGTCTTCACGAACTGGGATCTCGGCAACCAGGCCGACTCGGCTGCGGCAGCCGCGTTCAACGCCGTGTGGACCCGCCTGCTCGAGTACACGTTCCATGACGATTTGCCCGAGGACTACTGGCCGAACGGCGCAGGCCGCTGGTACACCGTTGTCGGCGACATGCTCGAACACCCCACTGATCCGTTCTGGGACGATCGGAACACCGACGGAGTCGAGGACCGCGACGCCATCCTCACCCGGGCGCTGGCTGATGGCTACGACGACGTTGTTGGCTTGTTCGGCGGCGACCCTGCCGGCTGGAACTGGGGGGAGATGCACCTCTCCACATTCCGGAACCAAACGATCGGCGATTCGGGGATCGGCCTCATCGAAGACCGCGTCAACCGAGGGCCGTACGCGACGTCCGGCGGCGCCGACCTCGTGAACGCCACCGGTTGGACGGCATTCGAAGGCTACGAGACGACCTGGCTGCCATCAATGCGGATGCTCGTCGATCTCGACGACCTGTCGCGTTCGCTGACCACACATACCACCGGCCAGTCGGGCCACACCGACCACCCCCACTACGACGACATGATCCCCATCTGGCTCAACGGCGAGTACTCCCCCATGAACTGGACGAGAGAACAGGTCGAAGAGGCAGAAGAAGCGACCCAGCAGCTCGTGCCGAGCAAGTAGCAAGTAGCAAGTAGCAAGTAGCAAGTAGCAAGTAGCAAGTAGCAAGACCGAAGCAGGTCTCGGGAGCAGTCTGTGCTTCTTGCCTAGAGGCTTGCTCGAAGTCCGTGGACCATGCGTTGGATCTGGCGCACTTCGTCGACATGCTCCGCTGCAGTCGACGCAGCGATGAGACCGAGATCCCGAGCCAACATGACTTGCGTTTCAAGTTCATACGATGAACCAAGAGCAATCGTCAGGAAACGCTGGAAGTCCTTCGTTGAGCCTCTCCCGGCGCCTTCGGCGATGTTGGATGGGATGGATATCGCTGCTCTCGAGATCTGACAACCAAGGGCGTATCGCGCAGAGCCCCTGAATCGACCGACAGCGACGATGAGTTCATGAGCGAGTGCGTGGGCCCGCTGCCATACCGCGAGCCTCTTGAAGTCGTGCACACACCCGACGTATCAGAGGCAAGCTGGGGAGTCGATGGATCCGATCGACGAAAGCCCCTGCGCCGGTCCGGTCCTGCTATTTCCTACTTGCTACTCGCTACTCGCTACTCGCTACTGATCAAACAAACGCAAACACCGTATACGCGACAAACCCCGCGAGTAGCACTGCGCCTTCGGTTCGGTCTATTCGTTGGCCGGTGAACGAGAAGATTCCGGCGATTGCGGCGGCGGCAACCATGATCGCGATCGGCACCAACGTGATCTCGGTGAGGGCCCCCGGACCGAGGACTGCGGCGAGACCGACGACGCCGAGCGAGTTGAACACGTTCGAACCGAGGATGTTGCCGAGGACGAGTTCGGGTTCGTGGCGGCGGGCGGCTGAGATGCCGGCAGCGAGTTCCGGCAAGCTGGTGCCAACCCCGGTGATGAGCCCGAGGACGACAGCAGAGAGTCCGAAGGATTCCCCGATGCCCACAACACCGTCGAGCAGGAAGTCGGCGGCGATCACGGTGACCACGAGTGCCGCGGCGCCGATCAGGATCTCCTTTCCGACTTCGCGCCGCCACGCGTGCCGGTCCCTCGGCACGTCGGCGTCGAGATCGACTGAGTCGTCGATCTGCGCAGCGACGGCGTCGGGATCTTCGTTCGACCAGCGGATCATGAGCAGGATCGCTACGACGAGCAGCCCCAGCAGAACGAACCCCTCCCACGCGCTGAGCCAGCCGTTCCCAAGGACGGCCGCAAGGATCGCGACAGCCGCGAACATCAACGCGCCCTCGCGTTTGATGACCCGCCGTCTCGCAATGACGGGTGCGATCAGGGCCGCCGACCCGAGCACGAGGGTCAGGTTGGCGGTATTCGAACTCACGACGTTGGCGACTGCCAGGTCGAGCTTGCCCTCGAGCGCAGCGATCGCCGACACCACGAATTCAGGAACCGACGTCCCGAATCCGACGATGACGGCGCCGATGAGAATCACCGAGACGCCGAAGGCGCGCGAAATGCGGACCGCTGACTTCACGAGACGGTCGGCGGCGTAGATCAGGGCGACCAGGCCGATGATGATTCGGATGACGTCGAGGAGCAACAGACCCTTCCCGAGAGCCAGTGGATGGTACCGCGCCGCGGCGGAGGGCAGGTAGCCGGGAAGCACTAGCCTCCATTGGCGCATGGAAGAGGAAACAGAACCACTTCATCGAACGTGGATGCACAACGATGGCCCGCTCCAACGGCGCTTCGTGCGGCCCGCGATCGGATTCATGGACACCGAGGCGTCGGGCGCGGCCATGCTGCTCATCGCCACGATCGCCGCGCTCATCTGGGCCAATTCGGCCTGGGGTGACTCGTACTTCGAATTCTGGGAAACGCACATCACGATCGAGATCGGCGCGTTCCACTTCAGTGAGTCGCTGAAGCACTTCGTCAACGACGGCCTGATGGCGGTCTTCTTCTTCGTGGTCGGTCTCGAGATCAAGCGAGAGCTGGTCATCGGCGAGCTCAACACGGTGAAGAAGGCGTCGCTGCCCGCGATTGCAGCACTCGGCGGGATGGTCGTTCCTGCGCTGATCTACGTGGCCTTCGTCATAACCAGCGGACCGGCAGACGCCCTGTCCGGATGGGGAATCCCGATGGCAACCGACATCGCTTTCTCGGTGGGCGTGATCGCACTGCTCGGAAGCCGGGTCCCCATCGGCGCGAAGCTGTTCCTCCTCGCCCTCGCGATCGTGGACGACATCGGCGCCATCGTCGTGATTGCCATCTTCTACACGGAGGACCTGTCGTTTATCTGGATGGGCGTCGCCGTCGCCACGCTTCTGGTCATCACGGTCGCTCGCCAGGCCGGAATCCGGGCGGGGATCATCTACCTGCCCCTCGCGTTGCTCGCGTGGTTCGCGTTCCTCGAATCCGGAGTGCATGCCACGATCGCCGGTGTCATCCTGGGTCTGCTCGTCCCAGCCAGGGCGTACTACAGCGACTCGGACTTCCGCAGGAAGGCGGGATGGATCCTCGACCGGTTCGATCGCGACAAGGCCTCGCCCCAAGCGCATGCACGGCTCGATCAGGACGCGATGGCGCTCGCAGCGATCTCGCGCGAGTCGGTCTCTCCGCTCGAGCGGTGGGAACATGCCCTGCACCCGTGGTCATCGTTCCTGATCGTGCCGCTCTTCGCTCTTGCGAACGCCGGAGTTCGGTTCGTCGGCGTCGACGTCGTCGCAGCCGTGCTCAGCCCGGTCGCCCTCGGCGTCTCGGTCGGTCTGGCGATCGGTAAGCCGGTCGGGATCGGGCTCGCAGCTTGGCTCGCTCTGAAGCTCAAGCTCGGACAGCTCCCGCGGCACACCACCTTCGGCCACATCATCGGTCTCGGGTTCATCGCCGGTATCGGGTTCACGGTGTCGCTGTTCATCTCGGAACTCGCGTTCCGTTCGAGCGCCGATGCTGGGGTGTTCACCGACGAGGCGAAGATCGGCATCTTCATCGGCTCGATCATCGCCGGCGTCACCGGTTTCGTGTTCCTAAGGCTCTACCGGGCGAAGTCCGCGTCGGACTGAGGCTTACGCCCCTGGGAACACGCTGCGCCACCGTCTGGTTGAGCCGGGTGAAGAACCCTTGGAGAGACCCCGATGTCCAATGAACCCAATCCTCTTCGCGTCGCGTGGTCGATCGCACGAGCGCGTCGAGTCAACCGGCCGCGACCGACCGGCTCCGCATCCCTCGACTACGCCGACCTCGCCGACGTGCTTCGCTCCCTGCGCTCCGGCGGCATCTCCGCTCTGCCTTCCCAGCAGCCCACCCTGGCTGCCTTCCGAGATCGCATGGAAATGGTCGATCCCGACGGCCTGACGGCCGACGGCTCGCTCGCTTTCTGGCTCAACCTCTACAACGCCGGGGCGCTGTCGCTCGCCGCCGATGCGTCGTTGAGCGGCGAAACCACGGTGCTCCGAATCCCGGGCGCATTCGATTCGACCTGGGCGACGATCGCCGGTGTGTCGCTGTCGCTCAACGACATCGAGCACGGGAAGATCCGGCGGTTCGCAGATCCGAGGATTCACGCCGCACTCGTGTGCGGCTCCGTCTCCTGTCCGACCCTGCGCTACGAACCGTTCGAGGAAACCCTCGATTCGCAACTCGATGACCAGATGCGATCGTTCCTGGCAGGCGGCGGTGCTGCCGTTGATCGCGGGGCCGGGATCCTCCGGCTCTCTCGCGTCTTCCTCTGGTACGGCGGCGACTTCGTGCGGCCCGCAAGCATGCCGACTTGGCTCCCCGCACCCCGTCGCGACCTCGTCAGATCGCTCTCACGATGGCTCTCGGACGATGATGCCGCCTGGGTACTCGCGTCGCGGCCCGGTGTCGAGTACGCGGCCTACGACTGGGGTCTTGCCTGCTCGATCGCCTGACGATACGAGCCGTAGACGAGCGCAGCGATCGCCATCACGGCGGCGGCAACGTCGAATGGCAGCACGCGTTGCAGAAGCGTCGATGCGTCGACGATCCACTCGCCGCCCGGACCGAACCCGACGCCGTCGAGATACCACCAGATCGACCAGATACAGACGATGGAGAGCATCGTGCCGGCGACCACGGCGGCCGGCATACGCCACGCGCGGTAGACGCCGACAACGAGAGCGCCAACCGACCAGGCGATGTCGAGGCCGGAGAGCAACTGGAGAAACTGCAGGGACGGCGGGTATCGCAGCGCTGCCGATGACGCGAGTGCGACGAGTCCGATCATCCCGGTCACGAGAAATACGACGGAAACGCCCGAGGACATCGACCGCCAGAACGGCGTCCACGACCGACCCATGAACCAGTTCGCTCCTGCCAGTGGCGCGAGCCTCAGGACAGCCGCCAGACCGAGCAGGACCAGAAGCGTCAAGTGCACGAGGACGATCGCGAACGGCGGAGGGGACCAGCCGATCAACAGCAGGGGCAGCGAAGCGACGAGTCCGACGGCGAGGAACGGCACCGTTGCGAGCACGGCACGCTCCATCGGCGTGTCCCGATCGCCCGGCACGGTCGTCATGCCGGTGCTGCCCGGTGCCCGGCCCTGGCCGATGCGATCCGTTTCTCGGCGAGCGCGGCGTATTCGGGGTCGGTTTCGTAGCCCACGTAGTGGCGCCCGGCTTGCGCCGCGGCGATCGCCGTGGATCCGGAGCCGAGGAAGGGATCGAGAACGAGATCACCGGCGAAGGTGTAGAGCTGGATCAATCGATGGGGCAGCTCGACCGGGAACGGGGCGGGATGCCCGACACGCCTCGCCGATTCGGGGAGGATATCCCAGAGTGACATGGTCCCTTCGAGGAACTCCTCTTTCGAGATGGTGTCCTCACCGGTCCGTTCTCTACGAAACGACTCCTTCGACGCGACGAGCACATATTCGTGAACGTCGCGCAGCGTCGGGTTCTTGGCAGACTGCCACGAACCCCATGCCGTCGACCCACCCGCGGCTTTCGCCTTCTGCCAGATGATCTCTCCGCGCAGGAGGAAGCCGATCTCGGTGAGGAGCACCCCGACGAGGTGATTGAGCGGAAGGTACGGCTTGCGGCCCAGGTTTGCGACGTTGACCGCGACGCGCCCACCGGGTTCTATGACCCGATATGTCTCGGTGAAGACCCGTCGGAGCAGGTCGAGGTACTCGTTGAGATCGAGGTCGTCGTCGTAGTCCTTGCCGACGTTGTAGGGCGGCGAGGTCACCATGAGGGCGACACAATCGTCGGGGAGTTGGGTCATCGACTCTGACGACTGGACGAACACCCGGTCGAGAACGTTGGCCGGCGCATCACGTACTTCGCCGGCGACACCTTCAACGGGCGCCTGCATCATGCGGCGGGCGTAGTACGCGGACGAGTCATGGCTCTCGCGTTTGCCCGCGCCGAAGCTCGCCGTGCTGGTCGCCATTCGCAACGCCTCCTTGCCGCAACGGTAGTTGCCGAGCGGTCCGGATCGTTGGACCCCCGCGGTCCTCGTTGTTCCCGGCATCGCTCTGGACGTCGGAAAGAGGCGCTCGCCATCAGGACCACCGAGACCTGCTCGGGCGCTACACGCCTTAGGGCAGAGCCAAGAGGTGCTCGAGCGCCCCCACCCAGAACTCCTGGTAGCGGTCCCACTGGACGAAGTTGACGCCCCAATGTGGCGCCGGATCCGACATGTAGGCGAGGGTCGCTCCGGCACCGTGCGAAAGCGACGCCACAAGCGGATCACCCGTGGTGGCGACTTCGACATGAACGGTGGCGTCCTCGCGCGGGGTAGTCCGGTTGTACCCGAGGATCGGGTGAGCTGTATCGACATCAATCTCGGGGAGGAAGCTCGAATCGACTCGGGAGAACCGGAACCCTTCAGTGTTCTCGACAAGGTCCTCGGTCTCGAGACATCGCACCGGCAAGAGCTCCGCAAGCCGGGACCGACCCCAACCGCCCTTGCCCTGCTCCCCGTTGAACGAGAGCCAGCCACCCATAAACATCACGCGTGTGCCACGCTCGACTGCTTCGACCGTCAACCGGATCCGGTCTGGGTACGTGATGATTTGGCTACCGAAGACGGAGCTATCGAAGAACTGTGGAGCCAACTGGAAGTTCTTCAGCTCGGTATCGGAGAACACGATCACGTCGTACTCGGCGAGGATCTCCTCCCACCTTCCGGGCGGCATCCCGTAGAAATCCCATGTGGGACAGGTGTCACACGTGTGCTCGCCGGTCGATTCAATTGCTTCCTTCAGATAGTGGTCGTACCGAAACGTCTGGAGGCCCTTGAACGCGTAGTTGAACGGGGTCTCTGCGAACACGGGACCGAGCGATACCGCCCAGTCGCCGATGTAGAACACCTTTGCCATGTGAACTCGGATCTCCTTTGACTCGTCCGACCGCGCTCACCCGTAGGTGAGAGCGACTTTGATGATCTCTTCCGGGCGACGGTCGACCAGTTCGAAGGCGGCGGCAGCCTCTACTTGCGGAAAGGTGTGTGTGAGCAGCCCGGTCGTCGACAGTGTGCCGTCGCCGAGCATTCGCGCAACGGTTCGGTGAACGCGATCCCGGTCCCAGGCACGTCCGGGTGCTGGTGTGGTGCGGTGATTGATGGCGAGGATTGACGATGCCCCCATGGGAAAGAACGAACTGTGGTGGAACTCCTCGCCCAGTCGCAGATCAGTGCCTGCACCCTGGTAGAACCCCAGAGCCACGACCCTCCCGTAGCCACTGGCACAGCAGCGAATCGCTTCGTTGAGCGCAGCCCAGTTGCCGGACGTCTCGATGACAGCGTCAACGCCCCGCCCACGGTTCAGACGCCGCACTTCCTCGGCCACCGGAGTCGTGACCGGATCGATGGCGTGGTCCGCTCCGAGCGCAATCGCCAAATCCCGGCGTGCGGCGATCGGATCAATAGCGATGACCGGCCCCATGCCCGCCAGACGGCACAGTTGCACGCTCATCAGTCCGATGACGCCAAGGCCGCTGATAACGGCCGCCTCACCGAAGCGGAGCCGAGATGTGAGGTGTCCGTCGTAGGCAACGCCGCCGAGCGCAAGAAAGACGCCGGCGGCCGGATCGGCTCCGGCGGGTGCCCGCTCGCAGAAGAACGGACGACCTTCGACGGTTGTGTCGCACACGAACGTATCTGCGTGGCCGGTGGTACCGGTCCACGCGATGTCGCCAATCTCGAACCCCTCGACTCGAGAGCCGACCTCGATCACCTCCCCGACCATCTCGTACCCGTGCCGCACTGGATAGAACGTCGTCCCATCGCTCCGCTTGCGGAACAGGCCTTCGTCGATCTCATGGTCGAAGTGGGGCGCGGTGGCCTGATAGAAGCTCATCTCGGTTCCGTGGCTGATACCGGAATAGAGCGAGCGGACACGGATTGAGTAGGGAGACACGGGATCGTCGTCGACCGTCTGGAGCGCGACTTGCCGGGGGCCGGTAATCACGACTTCCTGCATGTGTCAGGCTCTCTCTCTGTCGACGATTCGCAACTCCGCGGGTGCTCGTCTCACCGGGTGGGTTCGCCAGGAGCGCGGGAGTCGAAGCGCACCGGCTGACCGATCTTGGCCGACCGGTAGGCGCCGAGCGCCGCCTCGGTGGCGCGGAGCCCATCCGTGCCGGTGACCAGCAAGGCATGCTCGCCTTGCACCGCTCCGATGAAGTGGTCAATCATTGCGAGATTCGGATCGGCGCCCCAGTCGACCCAGGTCGCGGCGCCGCCGGACCACATTTCGAGACGCTCGGCGAACGCATCAACGGCAAAGACACCGTCCGTGCCGACCGCCTCGATGGTGAGTCCGCCCCAGGTCGGATAGCCCTCCGGCCGGCTCCATGAGCAGTCGATCGTGGCGATCACTCCGTTGCCGAACGTCACGGTGAGAATGCCACCGGTCTCGACTTCGGCATCAGGGTGCATCACCTGATTCGTCTCGGCGTAGATCTCTGTCGGCTCGGATCGGAGCCACCATCGCATGATGTCGATCAGGTGCACGGTGTGATCCATCACGGCGCCGCCGCCCGCGGCTATCGGATCCGCGAACCATGCGGCGTGATCGGTCGGGATGCAGCCGTTGTTCGTTCCGGTGAACGCCAGCACCGAACCGATTCGGCGCTCGTCGATCCAGGCAGCGCCTTCCGACAGTTGCGGACTGAATCGCATCGGGAAAGCCGTCATGAGTAGCACTCCGGCCGCATCGCATGCGTCAACGATCGCCCGAGCGTCTTCCAGGGTCGTTGCAAGCGGCTTCTCGCACATCACGTGGACGCCGGCGTCGGCCAACTGCTCGACGACAGCCCGGTGTTCGTTCGTCGCGGTGCACACAATTGCAGCGTCAATACCGGTTTCGATGAGGTCGCCGCAGGTGGTGAATGCACCGCTGCCCGACGAGTCCACCCAACGAGACCGCAATCTTTCGTCCGGTTCAGAAACCCCTACGAACTCGACACCGTCGAGTGCTCTGAGCACGTTGGCGTATCCGCCTGCGTGAACATGCGCGAGGCCGACTATGCCAACGCGGATCATGACGCCACCTCGACGGCCCGATTCGTGTCGATCGAGGCGGCGATCGCGTCGCATACTTCGACGGCTCGTGCCCCATCGAGTGCCGTCACTCGTGGCTCGACGCGGTCCTTGATCACATCCGAGAAGTGCCGGATCTCCGTCACATAGGGAGATTCCGCCGACGATGTGGGTGGCTGAGGAACATCGGGCGTGTCTGCTGTTGTCGACGCGCTCCCGACGAATGGGGCTGCAACATGCCGGGCGATGAGGCCGTCGGACCCCGCAATCTCGAGGGAGGTGCGAAACGAACCGGTGGGGTATGCCCAGGATCCCTGGATGTGGCTGATGGCGCCGCCGTCGTGACGGAGCGTCGCCAATACGTGGTCGCCCCGTGTTGTGTCACTGATGCGCTTCGCATAGGCCCGCGTGACGTCACCGGCAATCCACCGCGCGTAGTCCACGTCGTGAATCATCAGGTCGTGAACGACGCCGCCCGACTTCGCGTGGTCGCTGAACCAGGCCGATGCTCCGGCTGGAAGGTAGGTCGATCGATCGAGGCGGACAACACCAACCGATCCGATATCCCCTGCATCCACCAGTGCTCGAGCCGCGGCGTACTCGGGGAAGAAGCGAACAACGTGCCCGACGAGGAGGCGCACCCCGGCTTCGTCGCAGGCAGCGACTGCGGCCATTGCATCCGGCCCGGTTCTCGCAAGCGGTTTCTCGCACACAATGTCGATGCCCGCTGCGGCGGCTTGCGCGATGTATGAGGCGTGGGTGTGCGTCGGTGTGCAGATGTCGACCACGTCGACCGAGGCAGCCAGCTGAGCGAAGTCGCCCACCACTTCCGTGCCGTAGTCGGAGGCGAACCGCGCCACCCGGTCCGGATCCGGATCCAGCACATGCACAACGTGGTCGCCGGCCGCGTGCCAGGCGCCGGCGTGCACGTACGCCATGTTTCCCGCGCCGACGAGGCCAACGCGGAGAGTCACTTGATGGCTCCCTCCGTGATCCCGCTCAACATCTGCTTCGAGAACACGATGTAGAGCAGGAGAATCGGGATCGCAGCGAGCGTCAACGCAGCAAGCACCGACTGCCAATCGGAGACGAACTGCCCGAGGAAGACCTGAACGCCGAGCGTCACTGTCTTCGTGGACTCCCCGGGGGCGAGGATGAGTGGGAACCAGAGGTCGTTCCACACCGGCAACATCGTGAACACGGCCACGGCTGCGAGTCCTGGCCTCACGAGCGGCAGTGTGAGGGAGAACACGCGGTACTCCCCGGCACCGTCAATGCGCGCAGCGTCCTTCAGATCCTGGGGGACTTGCCGGAAGAACTGGGCGAGGATGAACACCGCGAGCGGGATCCCCATTGCCGTATAGACCAGGATCAACGACACGAGCGTGTTCACCAAGCCGAGCGAAACCATCAGCTTCAGGATCGAGACTGTTCCGAGCCGGATGGGAATCATGACCCCTATGGCGAGGAACAGCGTGAGGAACGTGTTGCCGGTGAATCGGTACTCAGCGAGGGCGTACGCGGCGGCGGCGCCGAGAAGCACCACAAGGCCGACCGCCACCAACGTCACGGTGAAGCTGTTGAGGAAGTACCGAACGAAGTTCGCCCGTTCCCAGACGGTCTCGTAGCCCTTGAGGCTGAACGTCTCGCTGTTCGGAAGCGTGAATGGCGAGTCGAAGATGGCCTTGCGGGTCTTGAACGAGTTCATCACGATGAGGCCGATGGGCACGAGAGCGACCAACGTGTAGAGGAACAGGACGCCGTGAATCGTCGCCTTGGTCAGTCCCCGTTTTGTCCGGCCGGCCCCGCGCTCGGTTGTGGCGGTGGTGGTCCTCATAGCTCGTACGTCTCAACGCGCTTCGCCCAGCCGAACAGATAGACGAGAACGCCCAGGAGGATCACGATGAACATCGCGGTAGCCACCGTCGCTCCCATGGCCGTCGAACCGGCCTGCAATTGGAACCCGAAGTACGTGCGGTAGAAGAGCGTACCCATGATGTCGGTCGAGAACTCTGGTCCCGCCAGGGCTCCCTGGACGCTGTAGATGAGGTCGAACGCGTTCAGGTTTGCGATGTAGGTGATGATCGAGATGATCCCGAGCATCGGGAGGAGCAGCGGGAAGATGATCTTCCAGAAGATCTTCCAGCCGTTTGCCCCGTCGACGCGAGCGGCCTCGATGAGGTCCGGCGGGATTCCGACGAGCACCGCATAGAAGAACATCATCGGGATGCCGACGAACTGCCATACGGACATGAGCGAGAGTGTGGGAAGCGCCGTCGAAGTGAGACCGAGCAGCGGTGTCGACACAACACCCCACAGCGGCGAAAGGATGAGTTGCCAGATGAACCCGACGATGACGACGGAGAGCACCGTCGGCGCGAAGATCAGGGTGCGGTAGGTCCCCTTCCCGCGCTTGAGGAGATGCTGGGTGAGCAGGACGGCGAGCAGAAGACCGACGGGATTCTGAACGAGGAAGTGGAACGCGAAGAAGATGAGGTTGTTTCCAAGCGCGTTCCAGAATGAGGACGAAAGGCTGCCGCCCGGCAGGAGTTCACGGAAATTCGAGAGACCGACAAAGGCGCCTTCGTCGGAGAAGAGACTGAGCCGAAGCGAATCGAGCAGCGGATACACCATGAACATGGTGTAGATGATCAACGCGGGAGCGAGGAAGACGGCGACGTGCGCGGGGAACCTCCACCTCTTGGTGGAGGTTCCCCGAACGACGTCGGTGTGAGTCGACGTTGACGTCACGCTTCTATCAACCGCTCTGCTGTGGTGGGTACCAGGCCTCGAGGCCCTCCTGCAGGATGGCAACGCCCTCTTCGGGGGTTGCTGTTTCGTTGATGATCGTAGCGCTCACGGCCCAGAGGTCGTTCTCCAGGTTGGGCTCGCCACGGGACAGGATCTGGTACGAGTTGCGAATCGTCGACTCGCACTCGCTCCGCCATGACAGGAACTCCTGTGCCAGCGCATCATCCATCGTCACATCGTGGTTCGACAGGCTGAAGAACCCCGGCAGCGAGTTGGCATACATCGAAGCGAACTCGGCCGAAGCGACCCATGTGAGGAACGTCTTTGCCGCGTCTGCATTCGGCGAAGCCGCGTTCAGACCAAGGGCGATGTCCGTGTGGTCGGAGATGTAGCACGTGTCGCCCGCAGCCTTCACCGGTGGCTTGAACGCACCCATCGCGAACTCGGCCTGATCGTTGAACAGTCCGATCTCCCACGAACCGGCGGGATAGACCGCCGCTCCACCAAGGGTGAACAGCGCCTGCGAGTCCGGATACGCGATTGCTTCGAATCCGCCCGGCATGTAGTCCGCCCACCTGGCGAGTGTGGTGTATGTGTCGACATACTGCTGATCGGTCAGCTTCTCGGTTCCTTCGATCAGCCCGACTCGGCCCGTTTCGCCGGCCCAGTAGTTCGGTCCAATGTTTTGGAATCCCATCGTGGCGGATTCCCACTGGTCCGCAGTTCCCATGGCGAGAGCGTCGTAGCTTCCGTCCGCCTTGATGGCGTCGAGCACCGCGAAGAACTCGTCTTCGGTCGTCGGGACTTCGACACCGACCTCGGCGAAGGCGTCAGCGTTGTAGATGAAGCCGTGGATGACCGATGCCATTGGCACACAGAAACTCTGCGTGCCGTCGTCGGTGATCCATGCGGATTGGGCGACGCTGCTGAAGTTCTCCATCCCGGCCAAGTCGGTGATGTCGGCCAGCTGGCCTGCCTTGAACAAGTCGAGCGACTGGTCGAACGGACGGCAGGTAATGAGGTCCCCGGCGGTTCCTCCCTCGAGCCTGCCCCCCAGCACCGCGTTGTATTCGGCGGGCGCCGTGGGAGCAAATGTCACTGAGATGTTCGGGTTCTCCGCCTCGAAGGCGGGGATGATGAC
>RCNG010000548.1_pt1 | contig 17275 bp, 12 predicted proteins | sample 2041371 | NCBI WGS metagenome assembly RCNG01 (sample SAMN09708227, study PRJNA481090) | Marine sediment metagenome, whole genome shotgun sequencing project. | biome: marine sediment; feature: ocean; material: sediment; isolation source: Sewage treatment plant 1 marine sediment (STP1) ... | reverse complement strand
TGTTTTATGATGACGCAAAAAAAGCATCAAAAATACTCGATATTACCCTCACCGCACGCGGCCAGTCGTCCCGTTCATCAGGCTGGGTTCTCAGCCACGAAGTCGGGTCGCTCAATCCCCAGAACACAACCGCGGACAGCTGATCGCTGCATCTCCGGAATGCCCCGAAAAACGCATCGTATCTTTCTGTCTGTTTCTGTTCGACGGAAGGGGTGTAGGCAGGGTGCACCGGGACGAGATCCGGGAAAGCCCATCGCACGATGGAATAGGTGGACATGTCAAGCTCGGTGATTTGCACATCCAGCCCGAGGGAGGAAAAGAGCTCGACCGTTTCGACCACGTCATCTGCCGGTGGGTAGTCATATGACCAGTGGCCCTGAATGCCAATGCCGTGAAGGGGAACCTCCTTTTCCAGGAGACCTTTGATCATGTTGAAGAAGTTCCTCCTTTTCAAGCTCAAAATGCCCAAGGGGCCCACGATGTTGTTTTCATTGACATAGAGTCTGGCGTCCGGGTCAGCTTCGTGGGCAAATCGAAGCGCCAGCTCCACATACTCCTCTCCGATGATCGTGTACCATTTGTGTTTTTTGTACGTGTCGAGAATGGAACTGGGCTCATCACCCAGGTTGAAAAAGACGTCAGCCGTTGGTTCGTTCACGACATCCCAGTATTGGATCTTTCCTCTGTACCGTGACACGATCGTTTGAATATGGTCTTCCATCCTCTGAATAAGGACTTCCCGCAGGACTTCCTCCTCGCCATCCATGAACACCCAATCGGGATCGATTGTGCCAAAGAGCAGGGGGTGCCCCCGTACCTTCATACCCCTCTGCAAAGCATAACGGACACGCCTATCGCCCGGCTCAAAGTCATACCTGTCCATTTCCGGATGGACCACTCCCCAATAGAAGTGGTTGACCGTTACAATGGAACAGTGCCTTTCCACAACACTGGATGCATCGGTGATGTCGGAATCCTGGATCATGGACCCCACGAGGAAATGATCTTTGTATTTGTCCTTCAATCCCGGGCTTTCATCCCAGACAGGGGGAGCGGAGATTTCTGAACATCCTGCAAACAAGGAGGAAAACAACAGCAGAAGGATGGAAAAGGTTTTCATGATGATGTCTCAGGATGGTTTCTTGTCCGAGGAGTGTGAGATCTCCATGCCCACCAGGCGGGCGACGAGGACAACGAGATAGATCTGACCGATGATCGCCTCCAGGACGGACAGGTTCTTCGCGACCTGGGTCGCACCCGTGACGTCGCCGTACCCGAGCGTGGTCAAGGTCGTGAAGCTGAAATAGACGGCCTGCCCCAGGCCTGCCCCATAGAACGCCCTGGGATCTCCCTGAGGGATGACACTGCCGCCCGCGAGGAACGCGCCAGGTTCCAGGAATTCCAGCAGGGAATACAGGATCGCGAAAATCAGCCCGAGCAGGAGATAGGAACAAAGGGCGGCGCAGATCTTGTCAAAGGTCACCCGTTCCACCTTGACCACGTGGGACAGGATCGTACCTGCCGTGAATGTAAAGAACAGAAGCGCAAGGACGTAACGTGGCAGCGCATAGGAGGTAGATGGGTCGAAATGGTCCAGCCAGATAAGGGCCACCGCAGGCAAGGCGAGTGCCGAAGCGATCACGAGAGAGGACTTCTTCTTTCTCGCCGAGTAAGCGCCCACGATCAACATTGCAGTGAACAGGCCATCATAGAGCGAGAGGCCTCTCTCGTTCGTCTGTATGAATGGCCCCAGGAAGATGAAGACCAGCAGAAAGACTAGCAGGAAGAGGAATCTCCTCTCTCCTGTAAACAACCACTTCGGCACCGTCGATCCAAAAGGCATGTCTTTCTCCTAGCAAAAGCATCTTCAGCCACTGGATTCCCGCCGGAGCCTGCCCTCGCAATCTTTAGGCGGGGGCGGGAATGACATGTAGTAAAGCACTGTTAGCGAAACGGGAGAAAAATCGCAAGTCTTTTCTGAATCGTAAGGGCCCGCGAAAAAATAACTTCACAGTGGGGGAGGCTACTTGTCTCATTTTGCGGGATGGGTTTCGCGCTCAGATTTGGGTCAGGTTTGGTCGTGACGATTGAGCGAGGCCAGAGGAATAGCCTTAGCTATTTCGAAGGCCTTGCGATTGAGGAACGGCCGAAGATGACCCGAAGATGAGATGCGAAAATGTGAAATTATTTTTTCGCGGGCCCTAAAGCTGTTTGACCCCAGATGCCCCGGTTTCTATACTCGTCCGATAGCCGAACCAAGCAGGAAAGGAGGGCAGAGCCATGGGATTCGATAGGGTGACGCTCGGGCGGACCGGACTGTCGGTCAGCCCCATCGGGATTGCCTCGAGTTACGGCACGAACGAGGCCATGGTCGAGGAGGCCGTGGGCCGCGGGGTGAATTACCTGTATTGGGGGGCACTGCGTACAAAGAAGATGGGCCGGGGCATCCGGAACGTAGTGCGCAGAAAACGGGACGATCTCATCATCGTTTCGCACACGACAAGCCGCAGCCCCTCGACATTGTCGAAGGTGGTGCAGAAGAGCCTGAGGCAACTGGGCATCGATTGCCTCGACGTGCTCCTGCTGGGATGGCACAACAAGAAGCCCGATGCTCGGCTGATCGACCACGTCGCCAAGCTCAAGGACGATGGACTCATTCGATTCTCGGCCCTGTCCGGCCACGACCGCCATCTGTTCCCGGAACTCGAAAAAGACAAACAGATCGACATCTTCCACGTCCGGTACAATGCCGCCCACCGTGGGGCCGAACGGGAGATTCTCGATCACCTGCCCGAACAGGACGGCCCCGGCGTGGTCTCCTTTACCAACACCCGCTGGGGATCCCTGTTGAAACCCGCCAACATGCCGCCTGGCGAGTCCCCGCCGTCGGCCGCCGACTGCTACCGGTTCGTACTGGCCCATCCGAAGGTACAAGTCGCCGTGTGCGGGCCGAACAGCATGGAGCAGCTCAAGGAAGACTTGGAGGCGCTGGAGCTGGGACCGATGAGCGAGGAAGAACTCGATCGCATGCGGCGCATCGGGGACCACGTCTACAAGAACGTGAACCCCATGAAGGCGCAACTCTCGGGAATAATGACGATTCGCTTGCGGACCTAGGGCTGAGTACAGACACCCTCACTCCCCGCCTTCGCGGGGACAGGCTCTAACCCTCTCCCTCAAGGGAGAGGGGACGCAGGGGTGCCAGACGCCAGAGCCCAACGAGTGGAAGAATGAAACCCGCTGAAGGCAACCAGAGAATCGGGATACCGGCCTACTTCACGTCCCACGCGTGGGTGGAGGCCGGCTTCGACTACGCGGACCTGTTCGAGACGAAACAGGGCCGGCTGATGTTCAAGGCCCTGGAGCCCATGTTACACCTCTTCGGATTTCTGGGCCCTGCGGTTCGCCTCCACAACGAGTATCTCTTCGTTCGTCACTACGCCCACGAGGCGAGGCTTCGGCAGATCCGGCCGAGCTGCATCGTCGAGATCGGGGCCGGGCTTTCGCCCCGGGGGATTGCCTTTGCCTCTGCGGATCCGGACCTTCGGTACATCGAAGTGGATCTGCCGAAGATGGTGGCGGCCAAGAGGAGTGCACTGGGCAGCTTTCAAGCGCCCCCGAACTACTTCCTCGGAACGGCGGATCTGCTCGGCGACGATTTCATCGACTCCCTGCCTGCAATGCCGAGGCCTGGGGATCGCGTAGCGGTCGTTACCGAGGGGGTCACAGATTACTTCAACATGCCGGAGAAGCGTAGGGCCTTTGGGAACATCTTCTCCCTGCTCCGCACACGTGGCGGCGGACATTATCTACTCGATATCTACGCCCGCGAGCATTTCCCGCGCCTTCCCTTCCTGACGAATGCATTCGTCAGGACCCTGGGCCACATGGTGGGCCGCTCCTTTGACGATCAGCTCTTCGAGCGGGTGGAGGATGCCGGTCGATTCCTGGTAGGCTGCGGCTTCGACAACGCTACGGAACTTGACCTGGCCGAGCTCAACGCGTCGGCCTACCAGCCGCCAATGGAGGAATGTACCTTTCGGATCGTCGAGGCGGTGGTGGGAGAGGAAACCTGAGGCACCTGCGCTGAGAAGGATGACACCCTCACCCTATCCCTCTCCCTCAAGGGAGAGGGTTTGCTAGCTGTGCTTGTACACCTTGCAGAGAAATCCCTTCCAGGGTTCGGAGCCCCAGACGGCGTCTGCGGGGCGTGGGTCAAGAAGCAGGCTCGCGCTCGATTCCTTCCAGCCGTATTCCGGGGGCTCCCTTTCCGGAAACCACCAGGCGTGCTGCAAGGACACAACGCGAGGGTCGATGCCGGCGGTCAACTTTGCGCGTTGACGAATCTTTCCGCGGGGAGATTCGATCCAGACCCAGTCCCCCTCCTCGATGGAGAGTCCGCGCGCCGTGTCGGGGTGAAGTTCGACCAGGGGGTCGGGATTCTTCTCTCTCAAGGAGGCAATCTGCCGGAGCTCCGAGTGGAAGAAGGGCTCGATCTTGGCTCCGGTGATGGCGATCAGCGGGTACTCCCCGGCCAGGTCCGGCGTGCTGTAGGGGCTCTCCGGAGGCTCCACATAGTCCGGGATCGGGTCGAACCCCATCGACTCGAGTGCCGAGCAGGCGATCTCGAATTTTCCCGATGCGGTCGGAAACCCCTCTGTCTCGTGTTTTCTGTATCGCATCTCCCCCTGTAGCAGGCCTACTTCCTTGAAGGCCTCGAAGTCGAGTCCCGTGTCCTCGAGCACATAATCACACCACTCGCGTAAATCTTTCCACGGAAAGAACTCCTCGAGGCCCAGCCTCTTGGCCAGCTCGATGAGGATCTTCTTGTCGTCCCAGCACTCCCCGATCTCCACCACCTTCTGCCGGGCGGCGACGCACCAGATGAAGTGCAGGTCTGCCACGTCATCCTGCTCGAGCCAGCTCGCAGCGGGCAGTACGATGTCGGTCAGTTGAGCGGTGGGGTTCATGAACAGATCGATTGCCACCGAAAAGTCCAACGCCTTCAGGGCCTCCTCCCCCTTCAATGGGTCGCTGCTCGTCAAGAGGGGGTTCGTACCCATAATGAGCAGGGCCTTGACCGGGTAGGGCTCCTGTTTGAGCACGGCGTCCCAGAAGACGGGATGACGGACCCCCGGGTTCAGGGGAATCGACTCTCCGTAGCCCAGCTTCTTCGCCGACACGTCCGGAGTGATTCTATCGAGCAGGGTGTTCTCGGGCGCAACAAAGGGCGACGTCTGAAAGACATTCTCAGGGGGGACCCAGAAGACGTCTCCTCCGGGCACGTCGATATTCCCGGTCACGGCGCGGAGGATCAAGAGCGCACGGGCGGTCTGGAAGCAGTTCGGGCTCTGGTCGAGGCCGTTTCCCCAAAGCATGCAGGCAGGCTTGGTCGTGGCATACAATCGGGCCATTTCCTTGATTGTCTCTTCCGGGACCCACGTGATCTCCGCTGCCCGGGACGGCGGGTATTCCTTTACACGTTCCACCAGCCTGTCGAACCCTGCACTGTACTTTTCCACGAATTCCTTGTCGTAGAGCTTCTCCTCGACGATCACGTTGAGCATGGCCAAGGCGAGGGCCGCATCGGTGCCGGGGCGAACCTGGGCCCACAGGTCCGCCTTTGCGGCGCGCGGAGTCTCTCTCGGATCGACGACGATGGAACGCGCACCTCTCCGAAGCGCTCGGGTTATCTGATGACCGCACATTCCATCGGCAGAGCCCGTCTCCTCGATGTTGCAGCCCCAGACGAGAACACACGCGGGCTCCACGCCCCCGAACCCGTAGAAGTCGCAGATCGGCAGCGGCATCCCGCAGGTCACGAATGAGGCCATCACCCTGGGCAGGTAGCAGGCGTGGGCATAGGTGACCACATTCGGCGTTCCGAAGGCGTTTGCGAACCGAAGGCTCATGAACATGTAGGGGCGGCCCGTCCCCAGGGCAAGAGCCACGGACTCGGGGCCATGCTCGTTCTTGAAGCTGAGGAGCCGCTCGGCAATCGTATCCAGGGCCTCATCCCAGCTTATGCGCGTCCACTTGTTCTCTCCCCTGGCCCCGGCCCGCTTGAGCGGGTACTGCAGGCGCTCCGGGTGGTAGAGGAACTCCGGGGAGGCCCTTCCCTTTGAACAGATGTAGCCTCGGCTCATCGGGTGGTCCGGGTCCCCTGTCACCTTCACCACCCTTCCCTCTTCCATGTGCACGTTCACGCCGCACACGCCGTGACACATCCGGCAGATCGATTTCACGACATTTCCGGTCGTTTTCATTTCATCCGCCCTTCGAATTGGAGACGGCCGTGTTCATGACCACAGCAATCAGACGGTCTTCCATGCCCCGGTCGATCACCTCCACCCGGGTCAGGGCCGTGTCGTGGGTGGTGCGGACCACCCGGACCCTCGTCCGGAAGGGGCCTCTCTTCCCCTGAGAGAGATACTGGATCGTCAGGTCCTTGGTCGTCATCGGCCTCCGCGTCTCGGCACCGGCCGCCATCTCCCCGGCCGTGTCTGACAGAATGGCAATCATTCCCCCTTGAAGCACCCCGACGCTGTTGCGTACATACTCCTGCAGATCAAGTTCCACAACGCCTTCCGCCTCGTCCAGAACCCGAACCCCGGCTGCATCACGAAAGGGACGCTTGAGGCCCGACCCCTCAATACCGAAGTGGACGGTCTCGGATGTTTCCTCGGCCGCCGCCAGGACAGGCGCATTTTTCCTTCGGGGAAGCCTGGATCCGGATACCATGGCGGTCCCGATCGGCTTTGCGGGCTCGTCGAAAGCGCCTACCTCTTCCCGAATATCCACATCTATGATCGCCATCGTGCGTCCCACCCGTATCACCTCGCCCGTGGCGGCGATCGTCTCGGATGCACGCCGTCCGGACAAGTGGACCGAAAGGGCGGCCGTTGCCATCCAATCCGGGTAAACAGCGCGAAAGGTCAGGGCCCCGCCGAGGATGTCGACGATGGTTGCCACGGCGCCGGCCTGCAGGGACCCGTCCGGGGTGAGGATCTCGGGCACAACAGGGGCACGGATGACGGCCCTCCCCTGGCCCTGAAACTTGAGGGACATGCGCAGATCACGAAGGATGTGGTTGGGGGGTGGGTAGTGGTCAGCGCTGCTGCTCTCTTCTCTGTTCTCCTCCATGCTCTCCTTCATCAGTCGCAGGAGTCTCCCACGGAAGGGTAATCCGGCTTCGCATCACAACCCGAGCAGGCCACATTGGGAAGACCGGTCAAGCCGGTTTCCACCATCTGGGTGATCCACTCCGCCACGGTGTACCCGTTCGTGTCCTCGGTGTAGAACTTCGGGTTGCCCATAATCGTGTGGTTGCATCCAGGACTGATGTAATATCGGATATTGCCTGCTGTGCTGTTCGCGAGAGCGTCGTCCGTGACGCCGTACATCCTCTGATTCCACTCCACGGCTGTGGAATTCACGTCTGCCCAGTAGTCGATCCCATACAGCAATATGTTCACATAGTTCAAATTCAGCATGGCCCAGTAGAAAAAGATCTGGTTGTGATCCCAAGCCGACGTGTAAGGGGCCATGATGGTGTCGGGATAGTGGTCTGCGATCATGGCGACCGTTTCTCCGGAGGTAAAATCCGTGAAATCGTTCACCCCTTCGACGAATCCTTCGACCTGCCAGGGAAGCTGGATATTCCACTGCTCTTGTGCAAGGTCTTTGAAGACAGCATTGTTGTCGGGCGTAATGCCGTTTCCGGCATCCGGGAAACAGTAGGCCGTGGACGACGGATAGGCATCCCGTATATCCGGGAAATTCAGGAGGGCCCCGTAAGCCCCGGCACTGCTGCCCGTGACGAAGATCTTGTCCGGCTCTGCGGTAAAGGTGTCCTGGATCCATCTCAGCACGACTCGGAAGTTCACCTTGCCCCGGTGCCGTATGGTCCAGTGGTTGAAATCGGGAAGCAGATGAAACCCTAAATCGTCCGGATAATCGTAGTCATTCGCGCCGGAATGGATGTCCCCCGTGCAGTAGGGGATATAGACCATACTCCAGTCCCGAAAGGGGTTGTCCGGGTTGTCGTCGTCGCCGATGCCGTCGTTGTTCCCCAACGATTCCACCGTGGCACGTACCCCGGTGTTCGTCGTCGACTCGTAGATGCAGTTCATGGTGTGCCAGCACGCGCCCCCACCCTCGAAATAGACGACCAGCTTGTTAACGCTGCCCCCCTTTGCAAAGAAGTAGAACTGGGACTCGCAATCATCCATCGGACAGTGTGTACAGCTCGGCGAAAGACCCTTGTACGTGAAGTCAGGGTAGTGGTCCCGCCAGTCCACCTTGGACCATCCTTCCGGAATCGGACTCGTGAAGGGCTCTGCGCTCGGGTTGCTCGAACCGCCCGGCGGCACACCGGGATTGTCCGGGTCATCATCACTGCATGCGATCAACCCAACGAAGACGAAGAGCACGGCGGCGATAACGTACCATTTTCTTGCTTTCATCCGGTTTCCTCCTCTGTGGTTCCTCCTTCTGACTCGGCCAGGGAGCAGGGCAACGATCCTTCTTGTGTACCACAGACGACACGGTTATGGCAAAAAAAATCCCCCATACCGAGCGCACCCTTCTGCTCTGCGCAGTCATCGCGGTGAATCGTTTGACACGCCCCCTCCATCTATCTATAGATCAAAGGGATCTTGATCAACAACCCTGAATCGCAAAATTCATCGAGGGCAGTGTGATGGGACAATCACGGAAACGGGGCTTCCAGCCAAACCTCTTTCCCCCGGCGAGGCTTTGGTCCTTGCTTGCCCTCGTCGTGGTGTGGGTGACTGTTCCGCTACTCACGGCATGCGGCGGCGGTGACGACGGCCCGACATTGGACAATGGGACGGCATCGGGACGCCTGATCGTCCCCCCCACCCAGGTCCTGGAGGAGGAACCCAACCAGACGATCGACCAGGCACAAAGGGTGGAGGCCTCCTGGTTGGTCACGGGAAGTGCCTCGGCGAACGATCCGGGCTTTCCCCTGCCAGGGTCCCCGGGGGTGGAGGTGGAGGACCTGTATTGGGTGACCGCCTCTGAGAGGATACAGGTAGCCCTCACCATCGCTGAGGACAATCTCGTCGCAAACGACCTGGACCTGTTCCTGCTGGATCACACCGGAATTCTGATTAACGGCTCGGAAGAAGCGCGCGTTGCGACAGAGCTTATCGACATACCCGGTCCTGGTCCATTCCTCGTCGGGGTCCGCGCCTACCGAGGATCGAGTGCATATGCCCTTTCTTTCACCCCCTTGGGGACCCTGCCTGAGAGTCGCGGGGGGATGATCCCTCCCGGCGCCGACTTCGTCCCGGGCGAGATCCTGGTACGGTTCCGGTCGCAAATGGCCGTGGCTAACGCGACAGGCGTCCGGGCACTCGTCTCCCGCTTCGGGCTCGTTCGAAAGCGGTCTCTACCCGGGGGAGTCGAGATGCTGAGCGTGTCTCCGCCGAACCAGGTTTTTCGGGACGACGCCACGGGCAAGAAGGTCTTTCCGAAGAAGGACGGCTCTGCGGCACTCAAGGCGCTCACCCTGGACCGTATCCGCAGCCTGCGGGAGGATCCGGAGGTCGAGTATGCGGAGCCGAACTTCATCCGCAAGCCTTGCGTCTCCCCGAACGATCCGGCCTTCGAGCTTCAATGGCACTACCAGTTGATCAACCTCCCGGAGGCGTGGGACATCACCACAGGGTCGGCTGAGATCACCGTGGCCGTTCTCGACAGCGGGATCTTGTCCGGCCACCCGGACCTGCGGGCACGGCTGACGGACGGGTACGACTTCGTCAGTCAGATCGACAATGCCAATGACGGGGACGGAAGGGATCCGGACCCGGAAGACCCGGGCGACGATCCGGAAGGCGAAAGCAGCTCGTTTCACGGCACCCATGTGGCAGGAACCTTGGGCGCTTCGACGAACAACGACCTCGGTGTGGCCGGGGTCACCTGGAACACGAGCATCATGCCCCTTCGTGTTCTGGGCCTGGAGGGGGGAACGGATGCCGACGTCGCACAGGCAATCCGTTACGCCGTCGGCCTGAACAATAACGCGGGGACCGTGCCGGAGAGGGCGGCACATATCATCAACATGAGCTTTGGCGGCCCTGGATTCAGCCAGACGGTGCAGGACGCGGTTCTGGACGCGAGGGCTGAGGGCGCGATACTGGTGGCCGCAGCGGGGAATGAGAGCACGAGGCTGGCTTACTATCCGGCATCGTTGGACGGTGTGATCTCGGTTTCTGCGGTGGATCTAAACCTGCAGAAGGCCACCTATTCCAATTTCGGTTCCTTCGTCGATGTTGCGGCGCCCGGTGGCGACACGAGCGCAGATCTGAACGGGGATGGCTTCGGAGATGGAGTTCTGAGCACCCTGGGGAATGACCAGGGCGAGTTCTTCTATCGCTTCTACCAGGGAACCTCCATGGCGACCCCGCACGTGGCAGGGGTCCTTGCCCTCATGCTTGCCGTCAACCCGAACCTGACGCCCACGGACATAGATCAACTGCTGGCCGGGACCCACCCGGACACATCCGTCCGGATCACGCAGGATCTGGGACAGGAAGGTCGGGACGACCTCTACGGACACGGCCTGATCGATGCCGCACAAGCGATGGTTGCCGCCCGATCCATACCGGGCGGCGGAGGGACATCTCCTTCCGGTTCGATTCTCGCCGTTTCGACGAGCCGGCTCAACTTCGAGAACTTCCTCGACAAACTCTCGTTCAAGATCACGAACGCCGGTATCGAAACGCTGCGTGTAACCAGCATCACGGGTGATGCCTCGTGGCTCACCCTCTCTCCGTCATCCGGCACTGCGCCGCTCGCGGTCGAGGCCACCGTGGACCGGACGGGTCTGTCGGAGGGGGAGCGGACGGCGACGATCCAGGTGACTTCGAATGCGACCCAGGGGACGCAAAGCGCTACCCTCCAGGTCGAGATGCGGGTCGGCGGGAAGACCACGGGCGACGTGGGGGAGGTATTCGTCCTCCTGCTCAAGCCCACATCGTCTGACACCGTTGTCCAGACCGAAACCGACGCGACGCAGGGGTATACCTTTGCTACGCCCCCGGTCGCGCCGGGCAAGTATCAGATCGTTGCCGGAACGGACCTGGACGACGACGGGTTCATCTGTGAAGTGGAAGACGCATGTGGATTCAGCCCGGGCCTGTTCACCGTCCGCTCCGGACAGGACACCCCGGACATTGATTTCGTCTTGAGCACGATCGTCTCGCCACAAGGGGCTTTGTCCAGCCCCTCAGGGCTCGGTTCAACACGGTACGGCAGGATCCGATGAGGCCGCGTCTGACTGAGAAGAAAGTCAGGTTCACAACCCATTTTCCCCGGAGGTAAAGAAGATGAGAACCCTGGCAAGCCTGATGGTTCCGTTGCTGATCGTCCTGTTCTGTGCCGGCCTCGTCCAGGGACAGGAGGAAAAGGTGTCCGACAAGAAGGTCCTGGTCGGTACAAAACACGCCCCACCCTTTGCCATCAAGAATGAAGACGGATCCTGGAGCGGGATCAGCATCGACCTCTGGGGCAAGATCGCAAGGGAGAACGATGTCGATTACGAACTCAAGGAGTTCGATCTCGAGGGACTGCTGGAGGCCATTGGTTCCGGCGCCGTGGACGTGGCCGTAGGCGCGCTCACGATGACCCCGGAGAGAGAAAAGATCTTCAACTTCACGCATCCTTTCTACACGACCGGCCTGAGCATTGCAGTCTCTTCCCAAGGGAAGAAGAACTGGCAAAAGGCGGTGGAGAGGTTCTTCTCCCCCCAGTTCTTGCGGGTCATCGCGGGCCTGGCGCTGCTCCTGCTTGTCATCGGTTTCCTCGCATGGCTGCTCGAGCGGAAGCGAAACCCGGAGCAGTTCGGCGGTAGCGCCCTGAACGGGATCGGTGCCGGCTTCTGGTGGTCTGCCGTAACGATGACAACGGTAGGCTACGGGGACAAGGCCCCGGCCACCTTCCTGGGTCGCCTCCTGGGAATGGTCTGGATGTTCGCAGGGATCATCATGATCTCCAGCTTCACCGCGGCCATGACCTCCGCCCTCACGCTCACGCAACTCGAATCCAAGGTAAGCGGCCCGAAGGATCTCCCTCAGGTATCCGTGGGCTGCGTTCCCGGCTCCACCAGCGCCGCCTATCTCAGTGAATCCGGCATACACTTCAGAGAGTACGAGACCCCCGAGGACGGCTTGCGTGCCATATCACAGGGCGACCTCGATGCCGTTGTCTACGACGCCCCGATCCTTCGCTATCTCACAACCAAGGAATTCAGCGGGTCGGTCCAGGTTCTGGAGAACACCTTCACGCGTCAGGACTACGCTTTCGCTTTGCCGTCAAACAGCCCTCATCGCGAGACTCTGAACCTGGCAATGCTCGAGGTCATCGGAACCGACGCATGGCAGGACCTCCTCCGCACCTACCTGGGGAAGTAGGCAAGTACGTTTCGAGCAACCTGCATCAACCGATGGATCGCCACGTCGCCTTCGGCTCCTTCTCAAAGGCTCTAAAGGGGGGTCGCTTCCCTTCCCCACGCCACCCCTGGATTCCCGCCTGCGCGGGAATGACGGCTTCTCTTGCCTTGCCCCTTATTGCTCCGAGGGGTCATCCGAGGGGTCAAACCTACACATTTGACGAAAGCAATCCGCGCATCATCTTCGTAACAAGCTAAGCGACCCCCGTCTTTGGAACGCCGCACGATTTTGTCAAATGTGTAGGTTTGACCCCTGTCCCTACCCCTGTCCCTATTGACCTTTCGCAAATCGTGCTTATCTTCTTAGGGATCGTAAATCCACGCAAGGTAACGCAACAAAGATGAAAAACACAGACTACTATAAGGTCTTGGGCGTATCGAAGAGCGCTACCCAGGCTGAGATCAAGAAGGCCTACAAGCGCCTCGCCAAGCAATACCACCCCGATCGCAATCAAGGGGACAAGGCGGCAGAGAACCGATTCAAGGAAATCTCCGAGGCGTACCAGTCCCTGTCCGACCCGGAGAAGCGAAAACGGTACGACATGTTCGGGGGAGCGGGCTTTCAGGGTGACCCGGGCTTCCGGGGCCGGGCGCAAAACGCCGGGGCAAACGGGTATTCTACATGGTCTTCCGCTTCGGGAAACACGGGCTTCGACTTGAAAGACCTCTTCGGCCAGATCTTCGGCAATGGCGGAAGGGCCAGAGCGCAGGCAAATGACTTTTCCGGCGGAGGTCCGTTCGAAGCAGGCACCGGCCCCTATGACTTCGGCTTCGATGTCGGGCCGGAGCCTGGTCGCGACGTGGAGGCGGATGTGACGATTCGCTTCGAAGAGGCGATCAACGGTGGAACACACCGGATATCCTTGCAGAGGAACGGAAGCTGCTCTGCCTGCGGGGGCAAGGGAAAGAATCGAACCGGTCAGTCGAGTGCTTGTACATCCTGTGCCGGTAAGGGCAGGAAGCAGGTGGCCAACGCGGGAACCGACTTCACGATCGTATGTAACGCCTGCAGCGGCCAGGGACAGATCTACACGGAGCCGTGCACCGGCTGTGGCGGAACCGGTCGGTCGGCCGGCGCGGAAAACCTGAGCGTGAAGATCCCGCCGGGAGTCGACAACGGGGGAAGGCTGCGCATCCCGGGAAAGGGAGAGGCAGGCGCGGACGGGAGGGCCGGGGATCTCTTCCTTCGCATCCACGTCACCCCACACAAGTATTTCCGTCGGGAAGGGAGAAACCTGCACGTGGATCTTCCGGTGACCATAAGCGAGGCCGCGTTGGGGGCCAAGGTCGAGGTGCCCACCCTGGACGGAAAGGCCACGCTCACGATACCGGCAGGGACCCAAAGCGGAGCGAAACTCCGTATGAAGGGAAAAGGCGTACCGGACCCGAAAGGTGGAATCAGAGGCGACATGTACGCACACACGCAGATCGTCGTGCCGAAAGAACCGGATGCGAAGGCGAGGAAGATCTTCGAGGAGTTGAAGGGAATCGAGATCGACCCGCGGGCGGGGAAGTTCTAACAAGGGGCGGAACGCAATCCGGAAAGGAGACTTGAAATGAGAATCCCGATAACGACAGGCGTCCCGGAAGATCTCCGGAGAAGAGACGCACGCTATTCGTTGCGCGGTACTCCGCACTCTTCGGATGAATACGGCTACCGCAGGGGCAGATCAGGCAGGGCATTTCCGGGACCTTCCATGCGGGACCGGACAAACCTGGCGGTCGATCGCAGGATGGACTGGGAAGACGAAGGCCCCGTACATGCAGACAAAGAGGCGGTGCAGGAGGACCAGGTCCCTGTCCGGAAGAACGATGCAGTTCGCACGGAAGCGCCGCACGAGGACTGGAAGGAACGTTACATCCGGCTGCGGGCCGATTTCGACAATCACAAGAGACACGCCGAAGCCGAGCGAGAGAAGTTATCGGGAATGGGCAAGGCAAAGATTCTCGAAGACGTCTTTCCCCTGGTCGAGCACATGGAGAGGGCCATCCGAGCCGCGAGGGATGCAGGGGACAGAACCGGCATCCTCGAAGGCATAGAGATAGTGTACCAGGAGTTGCTGAGGGTCCTCGAAAAGAACGGTGTCGAGAGGATTGCGACGGTGGGTAAGCCGTTCGACCCGGAGATCCACGAGGCGGTCGCCGTGTCTCCCCATACCGACTACCCGGCGGACACGGTCGTCAAAGAGGTCAGAGCAGGTTTCGTCAAGGGCGGCCAGCTACTGAGGCCCGCATCCGTCATCGTAGCCCAGTAGCCTGCCACCCAGGCCTCGGAACCCGAACTTCCCCTTATTTATACTTCTTTAGAAGCTCTTTCTTGGCCTTGTTGTACTCTTTCTCGGTGATGATGCCTTTTTCGTGGGCGGCCTCAAGGTCTTCCAGTTGCTGACCCAGAGATACAGAGGTCTGCTCGACTCGGGCCCCGCCACCCCCACACCCCACGAACAGGCCTCCCATGACGATCGTGAAGATAACAACGGCTATTACAGTTACTTTGGTGAAACGCATTCTTTTCTCCTCTTTGTCTTGTGTTTCTCCGGCATCTTCTTGCGAGCCGTTATTCTTGCATCTTCGCCCCTGACTGTAAAACCGGAATGCCCGACAGGGCCTCGACATATTTCAGATGCGGCGATGCATGCGTCGGATTCAGGAAGAGCGCAACCCTCAAGGCGCCTCCGGCTCTTCGTCCCTCTCCTTCTCGGCCTTCTGCTCCTCTTCGGAGTCCTGGCTGTCCTCTTCTGGGGACGCGCCGACCGCCTCCGCCTTCTTCGCGGCATCCTCCATCTTGGCCTGGGCCTCGGTCTGGCGTCGCGCGGCCCTGTTGGCAAGCTCCATCACGTCCAGGGCCGCCGCCTCGATGTCTGACCGGACTTCTTCGTCCACGCTGGCTGCTGCTGCTTCCCGGAGTTCGCTTAGCTTCTTCTCAGCATACCCATGGTCCTCGGCCGCCTCTCGTTCCACCTTTTCAGCCTTCTTCTTGGCGTCGGAAAAGGCATCGAGCGCCGCCGCCATCTCGGCGGACTTCCCCTCCTCCGGCTCTGCATCCAAAGAGATGTCCTCTGCAGCCAGACCGATTGCCGTCACCGGCAGGGGAGCGAGAAGGTCCTCGACGCGCCCGCCAAAAGGGCCCACCAAATGGTCTCCTTTCAGGCGGAAGGGCAGGAAGACGAGGGCCGCGTTGCCCGAGTGTTCCGCCACGGTCTCCACACTCGTGTTGACCAAGACCTCCGGCTCGGCCGAGATCCTGAATTCCTCCAGCGTCTTGCGAAGGTCTTCGACGGTCGCTTCATAGTCGTCTTCGGCCTCGCCTTCTTCTTTCTTTGATTCGACGGCTAGGACCCGTATCCTTGCCCCGCTCCATTCCTCACTCCGGGTCATGAGGTAGGCGAGCAGGAGCATCAACCGGGACGTTCGATCCCTCCACCACCACACATCGATCCGCCGCTTCTCCGGGGGCACCTCGGCCAATGCAGCCCAGGTCTCTTCTTTTGCGTCCAGCACGATGACGTTGCAGCCCAGCCGGAAGGCCCCGCGCAGGTTGCGCCCGTAGCCCTGCGTGCTCTGTGTCTTTTCACCTCCAGGAAGCTGCTCCATCCAGTTGAGAAGGATCGTGTTCGCACGAATCGGCCCGATCCCGTAGGCCTGCACCAGCGTGTTCACGCCCACGCTCAGGTTCGGGGCGACCACGGCTAGCGGGAAGGCGCCGGGATGAAGCCGGGCCAGGTCCTTGCGAAGCTCGGCCTCCACCTCGTCCCGCCGTTTGGTCATCTTCACCCCTTCCCCTTCCAGGATCTTGACCACGGTGGTCAGTCCACTCGGGCCTTCGAGCCAGGAGGCAAACCGAAGCAGGGGTTCCCTTCTTTCCGGGTCATCCGAGAACACGAGCAACTCCGGGCGCCAGTCCCTGGGATGCTCCGGCTCCCGGGCCGCGCCCAGCAGATGCTCCCGGACCCGCTGGAGGTGATAGGACCGGCGGCTGTCCGCCCATCGTGCCGGGCCCGCGGTCCGCTTGAGGTACTGGTAGATAGAGAAGAGGACGGCGATGGCAACCAGCCCTGCCGCCAGGTCGATGGCAAGCATGGCGCCGAGACAGGCCATCCCGCCCAGAAGGCTCAGCCTGGCGTCGAACCAGCGGAATCGGGGGCGGAAGGAGGGGCTCGCCGCCCTTGCTTCGAAGAAGGTTGCGTAGTTGAGGAGCCCGTAGGAAATCAGGAAGAACATGGAGACCACGGACGCGATCATGTTCAGGTTCCCGAGGGCAACCGTGGCGAAAGCGATCCCGCAGGCGAGCAGCACCCCCCGCCGCGGGTTCCCTGTCGCTCCGGCTCCCTTGGCAAAGGGCAGGAGGAACGGAAAGATGCGATCCTGCGCCAGGGACTGCAGGATCCGGGGCGCGCCGAGGAAGGAGGCCATGCCGGACGACAAGGTGGCTGCGATCACCCCCGCGTCGATGATGAATCCGATGCTTGCCAAACGCTTCATGGAACCATAGTCCTGGCTGAGCACCTCCCGGGGCAGCCCCCCGGCAAAGAGGAAGGCGACCGTGACATAGACCAGGGCCGACAGACCGACTGCGACGAAGGTGCCTAGCGGCAGGCTCTTGCCCGGGTCCTTCAGGTCCCCGGACATGCTGACTCCCTGGGTGAATCCGGTGACGGCGGGAAAGAAGATGGCAAAGAGCACCCAGAAGGAAGGGCCGGATGCGGGAGAGGTCCAGTTGCTCGCCACCAGGGCGCTGTCCCAACGGGCCACGCCACCGACAAAGAACGAGACGAGCGCCGTTGCCAGGATCGCCATCAC
>RCNG010002560.1_pt1 | contig 17293 bp, 5 predicted proteins | sample 2041371 | NCBI WGS metagenome assembly RCNG01 (sample SAMN09708227, study PRJNA481090) | Marine sediment metagenome, whole genome shotgun sequencing project. | biome: marine sediment; feature: ocean; material: sediment; isolation source: Sewage treatment plant 1 marine sediment (STP1) ... | reverse complement strand
GGCTGGTCCCTTTGAGGTATTGCACGGCCCCCCGGATGTCCTGGGTTGCTGCGTCGCCAAAATCCAGATTACTCATCAGGTCGTCTGTATGTGATTTTTTTCTCCATGGCTTTCTCCTTTTTAAGTTTATTTCTTCGCTCCAAAAATCGTTCTTTGACGAGTACCGTAATCACCCCCGATTCACCAAGGCAAATCCGCTGCCGAATTGCGTGAACTCATACGAAACGGTGCAGGACGGAAACTCTCTGCCTAAGGTTGCGCGCGATGTACTTCTACCCGACCAATTCCTATCCTCTCCGGGATCACCCCAACCATTAGGTATACTGTTTGAGGACCTCACTCACCTGATCTTTGAAAGCACCGCGATCTGATTTGGCGGTGTACCGCAGATGGATGATCACATCTTCGATGGCGCTCAAGTCGATCCCGGGATTGTTTTCGGCCGGCATCTCCAGCCGCCACATCGAAACTGCGCCCGTACCTTCAAACGGGAAGTAACGATCATCAAAGAAGAAATCGAGCGCGAACATTCCCAGATCTTCATCGACTTTGGAGAGAGCAATTTGCTGGTTGGCCCGCCAATTGGTGCGCACCACATTGGCCGCCGGTTGATCCACCCCAGGATCGCCCAGCAGATAACGGACGGCGTCGATATTCGGCTCCAGCAGCGCTTTGCTACCCATCTGGGTCAGGGCGGCCTTGACCGTCTGGTAAGGTTCGCCCGGCACTTTGATGGAGATGGCAACGGTCTTCAGCACGCGGAAGTAGTGCCCCGGATAATCCCGGTCGAACAGCGCTTCGCTCAGTTGGAAATCGCACGCGCCCTCGGTCATGAGCAGGAGCAGACTCCCCGGCAGGGTCTGCTTCATCGAGATTATCTTCTCGATCTCCAGAAAACGGCTATCCTGCTCAAGTTGCGTCTTTTCCATGCGATTCAGTTCGAGCAGCAGCGACTCACCAGCCAGCAAGCCCTTGCGCAGGCTGTCCCAATGTCCGAAGTTGATGAACGTCTCCGTACTGGGCAATTCGTATTGCATCGCTTTTTCGGCGGCTTTCGCCATATCATACGCCAGCTTGTAAGCCTGGAAATACAGCCCGGACAGGCGGCTAATCATCCAGTTATGCAGGTCCTCATTGGAGAATTTGCGGCGGTAGAAGGATTCGATTTCCTGATTATGTTGAATGCTCGTATGGTGAATCTCGAGTTCGCGCTGCGTCATTTGCAGTTTGATCTGCGCCAGTTCGATTTGCTGTTCGATTCCCTGTAAATCGTATTGGCCTGTCTGCAATTCGAGCTTCCACCCGTTCTTGCGCCGCTTGTATTCGCCCATTTTGGCAGTCATCGTACCGGCTGTACTGAGAATATCAGCTACAAACTCGGCAATCTCAGCAATAGCACCCGATATTTCGCCTGCGGCTTTGCCACCGGTTATGGCCAGCGCCACCGGCGAGGAGAAAGCCCCAGCCCCGCCCACTACAATGTCGGGAACAGCGTAGCTGGATGCCGATATCCCTTTGGCAATCATCGCTGCAGAGCGACTTACCTGGGCTGCACCGATAAGCACCAATTCTGCAATCTCTTCACCAGACAAGTCGCTGTCAATCAGGGTGGTATATTGGTCAACCCGATTCTGAACACTCTGTTTGCTGATCGCCAGTTCCACAAGTGCACCCTTGGCCTCATCCACTTCATAGGTCTTGATCGCCGTGGTCAGATTCAAAATGGCCTTTTCGTGGGTGTTCTGCAAAAGCGCCAGCCGCTCGGCGTCGCGGCTCTCGATGGCGGACTGCAAAGCCGAACCCAACCCCATGATTTGCTCGACCATCTCTTTGGCTTTGCCCAGCATGAAGGCATAACGATAGTGCGGCACGGGCACACTCAGATCGGCCAGCGCGCTGCCGATACCACGTCCCCCGGCAAAAGACTGTACCAGTGCCCGAATGTCCAGCGGCGGCTCGAACAGGGCAAGCTGCCTGAAGATACCCTCGATGTTCAGGCTATGGCGAATCTTGAACAGGCGGTCTTCGACTCGATCCCAATAACCGATGAAATCCGCATTTTCGGGCACGCCGAAGGTCGTAACGACATCACTGTTGAGCGTCATCCCGGCGATACTGGCCCGTTTCGGTTCAAAGTGCGTGACGAAATCCGGCAAGGGGGCATAGTTTCGCTTGATCGCGTCAAAATCACCGATCTCGCTGAAGTCCTTGACGGTCTTCGCCTGGGGGCGCGGCCCCAGCAGGTTGAAAGCCAGTATGTAGAGCTGTGCGGCCTCGTTAATCGATTCGCGCGTGTCCTGACCGAAAAGATAGTCGCCCCAATCCAGCAGGTTATCGATGTACTTCATGACAATGGCCTTCTGGTATGCGAAGACACGCAGGCGGGCAATCGCATGGGGATCGAGCGGGTCTTCCAGATACTCACTGATGGCCGCCTGAGAGTATTGACCGGTGAAAATATCGGCCAGTGTCTCGGTCTGCAAGAACTTTCGGAAGGGGAGGAAGCGCCAGTAACGATCTTTCGGGCTGGCAGCCGAGGTACCGCTCGTTTCTTGTGCGGTTGGATCGAAAATATAGTGATACCACTTCTGCGCGTCAGCAAAGTTCTGATTGGCATTCAGACGATTCGCAATCAAAAACGGGATGTGGAAGAAAATTTCGCGGTAGTAAAGGCCATATGCCCCGTCGAAATCGAGGGCTTCCGCCTCCCCGTTGTAGCGTGCGGGCGGCACCACCAGCGCGGTGTTATGCTCATAATCGATAAAGTCCTTCTCTCTGGCTTGCTGCGATTCGAGACTGAGTAGTTCGTCGATCCCGCCCCGGAAGAAATTCAGGCTCAAGTCCTGGACGGCGTTCGTGCTCAATCGCTCGAAGCGGAATGTAAACGACGGTGACTGGAATTCCGTTGCATCATTTCCCGTTTGCCCTACCGAGCCATTACGCAGACGCGCCTGGAGGGGGAACAAAGTATTGAAGTCAAAGTAGACCGACACGGGCTGAAGATCGGTTTCGCTACTCCGCGAGCCGTAGCTGATTTGCAGCCGGTCACCAGTTGTCGGCAGGTCCGAGATTTCGGCACGGATGAGAAACTGCTCATCGTCCGTGCTCAGGAGGTACCATCCCGGCTGGTTCCCGACATCCATCAGCGACGTCGCAAAGCGAGAGACATTGTTGAGCAAGTAATTCGTATCGTTAAACTGGGAGTCGCGGTTGTCCAACCAGTCTTGAATCACTTTTGCCCAGAAACCGTACCAGGGATGGATGCGGTTGCTTTGGTCATTGAACAATGTGATGATATTCTGCCAGGCTGCCGGCGTAAAGCGGCTTAAAGTCGATTCCTCACCCTCGGCGTAATCATTCATGCTGAGGCCATTGGTCAGCGCCACGTGCAGCTTGGAAAGCGAGAGATCCAGATCGTAATTGACCACATTCGGAAAACGCTTCCGATCCACCGTCACATGCGCGGCCTGATCATCCGAAAAATCGCTGCGCATGGAGCGAACCTCATCACCATAAAAGACGATGATGCGCTCGCGCTGTAATCCGCGAATGGGTGTCACTGCCGCCTGAGGCAATGCGAAAGTCAGTTCCGACAGCGCCAGTCGCATCAGCGCGGTGGGCAAAACCTCGTTGAGCGGAAGATAGTAAATCAGCCCTTTCTCCAGGCCTGTTTGTCTGACCGACCGGGTCTCGTTGAGCTTAACCGCGTCCTGTACATAATCCCACAGACGGAAGTCACTCAGGTGAACGTCGTAAGCATTATCCTGATTAGCGGGCAGCAGACCAATATGCTGGGTCCCATTATCGGGCAGCATGATCGCCGGGAGCGAAGTGGTACTCGCCACGCCACCATCTTTATACAGGTTGACACTGTATTTGTCTTCGCCCTGAGCATAGCTCATCGTCAAGGCGACATGCTGCCAGCTATAGCCGAGCACGATGGTCGTCGTTTGAGCGTCCAGCTTCAATGTCAGCGCCAGGCTGATCGATTCCCATTTATTCAGACCATCATAGGTCGTTTCCGCATGGGTGGCGGCGGTATTGGCGTTGTTGGCGGCGATCTGCGCCTTATCCGCCGCAGTGCCGGCCTCCTTGCTGCCCTTCCCGGCGGCCGCAGCACCCCGGGCAGAGTTTGCCGCCTCTTTCGCAGCCTGTGCTGCCTGGCGTACATAACCGGCGACACCTGCCGTAGCCGAAGCCGCATCCGCCGCTAAATCAGCAGTATTCGCTCTTTGCTCGGCAAAGACGGCGGCACTGATCGCAGCCTGATCGTTCTTGTCATCTGTCACAGCAGCCAGCGCAGCACCGGCAGCGACCACGGCTGCGGATGCCGCCACCGCAGCAGCCTGATAAGCCGCACGCTCCGCGGCAATACCGGCAATCTCCGCCACCAGATTGGTAGCCGACATACTCAGGCGGTCGTCATAATTGAACAGCGTGACGGTCTCGATATTGATAGCGTCGCGCTGGCGCTGAGGCGAGGTGTGATTGACAAAGTTGACCCAGAACGACCAGGTGAGCTTGCGCGTGTCGCTGATTTGCAGTGGCTCGGCGATGCTTGTGTTTTTGTCGATTTCGAGCACTCTGGCGTTTTGTTCCTGCTTCGGTGCCACATTCCGGCTGCCACTTTCCCGCAGCTCGGTGAGGCGTTGGACATAAACCCGCTGCCATTCGTGACGAACATGCTCGTGTTCGCGGAGTTCTCTGTCGGGTTCGCGGTACACTTGAGGTTGTACCCACGTCTGCCCAAAATTGAGATAAGAGAATTTAACGACCGGCTGATAAATATCGACATTGACCTGCACTCTGGCTTCGGTTTGGCGGCTGTAAAGATAGCCCTGAATATCGATAAACCAGTTGCCATCTTCGAGATTCTGAATTTCTTCAGGGCTGAGTTCGGCTTTGAGAGCGTTGTCAATGCCGGCTTTGATCGCATCAGACAGCAACTGCGGTATGAGAAAGCGCCAGAACAGATAAACAGGGGAGAAGCGGTTTCGAATTTGAGCGCTCAATTGGCGTTCGACCGATTTGGTCGTTTTTGTAAACTCCGACCAGAACAGGAACAGGCGATTAAAGGCGAAAACAGGTGTGGCGTGGTCGGCATTAATGGTGAGATCGATCTTCTGCCAGGGCAGCCAGCTCTGGTCGACCGTGTATTCGCGGTAGTAGTAGATTTTTGGCTGGGTATCGGTCCGTCCAATCAGATACAGACAATCCGTAACGTCGCGATGGCGGTAACTACCGACAACCTTCAGGTTTGCAACCTCGGCGAACCGGTCCAAATAGTTCACATAGGCTCTCGTGACCGACTCCTGATTGATGTCGGACTGCATCAGTTCCTGTTCCAGTTCAGCGAAGATCGGCGTCTTGGTATCGCGCAGTTCCGGCTCGATATAGTTTTCAGGATAGAGAAAAACCTTCCGGTTGGCTTCCCAGACACGGTAATTCTTCATCCACTCCCACTGATCTTTCGGAATCCATTCCGGTTTTATGCCGAGTTCCAGATTCATCAAGCCGCGTTGGACATAAAGCTGAACGCCGGCGATGGCCTGCTGAATATAGGAAGTGTCGACCTCACTGCCGGTTTGCACATCCATCAGCAGGTATTCCGACAACAGGTCAGGATCGCGCCGGCCTTCGAACGCCGGCCCGACATTGAGCATCACCAGACTGAGGAGCGCGTCACGCTGTTTCACCGCCAATTCATCGTGGATCGGGCGGTAGACGGCAGGCCAATCCTGCTCATCGTATTTGGCCTTGAGCACGTCCAGCAGGGCCGCGGCCTGCTGCTGGTAAAACGACAGGTCGAGCGGATCCGTGGCGGCAAGCCGGATCAGGAAATCGACATCCACACCCAGCAGCTGCACCAGATCAAACCCGACTTTGAGCTGATTGAGTTCAGGCAGTTTACTGGGCTGATTGATGTTGAAATAGGCTGCCAGGGCAGCAAGCTGCTGCCGGTCCCAGTCGGTGAACGTCGAAATCGCATCCAGCGTGGATTCGAGCACACCGCTCTGCAATTCGAGCAGCGCCAGCAGCTGACCGCCCCCATCAGCAAAGTCGTCGCGCAGTTGGCCGTAAGTATAGAGGTGGTCCAGATCAACAAGGTCTGGATTGAGCACATTCTTTACGCTGAAGACCTCGGGCCCGGCCAGCAGCGCACGAGTCTCGGCAGCGGTCAAGTCAAACTTGGCCACCAGATAAAGTGTTTTTCCAAGCTGATAGAGATAGCCGGAAGTGACCGGGCCGCCCGTTGCGGCGAAACCGGCAAGCTGTTCAGGAATGGGCTGATCGGCCTGAATATTCAGCATCAACTCGAGAAAGCGTGCTGGTGGCATCAGGTCCTTCAAATGATCGATGACTGCCTGGGTGATATCCGCATCCGCGTCCCAGAGCGTTGCCAGCGATTCACGCATGACGCTGTCATAAGCACTGCGCAGGCCCAGCAGGGTAGCGCCAATATGATCCTGGAGAGCTTTCCGCTGTTCCAGACCATTGTGGACACCGGCCATCTCGCTCGTCGTCAAGGCACTGTCAGAAACCGTCAAGGAAACGCCATCCAGGGCTGTGTCCAGCACAACCCCTCTGTTATCGGTCAGACCGTTTGCCTCGAGCGCGGCGGGCAGATTGGCGACAAAGTCTTGCTGCCGTACCCGCCACCGCTCCAATACCTGCCGGATACTCGCCAGACTGACTCCTGAAGGCAGATCGACCTTCGCCTGAACACTGTCAGCAGCGAAAGCCCCGCGCAGCGCGCGATCATCGATCGCACCTGGAATGAAGCCATTGAGCCGCAGCAGGCCGTGCCCCTGGAGTTTCTGCAAAATCTGTTCGATGACTGCATTGCCGAGACCCAGTTCAGCCAGCGATAGGTAGAGGTCGGCCAGCCATTGCGGGATGGTTTCCAGCGCCTGCTGCAAATCCGCCGACCAGTTCAGTTGATGAGCAAGCATGCGGAGATCGGCCAGCCACGCCGGGTCAGTATTCAGGTTTTCGATGTCAGCCGCCCGCGCATAGTCCGGCTTTATCGCGCCATTGGCGTCGATGATTTTCCCGGCCATCAAGTCAAACAGGCGCAGCGATTGGAACTGATTGATGTTATCGGAAACGAAGGACTCGCCGTTTGCCAGAAAATCCCCCCGCTGGCGGCGCAGTTCATCAGCCAGATCACGAATCGCGGTTTCCGGCACGCCGACTGAGACCCGGTCGGTGTAGATATCGTTGGTAAAGAAGTCCAATTCGGACACCGTCATTCCGATGCGGTTCAGCCACGCGGCCCGGTCGCTGAGCGCCAGAAAATCGCCGACATGCCGGACACCCGGCAGATTCATGAGCTTCAGCAGCCGAGTCAGTTGTGGCAGATCAAGCCGCAGTACGCGCGGCAGTTGTGCCAGCCGATAAAGCTGGAGCAGGTAGTCACGATTCAACACAACCAGACTGGCAGACTCGCCGCTGAGGATCGCGATCAAGAGCTTGAGCTGCTGATCCGACACGCGCAGCGCGGCCAGCAGACGGCTGCGAATAGCACGATCTTGCTCCAGGTTGCTGTTTAGGTCCCAGCGGATCGGATCGAGATGATAATCCCAGCGGCTGGCTGCATCGACCTGAACATTAAACACCTGATCGAACAGGACCTGCTGATCTTCGCGCCCCACATGCTTGATGCCGGCCCAGAGCGCGGTGAGGCGATCCAAATTCAGATTATGCCGGTCCAGCAGTCCGACAACGGCGGCTAACTGCACGAGTGTCTCGCGGCCAAGCCGAGGCTGTGGCAGCGGATAGACTGGGGGCGACCCCAGCAGTTTTTGACGGTCCGTTCCGGCCTGGGCAAGCAGTGTATCGTCCACCCAGGAGAGAATCGGGGTCGTCCCGCCGCCCGGCTGAGCGAGGCTCAGGTTGCGAATCACATCGGGTGCCAGGACAGTATCCCAGATTTCCAACGACATAATCTGCCCGTGCAGATCATGCGCGGCCGAGTCATCAGGCTTTTGCCAGCGCACCGCACCCGCGACGCCACCCAACGTAAAATCGGGCCGATGATTGTCGAGTTGAGAGCCGGGTTCCACACCGACCAGTTTGCCATCCAGATAAGCCTGCAATGCACCGCGCCGAACCTGCCGCCTGCCATCGAGTACCAGGACGGCATGATGCCACCTGCCCGACCGAATCCGATCGGTCGCCAGCCAACTACCATCCCAGATTACGCCGTTATAACCCCCAAAATGAAGCTGTCCGGCATGGACGTAGATGACAAGGCCGCGATCGGCGTTGCCCTCGTGATAGATGACCTGTTTGCGGTCGCCAATCGCTGCGTCTTCAACACGGAACCAGATCGCCACAGCGCGCCGCTGCCGCGTTCCAGCATCGCCCGCCACACCAGCGATCAGGTCGTCCGCCCCGGCAAAGCCCAACACCGGGCGATCATAGCGCCAGAAGGCATCGTCAGGCTTGAGATGGGCATCGATGTAAATCGGATAGCGCGCGCGTTCGACCCCACCCAGCCGCATGGTGTTGGCATGGCGTGTGAGATTGGCAGCATACAAACCATCCGGCTCCTGTAACGTCCAGTAAGCCAGCAGGTCGTCATGATCGTCGCCGCTCATAATCCTGTGCCGGCTGTAATAGACATCCGCCTCGATTTGTGCTGGTGTTCTGGTGCTTCCCCACAGACGTACAAACTGGATCGCGCCGTTGAAGTGTGCATCCCCCGTATTGCGACCAATTTCAAGGTCGCCCGGCGGATTCGTCAGCAGCGCATCGAGCAACAAGGGATTGTTGGCATCCGGCTGACCATTGACATAGAAGTTGACACTCGTCCCGTCAATGCTGCAGGCCACATGCGTGATCCGCTCTTTCATGATCACCGTTGCCCCGGCAATCGCTTGAGGCTGTTTGCCTTCGGTCATCAGCGTCAATTGGTCCTTGCTGTTGATCCCGAACCAGAAAGAAGGCCGGCGCGCCGGACTCTCCCCCGCACCCAGGATGGGATTCTCCTGGCTTGCGTCCATTTGGAGTAGCGCTTCAATCGTGATGGTGTTGAAATCGGCCCTGGCCGGAGCCGCCAGGTACTGCTGATCACCATCGAATCGCAGCGCCAGCGCATTAAGCCACAGGGGATAATCGTCAATAGACTGCCAGCGCGGCATGTTGTCGCTATATTCTATTTTCTTGAACAGTTCCTCCGCGTCCGCAAAGTGCCCCCGCGCTTCCGTATCATGCCATGCACTGGCTTTCTGATCGACCGCATACTGCTCGAAGTCCGTTTCGAGCAGCAGCCGGTGCAGGGAAACTTTGAGATCATCGAAATACTTCGCACCTGCGCCGGCCGTCCAGACCCCCACCGTGCCGAATCGGATCGGGCGGCTGGAATCATCCCCTTCGTACTGATACTCCGCAGGTTCGCGGTCACCGTCACGCCACAATTTAATTCGGATCGTGGTCAGACCCTTGCGGCGCTGACGATTGTTTGCGTCATGTTTCACCTCGACAAGAAAACGGTACCACGTGTCAATCTCCGGTTTGACCTCGGCATCCTTGTTGATTCGGCTGATTTCTCGTCCGTTCCGGCCTTCAGGATAGCCAATCAACTTGAACGGCGCGTCGGGCTGTGGCAGGCGGCCCAGCCTGTAGTAAACCGCTTCGTCCGGAAACTGACTGAAGAACGTGATGCCGATCCCGCTGCTGGCGTCGGTCATGCGCATCCGCCCGGAGTAGACGTAATTATTCAACGCCTCTGCCGGAACCTCAGCGGCTATGAAATGCGAGTGGCTGTTGTCCAGCGTGTTCTCCGTACCGAAGACCCGGTTGCCTGCCAAATCGAGAATGCCGCATACATCACCCACCGGTTCCAAACTGTAATCAGCGCCCGTATCCTGCCAGCGATTCGGTCGCTCGCCGACCGCGTAGACCTGAAAATCGTCATCAAGCAGCAGCTCATGCCCGACTCGCAAATCGTCCACATAACCGCTTTCGCTGGCCCAGATGCCGACTGTGCCGGAGGTGATGTGCCGGGCGCTGTCATCGTAGGCTTCAATCTGGAAGTCGTCCGGTTCGAGTTCCTCGTCCTGCCACACCTTGACACGGATGCTGACACGCCCGGGATCGTCATCAATTGTCCGAAGCTCCACCCGGAACCGATACCAGGTGTCCGGCTCACTCGGGATTTCCGCATGAGCCTTGTCACCTTTGACGGTCTGAATGCCGCGCGGATGTGAGGCAAGGTGGAAAGCCGGGCGGTCCTTGTGGCGACGCAGCCGATAGTAGCGATCCTGACTTGCCGGGTAGCGGCTGTAGAACGTGACGCCGATACCGCTGTCCGCCGACGCAACGTAGATCCGGCCCGTGTACACGTAATCACGCCAGCCGAGCACATCAATGCCTTCCGGCATGTAATGGGTGTGCAGACTTTCTGACACCAGACCTGTGCGCGGGCCGTACATTTTGTTGCCGACGACCATCACTTTAAACAGCCCCGGCGTTTCGGCGGGGCTGTTGTTCGCGCCGGTCGCTCTCCAGTTGGACGGATCTTCATTTTCAACGTAGCTTTCAAACGTCTCATCCACCACGACCGCCGGCTGCCCGCCGGTGGTATTCAATTGAACCACTTTGAGATCGTCGAAATAGTTGGGATCATTCGCCTGATTCGACCAGATGCCTACCGTGCCGAACTTGAGCGGGTTGCTGTAATCCAGCACATCGATCGCAAAGTCTGCCGGTTCCGGCACGCCATCTTGCCAGAGTTTCGCCTTGATGACGGTTGCACCATTGCCGTCACGTGCCTGGGGATGATCGGGAACATGCCGGACCTCGATGCGGAACCGGTACCAGGTGTCGGCCTGTGGGTCGAGGCCGATCTCTGTCCCTTCGCTGGAGCTGATCTTGGCAGTGTGCGAGGAGAGATGGAAGCGTGGGGTTCTGCGATAGCGGCGGAGACGGTAGTAGCGGTCCTGGCCCTGGAAATAATGGCTGAAAAACGTGACGCCAATGCCATTGCCGGCATCCGTCATCAACATACGTCCGCTGTATTCGTAGTGTGACCAGGTCAGAAAATCGACCGTGCGGTCCGCATAATGGCTGTGAATGTTGATTGCGTTCGAATCTGTGCCCAATACCGGATTGCCGACCATTTGCGTGGCAAAAAGATCGGATTCGCGGTCAAAATAAGGGCGAAAGCCGGTATCAACCCAGCCTGTAGGGTCTTCGTCGGTTGTGTCAGCTTCGAAACTCTCACGGAGCAGACGCTCGATGACGCCATCGCGAATAATTTTCAAATCATCGAAGCGCTTCTCACCCGGCCCATAAGCCCACAGGCCCACCGTTCCGGCGGTTAGACGGTTTGCACTGCGGTCGATCACATCAATAACCGGATCATCCGGTTCGCGGTTGCCATCGGGCCAGAGCTTGACGCGAATGCGGGTCTCGCTGGTGATGGCAATCGAGAAACGATACCACTTATTGGATTCCGGCCTGAACCCGGAATCCGTCGCCGCAGTATCCAGACCCGCCGGCTCCGGCGGGTGTGATGTCAGTTGGAAAGCAGGCTGCTGGTTATAACGTTCCAGCCGGTAGAATCGGTCCTTACTTTCCGGATAGCGGCTGTAAAAGGTGACGCCAATGCCGCTGCTCGCATCCGAGAAATACAGCCTGCCGCTGTAAGTATATTCACCAATCAAGGCCATCTTGATAATGGGAGTAAATATTTTCCAGTTCAATGCCGGTGTCGGCGGCCACAAAGGCCGCGTTGCGCTGGCTCAGCCAGCCTTTGCCTTCATGCGCGCCGGGCATACAGATCTGATCCGATTCAGCCCGGTCATAAAAAAAAGTTCCCTGCCCTTCATCCAGCGGGATATACGCAACAAGATCGTCTTCTTGCCCGGTGGGCGCGGTATACCGTTCATTCGTGATGGCATCAGCAGGTTTGGCGGTTTTCCACAGACGCAGGTCTACAATCTGGCCGCCAAAATAATACAGATGGTGGGTCGCAAGTTTCTCGACTTCCTCACCGGCAAAGCGCGTGTGTCCCTCAGTCCGGCCCACGCCGCCTAAAAAGGCTGCACCGACCTGACTGAGCCGTACCCCCTTCTGACCGGCAGTGCCATCCGCAAGGGTGCTCGATTCCAGGTCCAGCAACTGACCGTCGAAATAACCTTTGAAATCAATAAGGTCGGAGGGGGCGCTTTCGTCGCTGGTCACGGCCAGATAATGCCACGCATCCGCACTGGCCTCAGCAGACAGGACGGTTTCCTGAAGGTTGGATGGCCCATAGTCGGCACACCACGCCACGACATACAGCTTGCCCGCATCGACATAGATATTGAGACCCGCTTCGTTATCGCCCTGGGTGTAAATCACCTGCCTGGGTCCGGTATCCTGTGCCTTGAACCAGAAGGCCAGCGTCCAGCTTTCAAAATAGCCCAGGCCCACGTCCGCCGGGTACCTGAGCGTAATCACATCGTTTTCGCCATCGAGTTGGAGCACGGTTCCGAATGTCGCCACCGGCGTTGCCGCCGAGACAGGCTCACGGGTCGGTATGTAATCTTCGAGGACACCGCCCAGATAAAGGTGATTTTCAGGGGTGGAGAGATCGAGTGTAATATTGCGTTTGATCCCCATGTATATATGGGTTTCGATGGAGTCAAGCCGCCAGTAACCGGCCAGCCCGGGCCATTGAACCGGCACCAGCGGCAGGTCCCGGTACCGCTTGATCATGCTGGAATCGCGCGCCTCGCGCCAGATACGCACGTCGCCTATAGAGCCATAAAAGTAATCATCGCCAAGATTACGGCCAATTCGCAGTGTGCTGCCCGCAGACGATTTCAGCGAAAGCGTCGCACTGCCACTGCCCCGGCCATTGACATAGAATTTGAGCTTGTCGCCGGCAATCGTCACCGCGACATGCGTGCGCTGATCTGGCTTGACGGTCGTACGGCTTTGAGCTTCGCTCGTTCCGCTGCGGAAATTCAAACGTCCGGACTCATCGACCCAGAGCAGGAAATGAATCTTTTGATCACTGCCACAAACAACCACCGGATGAACGCCTTTGGCTTCGATGTTAAGCCACGCCTCGATGGTAAGCGCACTGAAGTTTTCACTAAAGGTTTCGGTCGCCAGATACTGGTCGATCCCATTGAAGCGATAGACCTGCAAACGCGGCAGCGGATCGAGGACAAGGTCGCGCTGGACAAAAACAGGCTGAGTAACAAACGTCGTCCCTCCCGGTTCACCATGATTCTCATTGACGCTATAGTCCAGAATCCGGTTGGAATGCGTCTCGGCCATAGGCCAATAGCCCACCAGGTCGGCATGATGTCCGGTTGATCGCCGGTAGCGGGTATTCACGATTTCCGCGGCCGTGCGCTTTTTTTTCCAGACGCGAAGTTCTTTGATGAGCCCCTCGAAATAGCTGTCTTCAAGATTGTGGCCGATGTTAAGCTGGGTCCCCAGATAGGGTTCCGATTGGCCCGTGAACTGAAAAAGTTGGACAGATGCCAGTTTCGGTGAATAGATGGTGGGTGTCGGCGTACCATTGATGTAGAAAATAAGGGTATTGCCATCAACGGCAAGGGCCACGTGCGAAAATGCGCCCGTTGGAATCTTGCCCTGGCTGCGAATGTAAGCATCGGCGCTGGGAATCTGCGCGTTGTAAAATGCCAGCCGACCATCCGCATCAATCCAGAAGGCAAAATGAGTCCGACCACCGTCGCCTTTGGCAACAATCGGGTTGACGCGCGGGCTGAAAGGATAAACCCAGGCTTCGACCGTGAATTCATCTTCGACCAGATTCGCGCTGACATCCCGACAGCCAATGTAGTCGTTGACGCCATCAAACTTCAGTGACGTCTCCGGCTCATAGGGTTCCACCAGAGACCGCAGGGCCCAGTCGAGATCGGCAAACGACCAGTCCAGCCGCCGCGCCAGCTTCAGGAAGCGGTAGATACGATCCAGCTTTTGTGGGCTGAGGCCGACGATGAATTCACTGTCCGCTGTGGGGTCATGGGGCCGGACCGGGTCTTGCTCAATCATCAGATAGCCCAGACCATCATCGACGTTATTGATATAAAACAGGTGTGACTGCCCAACGTTGATTTCGTGTCGATCCAGATCCTGATAGATCAAATCGTTCAGTTCTGTGCGTGACAATCCGGTCTGGTCAAGGAACACCTGGACTTTCGACAGGCGGCGGTCTGCGCGTTTGAGAATCTTTTCCCGGTGCTCCTTGGTCGCCGCAGCGCCGATTTCTTTCCGGATTCGGTCTAAAAATTCTTGTTCTGCGTCGCGGCCCATAAAGTGCTCATTTTTGACATTTTCTAGGCCGCGCAACACCTCTGACGGCAGGCCATCCGTTTGTAAATAACCCAGAGCGCCTCGAGTTAATTGAAAAGTGGGATCCAGCCCATAGCCGCCATAAATTTTTTCGAGGTCTTCAACACGCGTAATTCTGGTAGTAATCAAGTCATATTCATGGGGTGACAGTCCCAGCGTCTCGCGCGCCAGATGGTCTTCGCCGGCTGAATTCGCGCCAAAAGCAGTATATATGGTGCTTAAATCTGTTTTTAGCTTCTGCAAATAAGCCCGAATCTGTTCCAGCGGCAGATTAAACGGAAGGTTCATCGGGAAACCGGCCGCTTCAATCACCGCATAGGCATCGTCCTTGGCCTTCGTCTCGATAATGGCTTCAAGTACGCGGTTAACGACATCGATGTAGGGAATCAGATCGAACGTATTGTTCTTATCCAGTTTGATCTTGGCCAGGTCTGGCCGGCGGTTTTCCAGCTTCAGGGGGTCCGGCACACCCGCGGCGCGGCTCGTGATATGTGCCTCGACAAAACGCATCAGATCAACGAAGTAGGCTGCCGGCCCAAATATGGAGCGGGCATGATCATAGGCAATAAAATCCAGGCCTCCGAAGAGCCGATCATAACCGGGGATCGATTGTTGCTGTTCCAAAAACGCCGCAGGGATATTGTTGAAGAGCGTCTGGTTGAGATAGGGAGAAGAGGCCGCCTTGATATTGGCCCAAATTAAGGCCAATCCATTGCTGATGTCGTTTGCCAGTTGATGGACCCGTCGGGCCTGCGCGGCATCGCAATGGAGATCATTTGCGTAGCGTTCGACAAACTCATCTTCGGGTATCTCGGCAATAGAGCGGATCGACTGAAGTTCCGGATACTTTTCCCGCAGATTTTCTAGGGCTTCCTGGTCGCCAGGGGTACGGGTGGTGGTCATGCTACGCCTCCTTCAAATTTTATACGTCCATGTTAATACTTATGCCATTGCCAGCGCCACTTTGCTCATTATTAGAATTATTTACGTCGTTAAGGTAGAATAGAATGCGTCAAAAAATTCCATGAGGCATAGGTACGCTTATATTTCTTCGCGAGATCTTGAATTGCAATATTACTTTCACCAATACCTAACAGTTCAAAGTCTTTTGTCAAAGCGGTAAGTTGTTTCACGCGTTGGAGTAGATAGTAAGAAAAAGCAGATACTGGAAAGAAAAGGCCCAAAATAAGCACGAGCAAATAATTGGGATATTCGGGTTTCATCATTGAAGACCTCGACAAATAGAAGCTTCTGAGGAATAACACATAATGTTTGTGGGAACCTTGTTTCTTCCCGCATTGCTTAGCAATGTTGGAATGTCAACAATATGTATCTATTGAAATTGGGATGTATCTATTGAAATCGGGTAATGCGGAAATTTATTTTTTCATTTTACCGATAAATCCGGTATGCAAGAAAAATGTCTCCATATCTTCTACATTAAGGAGTACCTGGTGTATGTCAAGTCAAGCGACTCCATAAGAGCAATTTGGACGCCGGATACGGCAGGGTTTATCTTCCGAATGCGCTTTAGGACCAGCCAGCCGCTTCCCGATGATGTTTCATTTTACCTGGTGTGCTGCTAGCAGTCGCTAATTAAAAATCTAAATACTGCTGCATGCAGCACACCGGTGAGCAGTACTCAAATTAGCCTGAAGTTTCAATCCCATCGTAAAAATTAATATTGACAATAAAGCCCCTTTGATTATCTTGATAGTTAGAGTTGGCGTCAAGTTAGGGGTTTCGTCCCAATTGGAATTCTGGAATCATGGGTTCTGGGATAATGGCTTAATGATAAAAGTCATTAAGGTAAAAAAATTTAAAATGAATAACATCCTTTAATCCGCCTGCGGCGGACCACCATTCCAACGTTCCATTATTCCACCTACAAATTTTGCATTAAGCTGTTATAGAAATAACAAATTTCGATTTATCCGCACTGAAAAAGCAATGTCTTACCTTTCTGAACTCACACACAGGAGGAGTGAAAATGATAGTAAAGCGAGGAAACAGGGGAGACGCGGTTAAGGCCATTCAGGAAAAACTCGAACTCAGGGTGGATGGGATCTTCGGCTCCCAAACCAAAGCGGCCGTCAAGAATTTTCAGCTCAGCAAGGGACTCCAGGCCGATGGCATCGTGGGGCCCGCTACTGCTGCGGCCCTCACCTGGATGAGTTGCTGACGACCGACATCCAGGACAGAACCCTCACCACAGCGGAAGGGCTGCTGATTCACAAGTCCTATCTGGACAAAGATGAGTACAAGAGAGGCCCGACGGACAAATTCTATGTGTTCCTGCACCACACCGCCGGGGGCCACAACCCGTACGCCACGATTCGTAATTGGAACAATGACGATCGCGGTCGTATCGCGACACAGTTCGTTGTCGGAAACACAGGCACCCGGGGAGACGCGACCCACGACGGCGAGGTTGTCGAATGTTTTCCCGATGAGGATTGGGCCTACCACCTGGGTAAAAACAACAGCGCCCTCCTCCACCCGCACTCGATCGGTATTGAGATCTGTAATTATGGCTGGCTCGAAGAGCGCAGCGGTAAGTTCTACACTTACGTTAACCGCGTCCTGCCCGACAACCAGGTTTGCGATCTGGGATTCACGTTCCGCGGCCATCGGTACTACCACAAATATACCGAAGCGCAGATAGAGTCCGTGCACAAGCTCCTGCAGGAAATCAGCCGGCGTCACAAGCAGGTCAATCTCGGCGTCGGGCTGCTCGAATGGCTGGCGACCCAAAGCCCCGCAGAGGCCTTCGATTTCAAACAAGAAGCTTGCGATGGAAAGGTCCGCGGGCTCTTAACGCACACCAGCACGAGAAAAGACAAGAGCGATTGCAGCCCGCAACCGCTGCTGGTCGACATGTTGAAGAGCTTGTAGTGGCGCCGCCCCGCAAAGCCAGGAACCGTATGCGATCATTAAGGCAGCTCCTTGGGATCTTCTTGGTTTTCTGTGT
>RCNG010000546.1_pt1 | contig 17296 bp, 13 predicted proteins | sample 2041371 | NCBI WGS metagenome assembly RCNG01 (sample SAMN09708227, study PRJNA481090) | Marine sediment metagenome, whole genome shotgun sequencing project. | biome: marine sediment; feature: ocean; material: sediment; isolation source: Sewage treatment plant 1 marine sediment (STP1) ... | reverse complement strand
TGCTGATCCGTATCGCTGACCATCAGTGGCAAACGCAGCTGCTTGCAGCGCTCTCTGGACAGCGTCAGGCAAATCAGTCCGCGCCCGTGTGTCGCCATGTAATTGACGTCCTCCGGGCGAACTTTCTCCGCGGCCATGATGAGGTCACCTTCGTTCTCGCGGTTCTCGTCATCAACCATAATGACCATCTTGCCCGCCTTCATGTCGGCGATGATGTCTTTGATATCCGCGAACGTGTTTTTAACAGCGCTGGGATGAATGGTGGTGTTATCGGGCATAGCCATGCGCCTTTAGAAAGTCCAGGGAGATGTCGCCGCCTTCCTTGCTCATCAGGCGCTCCAGATAGCGAGCCAGCAAGTCGACTTCGATGTTAACAATAGTACCAACCGCGTAATCATCGATAATCGTGACCGCCGCCGTATGGGGGATGATATTGAGTTCGAACGTATTAGCCGATACTTCGTTGATGGTAAGACTAACCCCGTCGACGCAGATCGAGCCCTTCTTCGCGACATAGTGCGCGTATTCAGAGGGAATTTCGATAGCCAGCCGAACAGACCGAGCATCGACAGCCCGAGACCTGACAGTGCCGACGCAATCGACGTGCCCGCTCACCAGATGCCCACCGAGTCGTTCGCCCAGGCTAATGGAGGGCTCAAGATTGACGGCGGAACCGGTGCTCAGCTTGCCGAGCGCCGTCACGTCGAGCGTCTCGACTGACACATCGGTATCAAAACCATTGTCCCGAAAATTGACGGCCGTAAGGCAGACTCCATTCACGGCAATACTCTCGCCAATCTCATAGTCCGCCCAAGGCAAGCCGTCGGAGCTAACCGTCAGGCGCACATCACCGCCCTGCCGGTTCATGGCAGTGATCGTACCTTTGGTCTTAATAATTCCTGTAAACATTATTCATTCCGCGTGAGCGCAGCAGTGATCCGGGTATCGGCACCAATTCGTCGAACATCGCTGATTGTGAGTGTCTTACGATCCGCGAGGGAAGACCACGTGGGTGTATCGACAAGGCCCATTGTCTGGCTCCCCATTATGTGGGGCGCCTGATAAATCACAAGCTCGTCGACAAGATCTCTGTCCAACAAGTGCCCGGCAAGACCGGGCCCGGTCTCGACCAGCACATCGTTTACGCCACGAACCGCGAGTTCCTGCAGCACCGCGTCCACGCTCACACGACCGTCTACTGCAGGGAACGACACGACGTCAGCATTCGTATTCTGCAACGCGCTGGCGTCCGGCTTACCGGTGCAGCAGAGCAAAGTCGTTCCGGGCAATGTCAGCATTCCCGCGGCTATCGGCATTCGCAAATCGCTGTCGAGAACGACTCGAACAGGTTGCAGGCCGCCGGTTTCAATATCAGTAGCACGGACGTTCAGCGACGGGTCGTCCGCGAGAACGCTGCCGATGCCGGTCATAACCGCACCGGATCGAGCACGCAGACGCTGTACATCAGCACGCGCCTCCGGCCCGGTGATCCATTGACTCTCACCGCTGGACATTGCGATAGCGCCATCGATGCTTGCCGCAAGTTTCAGACGAACGAACGGCCTTTGCTCGGTCACTCTTTTGAGGAACCCTCGATTTAATGCAGCAGCGACCGTCTGCATCAATCCAACCTGAACGTCTATCCCGGCATCACTCAAAGTTTGCAGACCTCGCCCTGCAACCTCTTGATTCGGATCCTGCATTGCAGCAATCACTTTGCTGACGCCCGCTTTAATTAATGCCGCGGCACAAGGCGGCGTCTTGCCGTGGTGAGCGCAAGGCTCAAGCGTCACATAGGCCGTTGAATCGCGTGCGTCGCGGCCCGCTGCTTGCAGTGCGTTGACCTCTGCGTGCGCTTGACCGGTTTTTTCGTGAAAGCCCTCGCCGACGACTTTCCCATTGTTAACGAGCACGCAACCGACAACGGGATTTGGGTGTGCGGTATAGCGACCGCGTTCGGCCAGGCGCAATGCGCGCGCCATGTATGCGCAATCCTGAGCGGTGAAATCAGACATCAGAGACTACTTCTTGTTCTTTTTGCCGAGCAGTTCGGGTAGCAACGACATTTGCTCTCGACTTGCGGCCGTTTCAGAAATCTTTTGCAGGCGCTTGATCTCGTCTTCGAATTCGGTGATGTCCTGGAAGCGTCGATACACAGACGCAAAGCGTACGTAGGCAACTTCGTCCAGCTCGTGCAGTTCCTGCATGACCAGTTCGCCAACAAGGCGCGATGGAACTTCACGTTCACCCATCGTTCGCAGCTTGTGAATCAGACGACCGATGGCTTGTTCAAGCTCGTCGCTCGGCACGGGACGTTTCTCAAGTGCGCGCACCATACTGTTACGAATCTTGGCTTCGTCAAATGGCTGGCGGCTGTTGTCATTCTTGATCAGACGCGGCATGACCAATTCGGCGGACTCGAATGTTGTGAAGCGCTCATTACACGCCAGGCATTGACGGCGCCGGCGTATCTGTCGGCCATCACCCGCGAGGCGCGAGTCGATTACCTTCGTTTCTTCATGGGCGCAGAACGGACAGTGCATCGGGTTTAACGACTAGGCGTAGACCGGGAACCGTGCGCAAAGCTCGAGGACCTGGTTTCTGACGCGCTCAATCGTCTCCTCATTTTCGAGATCGTCCAGTATATCTGCTATCCAGCCTGTGAGCTGCCGGGTTTCTTCAACACCGAAGCCGCGGGTCGTGATCGCCGGCGTTCCGAGACGCAATCCGCTGGTAACAAACGGGGACTGCGGGTCATTGGGAACCGAGTTCTTGTTGACCGTGATATAGGCGCGACCCAGTGCCGCGTCGGCGGCCTTGCCCGTTATGCCCTGTTTGATCAGGCTGACGAGCATGAGGTGATTCTCGGTACCGCCGGAGATGATTGGATAGCCGCGCTCGGCGAGAACAGCTGCCATTACCTTGGCGTTTTCACAGACCTTGCCCTGGTAGTCCTTGAAATCGGGCTTCAGCGCTTCTTTCAATGCGATCGCCTTGGCCGCGATCACATGCATCAAGGGACCACCCTGCGTTCCGGGGAATACCAGTGAATTGAATTTCTTGGTCAGGGCGTCATTTGCACGCGCCAAAATCAGTCCGCCTCGGGGTCCGCGCAAGGTCTTGTGTGTTGTCGTCGTGCAGACATCGGCGTGCGGTATCGGGCTCGGATAGTGACCGGTCGCAATGAGACCCGCGACGTGCGCCATATCAACAAAGTAATACGCTCCGACGCTGTCGGCGATCTCTCGGAAACGCGCCCAATCCACGACCTGCGAGTACGCCGAGAAACCGGCAATGATCATCTTCGGTTTGTGCTCCGTCGCCAGCGCCTGCACTTCATCGTAATCGATCAGTCCGGTGTCCGGATCGAGACCGTAGGAAACGATGTTGAAGAGCTTGCCCGAGAAGTTCGCGGGCGAACCGTGTGTCAGATGGCCGCCAGCCCCGAGGTCCATTCCCATAACCGTGTCGCCGGGGGAAACGAGTGCATGATAAACCGCTGCATTGGCTTGCGAGCCCGAATGAGGCTGCACATTTGCGTAGTCCGCACCGAATAACTCTTTGGCCCGCTCGATCGCGAGCGTTTCGACGTCATCAACGAATTCGCAGCCGCCGTAGTAACGCTTGCCGGGATAGCCCTCGGCATACTTATTCGTCAGCTTCGAGCCCTGTGCTTTCATGACCAGCGGACTGGTGTAGTTTTCAGACGCAATCAGTTCAATGTGCTCTTCCTGACGCTGACTTTCCTGGGCCAGGGCTTTGGCTACTTCGGGATCAAATTCTTCGATCGTCATCGATGAGTCGAACATGGGGTCTCCGGTAGAGTATTCGGCGAGCGGTTTCGCGAGGGGCTTAAAAGACGGCGATATTACCTGCTATTGCGGTCGGATGGCACTGCGAACGACCAAAAGGTACCAGTTACCTTTCGGACACCTGAAAGGTAACTGGTACCTTTCAGGTTTCGACGAAGGACTGCACAACTCGAGTCCAGGCGCGGGCAACATTTCGTCGGTTATATCCGCCACCGCCCGTGCCGATGATGCGGCCTTCGCAGTATTTGTCCGCAAGGCGGCAGAGACTCGCAGCGGCCGCCGCATGCGCTTCCTCGGTCCAGCAGAGGTGTGTGATCGGATCGCCTTCGAGGCTGTCAGCACCGCATTGCATCAGGATAAATTCGGGCTTTGCGGCTTCGAGATAGGCCTCTACCCGCGCCCATGCGGCGTAAAAATCCGTGTCGTCCGCGCCCGGGGCGAGCGGAATATTGAGCTTGGTGCCGCGCGCCCGTCCTTTGCCGGTTTCCTCGGCCGCGCCGGTACCCGGATACAAGTTGCGGCCATCTTCATGGATATCCGCAAATATCAGGTCGGCGTCTTCCTCGAATCCGTAGAACACGCCGTCGCCGTGGTGAGCGTCAATGTCCACGTAGGCAATTCGCTTGATCCCAAATTCTTTGCGCAGGTATTCAACGGCGATGCCGCAGTCGTTAAATACGCAGAAACCGGCGGCGCGATCGCGTGCGGCATGGTGTAAGCCGGCAATCGGGATAAAAGCGCGCCTGTAGTTGCCATGCATGACTTCGTCGACCGCACGAAGGACCGCACCGACGACAGCCGATGCGGCGTCATAGATGCCCTGGACAGCCGGCGTATCACCGTCATCCAGCCAACCCTTACCCAGCGCCGACAGGCGAGATACCTTGTCGATGTAGTCGGCGGTATGAAAAAGCGCAAGTTCGTCGACCAGCGCCGGTCGCGGGTGACCGTAGTCAATCGAATCCGCAAGTCCGGCCTTATCGAGCTCAGAATGGAAGACATCGTGGCGGTCGATGCCGAACGGGTGCGTATCACCAAAGCCATAGGCCGCGATCTCCTCCCCCCGGTAAACAAGCACGGTGTCGCTCATGGACGCCTTATGGCTGTTTTAATGCGTTGCAGCATACCGGATAATACCCGCTGGGTAACAATTGGACTGAACATGGCTCAGTACATATACACAATGAATCGCGTGGCGAAGATCGTGCCGCCAAAACGCTATCTCATTCGCGATATCTCTCTTTCTTTTTTCCCGGGCGCCAAGATCGGGGTACTCGGACTGAACGGTTCCGGCAAGTCGACGTTGATGCGCATCATGGCCGGCCTCGATACGGAATTTGATGGCGAGGCGCGGCCACAGCCGGGCATTAAGATTGGCTATCTGTCACAGGAACCCGAGCTCGACGCCAGCAAAGATGTTCGCGGCAATGTCGAGGAAGGACTCGGCGAGACTATCGAGTTGTTGAATCGCTTCAACGCAATCAGCGACAAGTTCGCTGAGCCTATGGAAGACGACGAAATGAACGCCCTGCTCGAAGAGCAAGGCAATCTGCAGAACGAAATTGATGCCGCCGGTGGCTGGGAAGTCGACCGCAAGCTCGAAGTAGCCGCTGACGCATTACGTCTGCCGCCCTGGGACGCCGACGTAACGAAACTGTCAGGTGGTGAACGCCGCCGCGTCGCACTTTGCCGATTGCTTCTATCGCAGCCGGACATGCTGTTGCTCGATGAGCCGACAAACCATCTCGACGCCGAGTCGGTTGCCTGGCTGGAGCGCTTCCTCGGTGAGTATCCGAGCACTGTCATCGCCGTGACTCACGATCGCTACTTCCTGGACAATGTTGCCGGCTGGATTCTGGAGCTTGATCGCGGCCACGGTATTCCCTGGGAGGGCAATTACTCATCCTGGCTTGAGCAAAAACAGGACCGGCTCAAGAATGAAGAAGCCGGCGAAAAAGCCCGGCAGAAGGCGATGGCTTCAGAGCTTGAGTGGGTGCGCAGCAATCCGAAGGGCCGACAGGCGAAATCGAAAGCACGCTTGCGCCAGTTCGATGAAATCTCGTCCGCGCAATACCAAAAGCGCAACGAAACCAACGAGATATACATTCCACCCGGGCCACGTTTGGGTGACGTCGTGCTTGAGGTCAACGACCTCAAGAAAGGTTTCGGTGACAAGCTGCTGATCGACGGCCTCAGTTTCCAGCTGCCGCCCGGCGGCATTGTCGGCGTTATCGGACCGAACGGTGCGGGTAAGACGACAATGTTTCGCATGATCACGGGTGAGGAACAGCCGGATTCGGGAACAGTTCGACTGGGTGATTCGGTGCAGCTGGCGGCCGTCGATCAATCCCGCGACAGCTTGAACGATGACAAGACGGTTTGGGAGGAGATCTCCGACGGACTTGATCTGATTCAGGTGGGTAACTACGAGACGTCTTCGCGCGCTTACGTTGGGCGCTTCAATTTCCGCGGCCAGGATCAGCAGAAAAAGATCGGCCTGTTGTCCGGCGGTGAACGCAATCGAGTACACCTCGCCAAAATGCTGCGTGCTGGCGGCAACCTGTTGTTACTGGATGAGCCGACAAACGATCTCGACGTGGAAACACTGCGGGCATTGGAAGAGGCCTTACTTGAGTTTCCGGGTTCGGCGATTGTGATTTCACATGACCGCTGGTTCCTCGATCGAATTGCGACGCACATTCTGGCGTTTGAAGGTAACAGTGAGGTGGTCTTCTTCGCCGGCAACTACGCGGACTACGAAGTGGATCGCAAACGCCGATTGGGCGCCGATGCGGCAAGCCCGCACCGAATCAAGTATAAAAGACTGGACACCTAGGGCCGCGAGGACGACAAACAATGAACTTGCTACTGACACTATGTGCAGTTTTCACTGTCATCGCGTTGTACTTTGTCTTTTCAATGACACGCCACGCCAGGCGGCGCCGTCCTGTCCGGGCGACGCGGTCTCTCGCGGGCGGTGCGGTTTCGGGTTGTGCCGGTGCCGCGAGCATCATGCTCGCGTTCAGCTATTACGGTTACGGCCGGCTGATCGACGAGACTTTGGTTAGCCGAATTGAATTCACGGAGTTTGCGCCGGGTGAATTCACCGCGAGAGTCATGATCGACGGCAAAACGGATCGCCTGCTGGATTTGCGCGGTGATGAATGGCAAATGGATGCCCGTGTGGTCAACTGGAAACCGCCTGCGACGCTCCTCGGCCTCGATCCTATTTATCAACTTGATCGATTGAGCGGTCGCTACTCCGACATCGATGATGAAATGACCGAAGAGCGAACGGTACATGCGTTGTCCGATGAATTGACCCTCGATGTTTGGCGAGTGGCGAGGAAATTTCCGGTCCTCATGCCGGGCGTCGATGCGTACTACGGGACAGCGACCTATCTGCCGATGGCAGACGGTGCCCGTTTCGAGGTAACGCTGACGCGAACCGCGTTAATCGCAAGACCTGTAAATGACGCGGCACGAGAAGCAGTAGGAGATTGGGGCACTTAAGTTTTTCCAGATTATGTTAATCCGCGGCAGCGACGCGTTTAAGTTGGTGCATACTGGAAGTCGCTGATTACACTAAATAAATCGTCGCCAAAGAGCGACAAAGCACAGCGAAAGAGTCAGGGCGAAATGTCGATAATATTGGATAAAGATCAGGGGATGGAAAGTGGGCTCGAGAAGCGCATTGGTCTCGAGTGTCCGTATTGCAACGTCTACGCGCACATGAGCCCGCAGTCTGTTCCGGACGCGGCATCCCTGTTACGAGACAAACCAAAACACGTTGGCCTCGTGTATCAATGCGACGCTTGTCATGCACCAGTGTTCCTGCGATTTACGGTTCGCGAGTACACGAGCAATCGGGTCGAGTTGCTTCGCAACTTTGTCGAACTCGAGAGACCGAAAGAACGATTCCCGTTTTCCTATTTACCCAAGCACACCGAAGTTATGTTCCGCGAAGCACTTATCTGTTATTCAAACAACAGTTTCAACGCGTTCGCATCGATGTGCCGACGAGCCGCAAAAAGCTCGTACGCCGCGCTCGGTGAAGGCGGCAAGTTACGCGCATTCGAGGAAGTATTGGTCGCTCAGGATATTGCTGGAATCGACGACGAGACGTTCGCACCCATCAAATCCGTACTGTTTGGAACGGGTCAGCAGGAAGACTTGCCGATATTGAACCGCGCCCAAGCCGGCATCCTGCTCGAAGTTATGAAAGATATGTTCTATCAGTGCTTCGTTCGCCACGGAAAACTGACACGCGCGATCAAGGTTCGACAATTCTTCGTCTCCGAAGAGAAGAGCAAGCTTCAATCGGCCTGACATATAAGGTGACAGTGACCTTATATCGACTGAATTAAGGTCACTGTCACCTTATAGGCTAGTCGGCCTGAAACGATATTGAGTGAATACTCTCGATCGGGTGGATAACGACTCGATTCCCACCGACGTCATACAAAAACACAAACTGCCCGGTTGTGCCGAGCAACGCGGAGGTTTGCGAGGCCCCGCCGTCGGCGAACGTCACATCGACCTGTTTTGCTTCGCCTTCTCTGGTGTGTCGCGCCTGATTGCTCGCATAAGAAAAAATGAATATCAGGACCATGATTATCGCTGCGAAGTTATTCACAAAGCGGTAACGCGGAGATCCATACCAGCCAAACCACTTGCTTGGCCCTCTCCGCTCAAGCCGCCGGCTCGATGCGTTATCAATATAGACCAGCGCTGCCGCTAGAAAAACCAACGCCCATGTGAAGGGCTCCTTGAGGGACGCGAGCAGGAAATCGCTGAGCTGGGCGTAATTGAATACATTAATCCCGAAACCACGCAGGTAAACCCAGGAATAAAACATCCCGACAAAAGACGCAGCGACATAAAAGGCGGACACCAGCAACGCCGGGTGTTCGCGGAAGATTGGATGCAGCCAGTTGTTACCCGTCTCATTCATACGAGCAGAATACCATCAGCCAATGGTATTCCGCGCATTTCGGAACATGTGCATCCACGGTCCATCATCACCCCAATCATCCGGATGCCAGGAATTTTGGCGAGTCATCGCAACGCGCTCCGGATGCGGCATCATGATCGTTACCCGGCCATCTTCATTACTCAATCCGCAAATACCATCCGTTGAACCGTTCGGGTTCGCCGGATACGCGTCGGCGACATTGCCGTAGTTATCGATGTATCGGAGGGCGACTGTGTATGACGACGTATAACGCGCCGTGTCATCGGCGAACACGGCTCTGCCCTCCCCGTGTGAGGTCGCGATCGGCAGCCGCGACCCAGCCATGCCCTGCAGGAACAGAGACGGGCTCTCGACAATCTCGACAAGATTCAGACGTGCTTCAAATTGCTCAGACGTATTGCGCAAGAAACGCGGCCAGTTTTCGGCACCCGGAATAAGCTCCCGCAGGTGCGACATCATCTGGCAGCCGTTGCACACACCCAGCGCAAAGGTGTCACTGCGCTCAAAGAAGGCTGCGAACTGATCGCGTGTCCGCGAGTGATAAAGAATCGACTTCGCCCAGCCACCGCCGGCACCGAGTACATCGCCAAACGAGAATCCACCGCAGGCGACAACACCCTGGTACTGATCCAGCGAATCCCGGCCGCTCAGGAGATCACTCATGTGCACATCGACGGCGGAAAAACCGGCGCGCATAAACGCAGCTGCCATTTCGTATTGACTGTTTACACCCTGCTCTCGAAGAATGGCTATGCGTGGTTTGGCCTTGCCGCCAATCGCTCGCGAGAAATCCTCGGATGGATCAAACGTCAATCGGGCACTCAACCCTGGATCCTCGTCATCGAGAATGTGATCGAATTCTTCCTTCGCGGTCGCCGGATTGTCGCGCAAGGCCTGAATTCGATAGCTCATTTCCGACCACTCGCGCTGCATTGTGGCGCGATCCAGTTCGAGCACGACTTTGTCGTCGCTCTGAATCGTCAGCTTCGCATCGCCGCCTACGCGACCGATTGCGTCCGCCGCGACGCCAAAGCGGTCAAGCGCCATCTGCACTTGCGTCAAATGTTTCTTCTCGACCTGCACAACAGCGCCCAGTTCCTCACTGAACAATTGTCGAAGCAGATCGACGCGCGAGCCTTCAAGCGTCAAAGAAACACCAATGCGACTCGCGAAAATCATTTCGGCAACCGTCGCGAATAGTCCGCCATCACTGCGATCGTGATACGCCAGCAACATGCCGCGCGAATTCATCTCCTGAATCGCCGCGAAGAATCCACTAAGCAATTTCGGATCATCGAGGTCCGGCGTTCGCCCACCCGTTCGCCGGTAGGCCTGCATCAGGCACGATCCACCCATGCGATTCGCGCCCTGACCCAAATCAAAGCGCAGCAGGTAGCTGGGGTCATCTGTCTTGCGCAGCTCCGGAGTCAGGTGCCGAGTGATATCCGTAACCGGAGCGAACGCCGATACGATAAGCGACACCGGTGCGACGACCTGGTATTCACTACCGTCTTGTTCCCAGCGCGTCCGCATGGACATTGAGTCTTTGCCAACTGGAATCGCAACGCCGATCTCTCGACAGAGCTCATCACCCACCGCCTTGACGGTGTCGAATAGATTGGCGTCTTCACCGGGATGTCCGGCTGCCGCCATCCAGTTTGCCGAGAGTCGAACTTTACTGAGATTCTCGATCGGTGCGGCCGCGATATTCGTTATCGATTCGGCAACCGCCATGCGCCCTGATGCCGGTGCATTTGTGGACGCCAGCGGCGTGCGCTCGCCCATCGCCATTGCCTCACCGGTTTTGCTGTTGAAGCCCGATGCCGTGATGGCAACGTCGCTCACCGGAACCTGCCAGCGACCGACCAGTTGATCGCGTGCACTCAAGCCGCCCACGGTGCGGTCGCCTATGTGGATCAGAAAGGACTTGTCAGCGACCGCCGGAAAGCGCAACACACGCATCGCAGCTTCTTTGAGCTCAATACCGTCGAGGTCGAGTTCGTCGTCGGGCAAGGTTTGCCGACTGACGTCGCGCTCCATCTTCGGCGGGTTGCCCAGCAGCATGTCCATTGGCATATCGACAACGCGATTACCAAAGTCGCGGTCATTGACCACGAGATTTCCATCGTCTGTCAGCTTGCCGATGAACGATGCAGGACAACGCTCGCGCTCGCACAGAGTCTTAAATTCCTCGATCCGGTCATCGCCAACCAACAGGACATAGCGTTCCTGAGCCTCGTTGCACCAAATCCCCATCGGAGACATTCCGGGCTCGGCGTTTGCGACCTCACGAAGTTCTATCTCCGCGCCATGCTTGCTGTGATCAACGGCCTCCGGAACGGCATTCGACAGTCCGCCAGCACCAACATCGTGAATCAACAGAATCGGATTATCGGCACCCATCGCACAACAGCGATCGATGACTTCCTGCGCCCGGCGTTCAATTTCGGGATTGCCGCGCTGAACCGATGCGAAATCCAGATCTTCACTGGACGTTCCGCTGGCAAGCGACGACGCAGCCCCGCCACCGAGACCGATCAACATCGCCGGGCCGCCGATCACCACGATATTGGCGCCAACAGGAACATCGATCTTGTTCGCATGCTCGGCGCGAACATTGCCGACGCCACCTGCGATCATTATCGGCTTGTGATAGCCGCGAATCTCGTTGTCAGCCAGACCCGGGAGATGGCTTTCATAGGTACGAAAATAGCCGGTAAGATTCGGTCGCCCGAACTCGTTATTGAATGCGGCGCCGCCGATAGGCCCGTCAATCATGATTTCAAGCGGCGTTGCCATGCGGTCGGGGTGAGGGAAGTCGTCTTCCCAGGGTTGCTGATAGCCGGGTATTCTGAGATGTGACACCGTAAATCCGGACAAGCCCGCTTTCGGCTTGGCGCCGAGTCCCGTGGCGCCTTCGTCCCGAATCTCACCGCCGGATCCTGTTGCGGCTCCCGGAAATGGCGATATCGCGGTCGGGTGATTGTGCGTTTCCACCTTCATCACAATGTGGATGGCTTCGTCGACGTAGGTGAATTCACGATCGCCTGAAGCCGGCATCAATCGTGACCCATCCCAGCCCTCAATCACTGCGGCATTATCGCTGTAGGCTGAAATGACACCGCCCGGTGTTTTCTCGGTCGTCGACTTGATCATGCCAAACAGACGTTTGTCCTGTTCAACTCCGTCGATGATCCAACTGGCGTTAAAGATTTTGTGTCGACAATGCTCGGAGTTCGCCTGCGCGAACATCATCAGCTCGGCGTCGGTCGGGTCTCTATCGAGATCCGTGTAACTCGTGACCAGGTAGTCGATCTCGTCACCACTCAGTGCCAGGCCGAGATCGGTATTAGCGGCGACCAACGCATCACGCCCCTGCTCCGCGAGAGGAACGATAACGACCGGCGCCGCTTCGTGCGTTTCGAACAAGGCCTGCACTTTATCGGGGTCCGAGAACACCGCCTCGGTCATGCGATCGAACAACAACGGGGCCAGAGACTTTTCGACGCCATCATCGACTTTTCCCTTGAATTTCAAGGAATAACAGATTCCGCGTTCGATACGATTAACCGCATCAATGTCGCAGGCCTGTGCAATATCGCTTGCTTTCGAAGACCACGGTGAAATCGTTCCGGGCCTTGGTACGACGAAGAGATTTGTCGTCCCTTTTGCCGGCTTAAGCGGCTTTTCGCCCGACAGCAGCAAGGCATCCAGACGCGAGCGCTCTTCGCGGGACAAGTCCTGACTTGTCGAAACAAAATAAACGTAGCTGGCTTGCAGCGATGCGACTCGATCATCAACGCGCTTCAAGGCGCGAGTGAGTTTGGCAACACGGAAGTCTGAAAGAGCCGGTTGCCCGGGCAGTTCAAGCATAGTCAGCGAGGGTCTGAGGCGAAAACGGGATGATACAAGAAGCGATCTGAAAAATATGCATTCGCGATTGTTTTATCCCTTGTCCCCCGGCGTGTACACGGGTATCGGGAATTGCGCGATATTGCCATTCTCGAGCTTGCTGATCTTGCTGACACCCTGCTTATCAACCTCGTCGATTCGAATAATCGCGTGCATCGGTAGATACGTCCGTTTCACATTCTCAAATTCGGATTTGATCTTTTCCTCGGACGGGTCGACAAGCAGCGTCGTTCGCTCTCCAAACACCAGCTCCTCGACTTCGACGAAACCAAATAATTCACCATGACCGACGCTGCGAGCATAAATCTCGTAGACCTGTCCCTGGCTCATAAATACGACTTTGAATAGGTTTTTCGTGCTCATTGCGAATGCTACCGGTGAAGGCCGCGTAGTTTACCCAAAACGGGCAAAAAGAGCGCGCTTTTGAGCCTGTACGCCAGTTCAACCACATTTGGTCATTTTTTCACACAATACGCGTTCAACATCGCCCGATTATGTGAACTAATCGGCAGCCTATCCTCTTGTTTCGATGCAGAATTTGTCTATTACAGCAGACCGGAACCAGCAATGCCGCTTGAACTCAAAATTGTCACTGAACACGCCGACCTCGTTGGCGATGATTCCGTTCGCGAATTTCATGAAAGCGGCGGCACGATTGGCCGCGCTTTGCAGAACGACTGGATCCTGCCCGATCCGGACCGGTATATCTCCGGCCGTCATGCCACGATTGATTTCAAAGGCGGTATCTACTACCTCGCCGACATCAGCAGCAACGGCGTTTACGTCAATGAGGAAATGGAGCCGGTCGGCCAGGGAAATCCCCGCCGTTTGTTTGATGGTGATCATCTGAGAATGGGCGACTTCGAAATGCAGGTATCGATCGACTCTGGAGAGAGTCTTGTCATGCCGCTTGACGAAGATCCGGGCGTCGCACCCGATAACATCGAACAATTCGTTGACGAAGTTTCCCTGCGAACCGGGATGAAACTGCTTGATGAAGAAGAAATCACCGGCGACGAAGAATTCCAGTCAGTGCTGTTTGGTGGCGGTGACAAAGCTGAGCCCGAACCGAAAGTCGATACGAAGACCGAGGAGCCGATCAAAGACGTCGGTACGAAAGCAAGCGATGCGCCGGTCCGCGTCACCGCTGAAGACCTGTTCGACTCGTTCCTCGACGGTCTGGGCGTAAACCGCGTCGAACTCCACCCTTCGGTCAACAGAGCCGAAATGATGATGACGGCCGGTCAGGTTCTGCGAGAGTTTGTCAAAGGCATGTCTGATCTTCTGGCGAGTCGGGCAAACCTCAAAAATACGTTCCGTCTGGATCAAACAACCGTACTGCCCCGTCACAACAATCCGATGAAGTTCTCTGAGAACACCAACGACTTGTTAAAGCAACTCCTCATTGGTGGCGAAGGCGAATACCTGGGCGCACAGGATTCTATCCGCGAAGTATGCCGCGACTTGATTAACCACCAAAACGCATTTCTTGATGCGATGAACAGCGCGTTCATCGAGTTCGCCGATCGATTTGAGCCTGATGAATTGCAGGAAGGCTTTGATCGTACGATGGGCAAGAAGCTCTTTAGCTTCATGGCCCAGATGAAATACTGGGATTTGTACCGCGATCTCTATCCGATCATCACGGAGAAAGGCGGTGGCCGATTCCCGCAGATGTTTGGTGAAGAGTTTGTCAGAGCTTACGAACGTCAGGTCGCCGAGTACCAGCGCAACGATCGCGACGGCAAAAGCAACAGCGGTTCACAGGCCGTCGTTGATCAGTCGACTGACCCGGGCTTGCAGGAAACACAGAAACTCGAGCCCTCCAACATCCCACGGGAAACCGCGTTTGAAGACGATGACGTCGTTGAGGCACTGACCGATACCGGTCAGAACGAAATCGATCACAGCTTCATAGACGAGCTTGAGAACAGTCTGGCGGAAAAAATCCCACCCGACCAGATCAAAGCCTGACGCTGCGTTCTAGTCCACCTCTTTAGTCCGTCTTCTCTCTAGCCGCTGCGATTCTGGCGGTTCTCAATCAAGTCATCGACCACTGCCGGATCCGCCAGCGTCGACGTATCCCCCAGATTGTCAAAGTCATCAGCCGCGACCTTGCGGAGAATGCGGCGCATGATTTTTCCAGAGCGCGTTTTCGGCAACCCGGGTGCCCACTGCAGCAAATCCGGTTTGGCGATTGGCCCGATCTCCTTGCGAACCCACAGTTGCAGTTCCGACTTCAGTTCGTCGCTGGATTCGACGCCACCCATCAAGGTGACGTAGGCGTAGATTCCCTGTCCTTTGATGTCATGCGGATAGCCGACGACCGCTGCTTCCGCGACGTCCTTGTGCGCGACCAAAGCGCTCTCGACCTCGGCGGTACCCATGCGATGCCCGGACACATTCAGAACGTCATCGACACGTCCTGTGATCCAGTAATAACCGTCTTCATCGCGCCGCGCACCGTCGCCCGTGAAGTAACTGCCTTCAAACGTAGAGAAATAGGTTTCAATGAAGCGCTGGTGATCACCGTAAATGGTGCGCATTTGTCCGGGCCAGCTGTCGGTAATGGTCAGAACACCCTCAGCGATTCCCTCCTGCACATTACCTTCGGCGTCCACGATTGCCGGCATGATGCCGAACAGCGGTGTGGTTGCCGAGCCCGGTTTCAGCGCCGTCGCACCAGGCAGAGGGCTAATCAATATTCCGCCGGTTTCAGTCTGCCACCAGGTATCAACGATCGGGCAGCGCTCCTCGCCGACTACGTGGTAGTACCACTCCCATGCTTCCGGATTGATCGGCTCACCGACCGAGCCCAAAAGACGCAAACTCTTACGAGAAGTTTTCTTCACGGGATCGTCCCCATCACGCATCAATGAGCGAATGGCGGTCGGTGCCGTGTAGCAGATATTGACCTGGTGCTTGTCGCACACTTCCCAGAATCGTGACGTCGTTGGGTAATTCGGCACTCCCTCGAACATCAGCGTTGTGGCGCCGTTCGTCAGCGGCCCGTACACAATATAGCTGTGACCGGTAACCCATCCGACGTCGGCCGTGCACCAGTAAATATCACCGGGGTGGTAATCAAACACGTACTCGTGCGTCATAGCGGCGAAGACAAGATAGCCACCGGTCGTATGCAAAACGCCTTTCGGTTTCCCCGTCGAACCCGAGGTATACAGAATGAACAGCGGATCTTCGGCGCCCATCTCTTCGCAGGGGCAATCGGCACTTACCTGCTCTTCCATTTCATGCAGCCAGACATCGCGTCCGTCAACCCAGCCAATATCCGTTCCCGTATTTCGAATGACCAGCACTTTTTCAAGTGTTGTGACTTCGTCGCGCTCGGCCGCGGCATCAACGTTTGCCTTGAGTGGAATACCCTTCCCACCGCGCAAACCTTCGTCCGCCGTGATGACAATATTCGATTCGCAATCGTGAATACGGCCCGCCAACGCGTCCGGCGAGAAACCGCCAAAGACAACAGAATGAATGGCGCCAATACGGGCACACGCGAGCATGGAAATCGCTGCGTCCGGAATCATTGGCATGTAGATAGTGATGCGGTCGCCTTTCTTGGCGCCCAATGCCTTAAGGGTATTGGCGAATTTGCAGACGCGCTCGTGAAGTTCGGAATAGGTAATTTTCAGGTCGCGATTGGGGTCGTCGCCTTCCCAGATAATCGCGACGTCATCTGCTTTGGTCGCAAGATGTCGATCCACGCAGTTGTAGCAAACATTGAGGGTGCCGTCTTCGTACCAGCGGATATGAAGATCGTCCTTGGCAAAACTGACATCTTTCACTTTGGTGAATGGCTTAATCCAGTCAACGCGTTTGGCCTGATCAGCCCAGAATCCTTCGTTATCGTCGACAGACCTTGCGTACATCTCATCGTATTGCGCTTTGTTGACAAGCGTGCGCTCTTTAGTGCCCTCGGGAACGGGGTATAAATTCTTATCCATGGTGGTTGCCTTTAATTTTCCAGGTGTCGAGCCAATTCCAGTATTCGTCGTGCCTGCACCAAGTGCGGTCGATCGATCATCTTGCCATCCATGCCGATTGTGCCAGCACCGGGGTTTGCATCGAACAACTCGACAATTCGAGATGCGCGTTGCAGCTCTTCAGCGCTTGGCAGGAAAGCGGCGTTTATCAACGCAACCTGCGACGGGTGAATGGCGAGCATTCCTGAAAATCCGTCACGTCGTGCATTTGAGGCATATCGTCGCAACCCTTCAGCATCTTTGTAATCAGTGAAAACCGTATCAATGGCAGCAACTTCCGCAGCGGTGGCCGCGAGCAGGCAAAACGACCGGGCCATCTCGTAGGTCGGCAACCAATTACCGCCCTCATCACGATTCGTGGTCGCGCCGACAGCCGCGCTCAGGTCCTCCGCTCCCCAGGACAAGCCAGCCAGGCGATTGGTCGCGCCAATGTAGCTATTCAGCGTGAAAAGCGCTTCCGGATGCTCGGTACACAAAGGCAAGATCCCGGTGCTCCCCACTTCGATGTCGTTTTCCGATTCCAACCGGGAGAGCTGCTCGTCCAGTTCTATCGCTGCTGCCGCGCTGCGCGGCTTGGGCAGCACTATTCCAGCGGG
>RCNG010000544.1_pt1 | contig 17301 bp, 11 predicted proteins | sample 2041371 | NCBI WGS metagenome assembly RCNG01 (sample SAMN09708227, study PRJNA481090) | Marine sediment metagenome, whole genome shotgun sequencing project. | biome: marine sediment; feature: ocean; material: sediment; isolation source: Sewage treatment plant 1 marine sediment (STP1) ... | reverse complement strand
TGACCGAACCCGCGGGCGCGGTCGAGGTGTGGGCGCCCAGGGGCGTCGCGCTCGAACGCTGGATCCCGGTGTTCATGTAGGCCTCGTTGTCGTAGCACACGTAGACCATGTTGTGACCGCGCTCCATCGCGCCGGAAAGGGACTGCAGACCGATATCGTAGGTCCCTCCGTCGCCGCCGAAGGCGATGAAGTTCATGTGGTCGCGCTCGACCGGCAGCTCACCGTGCTTCTTGAGGGAACGGTAGGCCGTCTCGACGCCGCTGATGGTCGCGGCGCAGTTCTCGAACGCGCTGTGGATGAACGAAGTCTTCCAGGCCGTGTAGGGGAAGATGGTCGTGACCACTTCCATGCACCCGGTCGCCCCGCCCACCACCGTGTCCGGACCCGCGGTCAGCATGATCTGACGCAGGATGTTCGACCCCGTGCAGCCCGCGCAGGCGCGGTGCCCTCCGGTCAGGAGGTCTTCGTTGCCGGTCAACTGTTTGAGATTAGTTGCCATGTTGGTGCCTCCTTTCCTAGGACCTGATGCCCAAGAGGTTGATGTCGTTGACGGCGCCGCCGGCGGCGACCTTCTGCAGGTCCTCGATGACCGTGCCGACCTGCTGCAGGTCGAAGTCGCGGCCGCCCAGACCGTAGATGTAACCGTGGATGGGGACCTGCTGACCGTACATGGCCGAGCGGATCTCCATGAACACCGGGCCGCCCTGGCCCCCGAAGCTCGCGCTGCGGTCCAGGACACAGACCGCCTTGCGGCCGGCCAGCTTCTCGGCGATGTACTGGTGCGGGAAAGGCCGGAAGGTGCGCATCTTCAGCAGCCCCACCTTGACGCCCTTTTCGCGGTACTCGTCGATGACGTCCTTGGCCGTGCCCGCACTGGAGCCCAGCATGACCATGACCATGTCCGCGTCATCCATCTTGTACTCTTCGCAGAAGTCGTAGTAGCGGCCGGTCAGGTCGCCGAACTCGTCACTCACCTTCTGGATGATCGCAGGCGCCTTGTCGTAGGCCGCCAGCTGGCTGGCCTTGTGCTCGAAGTAGTAGTCCGTAAGGTCCAGCGGGCCGACCGTGATCGGGTTCTCCACGTCCAGCAGCGAGAACTTGTGCTGATACTTGCCGATGAAGTCGTAGGCCGCGTCGTCGGGCAGCATTTTCAAAGCGTCGGCCGTGTGGCTGATGATGAACCCGTCGTAGTTGACCATCACCGGCAGCCGGACGTCCATGTGCTCGGCGATGCGCCAGGACATGATCGAGTTGTCGTAGCTCTCCTGCGCATTCTCGCTGAACAGATGGATCCAGCCCGCGTCGCGGCCGCCCATCGAGTCGCTGTGGTCGCAGTGGATGTTGATGTTGCCGCTCAGGGCCCGGTTGACCAGGGCCATGCAGATGGGCAGACGCAGCGAAGCGGCGATGTAAACCACTTCCCACATCAAGGCGAAGCCCGCGCTGCTGGTGGCGGTGAAAGTGCGGGCGCCGGCCGCCGCGCTACCCACGGCGGCGCTCATGGCTGAATGCTCGCTCTCGACCAGGATCATCTCCGTGCTCGATTCGCCATTGGCGACGAATTCGGCGTATTTGTGCATCATCTCCGTCTGCGGAGTGATGGGGAAGGCAGCGGCGACATGAGGCTTGGCCTGCTTGAAAGCGTAGGCCACGGCTTCATTGCCGGACAGTGCCACGAGTTTCTGTTCCATGACTCAGATCCTTTCCGGCAGTACGCCTATTTTTCTTCCCTGACCATGACGAGGGCGGCTTTGCCCTTCTTCACGGGCGGGCATTCGTGGGCGCAGATGCCGCAGCCCTTGCAGTGATCCAGGATGATGCCCTTCATGATCGGCTTGTCACCCGACGTGTCGATATCGATGGCGCTGTCGGGACAGTAGATCCAGCAGAACATGCACTGGATGCAGTTCTGTTCGATAAACTCGGGCACGAACGTGCGCCAGTCCCCCGTCTTGTAGGTGGCCGCGTTGCCGGCCTCCCGGATGATCCCGCCTTCGTGCAGGTCGTCGTTCTTGATGAAACTCATGCGGACACCAACTCCTTGTTGGCGCGCTCGACGGCGGCCAGGTTCCCGTCGATGATGATCTGGGAGAACTTGCTGCCCAGCTGCTCGACCAGGGCGCCCTTGAGTTCGTCGACCGTCATCATGTCGTCCACGGCCAGCAGTGCGCCGATCATGGGCATGTTCGGAATGGGACGCCCGATGGAGTCCAGGGCGATTCCGGTGGCGTCGACGGTGTGGACCGTGGCGCCCTTGACACCCAGCTTCTTGCCGATGAAATCAGGGCTCTCGGTGGTGTTGACCAGGAAGACCGTATTGTTGTCCGTGCCCGCGGTGACCCCGGCGGCGGGGCTGTCCAGCAGGGTGGGATCCAGGACGATCACGATTCCCGGCTTTTCGATCATGCAATGCCTGCGAATGGGGTTCTCGGAAATCCGGGTGAATCCCCGCATGGGGGCGCCGCGCCGTTCCGGACCGTATTCGGGGAATCCCTGGCCGTACTTGCCCTTGGTCAGGACAGCCTCGGCGAGGAACATGGCGGCCGTCTTGGCGCCCTGCCCGCCCCTCGCATGCCAGCGGATTTCAACCATCTGACCTGCCATCGGCAACACTCCTTTATTGAAAATTCCTGGCGTAGGTGGTAATCGAAGCCCCGAGGGTGTAAAATCAACTCCCCCGGCATCCGAAAAGTAGCTATCTTACCCGGATGAAACAAGAAAAACGGGGGTCCATTTCCGCCTATTGTTGATTATGAAAATCATTGCACGACAAGTGGTTCGCCCTCGGCCGGACTGTCCAAAACGACACCCCAACCATGGGATTTCCCTATGAAACGGGACGACACCCTGATCCTCGATATGCTGCTGGACGGACGGTCCAGCCGCTACATCCTGGGCCCCTTGGCCTGCCTGGATCTGGGGCGTTTCGTCCCCCATCCCCCGCCCATCTACCTCATGGACAGCGCCGTGGTGGAATTGCATCCCCACTGGCTGGAACATATCCAGGAAGGCTGCGACCCCCATGGACATGATGCCCTGACCATCACCGGCGGCGAAGCGGCCAAGACCATGACCCGCTTGGACGAGGTCTACACCTGGCTCGGCGAGAAGGGGGTTTCCCGGGACGGAACCATCGTGGCCGTCGGCGGAGGCGCCGTGCTGGACCTGGCCGGAATGGCGGCAGCCACCTGGCGCCGGGGCGTGAACTTCGTGGCCATCCCCACCACTCTGCTGGCCATGGTCGATGCGGCAATCGGCGGCAAGACCGCGTTGAATGCGGCGGGTGTCAAGAATCCGGTCGGTGTCTTCCACCCCGCCAGCGGGATCCTGTCCGACATCGGTTTCCTGGCCACCCTCACCCGCCGGGATTGGCGCAACGGGTTGGCCGAGATGATCAAGACGGCCATCATCGGCGACCCCCGGCTGTTTGCCCACCTGCACCACTCGCGCGAGCGGCTGGCGGCGGTCCTCGGAAACGGTGACCCGGACCGACCCATCCCGGGGATCATCGGCGCCCTGCCCTGGCGCCAGTGGATCGGCCAGGCCGCCACGGTCAAGGCCCGGGTGGTCAACCGGGACTTCCGGGAAAAGGGTCCCCGACGCGCCCTGAACCTGGGGCACACCCTGGGCCACGCTCTGGAATCCTGGAGCCGGGATACCGACCAGCCCCTGAGCCACGGCGAAGCAGTCGCCGTAGGCATGGCGGTGGTTTTCCGCGTGGCCGCCGAACGGGGCACCTGTCCCGTGGCCTCCGCCGTCCAGGTCATCGAACTGCTGGAAGCCTGCGGTCTTCCCGTCACCTACCGTTGCCCGGGTGTTCCGGACCTCGAAGCGCTCCTGGCGGGGGACAAAAAACAATCCGCCCGGGAAGGCCTCCGGTGGGTGCTTCCCGAGCGGATCGGTAAAATGGACATCGACGGCCGCGTGATCGTCGCCGAGATCACCAAATGGCTGGACTGATCTACTTGGCCAGGACCATCTTCTCCGTCAGCGATCGGCCCGCCTGCGTCACCCGGACGAAATAGACTCCCGCCGCTGACACGCGACCGTTCCTGTCGCGACCATCCCACACCGCCTGGTGGCGGCCGGGCGCCAGCGATTCTGCCACCAGATCCATCACCAGGTGCCCCCGCAGATCATAGATGCCCATCTGCACCTGGCCCGGTTGGGCCACGTTGAAATGGATGGTTGTCCGGGGGTTGAACGGATTGGGTGCAATCTGCGCGATGGCCAGGGCCGCGGGCAAACCGTCCTGCACCGCCGACACTTCCCCGGACACTGACACCCGAGCGGAATAGCCTCCACCGTAACCGCCGCTGTCCAGGGCGGCCACCAGGTAATACCAGTCGCCCTCCGGCGGGGTGTCCTCGAAGGTAACCACCGGATGGGTCACAGTGGCCAGTGTCTTGGACGGACCGGGAATGAAAACTTCCGCCGAGTCCCGGTACACCACGTAGCTCTGGATGTCGGGATCGGTGTTGGCGTCCCAGGTCAACCGGAACGCCCCGCCTCCCAGGTCGGCCAGGTCCAGGCCCGTCACCGCCGCCGGGGCCACAAAATCGGCTCCCGGGCCGCCCAACAGACCGATGTCCGCCCGCGACCCGTCGGGGTCGGTGCACAGGGGATCGTCATGCCCGGCGTCGATACAGGGCGAATGACAGCCAAGGCCGAAATCGCCCGCCGCCGCGGCCACGAACAGGGGATCCAGGCTGAAGTCATGGACCCCGGGGGTGACCGAAAGGTTGTCTCCCCCGGCATTGTTCCACACGTTGTTGTAGTCCTCGACCGTGCCGGCGCCCGAGGTCAACAGGCCGCCGGAATCATTTCCGAAAACCAGATTGTTCCGCACCAGGAGATCATCCACGCCCATCAGGAACAGGCCGCCCACGCTCGCGGCGGTGTTGCCGTCGACCTGGCAGTTCTCCACCACGCCCGTGGCGGAAAAGGCGCAGAGGCCGCCGCCGATGTTGGTCGTCGAATTGCCGCTGATCCTGCTGTTGCGGAAGTCCAGATGGGTCCCCGAGGCCTCGATGCCGCCGCCGCTGCCGGTGCCTCCCTGGTTATCCAGGATGGCCGAGCCCCGTAGTTCCAGGACGCCGCCGACCGCATGAATCGCCCCGCCGCCGCCGTGAGTAATGTTCCCCTGCACCAGGACCCCGTCCAGGACCACCCGTCCGCCGCTCATGGCCACGGCCCCGCCCTGATGGATGTCCTGTCCGCCGGTCACGCTGCCGCCCAGGACGGTCAGGGTGGCCTCCTCCAGGTAGATGGCGCCGCCCATGTTACCTTCCAGATTGGCACTGCAACTGTTGCCGGTGAATTGGCAATCGCTGACGGTGGCGTCGGCAGCCCCGAACAGGCCGATGGCGCCGCCGCGGCTGGCGGTGTTACCCACGAATTCGCAGTTCTCCACCGTCGGGTTCCCGCCGATGATACAGATGGCGCCGCCGTATCCGGTGCCCGTGCCGGACGCGGCCCGGTTGTTCTCGAACACGCAGTCCCGGATGGTGGGCGAGGCTTCCAGGATCTTGATGGCCCCGCCGTGCTGACCGTTGATCGGGTCGCTGGAGTAGCCGCCGGAGCAATCGTGGAAAATGATCTGTTCCACGCTGCCGAAATCCTCGGAGCCGCTGGAGAATCTCATGGCGGAGTTCCCGCCCTGCAGGCGCGTGGGATGGCTGGCCATGTCCTGGACGTTGAAGGATGGGTCCCAGGACCCGCGGATCTTCACCGTGGAGGTGACGGCCACGTTCCCGACGTAATCGCCGCCCGCCACCAGGACCGTATCGGTGCCGGTGCAGGCGGTCACGGCGTCCCCGATGGTGTGTGCCGCAGTGGCCGGGGTTTCAAAGGGAGGCGTGTTGCTGCCGGCCGGAGAAACGTAACGCGTCTTGTGGCCGATGATCCTCAGGGGAGAATCGGTATAGTCGTACCCGGTCTCGATCCCGTCGCTGGGGAAGACCACCAGGCTGGCGTAATTGGTGCCGAGGTTCGGAACCATCCACGAATAGGTGCCCGTGTTGGGAACATCTTCGGCCACCAGGATGTCGTGGCAGTCCCCGTCGACGCCCAGCCAGAGGTCCACCGACCCGACAGAACCGCCGTTGGTGGTCCAGCGGACATCCACCGTCTGGTCCCCGTACAGGGTCGTCTGCTCGAGTTCACCGTTGATCACGATGGAAACCGGAGGTTCGGCATACACCAGCTGGGTCACGCTCGTACCCGTGGAGCCCGCGCCGTAAGCCACGGTGATATAGCCGCCCTCACCGAAGTCCGTTCCCCAGCTGTTCTTGATGATCCAGGCCCCGGCGCCGTCACAGCTGCGGTCATCGTAGCCGACGATCAGCACCAGGTGATTGGTCCCGTACCCGGGCACGTCGTAACAGCCGCTGGAGTAGCCCTCGAAGGCGGGCCCCGCGTCGATCGCGGTGCAGACCGGCCCGTACTGCAGGGCGGCCTTGATCTGCTCAACATTGTTGCTGATGTAGTTGTACCCGGTGATCGTCCCGTACTTCAGGTAATCGTTCTGGAGGCAGGGCGCCTGGGGAGGATCCATCTGCAAGTAAGGGGAACAGTTTTCCAGGATCGCACCGTAGTTCTCGAACACGTAATAGGAAGCCGTCGCCCAGCCCCCGTCGCAACCGGCGCCCCAGGGGTTGCAGGAAACCGACTGCTGCTCCGATAGATCGGTCTCGATCCCGTAATAGATCTTGATGTAGGCTTCCAGTTCGGCGGTGGCCGCAAACGCCCAGCAGGATCCGCAGGATGCCTGATTCTTCACCGGGGTGATGCCGCCCACGTCGCGCCAATCCAGGGTGGTCGGCAGGGGATCCTTGTCGATCGGAAAGATCTTCAGGTTTCTTTCCAGTTCCTTCTGGTAACCCGGAGGCGGTCGGTAGCCCCGCAGGTTGGCCCTGGCTTCCGGGGTCAGGGTTTTGGAGAAATGGTCGTCGACCTCGAAACTCCATCCGTTCGCATCGATCTGACGCCTGATGGCGGGGATATCCGGCGCGTCCTGTCCGCTCGCGAGCAGGGGCATGGCGATCACCAGCACCAACGCACCCAGCAGGGCCCATCGGTTCATGGAGGTGGCGGAGCTCAAATGGGGTCGCAGCATCGGAATCCTCTCCTGCCCGCGTAGCGGGACACCAAAATTCGGGCCGACCGACCGAAGTCCGGCGTCCCTTGGCATTTCCATCATATGAATATATCAGATTCATTATCGGCATTCCAATTATCATTCTTGTCTGATTTATTTATTTTTTATCATTTAGGACGATGATGGTATTCTTTCAGAATCAATACATCGAGACCGGGTCCACGTCATGGGTCACGTCGAGGGTCCGGAATTCTTCCTTGAAATGTCGCAAACAGGCCGCCAGCCACTCCTTTTTGCCTTTTCCCAGGGTACCCTTGACCAGGATCTGGTACCGGTAACGGTCCTTCAGGCGGGGAAAAACGGCGGGGGCCGGACCCAGGACATCAACCTTGGGCCCGGCCAACCGGGAGCGGATGACGTCGGCCAGCTGGCGGGCCCCCTCCTCGGTCTGACCAAGCCGGCGGCCGCTGATCCCCAGCCGCAGTAGCCTGCGGAAGGGCGGGTAGCCCAACCCCTTGCGCAGGGGCATTTCCGCGGCAAGAAACGCGGCGTAGTCGTGGGCTGCGGCCGCCTGGATGACAGGATCCTCGGGGCGCCAGGTCTGGAAAATGACCCGGCCGGCTTCCGTGCGTCCCGAGCGGCCGGCCACTTGGGTCAGCAGTTGGAAGGAGCGCTCGGAGGCCCGGTAGTCCGGCAGTCCCAGGCCGTCGTCCGCCGCCAGGACCCCCACCAGACCCACCCGGGGAAAATGATGCCCCTTGGCCACCATCTGGGTGCCCACCAGGATGTCCGCCTCACCCTGGGCAAATGCGGTCAAGATGCGGCGGTGACTGCCGCGTCGGCGGGTGGTGTCATGGTCCAGCCGCAGGATCCGGGCCTCGGGAAAATGGGCCTGGAGATTGAGCTCCACCTTTTCGGTGCCGCCGCCGGATGGCAGAAATTCCCCGGCTCCGCAATCGGGGCAGGTCTTTGGCACGCCCTGGGTGAAACCGCAGTAGTGGCACAGGAGTCGGCGCGGGCGCAGGTGATAGGTCACCCCGATATCGCAGTGCGGGCACATGACGACCTCGCCGCACTCGGTGCACTGCAGGACACGGGCGAATCCCCGGCGGTTGTAGTAAAGGATGACCTGGCGATCCCGGTCCAGGGTTTCGGACACTGCCGCGGTCAACGCCGGAGTAAAGCCTTCCATCTGGCCGCCACCCCGCATGTCGACGACTTCGACCATGGGCAGGGTTCCCCCCAGGCGGTCGGGCAGCTCCAGCAGATCGAAACGCCCGTCCAGGGCGTTGACCATGGACTCCAGATCAGGGGTAGCCGAGCCCAGCAGGACGATGGCGTTGTTCTCCCGCCCCCGGATCAAGGCCGCGTGGCGGGCGTGGTACCGCGGTTTTTCATCCTGCTTGTAGGAAGTCTCGTGTTCCTCGTCGACGATGATCACCCCCAGGTCCCGCACCGGGGCAAACAGGGCCGACCGCGGCCCGACCACCACCTGGATCTCCCCCCGGGCGGCCTGTTCGTGCACCAGGCAGCGTTGCCCCGCCGACAGCCCGCTGTGGATGGTCGCCACGCGGTCGCCGAACCGGGCCGCGATGCGAGAGAGCGTCTGCGGGGTCAGGGCGATTTCCGGCAGCAGGTAGATGGCCCCGCGGCCGGCGTCCAGGGTCCGGGAAATGACCGTGAGATAGACCTCGGTCTTGCCGCTCCCGGTCACCCCGTGCAACAGGAGCGCGCCGAAGGAACCGGACTTGACCAATCGGTCCGCCACCGCGACGGCCCTTTCCTGGTCCGCGGTCAGAACGATGTTGTCGGGGTCCACCACCGGGTAGGCGTCCTGCGTGGCTGCGCCCGCCTTGGGGCGGGCGCGGGTTCCCGGGCTGGGAGGATGAAACAAGGGGACGATTTCCCCCAGGGGCAGGGCATAGTAGCCCGCCATCCAGCGGGCCAGCCGCAAACGGTCCCCCGTGACCCGGTATTCGGGCGCCAGGACCCTCGTGACATCCCGCAGCCGGACTCCCACGACGGTCCTCACCTCGGGGTCCAGGCCGGATACGCCCACAACCAGCCCCGTTACCTCGCGCCGTCGTCCGAAAGGCACGACCACGAGGTCCCCCACCTTCAGGCGGGATTCCGGGCTCTCGGCCGGCGGAACGAAGCGGTAGGAAAACACCTGGTCCAGGGGCACCGGCAGGACGATTTCAGCAAGCTGGCACAAGTACGTCTCTGACCCTTGAAAGGAAGGACCGGTATCCAGGAGAATCCCGGCGGGGGCGGCAGACCGATCGCCGCGGCGACATCACCGCCGGAGTCTAACTCCTGGCGGCGTGTCCGTCCATGGTCGAGGGGGCCGGGTGCGGGCGCGGGGTCAGTCGCTGGTGACGCCGAGCAGTCCCTGCACCGCGTCGATGACTTTCTGGGGACTGAAGGGTTTGGTGATGTAGGCATCGGCGCCGGCCTTGAGGCCGGCTGTTCGGTCATCCTTGCCCGACAGGGCAGTCAGAAGGATGACCGGTATCGCCGCTGTCCGCTGGTCGGCCTTCAGGGCGCTGCAGGTTTCCATGCCGCCCTGCCCCGGCATCATCACATCCAGGATGATCAGGTCAGGAGCGGTTTCCACCGCCAGACGAAAGGCGTCTTCGCCGTTCAGGGCGGCGATGACCTGGAAGCCTTCGGCGTGCAGGCTGAAATCGAGGATGTTGCGGATGTTGTGTTCGTCGTCGGCTACCAGGACCTTGTACAAGGTTGATCCTCCCGCTGCGAGTGTCAGGTCAAGGCCGGCACCGGAACGACCCGGTCCCGTGCCAGTCGGTTCACATCGGCCAGGGCTCCGTCGCGGGTCTGCAGATCCAGGATGCGATCGCGCCGGACCTCGGTTTCGGTCAGAAAAACCTCGGCCATGCGCGGACAGAATTCGCGGCCGATCCCGCCGCGGATCACGGCGGTGGCTTCATCCAGATTCAAGGCCGGGCGCCAGGGCCTGGGGCTGAGCAGGGAAGACAGGGTGTCGGCCAGCCGGATCAGGCGCGACCCCATTGGGATGGCCTCTCCAGCCAGGCCCACCGGATAGCCGGTCCCATCGAAATTCTCGTGGTGGTGCAGGATGAGCTGCTTCACCTTGGCGTCCAGCTGGAGGGATTCCAGGATCCCCAAACCCGCGTCCACGTGCTTTTCGACGTGCTTCCGTTCCTCCTGGTCCAGCCGTCCCGGCTTGCCCAGCACCTGAGCGGGGACGCTGTCCAGGCCCACATCGTAGAACTGCAGCGAAAAGGCCAGATGTTCCAGCTCGTCGCCCGGCAGCATGATGCGTCGGGCCGACGCCAGGCAGATCTCCTGGCATACCTCCAACAAGCTCTCATGGCGCATGTGTCCCAGGGCGGTCGTGGAGCGCAAGGTGTCCCGGATGGCCTCGAATCCCCGCGCGCCGTCCTGCCAGTTCTCGTAGCGGGTCAACATGCGCGTAATCCGGGGAGCCAGGGATTCGAGGAAAACCTTGTCGTCCTCGTCCAGGGGAGTGCCGTCGATCTTGTTGTTCACCGAGATGACCCCCACCACTTCATCGCCGCCCACCAGGGGAGTGCACAGCAACGACGGAGTGGAATAGCGGGGCTCGTTCAGTTCCCGGCTGAACCGGTCGTCCCGGGTCAGGTCGTCGACCAGCAGGGTCTCGCGTGAGTCCCAGACATAGCCGGCGAACCCCGCGCCCCGCCGCACCCGGGCGCTCTGCACCACGGATTCCGGCAGGCCGATGGCAGCGCGGATGGTCAAGTTCTGGCCGTCCCGGTCGGGCACCATCAAGGTCGCTACCTGGATACCGAGGCTTTCGCTGACCCAGTGCATCAGACGCTGCACGAACTCCCCGGCCTCGAAAGGAAGTCCCGTCAGCGAGGCAGGATCCGCGGGCTGCAGGACGGCCGGCCGGCGCGGCAGCAGAACGGTGATCCGTGTCCCGACGGGCTCCACGTTTTCCGCCCAGATCCTGCCGTCGTGGTGAACCACGATATCCTTGCAAATGGCCAGGCCCACTCCCTGCCCGTTGTGCTGGCGCGTCGCCGAGGAGTCCACCTGATAGAAGCTCTCGAAAATGTCCCCGAGTTTGTCGGAAGGGATCCCGATCCCGGTGTCCTGCACGGTCAGGCACACCGCCGTCCCCCGCTCGTGGATCCCCACGGTCACCTGCCCGCTCTGGGGGGTGAACTTGAAGGCGTTGCCCACCAGATGGGTCAGCATCTGCTGGATCAGCAATGGGTCCACGGGCAGGCTGATGTGTTCGCTGCCCGCCTCCACCGAGAACTTGATGTCCATCTTGCGGGCACGGCTCTCCCAGGAATCCTTGAGGTGCCCCACCAGGGCGACCACGTCGGTGTCCACCTGCTTTACCGAAGGCCGGCTGTTCTCCATCTGGCTCAGGTCCAGGATGTCGTTGATGATCCCCGTCAGCTTCAGGCTCTCGCCGTGGATCACCTCGAGGAACTCGTCCAGAGACTCCGGCGCCAGAGTTCCCAGGTTGTTCTGCACCAGCTCGGTGTAGGCGGAAATCGAGGTCAGTGGCGTCCGCAGTTCGTGGCTGACGTTGGCCACGAAATTCTTCTTCATTTCCGACAGGCTGTTGAGTTTTTCCGAAGCCGCGGACAGGTCCGCGTTTTTCTGGGCCAGATGGTCGTAGACCTCGGCCGATTCGATGGCCGTGGTGGCCTGCCGGGTCAGGAATTCCACTTGCCTGATCTCGGCCGGTGCGGGAACCAGGCCGCTTTCGGGAATGTCCAGATCCAGGTAGCCCAGGACCTCACCCGAACCGGAGGCCAAGGGCGCGATCAGCCGCTGCCCCGGTTTCCATTTCGTGGAATCAGGCAGGAGATCCAGGGCCCCGGCTTCACCCGGGCCCGCGGCCCCGCTGGGGTCGATCAGGTAACAGCCCAGATAGCGGGCGTCTTCGCGCGTCAAGATTTCGAAGTCCGAGGGCAGCACCTGCCCGCCGGACAAACGGGCCTGCTCCTGGGAATCGATGCCGGCGAAACTCCGCGCCTCGAAGGCTTTGGTGGTATCAGACCAGAGGTATAGGACCACGCGTCGGAATCCGGTCACCTCGCCTACCGCCGCGACGATCTTGTCCACCAGCTCCGGCAGGTGGCGAGTCGCGTTGATCCGCGCCGCGACGGCCAGGATGTTTTCCAGTTTGCGGCTCCGGTTGCTCAGGATCCGCGCCTTGGCCTCCAACTTCCTGCGGCCGGCCTTGATCCTCAGCCACATCATGGCGGCCCATACCCCGACACCGGTCAGCAACACCAGCACGACCACCACCGGCGCCGGCACCGTCACGGCGGCCACGACTCCGGTGAAGGAGACGGCCAGCAGGCTGGGGGCGGGCATCAGCGGCATTGCATTACCTCAATGCGACTCGGAACGGATCTCCAGCATGCGGGAGACCCGGGCCAGGAGTTTGGCGATGACGAATGGTTTGCGCATGAACAGGTTGGCGCCGGCCTCCTTCATGCGAACACGGGTCTCTTCGTCGGACTTGGCCGACAGGGCGACCACGATGACGTCGGCGTAGCTCCGGTTCCGGCGGATGAGGCGGGTGGTATCCACCCCATCGAGCTTGGGCATCATGATGTCCATGATCACGACGTCCGGCCGGAAGGCGGCCATCTTGTTCATGCAGTCGATCCCATCGTAGGCGTTGGTCACCTCGTATCCCTCCTGCTCGAAGGTCTGGGCGAGCAGGATGGAAATGGGTTTTTCATCGTCTACGATCAAAACCCGCGGGGAATCATTCATGGCCACTCCTCAGGAACCGGACCGGATGGGGGCCCCGGTCAGGATGCCTTCTTCATGAAGGACGTTGGTGAATTCGACGACGATCCGGTGGTCGAACTGGGTCCCTGAATTGGCCAGGATTTCCGCATGGGCTTCCGCGGGAGAGTAACCGGCGCGGAAGGGGCGCAGGCTGGTCAGGGAGAACCAGGTGTCGACCACCGCCAGCAGGCGTGATCCAAGGGGAATGTCCTGGCCCTTAATCCCGTCCGGATATCCGGATCCGTCGACTCTCTCATGATGATGCCGAATGATCCTGGCGAGTGCCGGGTCCGACAACAGGGGACCCAGCAGCTCCACGGCCTCCTCCACATGGCGATTCACTTCGTCCCGTTCGTCCAGGGACAGATCCGTTTCGCCGAGGACGATCTCGTCCTCCACGTGGGCCATGCCCGCGTCGTGCAGGACCGCGGCCAGTTGCAGACGTTTGATCTCCGGCCGTTTCAGGCCCAGCCTGGTCCCCAGGTTTTCCATCATGACCAGGGCCTGGGCCGTGGCCGTCGGCACCCGGTTGCGCCGGATCCTCAACAGCAGTTTCACTCCGGTGGTGACCTTGGCCAGGTCGGTTTCCAGATGGTCCAGGGCGGATTTCACGATGTCCGACAGGACCGCCATCTGCGTCAGATCAGACTGGTCGTAGTTTTCCAGGCCGTCTCGCCGGCCCAGGATGACCAGGCCCAGGACAGATTCCCCAGACCCGATCGGAGAATACATTCGGCAGTTGCCGGATCGGACCTTCTCGGGGCACCAGCCCAGATCCCCGAGCAGGGATCCGGGATCGTTGACCGTCTCCCCGTTTTCCAGAAAGCGGGTCCAGTTCCGGTTTTCGAGCAGGGGCAACGGCCGGGTGGTTTCCAGATCGAGCCCCAGCGCGCCCACCGGCACCAGCGCCCCTTGGCCGTCCCGCAGGAGCATGACCACGGTGCGGGAACCGGTCATTTCCGCCAGGAGGAACAGGAGGTTTTCCACCAACCGCGCGCCCTCTTCCGGTTCGACCGGAACCTTCAGCACGTCACCCAGCGGGGCCATCGAGCTCATTTCCTTGGGAACCAGGAAATGGAAATCCGAACCGCCTTCTGGCCGCCGAGCGACTTCGATGTGTCCTCCATGGAGGTTGATGATATGGCGGGCGATGGTCAGACCGAGACCGGTCCCTTCCTCCTCGGAAGTGCGGCCATCGGCCCGGTAGTATTCGCGGAAAACGCGCTGGATATCCTCGGGGGGAATGCCCGGTCCATCGTCCAGGACGCGCACGCTCAGCGCCGATTCTTCTTCCTTGATCAGGACGGTGACCTCGCCGCCGGTTGGTGAAAATTTCACCGCGTTGTGCAGCAGGTTGAGCAGCACCTGTTTGATCAGGTCGGGATCCACCGTCGCCCGCGGCAGACCGGCCGGGGCCTGGATATGGACGGTCATGGTCTTGCGCGCAATGGTGGGCTGCAGGGACTGGACCGTTTCCCGCACCAAGGGCTCCAAGTCCACAGGTTTCAGGGAAAGGAGGCGCGAACCGTGTTCCATGCGGGTGAAATCCAGGATCCGGTTCACCATACGCAGCAGACGCCCCGCCTCGGTACTGATGACCCCGAGAAATTCCCGGGCATGGGGAAAATCGGATTCCTTCAGCTGCTGGTCGAGAACGTCGGTGTAGGCCGTGATCGAGGTCAAGGGAGCCTTGAATTCGTGACTGGCCATGGCGACGAACCGACCCTGGAGTCGGTTGAGCCTAGTCAATGCACGGTTTTCCTCGTCGGCACGGCGCAGGTGGTCGTTCAGGGTGAGGGCTTCCATCCACACCGCGGCCACCGGGAGAAAAGCCTTCATGAGGCGATCGAAGGTCTCTCTGACCTGCGGCAACTGGTCGGGCTCATCCTCCAGGCCCAGGACCAGGGCGAATTTCACATCATTGCGAACCGCCACCGGTGCCAGCATCCAGCCCGGGCAGTCCACCGGCGAAAATCCGTGGCCCGACAATCCCCAGGGTGTTCCGCAAGGCATCTCCCCCGTGCCATCCAGCACCCGTTGGCCCGCAATCACGGAATCCCGCCAAAGCGGGGTCAGGTCCGACCACCGGCCCGCCATGTCCATCCACTGGGGTTCGGCGAACCGTTTGGCCAGTTCTTCGGTCGTCACCAGCCAGGAATCCCCGCGGTTGCTGGCCGCCTTGTCCAGAAAGACCCGGCCGACGGGATCGGTCGCCACGGCCGCTGCGGTGACGCCGGGCAGATGGATCCATTCCTCCAGAAAGCAGCGAGCAACGTCCGACAATTCGGGCAGGCCATCGAAGGACATGATCAGGGACATGACCCGTTCGACCGGATCGGTGGTCCGGGACATCGCGGTGGCGCTGTCGGTAATTCGGTTCATGGTACGCACTCGATCAGGATGGCGCGTCGCCGGGCAGGTCTTCGGCCGCGGCCTGATCGGCGTTGATGGTGATGAGTTCGGGCTTGCTGCCGGACAGTCTTCGTTCCATGACCACCACGCTGTGGGGCTTGGTCTTTCCGAATCGCTTGAGTTCGACCAAGGTGTCGCTCAATTCCGCGGTATGCTTGAACCGACCCTTGCAGTCACGGACCAGGGCCAGGGTCAGGGTGATCAGGGGGAACCTCTCCACCTGGCCGCTGCGGCTTTCGATCTCCAGATATCCGTTCTTGATATCGTTTTCGTCGTGCAGGTCTTTTTTCCCATCGTCGAATTCCTGGATGACCCGCCGGGCCAGTTTTTCGGTGTCCTGCGAGTCCGCCACCACGACGAAATCGTCACCACCTACGTGGCCCACGAATTCGCGTCCGCTGCCGTATTTCTGGGTGATGCCGACCAGGACGCCGGCCAGGAACGAAATGGCGCGGTCGCCCCGCGAATAACCGTACTTGTCGTTGAAGCTCTTGAAGCGGTCCATGTCGATGTACATGAAACCGAATTCCTGCTCGTGGGTGATCCGGGTCTGGATCTCGCGGTCGATGGCGCGATTGCCGGGCAGGCCGGTCAGGGGATTGGCCTCGCGTTCCCGTCGCGTCGCCTCCAGCAGGTTGCTGACGCGCAGGAGCAGCTCATCGTGGTTGAAGGGTTTGACGATGTAGTCGTTCGCCCCGCCGGCCAGGCCCTTGACCTTGTCCTGCTCCTCGCCCTTGGCCGTCAGCAGGATCACCGGGAGCCGCGCGGTCTCGAAGCCGGCGCGGATGATTTCCAGCACGGCGAACCCGTCCATGCGGGGCATCATGACGTCCAGAAGAACCAGGTCCGGCTGGAAGCTGGCGACCGCCTTCCAGGCCTCTTCCCCGTCTTCGGCCATCTGGACCTCGAACCCCTCCTGTTCCAGCAGGAACTGCAGGATCCGCCTGATGTGCGGTTCGTCGTCCGCAACCAGAATGCGTGCTTTTGTGGTCATTTCCACCCTTTTCTACGTGATCAGGGCACACAGCCCCGCCATGATTCATTTCATGTATCGGCAGATCAGGGTCAAGCTTGCGCTTTTTTTACCAGTTGAGAGGTTTTTGCGGGGTCAGCGCCAGGATGCCAGAGGTTGGCGGGGAAAGCTGTCCAGGTCCAGGCCGTCACGCCTCCCGGCGGAAAAATGGCACCAGCCGGCGTAGGCGATCATAGCGGCGTTGTCGGTGCAGTAGACCGGCTCGAGCGGCAGGAAGTGGAGGCCCAGGTTTTGGGCCTCGGCGGCCACCCGCTCGCGCAGCCGGCTGTTGGCCGCCACCCCGCCGGCCAGATAGACCGCCTGGACGTGCTTGCGCCGCGCGGCCCGGAACAGGCGGTGACAGAGGGAATCCACGATGGCCTCCTGGACCTCGTAGCTGACGTCGGCCACCGTCTGGTCGTCCAAAGGCCGGGGCAATTTGTCGACCACGACGCGGACGGCGGTTTTCAGCCCGCTGAAACTGAACACTATGCGGGGGTCGTTCTGCAGTGGCCGGGGAAACCGGAACCGACCCACCTTGCCCTGACGAGCCATGCGGTCGATTTGCGGGCCGCCTGGATAGGGCAGGCCCAGGAGCTTGGCGGTCTTGTCGAAGGCCTCCCCGGCGGCGTCGTCCAGGGTCCCCCCCATCAGTTCGTACTTTCCTGTTTCGGGCATGTAGACAATTTCCGTATGCCCACCCGACACCACCAGGACCACCGCCGGAAGAACCATGTCCGCGGTCAGGGCGTTGGCCAGGATGTGTCCTTCGATGTGATGGATGCCCACCAGCGGCAGGTCGGCGGCCGCGCACAGGGCCTTGCCGGTGGACAGGCCCACCAACAGGGCGCCGATCAGCCCGGGCCCGGCGGTGACGGCCACCCCGTCGAGATCCTTCAATTTCATGTCCTGGCGCGCCAGAAGGAAACCCACCAGGGGCAACAAGTTGACCAGGTGGGCGCGGCTGGCCAGTTCGGGCACCACA
>RCNG010000543.1_pt1 | contig 17303 bp, 13 predicted proteins | sample 2041371 | NCBI WGS metagenome assembly RCNG01 (sample SAMN09708227, study PRJNA481090) | Marine sediment metagenome, whole genome shotgun sequencing project. | biome: marine sediment; feature: ocean; material: sediment; isolation source: Sewage treatment plant 1 marine sediment (STP1) ... | reverse complement strand
CCGCTCATTGCCACCAAGTGCGGTATGACCTGGGACGCCGGTAGCGAGAGGATACTGTAGGTTTTGAATCAACTTCTTTTGCATGGGCTGTTGAGGTGACCGGAGAATAAGCCTCCTGAAAAAGCTCAATTGCCTTTTGGCCCGTTTCGGCTGGGTGGGCTGGGACTAGTCAGCTGCGTCTCCAATTTGCTGTTCGTTCGCTTGTCGAATCGGATATTGTAAGAAAAATTTATGATGTTATTAAGACTAAAACATTTAGATATAATCTCACGGATAGATTTATGTGGGAATATATTAAAAACGTACAAGGAAAAGATATTGGTATTCATATAATTGAGATATTCAATTTCATTATGAATAATATTTTAATCTTGTGCGAAGAAACTAAAAATCCAATTACTTACTTTGTTGGTGTAATTGATGAATCAGTTAAATGGTTTCTACGTTCAGTTTATAAAGGGTCGATTGTATATGACGATAGTATTTCAACAGAAGATATTCAAGGGATCAACACTGATAACTTAAAAACTTACAGTTATAATGATACTCTTGGTAGATTGAAAAGCATCGCCTATGAAAAAATATATGAGTTGTTACAAAAACAAACTGCAATGACAACAGAAAAAGTTGATGATGATGAGTACATAGTATCATTCCATGAGCGGGCATCAGACATCGATTTCATTTCTCCATTGTCAGAAACTGTTGTATTTCCAATATTATCGCAAATGACACAGATACCTTATCATCATTTCAAAACATTGTCACCGGAACATTCTGCGGTAATATCAGTTTATATGCAAGTTTTATTTAGACGAGTATTTGGCGCTGACTATAAGGACTTATTTTCTTTATTGAATTTTTATCCATTAAAGAGTCCATCTGTCAGCACAACATATAAGATAAAAGCAGTGCATGATTATCTTAAAGCACAACAAGAAACACAAGATTTCTTTGGATTCAATACAAAGATATTGCCTCATGCATTGTTGTGTCATTTTATCGGAAGAGTATCTCGAGTCGATTTCTGTGATATTTTAACAGGTAGAAGACTTGGAGGAATTCCCCTTTCAAAAATTGAAAGTGGTATGATAAAATTCTTTACATACTACTTTGCTGGCAAATTACAGCCACAAATAGATGAAATGACAAAGTTAATGAACGCTGATTTCTAAAAAATATGTGGGGAGGATTGCAAGTTTTATCCTCTCCACAATATTTTTTTGCCAGTTATTTTTTTAGAACAAAATAAAAATAGGATGTTACACCCACTAATCCGGAGGGTTTTAAAATGAGTAAACAATTAAAAGAAGAATTTAAACAGCTTGCAGAGCTAATTAGAAAAGCAAATGAACTGGTTAATCCAGAAGATAGTCTATCGTATTTATTGAAAAAAGATTTGAGAGATAGATTATATGGTGATAAACCAAAATGCTTTTTGAAGTTGCTACCAATAGGTAGAGATACTTCACCATACCTTCTGCCAATCTGTAATAGAGCTGGTATAGAAGATCCAAAAGTCATTAATGTATCATTGAAAGTTATACAAAAACTAATGGACAATACAAATGGAAAGTTTGATGTAAACGCCTTACAGTCCATTCTAAATCAATTAAATCACAGACATGATACATTCATCAAAAAAGTTCCAAAACCTGCTTCAGCGGCAGCTAAGAAGGCACAAGTGACAAGAATGTTTAAGAATATTAAACAATATCTTGATATGAATAAAACTGCAGCCATGGGCGATAGGGAATAAATGATTAATTTTCTGAATGTTAATGAATACAAAAAAGGGTTGAGACCCGTCACCACAACAGAGATGTTTTCTAAACCTGGCGAGTTTCACCCAGATGGACTATTCTCTGAAATAATTTTTGGTGCACTTGAAACTCCTGAGAGAAAGAAAACATTTTCATATATTATTTTAAATTCTACTGTCATACATCCATCAGCATATATGCTTTTATTACAACTTGATAGAAAGATTGGATTGTTTATATCTGCACAAGACACATTTTCTGTCACTTCAAAAGGCGAACTACAAAAAGATCCTGATGGAGTAACTGGCATTTCAGAATTTATAAAGTTATTGCCAAAAATTAAATTCAGAGGCGGTACCCCCACTCGTGATAAGTTCGTTAAAAAGATTGAAGATGCATATAAGAGTAAAACTCTTTTCATAGATACAATTCCAATAATCCCCCCTGCACAAAGAGATGCATACGAAGATGAATCAGGCAGATGGATTAGAGATCCTCTTAATGATTATTATGAAACTATGATAAGAAGAGCATATCAAGTCAAAAGCGCTTCAAAATCTGGACCTTTGTTTGATCTATTAAACTTTGAAGTTCATAAATCTGTAATTGCGCATGATGATTTTATAAGAACATTGATTCAAAAGAAACATGGTCTTATTCGTTCACAAATGCTCGGAAAGAGAACTGATTTTTCAGGTCGTGCTGTAATCACACCCGGTCCAAATTTAAAAGTCAATGAGGTTGGTTTGCCATTAAGAATGGCAATAAGTCTGTTTGAACCATTTATCATTCATCGTTTATTTTATTCAGGTCGAGTTGATCTAAAAGTACTTGGTGATGAGGTTAAAAAATTCACAGGATTTGAACTTTCAATTGACAGTGTAAAAAATGTATTTAAATCTATAAAAAGTGAAGACATAATACCTAAATCATTATATACAATATTGTTTGAAGCTACAGAAGCAGCTATGATGGGGCGTGTCGTATTGGCTAAAAGGGATCCGGTATTACATGCTGAAAATGTTAGAGCATTCAAACCCATTCTCATAAACGGCAACACTATTCAATTATGTACATTGCAGGTTGGAGGATTCAATGCTGATTTTGATGGTGATACAATGGCAATATTTCATCCAATAACAAATGAGGCACAAGAAGAAGCACGAACCAAAATGATGAATGTTGAAAGTGGTTCCGATGAGAATGCTGTTGCATTTTCACTTTCAAAAGAAATGTGTGTTGGTTTGTACATTCTTACAAAAGATGTAAATAAAACTACACCTCCGATAGGTGTAACTGATAAAGATTTAGAAGCAGCAACTGATCCATATATTCCAGTTGTGTATAGAAAGAAAACAACCACAATGGGAAAAGCAATTTATAATAGCGTATATCCACCAACTGTGCCATTTTATGAGGGAGTTGTTACAAAGGGCATTGTTAATGGAATGATACCAGTTATATTAAAAAAATATGGGCAAGAGCAAGCGATAGAAACATTTTCTGCTTTAAAAAAGATAGGATTTAAATTTTCAACCATTATGGCTCCGAGTATTAAATTAAGCGATCTACAATTACCTTCTGAAATCCTACAACTCAAAGAAGAATTGGGAAACGCATCAACAGAAGAAGCTTCTGCATTATTAGAAAAAATGGAAAAGCTGTTAATTGCACATCTCAAAGGAACAGGCTTATATGATTTAGTAGTTTCTGGTTCATCAAAAGGATGGTTGCAACCAATGCAAATGCTGGTTGCAAAAGGTCTTCTTATGGATCCAAATGGAAATGTGTTAGAACCAATAAAAACTGCATTTACTGAGGGACTTTCAAATAAAGAATACTTTGAACAAGCATCTGGTGCAAGAAAAGGTATTATTGATAGGGTAATCAATACTGCTGATACTGGGTATATGTCTAGAAAATTAGCATATGTTTTAAATAGTGTTGAAATTGATAGACAGTTAAAAGATTGTAAAACAAAACGGACACTTGATCTCAGATTAACAAAAAAATTAATGGGAAGGATCAAAGGACGCTATGTATTAGAAAATGGAAAACCAGAATTATTCGATCCAAAATCTTATAAAACAGGTAGTTTGATTTATTTAAGAAGTCCTGTATTTTGTGAGAGTCCAAAGCTATGCCACACATGTTATGGGAAATTACTTGATCGTCATAAAAGTCCGTATGCTGGAGTTATGGCAGCTCAATTAGTTGGTGAAGCTGGAACACAAACTATTATGAAAACATTCCATACAGGTGGAGCGGCTGAGATTATTAAGAGAAATGTATTAGATGATATAGGTCGAAATGATCCATTAGTAAATCAAAAGATTATTCCTAAATTATTAACTCAAGTTGAAAATTCTCTTTCGTGTAATGAAGATTGCATCATTACAATTACTCCAAGCGACTACCCAATATCTGGAGATTTGACATTTAATGAAACCAAAACTATATTAAGTGCTAAAGCATTAGTTTGTAAGGTTGAATTTAAAGATATATTATTTAATATCATTCTTGATTACTCTGTTGAGCTACAAGTATATGATTATGAAACAGGAAAAGACTCTATAAAATTATTGTATAAAAAGAACAGCACAATATTAGAAGTCCCAACACACACCGAAGAAACAAAAGCACAGATTCAATATGTTGAAAGACTTCTTGGTGGGCGTGAAATTTATAAAGATGCAAGCCATTTATTCTTAAAACTATTTAAAGTGTATGGTGATCTTCGATCCATGGATAGTGTTCATTTAGAGGTCCTGCTTTCACAAGCTATTAGAGATAAAAAGAATCTCAGCATACCTGCAAGACTTGGTAAAAAATGGGATCCTGTTATGATGAATATTAAACAAATTGTTTTCGAGACAAGTTTCATTCAAGGATTAGCATTTGAAAACATCAACCAAGCTATAAAAACTGGTATGATCACAGAGGAAGGCGGTGACCCAAGCATTTTAGAAAAAGTACTTACTGGCGATCTAGTGGAGAGGAAAAAACGATAATGATTCAATTTAAATCATGGAGACAATATACGCATGTAGTTGACGCTGTAAGGTTTCCGCAAGATACAAAAGAACCGTTTCTGTTAGTTTATTTCTCTGAAAATTCAAACTTTGTAAATGACTATCCGAAATTAAATCTTAAGAAAATTGATGCTCGTATTGTTGCTGTTCCTGTTACGAAAATACCAAGAACTAGAATGACTGCAGAATTTAGAAAAATATATAGATCTCTTGGTCTTGTACCATATACAATGCAACAAAAAGTTCCAGCTAATAAAAATGTAATTGTGGATTTATCACAATATACAAATGCTATTGATTTAGTTTACAAACCAAGTACATACAGACAACGAGCTGGATTCTTTATTACAAATATGATTAATCAAATTGTTAATGCATTTCCAGATAACTATCAAAAAATATTATTCTATTCTGTAGACACATCAAAGGATTTAAATTCTTTTATTAATAAAAAAATATTTCCAGTTTTAAGAAATATGAAAACTGGGGAATTTCCTTTTGATCATATGCTTATAAACTATCTTGATTCTGGTAAAGCAAGATATCGCCTTCTTGTAAAAGATAGCGAATATAAATTTCCAAGAGTCATGCATTATATTAGAACAATTAAGGGAGTTCCTGCTGCAGAAGAAATTGAAAGTGAAACAAAGAAAGCTGCAAGAATTGTTTCTATGGCAGTATCAAAAGATATTGAACCAGAAAATTCAGCTAAAGTTTCAGGTGCAATTGAAGATTATCTTGAAACAAATACAGATGAAGTTATCAAAATAACGTCTGGGGACGCATCTGCTGATGATGTAAGGGATGTAGCAACCACATCCATACTGTATGGTGTTAGTGGTGATTTAGATAAGGCAAATATGATTGCGCGGAGAATTTCACCCAAAAGAAAGAAACTTGCATTAAAAGCTGTTGATAAAAACTTTTCAAGTGAGTTATTGAAACCGCAGAAAACTATTAATCTCAGTACTGATGCAAGAGTTAAAGTATACTCACCAGAAAAAATGGTGGGTGATAAATCTCCTGAACATGTATATGAAAAACGTCAAGTTGATTTTCAAACAAATCTTAAAAAAGATTTAACAAACTCATTTAAAGTATTGGAGACAAAAGAGATACCTTTAAAATTTGGGAGTATTACGTTCGCCGATAAAAATCAAAGAAAAGGCGAAGTGATGAAATCAGATTTAGCTATCGCTACTATTACAATGACAGATGACTTTGGTAACGTTCATGATATTAAAATGGAGTTACCAAAAATTGATCCCAATACTGGAGTGTTCAGATTAAACGGAAGGCAAAAAGTACTAGTCAATCAAATAGTTCAAAATCCAATTACATTTCCAAAACCAGGTGAATCAAGATTTGAAAGCTCTTATTCTGTATTCAGAATATATGTTAAAAGATTAAGACGAGAAAGTTATCTTGAAGCATTTATGTCATATAAACTGCCATTGATGTTTCTACTTGCTTTCAGTTTTGGATTTGAGGAAACTTTAAAACAATATAAGATAAAATATCAAATCGTTGATAAAAAACCTCCAACAGGTGTGAAGTATTTCAGTAGACTTCAAGATTTAAATTATATTGTATTTCAAGGTGTAGAAACTGAACTACAAAAACATCTTGTACAATCATTCATTCATGGTAAGGTTGATAAATATGAACTTGATGCTGAATTTGGAACACATGATTATTTTGAAAAATTGATCATTGCTTTAACCGGACGATTAAACTCAACATTTTTAATCGGTTCAAATCTTCAAAATATTGTTGACCCTGTTGCAAAACAAGTATTATTAAATAAACAATTACCAACTGACTTAAAAATGATCATGAACTACATGGCAGAAAAAGTAGTCGATGGATTTCATATTGCAAGAAATGATATTAGTAATCAAAGAATAAGAAACTCTGAGGTATTAGTCCATCTAGCACAAAAACAAATTCTTGCTGCTTATACTGTATATAAAGAACAAGTATTGTCAGGCAATACAGAAGCACAGATAACAATTGTGCCAACTAAAGTATTGAGCGACTTTTTACAAACAGAGTTGGTTGTTGATATGGAATATGCAAATCCGGTTGAAGAGATGTCAACAATGACAAGGATATCTCCATCTGGTAAAAAGGTTGGCGGTATTCCTGATAAAAGAGCTATTCATACAGAAGCTAGAAATTTACATGATTCATACTTTGGAAATATTGATCCACTTGATACTTCAGAAAGTGATAACATTGGTATAGTTCAACAATTAACTATCGATGCTCTCATTTCATCTTCAAGGGGATTGTTCGCTACAAAAGAATTATCAAACAAAGAAGGGACTGGAATGTTATCAACAACTACAGCAATGATTCCATTCCTTGAAAATACAGATGGTGCAAGAGTTATCATGCTTTCAAATCAAGCAAAACAAGCATTGCCATTAAGAAACCCACAACCACCTGTAGTTCAATCTGGATATGAATCAATATTAACTCGAGTTCTATCTGATAACTTTGTTAAAAAATCACCTTGTAATGGCAAAATATTAAGTGTTACAAAAGATGCAATAACAATACAATGTGGAAAAACAAAAAAGGTTGTTGATATTTCTCCCATTCATTTGAAATCAGGTTCAGGAAAAAATACACTAAGTGTGTTTATTTCTAAAGTTAAACCTGGAAGTAGAGTTAAAGAGGGTGAAGTAATTGCAGAGGGTGCATGTATGTCTAATGGATCCATATCATTAGGAAGACCATTGCTCGTAGCACTAATGCCGTATAATGGATATAACTTTGAGGATGGTGCTGTTATAAGTGATAAGGTTTCTGAAAATGATATGTTAACTTCACTTCATGGGATTGAGGAAGAAGTATTAGTTTCTGTTGAGGATAGAATTTTATTTATTGCAGAAATTGGAGACTACGTTGAAAAAGGACAACCTTTATTTAGAAAAAGCATTGGTGAGGTTGAACAGCTTATTGGATTTGATGATGATGATTCTTCTGATATATTTGCCGGCCAATTCATTAAGAAAAGTCCTGGTGGTAAAATAGTTGATATTGAAATATATTCAAATGTCAAAGAGGATGTATTTCCATCTGTTAGTAAATTAATAGATAGAACAAATGCAAAATATGGAAAACCCCCAAAGGAATCATTTACTATAAAAGGTGAAACTATAAAGGGAGCGTTAATTAAATTCAGAATTGAACAAGATTTAAAAGTTGGTCTTGGAGATAAGTTAGCTAATAGATATGGAAATAAAGGTATTATATCATTAGTTGAAAAAGATGAATTAATGCCAAGACTTCCAAATGGAGATAGGGTTGAAGCAATTTTTAATCCTCTTGGCGTTATTGGAAGAATGAACATAGGCCAATTATATGAAATGTACTGTGGATTGATGGCAAGAGAATTGGGAAAGAGAATACCTACTTTAACAAAAGCTAAAACTATAGCTCTTATAAAACAAGTCTATAGTATTCTTGATACATCGACTAATAAGAAAAATACACAAGTTTTAGTTGCTAATTTAAATAGTCTGAAACCAGCTCAATATAAAGACTTGGTCGATGAAACAAAGAAAACAGGTTTCTATCCAATTATAATTCCTCCATTTCAAGCACCAAAACAAGATGCAATTAAAAAAGCATTGAAAGTACTTGGATTGAAAAGCGCATACAAATTAACATTACCCGAATACAATACTAAAACTCAACAAGAAGTTCCTGTTGGTTATATGTATGTAAGCAAGTTGGAACATTTGGGTGCAGAGAAAATATATGCTAGAAGTACTGGACCGGTAACAGGAAAAACTGGCCAACCAACTTCAGGTAAAAAACGTGAGGGTGGACAAAGATTAGGAGAACTTGATACATATTCATTTATCTCATATAATTGTCCGAGCGTTTTAGCAGAGTTCATGGGTCCACTATCTGATGATTATGTGACCAGAGAAGAAATAATGGGGGAGATTGTGCAAAGCGGAAGTGCAGCATACAAAGAACCAAAAATATCTCCTGCCAGAGATTTATTAAATTCATATTTTATTTCATTAATGTTAGAGAGGTAAAAAAATGGCAATGAACAGAGGGCAAGTTAAAAAAGTTGTTATTGATGTTTTAAGTAAACATCTTGGAGTACGTCCAAACGAAATAAAAGACACATCTAGATTTGTAGAAGATTTGGGCGGAGACTCTTTAGACATAATTGAATTAGTTATGGCGGTAGAAGAAGCTCTAAATATAAATATAGATGATGGTCAAATACAAAAGCTAACAACAGTTGGTAAGTTGATAGATTATACTGTTACTTTAAAACCTGAACCCAAAGATTATATGAAAACCGCAGTACAATTAAGAATGATAAAAAACAAATCAGATAGAAACGTTATAAACAACTTCAGAGGCAAACATAAAAAAGCGTTTGCGAAAATGAAAACGAGGTAATAATGTTTGAAGATAAAGATTTGAAAGTTCTCCTTGGCAATTCAATTAGATTGCCAGAAATGGATTACGATGATGAAGAAGTAGCAAGTGAATTGGGGCATCCCGTTGAAGAAGAAGCATTAAGAGAATATTATGATACCACGATTACTAAATATATTGGCAAACCTGATTTTCGTCAGAATTATTTATCAGTTATAAATTATGTAAAACAATTTAGTATAGAGGCTCAACAATTGGTGACCAACTCTATTATGAATCGAATTAAATCAGTGTATGATTATCGACCATCAATTAATTATCCTCCTGATAACTATAATGAAAGAAATGAGATTTATAGATTGATTGAATTTATAGAATATAATCATGAGGACTTTATTGTTGAAGTGTGGTCATTTTTAAGACCGGATATAAACTCATTCCAACTTGAAAAGTATTGTGAACAAAATACTTTAAAAATTATATCTGAGATTGAAAAGAAATTGGATTCTCAATACTTTCCTTGGTTGATTGCTGATTTTTTAAGAACATATAATAAAAATGATATTATATTTTGGTTTTGTGAAAAGTCAAAAAAATTAAGAAGTTTAATACTTTTAAACTTATATGAGGAGTAAACGAATGGCAAAAGAAAAGAAAGCAATTGTTAAAATCAAAAAAGGTACATTACATCTAGAAGTTGATAGAAGTGAATTAGTCGAGGTAAGTGAAACTCATGACGGAATTGCATTTAATTTTAAAGGCGGACTTCAATTATACTATACTGATCAATTCATGCCACAAGGTATGAAAGAAGTGATTAAAAACACTTCAAATCATTTTGATGCCCAAACTCTTATTTTTGATTTGGATGATCAGAGACAACCTGCTAAAGTTGATGCTACGTAATTCATTTAAAATAGTTTAACTATATATATTAATATCTGAAGATAAACTATTTGCTATCATTAAATTTGAATGAGTGATGTTAAATCAACTCACCCTTTCATTTTTATTATAATTTTTATGGAGACTTATTGTGATTTCCGATTATATGAAAATCATCCAATTACATTATCAACTCCATTTTATTTTTATGCCCAGAAGACTTAGTTGTATTTTCTGATCGCTGATTGGTTCAGCATTTGCTTATAACGCAAACGTATGAGGTTCGAGTCCTCTTTTGGTAGCCATTGTATTACCAATACAAAACAAATACATTTTCTACTTCGGGCACCATTTTTCGGGGTGTGGTCATACATTTCTTTTCATTTTATAAAGGAAAGGAACTATGACTGCGCCCCATCGGTTTATAATAATCGTTGCTAGAGACTTTATATGATTTCAGTAAAAGCATTGTTAAATATGCGAAACCATAACAGGGTGGTTAATCCCTGTTGCCTAAGGTCATCGCTGGGACCTTAAACCAGCAACCATATATATCACTCTAGCAAACATTTTAGTTCCCCTGCAAAGTTCAGGGTTTTTTAAATAATCGCCAAACTGTGCGATTTTATATAGGTGACTTAATGTGATTTCAGATACTATAATCACATTTATATCACCTTAACAAAAAAGGATATTAATGCTAAATTTTTCATCCTAAAAAATTGGATATGATTATCCTCCGTCGGAATCAAAACTGGAAAGGAGAAGTCTGAAAGATGACAGAAAAACGCCTTACAATCGACTCTGGAATACTACAATTTGCCCCAAAGGGTGCATACTATGAAGCAGCTGATGAACAATTCCAGCGAGTATTTCAGATGTGGCAGGACCTATTTTCAACAGATCGAACTTTATTTTGTCTAACAACTTTATTGGGGGGAACAGGATTTTCAAAAGGGTCTATGAGTCATATGTTATTGGCCAACCCACAAAGTGTTACAGGTAAAGAATTGGTTCCTGAGGGAATAGCATTTGATTACGAAAGTAAAGTGATTCAATACAATCTCTCAAAAGAAAGAATTCCGAGAGCATTAAAAAATCTTTTGATGCTAACAGGAAGGGACGGATTTCCAAAAGTTAATAATGCGCGTACAAGAAAAATCATACTTGAATTTATCTTCAATCGTTCTGTAAAAGAACTTGAAGGACTTGCAATCAATTATAAATCAAAGATGAAAACATTAGTACGCCATGCTCTTGGAAAGCAGACTGTATTCAATATTCTCAATGGGAATGAAGTTCTCTTTGATAAATGGATCGGTCGGTATAATGATAAAGCTCTTCCAGTATTCTTTCATATCTTCGACAAACGGCCAGTATACAAAACTGAAAAAGCTGTGGTGTATTTTCAAAAGATTGATAGGTATTGGAAATTACGCAAAGCAGCACAGGATGGAAATGTTGAAGAGTTCAGATCTCTCATGAAAGGCATGCCAAACAGAACCGTTATGGGATTCAGGAATACTTACAAAGTAGCAATTGAAAAATCTGAAGTATTTGAGAATGCTAAAATGAGTGATCGTGAATCGCTTCAAATGGAAGCTGCTGTAAAACGAAGCGGTGCAACAAAACCGAAAGCTATCAATTATAAAAATCAAGACATCTATGATTTATGGAAAGCATTCTATTTTAAATTGATGAATGATAATTCCGAAAATATAGAAAAAATTATGGAAGGTATTGAATATCAATCGACTAAGATGAATCGACTCAGCATTGGAAAATGTGTTGTGATTATAGATGCATCGAAATCTATGATGGGAAGCGGAGAAAGAAAACTTCATCCATTTTTAACTTCTCTATCAATTCTATCAGCATTAGATGATGTTCAGGATGTTATCTATGTTGGTGGGAAGAAACGAGCAATTGATGTTCAAGGCGAAGAAATTTATGTTGTCGAACCGCATAATAATACAGACTTGTGGCGAGGTCTTGTAGACGCTGTTATAACTAAAGTTCCGAATATTCTTGTTATATCGGACGGTTATGAAAATACAATAAAAGGTATGTTTGAACATACCTATGATCATTTTAAAGAGTCAGGTTATGAATTTAACCTGGTTCATTTAAATCCTGTGTTTTCATCAGACGCCAAAATGGGAACATCAAGACGCTTAACGAAAGACACAGTCCCATTGCCAGTATCGAGTCATAAGTTTTTAGAAACAGAGTTGATATTCAACCAAATGATCGAAAATCGTGAAGTGGTTAAAAATCTACTTATCAATAAATATCAAAAGCTAATAGGCGAATAGGGGGTCATGAATGTCAATATTTAAAACGCTGAAATTCGATAATATCGAAATCGGCAATGTTCAGTCCGTCGATGAAATGACCATTGTTCCAATATTAGGAGCTGAGAGGGGAAGTATAGCAAAACCTTCGAGCTTGTCTTTTCAACGGACAACTTCATATGGAACAATGGTTTTTGAAAATGATGATCCTGATAGAGAAGCCATTATACCAGCTAACATGATGGTTCGTGGAAGTGGCGGACAGGATCATGCAATGAGTGGGTCGGGCACTGTGCCAAAAAAGCAGGTTCGATCATTTGAAGATGCTTGTTGTATTGAAGAAACACAAGAAGGATATTTAGAATCTCATGGTAATGAACAGGATATCCTTCCAGTTGATCTACGAAAAGCATTGCTAAAACCAACGATAAGAACTCTCAACAGTTATAGTAAATTGTGGGGGAAAATCAAAACTTGGTTGCAAGGCGTAAAAACTTCTAGAGGTGGATCAGCACATCTTAGGCATTTTTATGACACTCCAGATATCAAAAGAGCACTGGAAGAATTTGCCGCTGAGTTTGAACCTGTCGATAATCAAATCGGCGCCATTGTTATGTTTTCAGGAATTCCGGTTGGTATTGAAATAATGCCATCTACAGAACATTGGGAAGAATATTGGCAATATCTTATTCGTGGATGTTATGGAGCAGAAATGATTCGCCGGAAACAACGGGGCGAGCTTGAAGCATCTACATTGATAATGCCTGTTTTACCTGATCTGTCATCTGATGCAAATCAAGATCAGATCATTCAACATGCAGAAGAAGTAAAACAAATACTCGAAGGTTTTTCAGAAAATCTTCGACAAGCGGTTCTCCCATTGTTAGAAACTATTGAGGTTAAAACACATCAGATCATGGATCAAAGTGATGAATTAGTGACTGGTATGATCACCACCAATACAGGGGGTGGCGATATAATTGAGCAAGATAATAACCCTGTATATCTGTCCTTAGTTTTATAGAGGAGCGCCATGAACCAAACTGAGAATCAAATTAAAAAACTAAGGAGACGTATTGAAGAATTTTTAAGAAATACAACTCCAGAGATGCTTATCAAGATTGCAGATGCATGTAATATTAAAGTGCCTCAAGCACTTCGTCAACGATATATACCGAAGAAGGATGACTAGTAACGTCATGTTCTATGGGTATATTCGAACTTTTCAATGCGAGTAAAGAGCACCGTCCTGTCACATAGTGATTGTTGGATACAGCTTTTATTTCCTGAATAAGGTAATGCAAAAAGCTAATTCAACAGTTGCTGTGTGACATGGCTGTAGTACTGGTTTTTTGTTCTTATTTTTAATTAATCGAAAAAAGGAGTTAGTTAATGAAACAAGTTTCAGTTGAAAAGTTCATAGAGAAATTGGGTGCTGATGTGTATCCAATTACAATTGTGAAATTTTTATTAAACAAAAGACGAATATTATCATACTTTTCTAAAGCTGCTAATGAGAACTTTGAAATGAGAGTTAAGTATACTGTTGACCATTCTGACTGTGCAGCATGTGAAGATAAAAAAGCAGATGGAATACTTTGTAGACAGCATACTTCTATTCATAGAGTCCTTACAGGAAAACGAGTAGCATATGATTTAGATACAAATGTATATATTTACAAGAATGAGATATTCAGAATGGTGGGTAAACGACTGGTTGTTGTTTATTGCCCACATCCAAAATTGATCACAGGTGAAATTAATGATTCTAAGGTTAGGAAAATCAACCCCATTACAATCGAAGATCCAGAGTTAGTTGAGCTTCCCGCATATGAAAGATTATGTGATTTCATCTCAAGCGATTTATTAGATCAATATATAAGGTGTTGGTTTAACAATGAGTTTTCTCTTGTTACCATCCCCGATGACCGAAACGGTCAAAACTGGTGTTTGATACCAAATAGGTAAAATATTATTTTAGGAGGAATTTGATTATGAGTTTTGAGGAATACCAAGATCTTCAAGGAACCGGTTACCAGGGAGGAAGTGGCGAAGCTACAGCTCCCGAGGATGAGTTTTTTCACAGTGTTTATATCTCTGGAAAAACCAGAAAGAATCACCTGAATGTTGAAGAAAAGATTGAGCATTTTCAGGTAAGAGGCGTTGAATACAATTTGGATAAAGTGCATATGGTTATCACTCACACAAAAGAGATACTCGCAAAGATCGAGTCTGAACGTGGGCGTGATAATATCAAATGTTTTTCATTCAAAGAGGGACAGGCACCATGGAACGGTACAAGTAAAAATGCCGATGGTAGTGCTCGAAATTGTCCTTTAACGTCAGCGGAAAGAGCAGCAACTGACTTCTGTAATCCATGTAGAGCTCAATTGTTAGTTGCAGGAATCTATTGTAATGAGAATGGAGGCCCCATACTCACAGATGACAAGAAACCGATTTTTGTCTTTATCAGAGGAAAGGGAATGAGGTATTCAAATGTTTCAGAATATCTTAATGATATGTTTAATGAAGATCTATCTCCAATCTTTGAACCTGTTACCGAACAGAGTAAAATGTTTGAAAAATCTGTCGTTAACAACAAAAGGTTTGTTACAAAGATTACAAGGACTACAGCAACTTCATCATATAACAATGAAGTAAATGTCTTTGCACTTGAAAAAGGCACTGAGCTTCCGAAGGATGCTGTTCTCAAAATATTGAAACTATCTAAGGATACAGTCGAAAAGTTCAATGAGAAATTCGATTGGTCAAAAAGTAAACAAGCTGCGGCAGCAGTTGGGTATGGAGCTAAACCAGAAGGTGTATTATCAACTGAAGCACCAACAGAAACTCCAACAGCAGCGGCAAGTGAAGCACCTGCAGAAGCTCCAGCAGCAGAAAGTACAGAACAAACAGCGGATAAAGTATTCAGTTTTGACGACATACAATTTTAGTTAACCCGAACGAATAAGGAGAATCGCAATGCCTGATGAAAGTACTCGTGAACAAGAATTAAAATACCATGAGAGACTGAACATTTCAGTCCTCTCTATTGCGAAAATTAAAACATTACTGAAAGACGATATTAAAGACACAATCACTGCTTGGCAAATGGGTAGGGATGTTGACAAACAATCCTATCATATTATTGGGCCAGCAGGTGTCGGCAAGACGCAGGTCTGTTTTCAAATTGCATATGAATTAACACAAGAGTTATTTAAAAGTCAAGGGGAAGACAAGGAATTTGGATGCCTTATGGTTAAAGCTCCTGTTCTTTCAAGAGACGATTTTATCATTCCATTCCCAGTTGGAGCAGAAACTGGAGAACCAACATTTAAAATGTTATATTCAGATTTTGTCCCAAAGGAAAAGAACTCATTTGGAATTTTTGTAATCGATGAATTTTCACGTGGCGATCATCAATTGCAACAATTGTTATGGCAGGTCCAAAATGAGTATGCAGTTCATCGTCACTCATTTCCAAAGGGATGGTTTGTTATTTCAATTGATAATCCGGATGATTCCGAATATTCAATGGATACGCTTGAGGATGCAGCGGGTCTGAGAAGGCAGCTTCATCTTTATACGGAAGTTCTTGCAACCGATTTCTTGACGTATGCAATCGAGCATGACTTTCACCCATATGTTATTGAGTTTATACAAACACATCCAGAACATTTGTATGACTTTCAAGCTCAGAAGCTTGGTTCTGTTTATGCAAATCCAGCAAGTTATGAAAAATTATCAGATCATCTATGGAAAATGGAAATGCGTCGTAAGACCATTGACTTTGATGAAATTGAACATAAGGCAGCTGGATTGCTCAATACGCATATGACTCGGTTATTCATTGAGTTTGCTCGGGATAAGAAAGACATCAATCCCAAGGACGTATTTTATGACTTCAATCAAGTTAAACCTCTAATCAATACTCTACTTAAAGATAATAATAATTCTAAGTTGGGTGATTTGATGGTTGGGTTTTGTACATACATGACAACATCAATGCCAGAACATGATGATGCCAAATTAAAGAATGTACTTGACTTTCTATTAATGATGCCTATTGATACCGCAGCATTATTCATTTCACAAATAGATTCATATGAAAGGTCGTCTGCTCCATTTAAGTATATGACCAAAATTCATTTGGCATTGCTTAAAGGATCAAAAGCATACAAGACTAATTTCTATGATCCAATTGTGAAAGCGGGTGAGGGAAATCTGTAATGGTAAACCAAGGAGAACGACTCAAGGAGTTGGTTGCAAGATTCGTTTTGAAGTACAATTATTGGGGGTACTTGTTCTCCAGAATTAGAAGAAAACCTGTATCGTTTTCTCAACTTAAATCAATTATGGGGGTGGGTCCCGAGAAGGATGGGACCCTCACCTTATATTATGAACCCGAGTTGATGGCAGGTACTTCTGATAAGGAGATATTGAAAGTAATTGAACATGAGGGTATGCATATACTTAACAAGCATATTCCAAGATATCTTCGTATATTGGCAAATGAAACTGCTGAACAAAGAAAGACTGTCAAAACAAGAGTTTGGAATATAGCTGCTGATTGTACTGTTAATATGCAAGCAAAGATTTTAAAACCTATTGTAATAGATGGTAAACCTTGGCCTCCATGCCTTCCAGCGAATTACAATTTGGAAGAAGGCAAGGTTACTGAATATTATTTTTATGAATTATTAAAAAGACCCGATCCTGGTGAAGATGGAAATGATGGAGAAGGAGAGGGTGAAGAAGGGTCAGGATTCAATGATCATAGTCAATGGAGAAAAGGAGCTAGTGGAGTAGCTGATCTCAGTTCACTATCAAGAAAAGTTGATCAACATGTTTCCAATATAATAAAAGAGTCGGTTAAAAGTTTTAATAAAGATAGGGGATCAATCCCATCTCAT
>RCNG010000542.1_pt1 | contig 17307 bp, 14 predicted proteins | sample 2041371 | NCBI WGS metagenome assembly RCNG01 (sample SAMN09708227, study PRJNA481090) | Marine sediment metagenome, whole genome shotgun sequencing project. | biome: marine sediment; feature: ocean; material: sediment; isolation source: Sewage treatment plant 1 marine sediment (STP1) ... | reverse complement strand
ACTTCTCCATCCCGGCATCCGGTAGGGCCTCAGGTCGAGTCCCAATGTCAGACCTCCTGATCTCGCCCGAGCGCGCGACAGCAACCCCAGAGCGGCGAAACGCGCATGAGCACTGGATTTCGTGTCGGAAATGGGGGGTGCGCTCGTTTCCGGCTGACCTCCTCGCCAGGATTTCGAAACGATCCACTCCTTATCCAGCTCGATCCCGGACTGATCGATGAAACTCGTACCACCATCAACGGTGGCTACGCCCTGGGTAGCCCGCAGTTTCAAGCAAAAGTTGCATTTGCCTTAAAACGACGCGTTACTAGTTGTTTTAGGGTGAATCGACCGTCGCTCATGCCCGGATCGGCGGGCGAGATCACCGAGGTGTGCCAAAAAAATGTTGTATTAGTTTCTGTTGCAACTAATATCGAAATCGTGCGCTGGAGATGGCCTTATTTTTGCCGCCGAAGTGGGTCGGGGTTGCGATCCCTCGCTTGCCCCGTTGTGAGGAGACGAGGTTCATGAAGATTCAGAGAATTCATCACGTGGCTTATCGTTGCCGCGATGCCAAGCAAACAGTTGAGTGGTACGGCAAGTACCTGAACATGGGTTTCGTTCTGGCGATCGCCGAAAACGAGGTGCCGTCGACCAAGGAGCCCGACCCGTACATGCACGTTTTCCTGGACGCCGGAAGCGGTAACGTTCTGGCGTTCTTCGAGCTGCCGACGCGTGCCGAGATGGATCGGGATCGAAACACGCCGGAGTGGGTTCAGCATCTGGCGCTGCAGGTCGACACCATGGACGAACTGATGGGGGCAAAGCACAGGCTGGAAGCCGACGGCCACGATGTTGTGGGGCCGACCGACCACACGATCTTTCAGTCCATCTACTTCTTCGACCCCAACGGGCATCGGATCGAGTTGGCGGTGAACACCAATACGCCGGAGATGGACCGGAGGCTCGATGAGGTGAAATGGGACATGCTGGAGGAATGGTCGCGAACCAGGCGAGCCCCCGAGCATGCCCGCTGGATGCATGAGAAAGAGCTTTCCCCGAAGGAATAACGCGCCATGAAACTCGCAACACTCAAGGGAGAGGGGCGGGGCGGAGCTCTCGTCATCGTCTCCCGCGATCTCAGCCGCTGCGCCCGGGTCTCCGAGATCGCCGCCACGCTGCAGGACGCCCTCGACGGCTGGGACGCCGCGGGGCCTCGATTGCAGGCCGTCTATGAACGGCTCAACGCCGGAGACCTCCCGGACTCCGAACCCTTCGATCAGATGGCCTGCGCTTCGCCGTTGCCCAGGGCCTATCAGTGGGCCGACGGCTCGGCCTACGTCAACCATGTGGAATTGGTCCGCAAGGCGCGCGGAGCCGTGCTCCCGGAGAGCTTCTGGACCGATCCGCTGATGTATCAGGGCGGCTCGGACACGTTTCTCGCTCCCCGTGATGCAATCCTCATGGAGTCCGAGGCATGGGGCATCGATTTCGAGGCGGAGGTCGCCGTGATCACCGGTGATGTTCCCGCCGGTGTGAACGTGTCCGCCGCCGCCGACACCATTCGTCTGGTTATGTTAGTCAACGACGTCTCGCTCAGGGGCCTCATTCCGGAAGAGCTGGCCAAGGGCTTCGGCTTCTTCCAATCCAAGCCGTCGAGTGCGTTCTCTCCTGTCGCGGTGACGCCCGACGAGTTGGGCCTGGCCTGGCGCGACGGCAAGGTCCACCTGCCGCTGCTCGTCTCGTTCAACGGCGAACCGTTCGGCAAGGCCGAGGCGGGTGTCGACATGACCTTCAATTTTCCCCAGCTGGTCGCCCACGCCGCCAAGACCAGGCCGCTTGGTGCCGGCGCGGTCATTGGTTCGGGCACCGTCTCCAACAAGATGGACGGCGGACCCGGCAAGCCGGTGGCGGAAGGCGGCCTCGGCTACTCCTGCATCGCCGAAATGCGGATGATCGAAACCATCCAAAGCGGCGCGCCCAAGACCGGGTTCATGAAGTTCGGCGACCGCGTCCGCATCGAAATGAATGACGTCTCGGGCGCCTCGATCTTCGGGACCATCGACCAGGTCGTGGCCAAATACGATCCTCCACGCTGAGGAAAGGGAACCGAAACGATGTTGCAAACCTATCAATTCGAGGAGTTCGACTACGTCCGGTCGGACGAACAGAAGACCGGACAGGTCAAACGGCACCAGGTTTTGGCGGTCGGGGCCGGGCCGATCGGACTGACGTCGGCGCTGGAGTTCGCCAGCCGCGGCATCCCCGTGGTTGTCCTCGACGACAACAACACCGTCAGTTTCGGATCGCGCGCGGTCTGCTACGCCAAGCGCCCCCTCGAGATATGGGACCGCCTAGGCTGCGCCGGCCGCATGATCGACAAGGGCGTCGTCTGGAACCTGGGCAAGGTGTTTCGCGACGAGAGCCTCGTCTACACCTTCGACCTGATGCCGGAGGAGGATCACAAGATCCCGGCCTTTATCAACCTGCAGCAGTACTACCTCGAGGAATACCTTCTCGATCGCTGCAAGGACTTCGGCGATCTGATCGACATCCGGTGGAAGTCGAAGGCGATCAGCGTCCGCAACACGGATGATCACGCCAGCCTGCAGGTGGAGACGCCGGACGGCGTCTACGCAATGGAAGCCGACTGGGTGATCGCCTGCGACGGCGCCAAGTCGGACGTGCGGAGCATGCTCGGCCTGCAGTTCGAGGGTCAGATGTTCCAGGACCGCTTCCTGATCGCCGACATCGTAATGAAGGCCGACTTTCCGGCCGAGCGCTGGTTCTGGTTCAACCCGCCGTTCCATCGCGGCCAGTCGGTGCTCCTTCACATGCAGCCCGACAATGTCTGGAGGATCGACTTCCAGCTCGGTTGGAACGCCGATCCGGAAGAGGAGAAGAAGCCGGAGCGCATAATTCCGCGGCTGAAGAAGATGCTGGGCGACGACAAGGAGTTCGAACTGGAGTGGGTCTCGATCTATCAGTTCGCCTGCCGGCGCATGAAGCAGTTCCGCGAGGGGCGCGTCATCTTCGCCGGTGACAGTGCCCATCAGGTTTCGCCCTTCGGCGCCCGCGGCGCCAATACCGGGGTTCAGGACGTCGACAATCTGGGTTGGAAGCTCGAACTGGTGCTCGCCGGCAAGGCGTCCGAGACGCTTCTCGACAGCTACGACGAGGAGCGGATCTACGCCGCCGACGACAATCTGTTGAACTCGACCCGTTCGACCGATTTCATCACGCCGAAGAGCACGGTCAGCAAGGCGTTTCGCGACGCGACCCTTGGCTTGGCGAACGAATTCCCCTTCGCCCGTCCCCTGGTGAACTCGGGGCGGCTGTCGACCCCCACCCCCTATCTGACCAGTACCCTCAACACACCGGACGATGAAGCGTTCGGGGGCCGCATGGGGCCCGGGACCAATTGCGCCGACGCGCCGATCAGCCGCGACGGCAAGAGCGGATGGTTCCTCAATGCCATCGGCAAAGGCTTCGTCGCCGTGGTATTCGGCGAGGACCCCGGCGTGACCAACCTGGATGTCGACGGCATCCCCTGTGACGTCCTCGTCGTCGGCAAGGACCTGAACGACACCAAGGGCCGTCTGGCAGAGCGCTACGACGGGAAACCGGGAACAACTTACTTGATCCGCCCGGACCAGCACGTGACCGCCCGCTGGCGCTCTTTCGACGCGGACAAGATCGCTTCGGCGCTCAACCGCGCCACCTGCCGGTCATAGAGCGAGGGAGACTTAAGATGCAGCTGAACACAGAGCCCAACATCGCCCGACCGGACGACTTCTATCAGATCCTGATCGACACCCATCGGGACCTTACCGAGGAGCAGAGCCGGGACGTCAACGCCAAGCTTATTCTCCTGCTCGCCAACCACGTCGGCGACATGGAGATCCTTCGGGAGGCGATGACCATCGCCCGCCGCAGTCACGACCAGGCCGACGACTAGGCGGCGCAGTTCCCATTTAGAGACAGGGCGCGTTCCTTCTGCAAGCAGGCATCGCGGAACGCCGCCTCGAAAAACCAGAGGAGTAGAGACGACATGACCAAGACGTTCGCTTCCACGGGTGATCTCGGCGAGAAGACGGTGACCTTCGCCAAGCTCGGCGAAGGCGCCTACGCCTTTACCACCGAGGGCGACCCCAACACCGGCGTGATCATCGGCGACGACGGGGTGATGGTGATCGACACCCAGGCAACGCCGCACATGGCGGAGCAGGTGGTCGAGCGGATCCGCGAGGTGACCGACAAGCCGGTCAAGTTCATCCTGCTCAGCCACTACCATGCGGTCCGGGTGCTCGGCGCTGCGGCGTATCAGGCCGACAACGTCATCGCCAGCCGATTGACCTACGAGATGATCGTCGAGCGCGGCCAGCAGGACTGGGAGTCCGAGTTCGGCCGCTTCCCGCGGCTGTTCGAGGGCCACGAGAGCATCCCCGGCCTGACCTGGCCGACCATCGTCTTCGACAACCACATCACCGTCGATCTCGGCAACCGCAAGGTCGAGATCATGCACGTCGGCAAGGGTCACACCCAGGGTGACACCATCGCCTGGCTGCCCGAGCAGCGGATCCTCTACGCCGGTGATCTGGTCGAGTACGGGGCGACGCCATACACCGGCGACGCCCACCTGACCGACTGGCCGGACACCCTGCAGCGGTTGAGGGACATGAAGCCGGAGAAGATGGTCCCGGGCCGCGGCGATGCATTGATGAACCCGGCCCAGTGTGACGAGGCATTGGAAATGACCCAGGCGTTCATCACCGACCTGTACAACACCGCCAGGGAGGGCCGCGACAAGGGCTGGGATTTGAAGACGGTATTCGACGCCTGCAAGCAGCGGATGGACCCCAAGTACGGTGACTGGGTAATCTACGAGCACTGCATGCCGTTCGACGTCGCCCGCGCCTACGACGAGGCCGGCGGCTTGGTCCGTCCGCAGATCTGGACCGCCGAGCGTGATCGTGAGATGTGGTCGGGCCTCAACGAGTGAGCGTCGCAGGTGCCGCCGAGTGTTGAACGAGGGAGAAGCACGATGGATCAGCCCCTCTGGGTTCCGACTGAGCAACAAATCGAAAGCAGCCAAATTCGCGCATTCGCCCGCCGCGTCGAACAACGTCACGGCATCGACGTCCGCGAATATCGCGATCTGTGGCAGTGGTCGGTGGACCACCCGGGCGATTTCTGGCGGGAAATGTGGGAAACCGCGGGGATCGTCGCCGAGGGGTCGGTCGAGCGCGTTCTGGAGAACCCGTCGGCGATGCCGGGGGCGCGCTGGTTCCCCGATGTGCGCCTGAACTTCGCCGAGAACCTGCTGCAGGGGCCGGACGACCAGCCCGCCATCATCGCACGAGACGAGCGGGGAGGGCGCCGTGTCCTGAACTATCGTCAGTTGCGCCAGGCCGTCGCCGGGGTTCAGGCGAAGCTGCGGGACGCCGGTGTTGGTCCCGGCGACGCGGTCGCCGCCTACATCCCCAACATCACCGAAGCGGTGGTCGCGATGCTGGCGGCGACGGGCTTGGGGGCCCTCTGGTCCTCGGGCTCGCCCGATTTCGGGGTCAGCGGGATCGTCGACCGCTTCGCCCAGGTGGCGCCGAAAGTCCTGGTCACCGTCGACGGGTATGCCTATGGCGGCAAGGAATTCGACATCCGCGACAAGGTCCGTGCGGCGGTCGAGCGCCTGCCGTCGATCGAGAGAACATTCGTCGTTCCGTATCTGTGGCCGGACGGCGACCCGGTTCCGGCGGGGCTCGCCAACGCCACCCGGCTCGAAATGGCCGACCTCGACCTCAGCGGCTCTCCGACCTTCGACCGGGGACCATTCGACCGGCCGCTCTATGCTCTGTTTTCGTCCGGCACGACGGGGGCGCCCAAGGCCATCGTCCATGGTGTCGGGGGAACGTTGCTGCAGCACAACAAGGAGCACATGCTGCATACCGACGTTAAGGCTGGCGACCGCCTGCTCTACTTCACCACCTGCGGGTGGATGATGTGGAACTGGCTGGTTTCGGCCCTGGCCTGCAACGCGACGGTCGTCCTGTTCGAGGGCTCGCCGTTTCACCCCTCGGCATCCGTGCTGTGGGACGTGGCCGCGGAGGAGAAGCTGACCGCTCTCGGTCTCGGCGCGAAGTACATCGATGCCATCGCCAAGGAGGGCCTGGAGCCCGCGAGATCGCACGATCTGTCGGCGCTCCGCACGATCCTCTCGACCGGCTCACCGCTGTCGCCGGCGTCCTTCGAATATGTCTACCGGAGCGTCAAGGACGACCTTCTGCTCGCTTCGGTTTCGGGTGGAACGGATATCGTGTCTTGTTTCGTCATCGGTTGTCCGATTCGTCCCGTACGGATCGGCGAGATCCAATGCCGGGGTCTCGGCATGGCGGTCGATGTCGTCGACGACGATGGCAACAGCGTTCCCTCGGGAAAGGGCGAGTTGGTGTGCCGAAAGCCGTTCCCGTCGATGCCGGTCGGCTTCCTCAACGACAGCGGCGACGTCCGCTACCGGAGTGCGTATTTCGAGCGTTTCCCCGGTCTATGGGCTCATGGCGACTTCGCCGAGCTGACCGCATCCGACGGGGTCATCATTCATGGACGCTCCGATGCGGTGCTCAACCCGGGGGGCGTCCGCATCGGTACCGCGGAGATCTACCGGCAGGTCGAAGACATCCCCGAGATCGAGGAAGCCGTGGTCATCGGCCAGGACTGGGAGGACGACGTCCGCGTCGTGCTGTTCGTCCGGATGCGGTCGGGCCATGTGTTGGACGAGGCGCTGGAAGCGACCATACGGAAGCGCATTCGCGAGAACGCCAGCCCGCGCCACGTGCCCGCGCGGATCGTCACCGTCGCCGATATCCCGAGAACCCGCAGCGGCAAGATTGTCGAAATCGCCGTTCGCGACGTCGTCCACGGCCGCCCAGTGAAGAACATTGACGCGCTTCTCAATCCCGAGGCCCTTGAGCTGTTCAAAGAAGTTCCGGCGTTGCGAGCCTGAACCTCGGCCGCTAACCATGACCAAACCCGGCCTTTCCGCTGCGGCGTTTCCGGTTCTCGGGGTTCTTTCAGGCATCGGCGCCCTGTCGATCGATGCCTACCTCCCCGCGTTCCCGGCGATTGCCCAGGATCTTTCGGTCGCCGAAAGCGACGTGCAACTGACATTGTCGGTTTTTCTGATCGGCTTCAGCGTGGGCCAGGCTATCCACGGCCCGCTGTCCGACAGCCTCGGCCGGCGCCCGGTGATCCTCGGCGGTTTGATTTTCTACGGCATCACCAGCCTTCTCTGTGCCCTGGTGCAATCAGCCGATCAGCTGGTGGTTCTGCGTGGGCTGCAGGCCGTGGCGGCGGCATCGGGGTCGGTTCTCGCCCGGGCGGTGATCCGCGACCTATACTCGGGACCGCAACTGGCGCGGGCGATGTCGACGCTGATGCTGGTTCTGACCATTGCGCCGTTGGTCGCACCGGCGCTCGGCAGTGTCATCCTCGGGGCGTTCGGCTGGCGGGCGATATTCGTCGGGCTCGCGGTTTTCGCATTCGTGTGGAGCGGCCTGATCCTTGTGTTCATTCCGGAGACCCACGACAAATCGCGGCGGTTGCCGCTGGCGGTAAAGCCCGTGGCCGCGGCCTTCGCCGCCGTGTTCCGCCATCGCCAGGCGATGGGGTACGTGCTCTGCGGCGGCTTCGGCTTTGCCGGGATGTTCGCCTACATCACCGCCACGCCATTCATCTACAGCACCAACTTCGGGATCGGACCGAAGGGTTATGCGGCCCTGTTCGCCCTGAACATTTGCGGCATGGCCTTGGCCGCTTTTCTCAACGGCCGGCTCGTCGAGCGGGTCGGCGGCGATCGCATGCTTGGGTGGTTGACCGGCGTTCTCGTCGTTGCGGCGACGGCGCTCGTAATCTGCGCGATCGCCGACTTCGGCGGCCTTTGGGGTCTTGTTGTTCCACTGTTTTTCTATGTGGGCAGCCTCAGCGCCGTCGCCGCCAACGCGATATCGGGGGCGCTGAAGTTTTTTCCGCACATGGCAGGAACAGCGTCATCGGTTTTCGGCGTGTTTCAGTTCGGCCTTGGCGGGCTTTCGGGGTGGGCCGTCGCGTTTCTTGGCGACGGATCGGCAGTGCCGATGGCGGTGATGATCTGCGGATGTGGCATTCTTGCCTTCGCCAGCCGTTACGTACTCGCCAGACCCAACCCCGACGCAGCAAAAACGCCCAAAACCCACTGATGTATTGGCTCGAACTTAATCTGACAGCACGTGTTGGTTTTCTTAGACAGGAGCCGGCGGCAACGGAGACCACGATATGACCAACGAGCAGAAGGTCATTCGGGCACGATTCCCTCAATTCTCCAGATCACGACATGAGGTAACGGCCGAGCCCGTCGACTCGCCTCAATTATAAAATTTCCGGCATTATCCGAGCGACGGCGGCGACGCTGTCGAGATCGTTCAGGAAACCGCCAAAGCGGCGATGGCCGCCAGCGCCGACGTGGAAACCAGGGCAAGGATCAGCCCGTATTGAAGGGAATCGGCAGTCGTTTCGTCTCCAAAGAAGAACCTGCCTAGCCTTTTGCGTATCATAGCGTCTCTCTCGTGTCGGTTTCCGTCCCTGCCATACGACAGCTTGCGTTGAGTTTAAAGCCTCTTCTCATTGGAAGCGCATTTTCACACTACCTGCTTATTGCAACATTTTGTGGCAATCTTGTGCCTTTCCGACAATATATGTGCAAGTGGTAAATTTTCGCTTAACACGATCAGCGATTTGCAAAGTCAATCGGCCCTCTGTTCAACAGAACGCCACTCGGTTTGCGTCTTGACGGTAAGGGCGTCTCCATGCCACTTCCGAACGGGTTCGGGACAGGCGCTAGAGGCGCCGTGTCGCACTAACGGCGGGGAGGCGAGAACATGAGGCTTTTGATCCTGGGCGCGGGCGCCACCGGTGGCTATTTCGGTGGCCGTCTGGCCGAAGCGGGACGCGACGTCACCTTCCTGGTGCGGCCCGGGCGCGCCGAGCAACTGGCGCGGGACGGGCTGGTTGTCACCAGCCCGCATGGCGATATCCGCCGCCCGGTGCGGACGGTCACCGGTGACGCGCTGACGGACGACTACGATGCTGTCATCCTCGCCTGCAAGGCTTACGATCTAGACGACGCCATCGCCGCGATCACTCCCGCCATCGGCCCCGAGACCCGGGTCGCGCCGTTGCTCAATGGAATGCGCCATCTCGACCGGCTGGATGACGCGTTCGGCCCCGAGCGGGTGCTTGGCGGTCTCTGCGCCATCGCCGCGACGCTCACCGCCGATGGCGCGGTCAAGCACCTGAACAAGTTCCACCTGCTCACCTTCGGCGATCGTAACGGCGAACGCACGCCGTTCTGCGAGGCGCTGGAGAAGGAACTGACCGGCGCCGGGTTCGACGCCCGGTTCAGCACGATCATCCTCCAGGAGATGTGGGAGAAATGGGTGATGCTGGCGACGTTGGCGGCGATGACCTGCCTGATGCGCGCGAGCGTCGGCGCGATCCTCGAAGGGGCGGACGGCGAGGCGCTGATCGTCGAGGCCCTCGACGAGTGCACCCGTGTCGCCACCGCCGCCGGCTATCCTCCCCGGGACAAGCACCTGGAGCGTAGCCGCGCGATGCTGACCGAGCGGGGCTCGGGCTTTTCCGCGTCGATGCTCCGCGACGTCCAGTCCGGCGGCCGGATCGAAGCCGAGCACGTCATCGGCGACCTGCTCGCCCGAGCCCGCGCCCTCGATGTCTCCGCCCCGCTGCTCCGCGTCGCCCTCTGCCACCTGCAGACCTACGAAGCCGGCCGCCGCTAGACGGGCTGCATCCTGGCGTCCCAGGAGGCGTCTCTCTCGATACCGGCGCAGGCTAGGAGAGAAGTTGCCGTTTAGAGTCCGGCTCGTATGCATCAGGCCTTCAGCTTGTAGCCCCTGGCGAACATCCGGTGGCACAGGAGCCACAGCACGGCGTTGACCGCAGCCAGCACCGCCGCGCCGATCAACGGGTTGACGTCGGACTGGCCGATGACGCCATAGCGGAAACCGTCGATCATGTAGAAAAACGGGTTGATGTGGGCGATGTGCTGAAACACCGGCGGCAGCCGGTCGATGGAATAGAACGTGCCAGACAGGAATGACAGCGGGGTGATCACGAAGTTGGTCACCGCCGCCATTTGGTCGAACTTCTCCGACCAGATGCCGCTGGCGATGCCGAGCAGCGCCAGCATCAGCGACGCCATGATTCCGAAATAGAGGATCGCGCCGATGTTGTGGGCATGCAGCGGGACGAAAAAGCTCATTGCCAGGGCAACGACGCTGCCGACGACAATACCGCGGCTGACCCCGCCCATGGCGATGCCGAGGGTTAGCTCGTGGGCGTTGAGCGGTGGCATCAGGGTGTCGACGATGTTGCCCTGGACCTTGGCGACGAGGATCGACGACGAGGTGTTGGCGAACGCGTTCTGGGCGATCGCCATGGTGATCAGTCCCGGCGCCAGGAACTCCATGAATGGCACCCCGGCCACCGTTTCCACCGCGCGGTCGAGCGCGAGCGCGAAGATGGCGAGGAAGATCAGCGTCGTCACCACCGGCGCGAACAGCGTCTGATTGTAAACCTTGGCGAACCGCCTCACCTCTCGCAAGTAGAGGGTCCACAGCCCGAGCCAATTGCTGCGTGTCAAGTCGTGCATCTTCGAGTCCTTCCGGCCATGCCTCTCGGCCTAATTGCTCCCGCCGAAACCATACACAAGGCTCGCCTTCGCCGTGGTGTCGGTCTTTTTGGCGTCGTCTCCGGGGTCGGTGTCGTGGCGTACTTCGTAGGAGAGACGTGCCGAAAAATCATCGACGATTTTCAGGGTTAGTGCGGTTGTATTGTCCAATTGAACCCGCTTCGAATTGCCCGTTGTGCCGAAGCTGTTGGTGAACTTGGTGCCCTTGGTGATCTGCCAGGCCAGATCGGTCCCGAACCACCCAACCAAGTCGTTGTTAACGCTGCCGCCGTCTGCGGACCTTTCCCGCGCCTGGCGGAGACCGGGGCCGGCTTCGACGGAGAGCTTGAGTTTGTCGGTATCGAAAATCCGATAACCCGGTCCGACCAGCTCGAACGTCTGCCACTGGAAGCCGTCGTCCTTGTCGTCGACGAATCGCAGTCGGGAAGTGGCGTACCAGCGCTCGGACAGGCTGTATTTGGTTTGATCCCTGGCGACGAACCGACGGGTCGTCGTGGTGCCGTCATCGTTGACGAAGTTGTAGGACAGGGCAAGCTCGTTCTCCCAGTTTCCTCTTTGGTAGACCAGCTTTCCAGAGGCGCTGACCGAATCCAACGGGTTGTTGCCGGTCTGATACAGGCCGCCGATATCGACTTCGCCGCTCCATGGCGACTTCTCTTCCTCCGCCGCGGCCTCGCCGCCTGCGGCGGCGAACTGTTCGGTTTGTTCGGGGAACGCGGCACTGACCGTGTTGACGATCGCATCACGATGGTTCGGCGCCAGCCTTACGGCCTCGTCGATGATGGCGGGCGCCTGCTCGGGAGCGCTGGCGATGGCGGCGAAGATCACTTTATAGATTGCCGGCAGATCGTCGCGGGCGACGGCCTCGTTTAGCGCGATCTCTTCGGCATTGGTCAGGCCAGGGGCCGGTGCGGAGAGGGTCTCGGGTGCGGAGAGGACCTCGGCGGCCCAAAGCAATGCGAAAAGCAAGACGGCCGGTCCCAGGATCTTGCAATGGCAGTCAGTGTTCATCATGCTCTCCGATTGCGACTTAGGGGGCCGATCGATAGATGTGGGTGGGGTAACGACAGGGATCGTACGCTCGCATCTATCGGCGGCCCCGCCTATCCGGTGCATTCCAGAACCTATATTCGGGCGGGACACGCGACCACAAGGGATTCACCGGGATCGTTGAAACAATGGATTGGTTGTGTCGCCAAAGCCACGCCCGGATTGCCGGGCAACGGAGGCGGACCTGGAGGGGATGTCATGTCGAAACTGATGCGAGATAGGATCGCGGTTCTGTATCCACGTTCGTTGGTACTGGCCCTGACCCTGATATTGGCGGCGGCGCTGGGACAGGCTCATGCACAGGAGACGGCGGTCGACCGGGTGCTGAAAGTCGGCACGACCGTGGCCCCGCCTTTCGCGATCAAGGGCAAGGACGGTCAGTGGCACGGTATCGCCATCGATCTCTGGCGAGATCTCGCCCCCGAGCTTGGCGTGAGGTTCGAACTGGAGGAGCGTAAATTTCAGCATCTGCTGGAAGGTGTGACGGACGGGTCGCTGGACGTCGCCGTCGCGGCCATCACCATCACCGCCGAGCGGGAGGAGGTGATGGACTTCAGCCACCCCTTGTACACGACGGGTCTGGGGATTGCCGTTCCTCTCGAATCCAAGGTCGACGGGTGGCTGAGGGTGGCCGAGCGCTTTCTGTCGCTCGAGTTCTTCTATGTGATGGGCATGCTGACGTTGGTCCTGCTCATCGCCGGTTTTCTGGTCTGGTTATTCGAACGTAACCGCAACCGAGCGATGTTCGGCGGAGGGACCGCGAAGGGAATCGGCAGCGGGTTCTGGTGGTCGGCGGTCACCATGACCACGGTTGGTTACGGCGATAAGGCCCCTGTAACGGTCGGCGGACGCGTCATCGCGCTTATCTGGATGTTCACCTCGATCATCATCATTTCGAGCTTTACCGCGGCGATCACGTCGTCTCTCACGGTGAGTGAGTTGGGAGGGTCGGTCAAAGAGTTGGACGATCTGCGGCGTGTTCGAGTGGGTACCGTGAAAGGATCGACGAGCGCCAACTTCCTAAACGAGCAGAACATCACAGCGATTTCATTCAAGAGCACCAGGAGCGGGCTCGAGGCGATCGCCGACAAGAAGATCGAAGCGTTCGTTCAGGATGCTCCTATCTTGCGGTATCTGGTGAACACCCACTTTCGAGGAGAACTCCAGGTGCTCCCGGGCACGTTTTCGAGGCAGGACTACGGTATTGCCTTGCCCGCGGGTAGCGAACTGCGCGAACGGGTGAACAGAGATCTTCTTGAGTACATCCACAGCGAAAACTGGCGCGTGCTTGTCGATCGCTATCTGAAACCGTGAAGCCCTGGAAGCCTTGAGCAATGTTCATAGGCGGGGCCTTTCCAGTGTCCTCCTGTGCGGTTAATGTCCTGCGAGACGATTTTGTTGGTGGCGGTCGGCAACCGGAAAAGATGGGAACATCGGCGTGACAGAAGAAAAGAAAATCTCGAAGGATAAGGCCTTCCTGAGGAAGGCGCTGGAGGCCACTATCCGCATTGGCCTCTTGGGTCTCCTCGTTCTCTGGTGCTTTGAGATCATCAAGCCGTTCATTGTGCCGGTGATCTGGGGCATCATCATCGCTGTCGCCACCTACCCGGGTTACTGCCGACTTCTCGCTCCGTTGGGCGAGCGTCGTGGGCTTGCTGCGACGGTGGTCGCGCTCCTGATGCTCGTTCTGCTCATCGGGCCGACGATTATCCTGGCTGAAACCCTTGTCGACGGTGCCCAACAACTCGCAAAAGGACTGACCGACGGAACGCTTCAAATTCCACCGCCGCCGGAAAGCGTCGCTGCGTGGCCGGTCGTCGGGACGCCCTTGTCCAAGTTCTGGGATCTCGCCTCAGTAAATTTGGCGTCCGCGCTCAATGAGATCGGGCCCCAGGTCAAGGTTGTCGGCGGTTGGCTGCTGTCCGCCGCCGGCGGTGTCAGTTTCGGTATCCTTCAGTTCGTGTTCGCGATCATCATTGCCGGCATTCTCCTGGCGAATGCGCAAAGCGGTGAGCAAGCGGCGGACTCGATCGCGGTTCGCTTGTTGGGTGAACAGGGGTGGAAGTATGCCGATCTCGCCCGGACGACGGTGCGCGGCGTCGCGCGTGGCATCCTCGGTGTCGCGCTCATCCAGTCGATCCTCGCCGGGCTCGGCTTTCTCGTGGTCGGTCTTCCCGCCGCCGGTCTGTTGGCTTTGTTGTGCCTCATTCTGGCGGTTATCCAGGTTGGCGTCGGGCCGATTGTGATCCCCGCGGTGATCTACGTTTTCGCGACAGCCGACCCTATTACCGCGATCCTGTTTCTCATCTGGGGCGTGTTTGTCAGTCTCCTCGACAATTTCCTGAAACCCATTCTCCTCGGTCGCGGCGCCCAGGTTCCGATGGCGGTAATCTTCGTTGGTGCGATTGGCGGGTTTCTAGCCCATGGAATCGTCGGTCTTTTCGTCGGCGCGGTCGTCCTCTCTCTTGGCTACACCTTGTTTGGAGCGTGGCTCAACGGGGGCAAGGTGGCGCAATCGGAACAGGTAAGCCCCGAGACTGGAGGGGGCGATCCGTTGGCCGGTGCGGGATAAGCCTCTCGGAAATCCGTGGACTGGGCGGCGGTTCTCCCCGCGTTCTTGACCCGCAAGGAGCGCCGGCGAACGCATCTGCCCCGACGGCCGGATCGCGCGAGCCGTAAGAGGGAGTCAGATCCTGGTCGACCCGGCTCATGATTTGTGGTCCGGCGAGCCCTTGGACGGATAGTCGAGAATATCCTCCACTCTTCGCCTTTCCTCTTTGCCGATTTCGGGGAATGGGAGGCGGCCTTCGGAACGCCATTTCTCCACTTCCGCCTCCGCCAAGCGTGTGCGGTCGGCTTCCAGGCCGGTGCCGGGCTCCCAGTTCACCCGAACCGGGACCGCGAAACCGGTGCCGGCATCGTCGAGGATTTCCATCATCCGGAACAGGACGTCTTCGAGGATGTGGAAATACTCGTCGATATTCGAGGTCCGCATGTAGACGAACACGTCGAGGTCGAGGGAATACGGGCCGAGGCCGGCCAAGCTCACCCGTGCCGGACCCGGCGATACCTTGGGGTGGGAGATCAGCATCTCGCGGAACTTGGCGACGACGTAGCGGAGCTGCTCGGTGGTCGTCTCCCGTCTCAGCTCCAGCTTCGTTTTCCACAGGATCATGTCGCGTTTCTCGAAGTTGTCGAGCTGCATCTGCGAGAACTCGGCGTTGGGGATCGAGACGATGGTGCGGTCGAGCGACCGGACCCGGGTCGACCGCAGCCCGATCTCCTCCACGGTGCCGACCTGGTCGCCGTAGCGGCAGAAATCGCCGACCCGAACCGGCTTGTCGGCAAACAGGATGAGGCCGCCGATGACGTTCTCCAGGGTCGGACGCACCGCCAGGGCGATGGCGAGGCCGCCGACACCGAGACCGGCGAGAAGCGGTGCGACCGGAATGCCGAAGAACTCGGCGGCGTAAATGACTAGGAAGGCGACCACCAGGATGCTGATCAGTCGGAACGTGGTCCTGATCAGCTGGCTGTCGATGCTGGCGGGGCGGAAACGCCGGGCGTTGATGATCGCTTTGGCGGTCCGGTTGAGGACCGTGACCGCGAGCCAAGCGATGGCACCGAACAAGCATACCCCAAGTGCGGTGCGGACAACATTCTCGGCGATACCGGTGAGGTTGATCGCGTCGTCGACGAAACGGAGGATCAGAACAATGATCGCGATATAGCTTGAGGCACTGAGAATACGGCCAAACTCTATCAGGTTGCCGGCCGCTCGGCTTTTTTGATCAAGCCGTCGACCCCACTGATACATCAGGAAGGCCGCCAGGGCGCCGAGGAGCAGGCTCAGAGCGACCGCACTCCACTGCCAGACGGTAACATCGAGGACGGTCGTGCGCATCCAGCTCGGAAGACGGAGAATCCAATATCGTGGGATCAAGCGGCCGGGGCTGCGAATAAACTCTTCGTAAACGCTGACCGTCACATCCTGTTTGTAGGGCATGTCCTTTGCGAAACTGTAGAACTCTTCCAGGCGATCGACGGTATCGGCGGTAAACAGGTATTCGCCCGCGCGCGGTCCTTCCTCGACACGGGCAATGGTGATCATTGTGTCGGGAATCGTCCAACGCGCTATGTCGGTTTGCTCAACTTCAGCTCGGCCCGGAACGGCCTTCAGCGGAGGCAGATCGATGCGGTCTAGGATTTCCTTGAGCATCAGTCCTTTCAGCACGGCTTGCTTGTCGATTTCGCTGCGGGAGATACCGCTGAGGTCAAGTGTTCCCTCGAACCTCTTAAATGCCGGTCGAATGGCATCCGAGGGTTCGTTTGAGCGCCAACGTTGTACTGCTTCGTTAACACTGGTGATGAAGCTTTGGAGCGTGTCCTTCGGGCTGGCGGTGTTGGCCGGTCTCAGCGGATTGGCGCTGATGATCGCCGCTTTCTCTGCGGCTTCCTCCTGCGCGGCCTGATGCTCCTCGGCTGCTTCTTCTGCAGCCTTCTGTTCTTCGGCTTCCTGTTCCGTAGCTTCCTGTTTTTCGGCCCCTTCCTCTGCCGCCTCCTGCTCCTTGGCCTCCTGCTCTGGGGCTTCCTGCTCTGGCGCTTCCTGCTTTGCAGCCTCTTGATCCGTTGCTTGTTGTCCGAGAGCGACCGGCGCGAGCCCGGCCGACAACAGCATCAGGACAAACAGGATGGACGCTTGACGGAACCAAGACCGAACCATGGCTCTCGTTCTCCTCATAGAAGGTGGGAGATTTGTGTGATCGCGAATTGCCGGCGCATTGTTGCCTTGGAAACTGACTTTCTGCAAGCTGCGGACACTTCTCGACCTGACAGCGATTGACCCGCAAGGAGCGCCGACTTGACCCGAAATCCCCGCAAGGCGACGCCCCAATCCCTGCACAATGCCGCGTTGTTCTATCTCGAACGGTTCTCCACGTCGGCGGAGAACCTGCGCCGGGTGCTGCTCCGACGGGTCGAGCGCTCGGTCCGCATTCACGAAACCGACCGGGAAGAAGGTTTAGCGATTGTCGATGAGCTGCTCGCGCGCTTCCGGAAATCCGGGCTGCTCGATGATCGGGTTTACGCCGCGGCTAGAGCGAAATCTCTCCGCAGGCGAGGGATGCCGTCCCGGGTCATCCGCGCCAGGCTGCGGCAGAAGGGGGTGGCCGAAGACGACGCCGATGCCGGATTGGCGGCGGCCGATGAGGATGTCGGTGATCCCGATCTTGCTGCGGCGGTCAACTTCGCCAGGCGCCGCCGGCTCGGCCCGTTCCGACCGGCGGAGGATCGGTCGAGCGTGCGAGAAAAGGATCTCGCGTCCTTGGCTCGCGCCGGCTTCCGTTACGACGTTGCCCGGCGGATCGTCGATGCCGATACGTCGGACGAAATTGAAGAGGGCGAAGTTTGAAGTTGAGCGCGTTGGCTGTGGCGGGCTTGCCAAAGCTTTCGCCCCGGGCGAGATTGCCCGCCGAGAACAGGTTTGGTCCTCGTCGGCGGGGACTGCGGCAATCGAATTAGGATCTGGGAGGGCAACCGAT
>RCNG010000944.1_pt1 | contig 17312 bp, 18 predicted proteins | sample 2041371 | NCBI WGS metagenome assembly RCNG01 (sample SAMN09708227, study PRJNA481090) | Marine sediment metagenome, whole genome shotgun sequencing project. | biome: marine sediment; feature: ocean; material: sediment; isolation source: Sewage treatment plant 1 marine sediment (STP1) ... | reverse complement strand
ATCGTTCATGAAACCATCCGGTGCCGGGGAATTATTCAGGAACTGCTCGATTTTTCGAGGGAAAAGGAGCCCAAAAAGACCCTGGTCAATATTAACGATGTCATTGCCAAAGCCCTGAATATTCTGCAAAACGAATTTCGGCTTGACCACATCACTGTGGAAACCGATTTGTCGGAAGACATGGTAAGCAGCTTTCTGGATGAAAACCAGATGGAACAGGTCTTTGTCAACCTGCTGATCAACTCTGTTGAAGCCATGAATAAAGGCGGACACATTCGCATTAAAACCCTGCTCGGTTCTGAAAAAAAATGCATGAAAATCGAATTCGAGGACACCGGGTGTGGCTTCCCCAAAGAAGCGCTGAACCGAATATTTGAACCTTTTTTCTCCACCAAGGCAAAAGGGACCGGTCTTGGGTTGGCGGTCAGCTATGGAATTGTGGAAAATCACATGGGGGATATTCGTGCATACAGCGAGCCCGGAAAAGGTGCCAGCTTTATCATAGAAATTCCTCTAATCCAGCAGCCCCCTTCTGAAAAAACGGATGGATTTAAAAATGAAGCCCATTAAAATCCTCGTAATCGATGATGAAATGGTGATCTGCAGCGGATGCCGCATGATTTTATCGGACCTGGGGCACACGGTGGACACCTGCAAAACCTGCAGGGAAGGACTCGACGCCATCAGGAGAAAAAATTACCATCTGATTTTACTCGACCTGAAACTTCCAGATGCAGACGGCATGGAGATCCTCAAAACCGTTCGCGCCGAAAAATCGGAAATATATACTATTGTCATGACCGGCTACGCGACCATAAAAAATGCAGTCTCCGCCATGAGACTCGGAGCCTTTGATTACCTTCCTAAGCCCTTTACCGATGAAGAGCTCGTCGCCTCGGTAGAAAGGGCCATAAAAAACGGTGCCGGATGCCGCAAAATTCAATAAAACCGACTTCGATTCATATCCTGATTATCGAGGACGAACAGGTTATTTTAAGCGGTTGCCGCCTGGTACTGATGGAACAGGGATATGTTGTGGATACACGCCTGACCGGTGAAACAGGACTGGATGCAGCTCTTACCGGCTCCTATGACCTGGTTTTGCTTGACGTAAAGCTTCCCGATTTGAACGGTATGGAGATTCTTCAAAAAATCCGGGAGAAAAGACCGGACGTCCATGTAATCGTCATGACGGGATTTTCCACTGTGCAAAATGCCGTAGAAGCTATGAAGCTTGGGGCGTTTGACTACCTCGCCAAGCCTTTCTCGGACGGTGAACTCGTCCTTGCGATTGAAAAAGCGATCGACAAGAAAAGGCTGATGGAAGAAAACCTGTCTTTGCGAAAGACGCTTTTCGACCGATTTGGTTTCGATAGTATTGTGGGGAAAAATCCCGAAATAATTAAAATTTTTGATAAAATCGAAAGAGTGGCACCCACAGACAGTAATGTGCTGCTTATGGGAGAAAGCGGTACCGGCAAGGAAGTCTTTGCCAGAGCCATCTATGTCCGAAGTCAGCGGGCGACCAAACAGTTCGTGGCCGTAGACTGCAGTACACTTTCACCAAATCTTCTTGAAAGCGAGCTGTTCGGACACGTCAAGGGGGCCTTTACCGGAGCGGTTCAAAAAAAGGCGGGAATCTTTGAGGTGGCCCACGGAGGGACTTTGTTCCTGGACGACGTGACGAACCTGACGCTTGAGATTCAGGGCAAATTGCTACGGGTACTCGAGATACATGAATATAAACCTGTGGGAGCTTCCGCGTTCGCAAAGACCGATGTGCGCATCATTGCCGCCACCAACCAGGATCTTAGCAAACTGGTCGATGATGGAAGTTTCAGAAACGACCTTTACTACAGGTTAAACGTGTTTCCCATCTATCTGCCCCCCCTTCGAGAGAGGAAGGACGACATTCCGCAGCTCGCTTATCACTTTTTGAAGCATTTCTGCAAAAAGACCGGAAAACGCGTAGAAGGGTTTTCGGATGATGCCCTGGACATGCTGGTAAATTACCGGTGGCCTGGTAACGTAAGACAGCTCAAGAACGTGATCGAACGGCTGGTCATCATGGCCGAAGGCAGAATTCTCGACCTGCTGTATATCATTGACAATCTTCGTATGAAACGCTCCTGGGGCCAAACATCGGTGCCCGATACCCTCGAAGATTTTAAAAAGATCAAAAAAGGACTGCTGAATGAAAGTTTCAGACAGCTTGAGAAAGCCTTTATCACCAAAGCCCTCACCGCCAGCGATAGTAATATCACGCGTGCGGCGGAGCGCGTGGGCATGCAAAGATCCAACTTCTCCGCACTGATGAAAAAGCACGCACTGTCCAACCAAAAGATCCAACAGCAGTAATATTTTTTCCCGCACCCCTTTACCCATTCATACACTCCTCGTTTCTATCCGGTTATAGAATATTTCACCTCCAAAAGTGTATATTAATTTATACGGTTTCAACGCCTTGAAATTAAAAAATAAATCATATTTCACCCTGATTCCCAGTATAACTTACTATATGGTTTGAGCACATGCCGCAGTCGTGCTGAAATTGGCTAATCTTCATAACTACTTTATATTACATTAAATTAAAGGCATTCTTTTTTTCACAAGCCGGCTGGTTTTTTTGGAACGGAAGTTGCAAACCTCTATTTTCGAACCGTAAGCATATTTCCATCTATAACTGTGATAAAAGGAGGATACCATGGAAACAATCGATACTGGAATCAATAGCGGGCTGGAAAATCAAATGCCGCCGCCCCATATCCTTTTAATGGAGGATGAATACAGCATCGCCAACGGACTCAAGATGGTTCTGACCGAGGAGGGATATCAGGTGGACCTGGCCATGACCGGACAGGGAGCACTGGATTCGTTTGCCGGCAATGGTTTTGATCTTCTGGTTGCAGACTTGAGGCTGCCGGACATTGACGGTTTCGAAGTGATCAAGCAGGTCAAGGCCAAACGGCCTGAAACAGAGGTGGTCGTAATTACCGGTTATTCGAGTGTCTACTCGGCAGTCGATGCCATGAAACTAGGGGTCTACGACTATCTGCCCAAGCCGTTTACAGAAGACGAAATCAAGACCGCGGTCAGCGGGGCACTGGAAAACAAAAAAAAGGCCAGGGAAGCAGAACAGGCCTTGACCGCAGAAACCCAGGAAGAAAAGTTAATCCAGAAGCGCGAGGTGATCAAAGTTCTGAACAGAACCGCCGAGGATGAAGCATTCTGGATGGAATTGATGGAAAACGGCTCGGAAGCCCTTCAGGAGTATCACCTGTCCGGTGAAGCCAAGGCTGCCATAATTTCCGGCGATCTGAAGTGGATTAACGAGCACGTGGGGGAACTCACCCAGAAGCAGCTGATGTTCATTTTCAAGCGGCTCGAACGCGAGGTGTGGTAAAACAGGTTACTGTCAATCATGAAAAACGGAGAAAAAACATGAGTGAGACCCATATAAAAAAGGACTTGCAGGGAGCGGTTCTTGTGGTCGGCGGCGGTATCGCCGGGATGCAGGCGGCGCTGGACATGGCAAACTCAGGATTTTTTGTCTACCTGGTGGAAAAATCACCGGCAATTGGCGGCGCCATGGCCCAATTGGATAAGACTTTCCCCACCAACGACTGTTCCATGTGAATTATCGCCCCCAAACTGGTCGAGGTCGGCCGGCATATCAACATTGAGCTACTCACCCTTGCGGAACTGGGAGACATTTCGGGTGAAGAGGGCAATTTTTCGGTAACCATTGTTCAGCATCCCCGGTATGTGGACATGGAAAAATGCATTGCCTGCGGCATGTGTGCGGAAAAATGTCCCAAAAAGGTGGATGACGTTTATAACGAAAAACTGATCAAACGCAAGGCGATCTATGTGCCATATTCTCAGGCCGTACCCTTAAAATATGCGATCGATGCGGACAACTGCATTTATCTTCAAAAGGGAAAATGCAGGGCCTGTGAGAAATTCTGTCCGTCCGGTGCCATTAACTTCGACGACACGGAAAAGACCATCACATTAAATGTCGGGTCGATCATTCTGGCCCCGGGGTTCAGGTCTTATGACCCGGGCAAGGTCGATAATTATGGATATCGCAGCCGGCCCGATGTAGTCACCTCGCTGGAATTTGAACGTATCCTGTCTGCCACCGGACCCTATGGAGGGCATCTGCTAAGGCCATCGAGTAAACAGACCAAAAAACAGACGGAAAAGCAGCCCGACAAGATCGCGTGGCTGCAATGTGTCGGGTCCAGGGAAACCAACCGTTGCGGCAACGGATACTGCTCGTCCGTTTGCTGCATGTATGCCGTCAAGCAGTCGATTATGGCCAAAGAACATGCCGGCAAACCCCTGGATTGCGCGATATTCTATATGGATATGCGAACCCAGGGAAAGGATTTCGACCGTTACTATGAAAAGGCCAAGCAAAGCGGAGTGCGCTTCATCCCGTCACGAATACACACCGTGGAGCCCGTGCCCGGGACAGACGATTTGCAGCTTCGATATGTAGAAGAGGATGGAACTCCTAAACTGGAAACCTTTGACATGGTTGTCTTGTCCACGGGACTGGAGATCTCATCCGATGTAAAGTCGCTTTCCAACCGAATCGGCATCGGCCTGGATACATACGGTTTTATCGAAGCAAGCTCTTTCACGCCTGTATCAACCACGCTGCCGGGGATTTACGCCTGCGGCGCGTTTACCGGACCCAAGGATATTCCCCAGTCCGTGATGGAAGCCAGCGCCTCGGCCTGCGCGGCGACCGAGAAGCTGGCATCTGCCAGAAACACGTGCACCAAGAACCTCGACATTCCCCCGGAAAAAGACGTGGTACGTACTATGCCGAGAATCGGTGTGTTTGTGTGCAACTGCGGTATTAATATCGGCGGCGTTGTTCGTGTACCGGAAGTGGTCAAATATGCGGAAACCCTGCCCGGTGTCACCTATGTGGAAGAGAACCTGTTTACCTGCAGCCAGGATACCCAGGACAAGATATCGCAAGTCATTCGGGAAAAGAACTTGAACCGGATTGTGATTGCAGCCTGCACACCTCGCACCCACGAAGAACTTTTTCAGGAAACGCTGATCAGTGCAGGACTGAACAAATATCTGGTTGAAATGGCCAACATTCGCAACCAAGATTCCTGGGTTCATGCCAATGATCCGGATGCAGCCACGGAAAAGGCCAAAACCCTGGTAAAAATGGCGGTGGCCAAGTCGGCCCTTCTGAAACCGCTGTGGGAAACGGATCTGTCGGTGAGCCACAGCGCTCTGGTAGCCGGTGCGGGCCTTGCGGGTATGACCGCAGCCCTTTCACTTGCAAAACAGGGATATCCGGTTCATCTCATCGAAAAATTGGAAGTTCTGGGAGGAAATGCCAGAAGACTGGATCATACCTATAAAGACGAAAATATCGGTGAATTCGTTAAAGAATTGATTCAGCAAGTGGAATCCAATTCATCGATCACCATTCATCTGGGTACTTCGATTGACACCGTGGATGGGTTTGTGGGCAACTTCAAAACCACAATATCCAACGGAGCCTCTCCATCAACGATCGAACATGGTGTGGCCATACTGGCCACGGGCGCGACAGAGTATAAACCGGATGAGTATCTATATGGAAAACACGCAGCCGTGATGACGCACCTGGAAATGGATGAATTGTTCAAAAACAACGACCAGCGTCTGGGAAATGCCAAACAGGTTGTGTTCATACAATGTGTCGGATCCAGAAACGAAGAGCACCCCTACTGTTCGAAGGTATGCTGCACCCATACCGTCAAAAGCGCCGTTTCACTGAAAAAGCGAAATCCGGACGTAAATGTGTACGTACTGTATCGGGACATCCGAACCTATGGAAAAAGAGAAGATCTCTATCGTAAAGCCAGAGAAATGGGCGTCCTGTTTTTCAGATATTCACCGGAGCACAAGCCGGTGGTTGCACAGAAAGACCAGCGAGTCACGGTGACCTTTGAGGACAAAATGATTGGCCGTAACCTGGAAATCGAAGCGGATATCCTTTGCCTGGCCACAGCCATCGTTTCCAACCGGGATACGAATTTTGCCCAAATGTTTAAGGTGCCGACCGACGGGGACGGCTGGCTTTTGGAAGCCCATCAGAAGCTGAAACCCGTTGAATTTGCCACAGACGGGGTTTTTCTGTGTGGCATGGCCCACTATCCCAAACCGATCGATGAGAGCATCGCGCAAGCCAAAGCTGCTGCATCCAAAGCCTTGACCGTACTGGCGCGTGATCAGATCAAGGTCGGAGGCTTTGTATCCCGAATCGATGAAAGGCTTTGCTCCGGGTGCCTCGGATGCATCCATGTCTGCCCTTACGGCGCCATTACCTTTGACACTGAAAAGAAGGTGGCTCGGGTCAACGAAGCACTTTGCAAGGGCTGCGGAGCCTGCGCGGCCACATGTCCGTCCGAAGCAATCGTTCTTATGGGATTCAACAATCAGCAAATCTACGCTCAAATCCGAAGCAGGTTGAGCGCTTAAACTTTTATACGAAAAAGGAGTGAAAGGTGAAAGAGAATCGATTTGAACCTAAAATTGTCGCATTCTTCTGTAATTGGTGTGCCTATGGAGCGGCTGACCTTGCCGGAGTAAGCCGAATGCAGTATCCCCCCAACGTTCATGCCATTCGGGTCATGTGCTCGGCAACGGTATCCCCCCATTTCATTCTCCGTGCCCTTCAAAGCGGGGCGGACGGGGTGCTGGTGGGCGGATGACACGTCGGGGACTGCCATTACCTGTACGGTAATTACATGACCATAAAAAGAATGACCTTTCTACAGGAACTTTTGAAAGTCATCGGGCTCGGGGGGCGGCTGCACCTGTCGTGGATATCTTCCGCGGAAGCTCAGAAGTATGTTCAGGTGGTAACCGATTTCACCGAAAAAATCAGGACCCTTGGACCGAATCCCCTGCCGCTGCTGGCAAAACATTCCAAAGAGGGCCGAATGGTGGAGATGGATCGGACTAACGGGAAAGATATGACTCCGAAAAATTTACCGCACACCAATCCGTTGGCTAAGTGTGCATAGAGAGGAAGACTTATGAAAAGCAAGGTTAAACTCTGGCTTGAGGACGGCACCATTGATATCTTTATCGGTTATAAAATCGTAAAGGGGCACCCGCTTCCGCACTGTTTTACACAGAGCAACCTGGATGAAATTGATGAACTGGTCGTCGGGCCGTTGCGCTACCCGCTGGAGGGAATTGCGACCGACATTGCCGCCGAACAGCCGGATAGCAAAATTGGAATTTTGGTCCGTGATTGCAACACGCGTGCGCTGAATGTCCTGTATATATGGAATCAACTGGACAGGGACAACATCAAAACCGTAACCGTAAATTGCTGCCCATCCCCGTTGAAGCAGCACGGGGACTGTTCATACCTGGAACCGGAAAAAGCCGGGACTTATAAGCAGCAGGTCGGGCTGGACAGCAACATGGATACGGCCGACTTGGAAGCCTTTGATCAGGAAGAGCGGTTGGGCCGTTGGATGTACGAATTCCAAAAATGCATCAAATGTTATGGATGCCGGAATATCTGCCCTGTTTGTTTTTGCAAGGAATGCAGCTTGGAGCACCCCGATCTGGTCGAGCCAGGTAAACTGCCACCGGATGTACCGATCTTTCATCTGGTCAGGGCTGTGCATATGGCCGGCCGTTGCATCGACTGCGGCCTGTGCGAGGATGCGTGTCCCGTGGATATTCCGTTACGCCTGCTCTACAGAAAAGTGAACGAAATCGTTCTGGATGTGTTTGATTACGATACCGGAACCCATCCGGACCAGTCTCCATTCAGTGTTCTCGGACATGAGGTAACTCTCGAACCCAAGCCGCTGGAAGCCGCATAAATTAGCCATTTTGGAATTTTCAGGCGGTTTTGTATATAAATAAAAGGAGTAATAGCATGGAATGTAAATTTATCCCTTCGGTCTGTTCATACTGCGGTACCGGCTGCGGGGTGCTTTTTGAAGTGATCAACGGAAAGATTAAAAAGACCCTGCCGATGAAATCGCATCCTGTGAACCAGGGAAAACTCTGCATCAAGGGCTGGAACCTTCACGAACATGTGAACAGTTTTATGCGTTTGAAATCCCCGCTCATTCGGGAAAACGGTCGATTACAAACGGCCACCTGGAATGAGGCCATTCAAATCACAGCCGAAAATTTAAAGAAAATTTCCGATACCCACGGGCCGGACAGCATCGGCGTTCTGGTGTCTGCAAAAATAACCAACGAGGAAAATTATCTGGCGCAGAAATTCACACGAGCGGTTATCGGCACCAACAACGTCGATCACTGCGCCCGCCTCTGACACGCATCCACGGTGGCCGGTCTGGCTGCCGCCTTCGGAAGCGGAGCGATGACAAATTCGATCGGCGAGATCGAAGACGCCGGGTGCATTTTCGTTATCGGGTCCAATACCACCGCGTGCCATCCCCTGATCGCGAGACGTATTTTCAGGGCCAAGGAAAAAGGGGCCAAGCTCATCGTGGCGGACCCCAGAAACATTCAACTCTCCAGGTACGCGGATGTGGCTGTAAACCACAGGCTGGGAAGCGATGTGGCCCTGCTCAACGGCATGATGCATCTCATTATCAAAAACAAATGGCACGCAACGGACTACATTGCCACGCGCACCGAGGATTTCGATAAACTGGCGCAGGGCGTGGCCGCATATACCCCTGAAAGAGTGTCCGCCATCACAGAGGTAACCATCGGAGACCTGGAGCGAATGGCCGAGCTGTATGCGACCCATTCCCCGGCCTCTTTGCTCTATGCCATGGGCATTACCCAGCATGTTACGGGTGTGGACAATGTAAAATCATGCTGCAACATAGCCATGCTCACCGGCAATGTGGGTATTTACGGCGCCGGCGTTAATCCGCTCAGGGGACAGAACAATGTGCAGGGAGCATGTGACATGGGGGGGTTGCCGAATGTACTGACCGGTTACCAGCCGGTCTCCGATTCAAAGGTCATCGAAAAATTCTCCCAGGCCTGGGGCGTACCTCTCTCCCAGCGACCTGGATTGACCATTACCGACATGGTCCCGGCCATGCTGGAGGGCCGTTTAAAAGGGCTTGTGGTCATCGGAGAAAATCCAAAGCTGAGTGATCCGGACTGGAATCATCTGCATCATGCCCTAAAGGAGCTTGATTTCCTGGTGGTGCAGGATCTCTTCCTGTCTGAAACCGCCCAGGTCGCCGATGTGGTGTTTTCCGCCGCTTCCCTGGCAGAAAAGGATGGAACGTTCACCAACTCGGAACGGCGATGCATGCGCATAAACCAAGCCATAGCACCGATCGGAGACAGCCTGGCGGATTGGGAAATCATATGTAGGCTGTCCACAGCCATGGGCTATGAAATGAAATATGAAAGTCCTGAAGCCATCTTTAACGAAATGGCCTCCCTGACCGAGGCCAGTTACGGCGGTATGACCTACGAACGCATGGGTATCGACGGGTTGCAGTGGCCCTGCCCGGACTTGAATCACCCGGGAACCCCTTATCTTCACAAGGATGCTTTCAAAAGAGGACTGGGAAAATTCCACGCCATCGAATATCAGCACCCTGCTGAAATGCCGGATGAAAGCTATCCCTTTTTTCTTACCACCGGCCGCATGTTTGCTCACTTTCACACAGGCACCATGACCCGAATCTCTCCCAAGCTGGATATCGAGCAGCGCACCGGTTACGTGGAAATCAACCCGGAGGATGCAGAACCCCTTGACATTCAGGAAGGGGATATCGTCATACTTTCCTCCAGAAGGGGTGAAATGGAAGCACCTGCCAGAATCAGTGAAGACGTGAAACCCGGCAATATGTTTCTGCCGATACACTTCGGTGAAAATCCGACAAACGTGCTGACCAATTCCGAGGCCTTCGACCCTCTGGCAAAAATCCCTGAGTTCAAGGTCAGTGCGGTCAATATCAGAAAGCTCGAAGAGGCGGTTCGGACAGCTTGATACAAGGTACGATTCAAACCATCCCCAGGTGGGTTGAATCGTACCTTGTATTCAATCCCTTTCGTGGTCCTTTCCCGAATTACATCCTATGCGTTGCACATAGACGTACTTGCATGAGGGAAGCTTGGCGAAGACCGGTATTGCAGATCAAATTATCCGTATTTTTATCAAATATAGATCTGCACAAGATCAGAAAGGCCTGTTGACAATATATCCGACACCTGGTAGCTGTATTTATGTTAATGGTATCCGGGTGAGAATGGACACTTCACAACAGGAGATACCGCGTATAGTGATTGATTCAAATATCTTACACAAGCCTAGATTTCAATTTAATCCGCTTTCAAAAAGCAAGTTCTTATCAAAGAAGTTTCCGCTATTTTAGATGCGCAGGGGTACATATGAACGAAACTGAAACCGCTGGAGATCGCCATATGCCTGATCCTGAGACATGGGTCGACCATTACGGAGATTATCTTTACAGATTCGCTCTTTCCAGGCTTCGAGACAGCGTTGCTGCTGAGGATCTGGTCCAGGAGACCTTTCTGGCAGCTCTCCATGCGCGTGAAAACTTCAAAGGCCATTCCTCTTTTACCACATGGCTTGCCGGAATTCTGAAACACAAGATCATAGACCACTTTCGCAAAGAGAGTAGAGTGCAGCCGGTCGAGGATGTCGAGCCTTTTACCCCCACTTTTGACGATCTCTTTGACGAGAAAGGAAAATGGAAAATAGGGCCATCCAAATGGACTGCGAGTCCAATGGAGTTATATGAGCAAAAGGAATTCTGGAAAATTTTAGCCCTCTGCTTATCAAAACTTTCAGACCGCCTGGCCCGGATATTTACGCTTCGCGAATTGGAAGAGCTAAGCACCAAAGAAATCTGTAAGGTTTTTGATATTTCCGCGACAAACAGTTGGGTCATGCTTTATCGGGCTCGCATGCTTTTAAGGCGTTGTTTAGAAATCAACTGGTTTAGTGTTAAGACCCATGAGGGCAAGTGATGAGTCATTGGATGCATAATTGTAAAAAAGTTACACAAATGGTGTCCGAATCCATGGATCGAAAGCTCCCTCTTCATCAGCGGATGGGAATACGGGTCCATCTGTTGATGTGCAAATTCTGCTCGCGCTACAGAAAGCAATTACTGATATTAAGGGAAGCGATGCGCCTTCAGGAAAAATACATTGAAGATACAACTCTCCCCACGGAAGCCCGGGAACGTATCAAACGCTCTTTTATTTATAGCCTGAACAAATCGCAGTAGACGCTATTCTTCCTTTGATTTTTCCTCATGACAATAATTCTCCTTGCTTTTTCATTTATTCATGTAAGGATTCAATTGTCCAAACGACATATAAAGTAAGCAGCCTTTTAATTATTTTCACAATTTGAGCTCTTTTACCTTTAATTTACATGATATGAACTCAAAATCTTCACTGCTAAGAAAGTTCATTCTCAAAAAGCTTGAAAAACCGAGGAAAAATTACCAACAGCGGGTATATAATAATATAAACAGACTTTATACCGTAATTCAACCTGGCGATGTGGTGTTGGTGGAAGGTCGATCTGAGATGAGCAGGTTGATAAATTTATTCACCCGCAGTCACTGGAGTCATGTTGCCATGTATGTGGGAACAGCACTGCTACACCCTGATTCCAAAAGGGATTCCGGTCTGAAAAGCTACGGTAAAGACGCAAACCATATGCTGATCGAGGCCTTTTCCGGCGAAGGTGTTATCGCTTCGCCTTTAAATAAATACAAAGATTACAACATTAGAATTTGTCGTCCTTACGGCATCATTGAATCAGATTTGCATCATGTCATTGAACAGGTCATTGGCAGGTTGGGAATGCACTATGATAACCAGAATATAGTGGACATTGCCTTGATGGTTCTGCAAACAATCTGGCGACCAAACAGAAAGCATGCTTTTCGGGCCTGTCTGGGAAACTGCAATGATTATCAAGTCATTTGTTCAGGAATGATCGCTGAAGCCTTCCAGAGCGTGGGATATCCAATTGTGCCGGTGCTTCTACCTCAGTCCCAAAAGGATGCATTCAACGAAAACAATCCTTATGGAGGCGATTTGATAATGCGGCATTACACCCAGATAACGCCAAAGGATTTTGATCTCAGCCCTAATTTTGAAGTAATAAAATATAATATTATCGGAACCACCCCATTTGATTATAAATCGTTATGGATAGATCGACGCTGAAATGATCAAAAATACAGGAGATTTCAAGCACACTTGATATCGATCGGATAAATATCAATCTGTACCCCTAAACCCAATAACCATGAAAGGAGAGCTAAATGAAAAAGCAACTGATAGTAGCGGTAATGGCAGCCATTTTTCTTTGTATAACAATGGCTTATGCTGAAATGCCGGGCCCCAATCCGGATTCATTGTGGAAGCACATCACCAAAGAAAGTCCATATACAAAATGGGGGTTTTGGCCTGACCATCAAGGGATGCAACCTGGACGAGCACCCCACGGTCCGCTGCACAAAGTATTTGTAAATGACCGTGCGCTGAACTCTACCCAACCACCGGTACAATATGGCTCCATCGCCGTGAAAGAAAACTATGGAATGGATAAAAAGCTAAAAGCAGTTACGGTAATGTACAAAGTCGCGGGGTATAATCCTGGAGCCGGAGACTGGTTTTGGGTCAAGTTTTCACCACAGGGTAAAGCTGATAAGTTTGGAAAGCCAAAAGGATGTGTGGGTTGCCATGGGACCAGGGCCAAAAACGATTTCATTCTTGTGCATGAGTTCAAATAACACTTTTCTTTTAAGTCTTATCCCGTATTGGCAGTATAATGATGGCCCCGGCGAATGATCCCGGGGCCTCTTTTACAGTTGAGGTAAATCTCAAAGCTCTTTTTGTAAACATGTAATTAAAGGAGTCAAAATGGCCTCTATGCTTTATAAATTGCTATCGGTTATAGGCTTTCACCATCCCTTGCACCCAGTGATGACCCATTTACCGGTCGGTTTGACAATCGCCAGTTTTATTTTCATTGTTTTGGCCTATTTTTTTAAGCGTCCTAAATATGCTCAAACTGCAAAACATTGCGCCGTATTGGCGTTGCTGGCTGCCATACCAACGGTGATTTTTGGATATCTTGATTGGCAACACTTTTACGGTGGTTCATTACTATTCCCGATTAAGATGAAGTTGGGACTGAGCGTTGCACTGCTGGCCTTACTGTTGGCCGTTGTATTTACCAGCAAACGAAGTGAAAAACAAACCATACAGCGATTGCTTGTGCATTTGCTATGCCTTTTAGTCGTAGCAGGTCTAGGCTATTTTGGCGGCGAACTGGTATATGGGAAAAAAACGACCTCCATTCAAACAACCGGTAATAATGCTGCAGATACCGAGTCCGTTGTTGCCGGGGCAAAGCTATTCGAGAAAAGCTGTTCTTTTTGTCACTTTACAGATAGCACCGAAACCAGGGTTGGACCCGGGCTTAAAGGATTATTTGAGAGGGAAAAGATGTCGATCAGCGGTTGGCCTGTATCCGATGATAGCTTGCGGCGACAGTTAAAAACACCGTTTAAGGAGATGCCCCCTTTCGAAAGCCTTACCGGGGAGGAAATCAACTCTTTGACAGAGTATTTGAAATCCCTCTGACGCTTTAAAAACAATAATAACAAGTTCTGGAAAAGGAGTTCTTGTGCCGATACAAGTCTATCGTTGCCCGATTTGCGGGCATCTACACGAGGGAGTCCGAGACTTTCATTTTTGTCCGGTCTGTGGCACACCGGCTGAGCAATTTCTGCAAATCAAACAGGCTGAGCTATCCGGACACTGGAATTTGAAAAGCCGTATGATGATCAGCGCAATGGCCGAATCCGGTCATTATGCCCTGGAGGGAAAAGGCACCACGCGTCGTTTTCTTAACATGGACAACCTGCTCTTCCTGCCAGCCCAGATAGCCCGCCAACCACTCTTGGATGAAGAACCTGTTGATACCCAGGTGATTCTGGGAAAAACCACACGCCAGCCAATAATTACCCGGACACCGATTTTAAATGCGGGCATGTCCTTCGGTGCTCTCAGCCGTGAAGCAAAAATGTCTCTCTCTGGCTAAAGCGTCTGCTATGGTCGGCTCGGTTGCCAACACCGGTGAAGGCGGCATGTTAAACGAAGAAAGGCAGTTGGCCGAAAAAATTACTTTACAATACTCTACAGGACGGTTCGGCATATCGGATGAACGCATGAAACAGGCGGATATGGTTGAGATAAAAATTTCTCAAGGGGCCAAGCCCGGGATGGGCGGCAAGCTGCCGGGAGCGAAAGTAACCGCCGAAATCGCCCGTATTCGCCAGATTGCGGCCGGACAGACCGCTGCATCACCTGCACGCCATGTGGATATCGACTCTCCTCATGCATTGTCCGAACGCATTAACCATCTGAGGGAATTGACAGAGGGAAAGCCCATATCCCTTAAAATTGTAGGTGGGCATTTGGATTCCGATCTCCAAGCCATCTTTTCCCAGGAATACATTCCTGATGTATTGGTTATTGACGGCGGTGAAGGGGGTACCGGTGCAGCACCGATTTTTACCAAGGATCACATCGGATTACCTTTGGTATATTCTCTGCCGAGGGTGTCTGACTTTCTGAAAAATCATAATTTAATCGACAGGGTCACTTTGATTGCTACCGGTGGCTTGCGCCACGCCAGTGATGTGGCCAAGGCATTGGCCCTTGGAGCAGACGCCGTCTATCTTGGGGGGGCTTTAAAAATCGCTTTGGGTTGTCGATATATCCGCAAGTGTCATGAAGGCGTCTGCCCATACGGAATTGCCACCCAGAATCCTCAATTGCGCACCCGTCTTGATGTTGCGAAAGGTGCGGAGAAAATTGCCCGATTTATTCGTACCGCCACCGAAGAAATCAAAGCGATTTGTCGTATTTGCGGTAAATCCCGTTTGAATGATCTGGATCGCAGCGATTTAGTCGCTCTTGATCCGGAACTATCTCGAATTACAGGCATAAAAATGCCTTAAGGGAGAAGATGATCAATGCATCCTGATCTGAATTCACTTTTAGCGCTTATTTACCTCATCTCCGGTGCAATTGCGGTGGCCATCATGCTCGAGCTCAAGGGCAAGCCAAAAGATCGGATTAATGCCCGGGCCTTTATATTGACCCACCGGTTGTTGGGATATTTGTTTGTGGCAATATTTATCTTTATGCTGGTAAGCATGGTTAAAAAAGTCGGCACATTTCAGGATGAGGTTAATACAAAAACCGCTATTCACATTGCCCTTGCTATTTCTATAGTGCCGCTATTGACTTTGAAAATTGCTATTGCGCGTAAATATAGAGTATTTACCAGTCACCTCTTAATTCTGGGTACCGGTATTTTTACGCTTTCAGCAGTATTTGTAATGTTGATGGCCGGCAATTATTATCTTCATAGATCAGATGTTCGTTACACCTCCATAACGTCAGTGGATGAAAGCATTTTAGACGATGACACAGGTCGCCATTTTGTTTTCAAACGATGCGGCAAATGCCACACCTACGAGCGGGTGTTTCGATCATTCAAAAGCGAAAAAGGATGGTCGCAAACAGTCAATCGTATGGCACAAATCGACGCGCCCAACATTCGCCCTTTTGAAATCAAGCAGATTATTAATTTTCTGGTCAATCAGCAAAAGCGTCGAAAAAATGATCAAGCCGATCAAGTCGCCGAAGAAATCGGTAAAACCTTGCTTAAGCAGAAATGCACGCTGTGCCATGACTTGGAACGGGTCACCGGTGCATCTAAAACAGAAGCAGAATGGAGTACTACAGTCGAGCGGATGATCATAAATATGGGAGATCCGGAATTTCTAAGTTCCATTGATAAAAAGGCCCTTGTAAAATATTTATCAAAAGCAGAGTAGATATAAAAGCAAACTGATTCAAACTGTTTGCGAACCTCTCGCTACTGCTATGTATTCAAAGTATTCAGTAAGCTGTTATACTGGTAAGATCCATCAAGCTTTACATAGCTTAGGAGCTTAGGGAACGTTTCTTGAAGTCGTCCTTGAGAAAAAATAGGGAAAGTATATGTATGATTTTGCAGTAATAGGCGCAGGTGTAACAGGTGCCGGGGTCGCAAGAGCTTTAAGCAGATACAAGGGTAATATCTGCATAATTGACAAAGCTGATGATGTATCAAGCGGAGCATCCAAGGCAAACAGCGGTATCGTCCATGGCGGGTATGCAGCAAAAAATGGTACCCTGAAAGGGCGGCTGAACGTACTCGGTAACAGGATGTTTGAAGATCTGAATAATAATCTGAATTTCGGATACAGAAAAACCGGAGGTCTTGTGCTTGCCTTCGATGAAGGAGAACGTCTTCTATTGGAGGACCTTCTGGTAAACGGTAAAAGAAACGGCGTAAATGACCTTGAAATAATTGAGCGTGACAGAATATTGGAACTGGAACCGAATCTGAACCACGATGTAAAATATGCTCTCTATGTCAAAGATGTGGGGGTTACCTCTCCCTATGAGTATACAATTGCCCTTTCGGAAAATGCCGTTACCAACGGTGTTGACCTTTTTCTTGAACATGAGGTTTACAATATTATAAGAATGGAGAATGGTTTTGATCTGATTACAGACAAGAAAAATATTAAAGCCCAAACTGTGATAAATGCAGCCGGTGTTTATTCAGATGCAGTTTCAAGAATGGCAGGTGTGAATTATTTTAACATTATTCCCCGAAAGGGGCAGTACATCCTTTTTCAGAAAGGGAGCGGTGCTGCGGTTAAATCTGTGATATTCCAGGTTCCTACAAAGAAGGGGAAAGGGATACTGGTCACCTCCACATATCATGGCAACCTGATGCTCGGGCCCAATTCGGAAGAAGTTGAAAACAGAGAAGACACCGCCACAGAGGAGATGGCCCTGGAATATATAATTAATACCGCCCTCAAATCTTTACCCCATATTGACCTTAAAAAGAAGCTTAAAACCTTCTCGGGTATACGCCCGACTCCGAATACCGGAGATTTTATCATTAAAGAAGAATTTCCCGGTTTTATAAATGCGGCAGGAATTGAATCTCCCGGCTTCGACCTTGACCATAACATCCAACTCGTGTTTTACCTGTCTAAAGATCTTTTGCGCGGTCAATGGATCTTCCATGTCGGAATCCACGGCCGTGGTTTTCACGGTATCACTGATGGAAACGGCCTGCCGGATCTGGCTGACGGTTGAACACCGCCATGTAGAGGCGAGCGATGAGGGCGTTCGATCCGGAACTGTTGGCGAAGCGGCCACGAAGAGGCCCTCGCTGCCCATGA
>RCNG010000541.1_pt1 | contig 17319 bp, 11 predicted proteins | sample 2041371 | NCBI WGS metagenome assembly RCNG01 (sample SAMN09708227, study PRJNA481090) | Marine sediment metagenome, whole genome shotgun sequencing project. | biome: marine sediment; feature: ocean; material: sediment; isolation source: Sewage treatment plant 1 marine sediment (STP1) ... | reverse complement strand
CAGTGGAACACCGTTGTCGTAATCAGCTTTCGTGTTTTCCGGTGAGTCGGTGAACAATGCACTGTAGGTGCCCATAAAAGCCTGGAATTCATCCTCGTTTGTCGTGAACAAACGAACGAGAGCGACGGCTTTGGAGCGGAGGCTCGCCATCTTCTGTTTCATGTTTTCTCTCCTTTTTCAAGCTATTCCGTAACGACAAAGGATCCAAACAGCTTGTATCCAGGAACCCATTGGGGATGTCTGTATAATAGTCGATCCATTCGCATTAAAGTCCTCCCCCCCCCAGTCCCCGTTAATCGTTATGGAGATCTCATCCCCTGGGGAGAATTGCGTGGGAATATCGACGCAGTTCTCATAAGTGTAGGTGGTTCCGAGTGTATCACCTGACAGAAAATAGACCCACTATCCACAGGTGATCAATTCCCCACCGACATAGCCATCGCCCCCTCCATCTCTCCTTTGCATGATGAATTGTTCGATTCTAAGAGACATAGGTCTCGTTTGTAAAGGATATTCTGCCTAATACATCATGCAGTTCTCTTCAACGGCGGGTTGGGCCCCACTGCTTCAACATATGCCCATGGTCTGGATTGATACCCTGCAAGGTCAGGATTACATGTATCATTTGAATATAATCGCTGCATCGGGCTAGCAAGCCTCGCAGTCCGGTTCGCATTCGACGACCGGCCACACAAAACAAAGCCCCGGTAAAAAAGAGCTACCGGGGCTGGTTCTGGGTTTCGTATAGGTTTCGTTTTCTGTCCTCTCGGCGTCCCTCCGCGTCCCTCTTCTCTTGAAAAATTCTGCATTTCCAATACACTGAACCGACTACGTGATTAGCTGGTCGGTGCTGGGGATGCCCTTTCTCGGGCAATTTGCTCTGAAGGCACTGGGGCTGGAGAGAGAAGTCCCTGAAAGATAACCCTTCTTCAAGATCGGAAAAGAACTCCATGAGCGTCTCAACCAGGCGGTTCCTTCCTCAGGCTCGATGGAGGAGTATAGGTGAATCTTTAAGAAGGCTGTGTGGGGCGAGCCTTGCTCGCTGCATAGCGAACAAAAGAATGGGGGGCTTGAAAACAGCAATTTGTCTATTCGGCGCAATTCTGCTTGCAGGGTGCACCACGACAAAAGCGCCTGATGTGCCGACCTTTCAAAGTTATTTCGGACAAGCTTGTGGATGGGTATGCAAGCGCGAACATGCCCTGTGTATTTCTGAATGCACGCAGATGCTCAAATCAGGGTGCAAATCCAAATGCAACCAGAAGCTGAAGGAATGCTATGACTTTTGCCTGGCAGAGAAATCGGAAAGATCCCCCTGAACGAAACACCAGTATCCCCGCACAGGCCGTGGAATTGGCGACAATCCCTGACACATGAAGAAGGAATTTCTTCGCCCCCCGAACATGCTGTGTGCTTCGTCGAGGTCAATTGAGGCCGATGAGCGAAGAGTGAAGGGTCCACCGCTTCCCTCCGGTTCAACCTTCACGCCCGGGGCCCCGCAAAACCAGTAGGATCTCGATGAGTCGAGCACTGAGCCTAGAAGAATTGCATGCAGATAGCCAATGTGCCAGCCGTCCCCCGCCGTATCACAGAAATGCCCTCGATCCATAATCAAGGTCATTATACAGGCCAGGAGGCGCTAATCATCGAGATCGTAGAAATAATCCTTATTGGTCAGCCCTTCTGTCTCTTCCTTCTCGACTTCGGGACGGTGCAGGTGGCTGGGCAGGTCGTCCCGATGTTTATGAATGAATTCAACCTGATCCTCTAAATCGTTGGTTTCCTCCTCCCAGTAACTTTCGGTCCCAAAATGGGGAAAAGCAGCGGGAAAGGCCGGGTCATCCCAACGCCTGGCTATCCATCCCGCATAACGGATGTAACGTAAACTCCGAAGAGGTTCAATAAGACGGACCCAGGTAGGATCGAACTCTCGGAACATTCTGTACGCATCCAGAAAAACATTACGCTGACGCAGACCCTCCTGGTCCCGTGCCGGGACCAGCATCCAGACATCCTGCACGGCCGGCCCGTTGAGGAAATCATCAAAATCGAGAACATAGAGGCCCTCGTTACCGTTCAAGAGGTTGCCAAAATGGCAATCCCCGTGGATCCTATGGAAAGGAACCTCGGCCGACAGCGCATCATAAATGGTCACAATTTCGTGCACTGCATCGCTGTAACGATGGACGAGGTGGGCTGGGAGAAAACGGTTTTCCTTTAAGAACGCCAGGGGCTCCAGGCCGTATGTTTCACCTGTCAATGTAAGCCTGTGTTCGATTTCTTGGGCCGCCCCAACATTGTGAATGCGAGCCAGTAAGCGGCCCATGACTTGAAGCTTATCATCCGTTAATTCATCAGCGGCTCTTCCTCCGGTGCGAGCCCAAATAGCATAATAAATCCCCAGTGTCTTCTGGAGGGTACTGCCGTCATTGAAATGGAGGGGGGCACAGATCGGAATTTCGTCATCTTGGAGTTGGAAAAGGAAGGCGTGTTCCTCTAGAATCTGCTCCTTGTTCCAGCGGCCCGGGCGATAGAATTTGCTCACCACGTGGGAACCGTCATCGAGTTTAAGATCATAGACCCTGTTTTCATAACTATTGAGGGCCAGGCAATGGCCGGTTGGCTTAAGGCCAGAGGACTCTATGGCCTTAAGCACGACTTCCGGGGTCAGTTGGTAAAAGAAATTATCCATTTATAAGTCCATTCAATTCGTTTTAACGTATCTTATGTATTGCGGAAAGCATAACACATCCACCGGGCAGAGTGCGAAAGAACAATTATGCGGCTACCCACTTCGTTTCCGGTCATTGTGCATTGAAGAGGGCAGGAATGAAAGGCCCCGGGGCGGGGGGGCTACCCCGAATGATGAATGACGCGGGAAGAACCACTCCATGTCCCTCCCCCAGCAGGGCTGAAGGGAGAAGTCGGTGAAAGATGACCGGAACCCTCTGCACAACTTCTGACATCCAAGAAAAGCCCCAATTGTGGAGGGTTCAGGGGTGAAGAACGAAATCCTTTAAGATGAAAGGCGAATACCATGAACACCAAAGCACGGGCAGAAGCCATAAAACACCCACATATAGACTTTCCGAAGGCGAAGGATGTGCGAGGCTGGTTTCAGAAGCCTTCCACCAAGGAGCTGGAGACAGATGCGGCTTTGGTCGTACTCTGCTCTATCCTACTGGGGAGCGTTTTCTTCAGTTTGTTCAGGGCCTTTGGCGCCTATCAGTGCAACCTCTGAAACGCTTGGAGGGAGAATCTCGGACCGGTCTCAAAGGATCAACTCATGAGGGAACTCCTCGAAGTAGGAGTCGAGGATGCGTGGAGGCCCCTGGGGGCGACCCCTTGATTCGCCGTGATTATAGGTGGGCGCGGGAGGCCCTCAGAGGAGTCTCTTTTCCTCGATCAGCTCGATGTCTTGAATCTTCCAGGCGTCGCCGTCCTTCACGAACGTCACGAGGGCGTGGTTCTTGTTCCGTCGATAATGGGTGTGCCCGAAATGACTGACCGAGCCGCTCACGGTCCAGACGGCCTCCGCGATGAATCCACCCGCCTCCGATGCGGTCACCCTGTTGACCGACAACAGTTCAACCTCGTCCACATTCGCCTGTGCACCGCCGCGGTTTTCCAGTTCCAGGGCTCGTCTGTTGTCCAGGTAGATCTGGGTGAGTTGATCGCCCATTACACTCGCGGCCAGACGGTCGTAGACCCGGCTTTCATCGCGCACATCGAAGGCGCGATACACGTTGGTCAACAAGCCGTCGAGGATGACGGACGTGCGCTCGGTCGAGGGCTTCCACTGCGCGACCCAGGGAAGGCCCACGGGGAAACGCAGGAATGGGTATGCCGCGAATCCGAGGGCAGCGACACCCAGAAGAACCGGCCTGCCTGACAGTACAGATTTGACCCGAATCGAGAGGATCGAAAGCACAAGAGCCATCAGGAAGACAACCATGGAGACAACGGGAAGCTTTGGCTTCTCGATGGTGATTTCCTCGATCACCGGCACGCGGTACCCGCTGAGGCGGCTCTTCCAGGTCAACGAATTTTTCTCTGGCTCGAGGATCATCGTGGCACCGCCAAAAGGATCGGTTGTGGTCGCTTCGATCTTCCGGACCGCCTCAGAGAACAACCGCCAATCGATCCGAATTTCGTCCGCCATGCCCGGGGTTTCGTAAACCAGCGTCAGGCCGATGATGCCGTTGTCCAGGCTTTCGGTAACAGGCTCCGGGCGAACGATTACACCCCCAGGGCCGAGGGTCACGAAATCGGCGCGTGCCAGCACCGGTTCAGCCGGTTGCCCGTCGATGAAGATCGGATTGGCCTTCCGGACCACACCCAGGATCCCTCCTTTGACCGGATCCAGGGACTCAATTGGGATGCTGGCCATGCCCTGGTCGTTCGTTCCCAGGAACTGCACGGCTGCCCGGGCCTGGATGAGAATCTCCTGCCGTACTTCGTAGGGCTCCACCGATAGATAGCTCATCACCGGTTGGGTGAGCCGTCGAGCCCCCTTGGGCCTCTGGCCGCCGGTTTGTGTCGCTCGAGTGGCGGGCAAGGTGTATTGCGTGGCCGTCTGAGACCCGCCGAGGCCCAGGACATCGGTCTTGCCCGACACCACGTGTTCCTGAAAGAGAGCCGCCAGTAGGGCAACGGACCAAACGCCGACCGCATAGGAAGCGATCTTCTTCGAATGTGGCAGTTTCCCCAGGGCCTTTGCTACGGCGATCAACAGAATCGCGACGGCAAAGTGGCCGAGGTCCATGGCAGCATTGAACACAAAAAGCGCCGGTACCCTCTGTTCCAATCCGAGATCCAGGAGCGAAGACTCCTGGGCGTATGCGAGCCCGTGAAGAAGTCCATAAAGAAACACCAGGGAAAGATAGGGCCGCGCTGATCGGTTTCTGACGGCGGCATGGGCCAGCATGAGTACAAGAAGTGTGCCCAGGATGTCGACGAAGAGAAGATCGAAACCGGGCACGCCGATGTCCGCCAGTACGAGGGAGCCTGCCTGCCCGAAGGAATAATACAAGAGGATCTTGAAAAGCTCACGGGTGGGTGCCAGCAGAGCGAGGGCCCCAACGAACAGGAGATGAACCCATTTGAAGGTCAAGTGCTTCAAGCCAAGAGAGAAATGCTCTACACAGACCTCGCGCAGCGATTGGGTGGACGGGATGAGCAAATGCATCGGGACGCGAATGCCCTCCAGTGAACGCAGGAACAGTCCCTGCTGGATCGAGCCGTCGAGCCATTGCACGGTAAGGGCCGCGCCGTTTCTCATCCAGGGCAGCAGTATTTCATCCTGGGCCGATAAAGGCTCGCCCGTGGTGGTGGCCGTGGCCTGCGCGATGATCCGACCGGCCTGGTTGATGTACTCGAGCTTGGAGACCTGAAACCGGTCCGGAAAGATGGGCGCCTTGATCGCCCAGACCAACACCTGGGTCACATCCGCTTCGAGTACATAGCCTTTTTCTGTTTCTTGGTTGAGCCGGGCCTTCGTGATTCCCGCATCATCGGCGAAAGCGTCTTGGGCGGCCAACAGAATCAGGAACAAAGCTGCGAGGATCAGTTGTCTGCTTGGCATTGCTTCATTCAGCCGAAAGACCCGAATTCACACAAGAGAGGCCTGAGGGTCAGATCTTCTTCATCAAGGGAACGGCACGCTGTACCCAGAGCGGAAGGTTGGCCAGGGCGTCGTCACCGCCTTCGGTGAAGGTGTAGCCCAGGCCGACTTTGGGGAAATCCTCTCCCCTGGCCAGGGCGGCCAGCACTTCCTTCACGTCGTTGATCAGCTCGTCGGCGAGTTCCTGGGGGTAGGAGTCGAGGATGACCTGGAACAGGGGCGGTTCCATGTGGCCCATCAGGTACCAGCCCTTCTGCAGTATGCCGCCCAGAAAGCTCTCCGGGTCGTGGTCAACCGTGAAGACCAGAGGGGTGAGATCGGTGTCCCACACGGTGGCGTTGGGAAGTGCATCGATTTCACGTTCGAAGCGCTCCTTGAACTTCATCGCTTCCCGGGCGATCTCGACCTTGCCCTCCTCGCCAAGGTGGGTGAGGATGGCCCAGGCTGCTACCGAGGGGGAAGCTGCCCGGCTCCCGAGCATGGATTGTGAGAAGTAGGCGCCCTCTGCCCAGTCATCGAACAAGACGTAGTGGTGCTGCTGATACTCCTCGGAACGCCAGCTCACGGTGGAAATGCCCTTGGGGGCGTGACCGTACTTGTGCAGGTCCGCGGAGATGGAGCAGACACCCGGGACCGTGAAGTCGAACTCGGGCACCGGGTAGCCCGCCAGCCGCACAAAGGGGGCCATGAAGCCTCCAAGGCACGCGTCCGCGTGTAACCAGAGGTTGTGTTTCAGGGCGATCTCGCCCAACGCGGGTATGTCGTCGTAGCGGCCGTAGGGGAAGGACGGCGCCGACCCGACGATGCCGATGGTGTGTTCGTCGATGAGGGCCTCCAACGCCTGGAGATCCACACGGTAGTCGTCCCGGAGAGGCACCTTGACCCGCTCGAGACCGAAATAGTGACACCCGCGGCCAAAGGCCGCATGGCCGGAATAGGCTACCAGGACCTTCGAACGTGTGGCGCCGGGCTTGTTCGCCTTGCCCCACTCACGCATGGCGTGCAGAGCACAGTAGATGCTGTCGGTGCCGCCCGCAGTCAAGTTGGCGCGGCCCTCCTCGCCTCCGCGTAAGATGTCCACCACGTAGCCGATCAAATCATCTTCGATCTTCCCGAGGCTGGGAATCACGGGCGAATAGACCGCATTGTGGGCGTAGAACTCGTTGAAGGCCTCCTGGCCCAGTTGCTGCACCTCGAGCCGGCCTTTCATGGATATGGCGGAGAAACGTGCGGCGCGCTCGACGAGGCCACCGGCGTTCAGGGTCTTGACTTCAGCGAGGACCTCCTCGCGTGGCTTGCCTTTTTTCGGAAATCCGGGAAGCATGTCCACCTCCGTTCGCCTGATGATCTCTGCACCCACGTGTCCCTTGCGAACGGACAGTATAGACACAACCGGATAAGAATTGAAGTGCTTGTGCTTGTTATACAGCCTGGGCAGGCGGGACTCTCGGCCCCGTTGCGGGAACGGTCGAAACCGTTTCGCTCTGAAGGTATTTCTCCAAGATCTCGTTGAGGGCCAGGGCCGTGACCGGCTTGCTGACGTAATCGTCCATGCCCGCTTCCAGGCATTTCTCCCGATCCCCCTTCATCGCGTGGGCGGTCATGGCAATCACGGGGATATGGTGGTTGCGCACCCTTGACGCTGGATCGCGAATGACCCCCGTGGCTTCGAAGCCGTCCATCTGCGGCATTTGCACGTCCATCAACACGAGGTCGTAGGGGATCGTCTCGAGGGCCATGACGGCTTCCCTGCCGTCGGCAACCGCGTCGGCCCGATAGCCGAGCTTCTGCAGGATGTGGAGTGCCACCTTCTGATTGACCACGTTGTCCTCGGCCACCAGGATGCGGACCCGTCTCTTCTTCGCCTCTTCCAGGCCGTAGCGGGTAATGATCGGCGTGGAGCGCTCTCTGGAGGGTGTGGATGGGATCCCGAGAACCGTGGCGAGGCTGTCGTACAGGTGGGATTTCTTGACCGGCTTGTTGAGATAGGCGGAAAAGCCGATCGCCTTCAAGCGGGATGCATCCCCACGCATTCCGGCGGAGGTCAGCATGACCAGGCGGGTAGGGTTCAGATCCGGGTCGGCCTTGATCTTCCCGCCCAGCGTCGCGCCGTCCATCACCGGCATTTGCATATCCACCAGCGCAATCCGAAATGGGTCGGTCTCCGCAAGGGCCTCGCGAAGCCTTTCCAGTGCCTGTTCCCCGTTCTCTGCTTCCTCGAAGCGGCAATCCCACGAGCGCAGGAGTTCCCGCAACACGAGCCGGTTGGTCGCATGGTCGTCCACGATCAAGATTCGCTGTCCGCGGATGTCTTCGGGAATGACAACTTCTGTCTTCCGGTCTTCGGGCTGCTTACCGAGCACCAGGGTGAACCAGAACGTAGACCCCGCGCCTTCCTCGCTCTCGACCCCCATCCGGCCGCCCATCAACTCTGCGAGCTGCTTGGAAATCGCCAATCCCAGGCCCGTGCCCCCGTATTTTCGGGTGATCGATGCGTCCGCCTGCGTAAAGGATTTGAACAGGAAATTCTCGTGGTCTTCCGGGATGCCGATTCCGGTATCGGTTACAGAGAATCTCACCGTGACGTCTCTGTCGGTCTCTTGCTCCCGGGTCACACGGATGAACACCTCGCCCTGTTCGGTAAACTTAATCGCATTCCCCGTCAGATTGATCAGGATCTGCCGCAGCCTGCCCGGGTCGCCGCACACGAGGGCGGGCACGTCCGGATAGACCAGGCAGGACATTTCCAGCCCCTTGTCGTGAGCCCGCACGGCCAGCATGTCCGTGACGTCTTCCACCGTCGTCCGAAGATCGAAGTCAAGGATCTCCAGGTCCATGTGCCCCGCCTCGATCTTGGAGAAATCGAGTACGTCGTTGATGATCGACAGCAGGGAGTCTGCCGAGGTGCGGATCGTCTGAGCGTATTCGTAGTGTTCTGCCGTCAAGTCGCTCTCGAGGAGCAGACCCGTCATGCCGATCACCCCGTTCATGGGCGTGCGGATTTCATGGCTCATGTTGGCGAGGAACTCGCTCTTGGCCTTGTTGGCGATTTCTGCCTCCTTCGCCATACGGCTCGCGTGTTCGATGGCCTGCTCGAGTTGACGGTTGGCTTCTTCGGTGTCCTCCTTTGCCCTTCGGATCGAATCCTCGGCCCGCTTGCGTTCCGTGATGTCCCGGAAAGACCAGACGCGGCCACGCAGATTGCCGTCCCGGACCAGGGGGCTGGAGAACCGCTCGATGACACGGCCGTCCCTGCATTGAATCGTGTCTGTCATCTCTTCCATGCTTTGGAACAGATGCATCACCTTCGATGAGAAGACCTCCGGGTCGTCTACTTGATCGATGATCACGCCGTACAGCTTGAGATCGTCCTCGGTGCCCTGAAGGTCCTCGGGTATGCGCCATATTTCGTTGAACCGGGTGTTCGAGTGGATCAGCTTCCCGTCATCGTTGGCTACGAGCAGTCCGTCTGCGGTGGACTCGAGGATGGTTCGGAGCAGTGCTTCCCTCTCCTGCAACTCCTCGGCTGCCGTGGCGATCTGTTTCAGGTACTTTGATTCCGCCTCGAGGTTGCCCTTCTGTCTCCGGGTTCTTATCACGTAAGCCCACCCGCCGGCGACCATCAGGACGATACACGCCGTAATGATGGCGCTGTTTCTGGCCTGCTTGTGGATCGGCCCGACGATTTCCGCGTAATCCTTGCAGACAGCGATGGACCATCGCCCATGTCCGATCGGAACCGGGGCAAAGCCGACAATCCTCTTCCCCTGTTCGGGGCCTTTCTCTATGCCCTGGATGGAAGCGTATTCGCCAACGCCTTCCTTGCCCCCGACCATCTCCCCCAGAATCGCCTGCATCCCTGTTCCGGCCTGACGAGGAGACGTCCCTCCCTTTCCGTCGACCATCCACGCACGGACCTCGGTCCCGGTCAAGAGCGGTTCGATGAGGCGTTCGAATATCGTCTCTGCCCAGATGACCGATCGGACGATGCCCGCAAACTCACCCTTGTAGGTGACCGGTTCGAGGATAGAGAGGGCAGGCGTGCCCGATCCGGCAAGGAACACCTCGCCTACTCGGGATTCATGGTTTCTCAGAACATACGCAACATCCGGTTCGTCAGACAGATCCTTCCCGATATGCTTGGCCGGGGACGGTATCCGGTCCACGACAGTGCCTTCCGCGTCCATCAGGGTCAATTCGTCGATTCTTCCCTCTTGCGCCTTGTAGAACTCACGAAAAGCAGGCTGCCCCATGGGCCGGTTTCCGCCCGGGGAGGCTCTGTGCGCTTTTTCCTGGATTTCCGGGTTGTCTGCAAGCAGACGCAGCCCTTGTGTGCGTTCATCGAGGAACTGCTGGATGCTCGCAGAGGAGGCTTTGGCGGTGCACAGGAGCTGGCCCTGGGCCTGCGCGCCAACGATGTCGATGTAGCCCGTTTCAGACAGGTAGGCCAGGCAGGACACGGCGACCATGATCGCCAGCGTGATGACAGTGGATAAGGCCACTCTCGCGGATCGCTTCCTGATCTCCATGAAGTCCCTTTCCGTATCGTTCTTCCTCTTTATTAGGGGCTTTGGGGGATATATCGGAAGAACTTTGGGAATATCTTAGAATTGACGTTTTGGAGCTTAGAATCTGAAAACGGGGAGAGCAGACGGCCAGGGGCGGCGAGACGGTCTCCCCGGAAGGCCCGTATGGCCCTTGAAAAATACCGCAGGACCGGTAGGCTGGGAAGCCAATGCAGTCCCTGGGCCGGTGCCCGGCCCGGCCACATGAGAAAAGGAGGATCATGATGAAGAAGACTCTGTTGATTGTGATCGTCGCGCTTCTGTTGGTGCCCGTGGTGCTCTACCTGGCCGCTCCCGAGCTTCTGGTCGGGCTTGCGATCGACCTGGAGAGGAAATCGGCAGGGCTTTCCAAAGGCTCGATCGTGGTGGGGGACCACACGGTCGTCTACTTGGAGGGAGGGGAGGGGGAGACCATCCTGCTCGTACACGGGTTTGGCGCGAACAAGGACAACTGGAATCGCCTTGCCAAATACCTGACGCCCTCTTTTCACGTGGTGGCCGTCGATCTTCCCGGGTTTGGGGAAAGCACGAAAATACAGGATGCCTCCTACACGATTGCCGCCCAGGCCGAAAGGCTGGACAACATTGCGAAGGCCCTTTCGTTGGAGTCCTTCCACGTGGCAGGCAATTTAATGGGAGGAAACATCGCCGGGAGATATGCCGTTCGTTTTCCCGACAAGGTGTTGACCCTGGGCCTGTTCAATGCGGCGGGGGTCCCTCACTGTCCGGAGAAGAGTGAAATGGCCCAGCTCATGGAGAGAGGCGAGAACCCTCTCCTGGTCGAGACGCCGGAAGACTTTGACGCGATGATCAAGTTTGCCTTCGTGAAGCCTCCCTGGTTTCCAGGGATTGTCAAGAAGATGATGGCCCATGAGTGGGCCCAGAGCAGGGCCTTCAACGAGAAGGTGTTCAGCGAAATCCACACGGAGGCATCCTCCCTCGTGCCGGATCTCCCGAAGATCTGGACAAGGACGTTGATCCTCTGGGGAGACACGGACCGACTGCTCGACGTTTCCTGCACGGAGGTTCTGGAGAAGGGATTGCCCAGTTCTACGACGGTGATCATGAAGGACTGCGGCCACGTTCCGATGATGGAGCGGCCGGGGGAGACAGCCCAGCACTACATCGGATTCCTGCAAGCGGGATCTTAAACGCAGGGGTTCACTGACTCGCCGTAAGGCTTCTCGCAATGGCCACCGCTTCCGCCGCATCTTTGCCGTAGGCGTCTGCTCCGATGTGGCGGGCAAACTTGGCGCTTATCGGTGCCCCACCGATCATGACGCTTACCCGGTCACGCAACCCATGTGCGTTCAGCTCCTCTATCACCTTCTGCATCTCCGGCATGGTCGTGGTCAGCAGCGCGGACAAGCCGAGAATATCGGGACGGATTTCGTCTATCTTCTCCAGAACCGTCTCCACCGTCTGGTCTACTCCGAGATCCGTAACCCGAAACCCGGCCCCCTCGAGCATCATGCCCACCAGGTTCTTCCCGATATCGTGGACATCCCCTTTGACCGTACACAACAGGATGCTTCCCCGTGACAGGCTCTCGTCTTCTTTCAGGAGGGGTTGAAGGATCTCCAGCCCCATCTCCATGGTCTTTGCGGAGACCAGCATTTCAGGGACAAAGATCTTTCCCTTGGCGAAACGATCCCCCACCACGTCCATGGCGGCAATCATGGCCTGATTGATGAGCGAGTGCAGATCCACTCCCCCCTGGATCGCCTCTTCTAATTGGGCCTCGATTTCTCGAAATCTGCCCCCCACGACGATGTCTTTGATTTTCTCCAGAATCCGCTCCATTTCCTTTCGCCCTTTCGTTCAATATGCCGGCTCTAGTATCCTTCGCGGACGGCCTCCACGATCGCCTTCAGATTCTCGATCGGTGTCGCCAGGGGAATGGCGCATTCCGGGCCAATGATGTTCACGCCGGCGGCGACCGCATAGCGGGCCTGCTCGTACACATCTTCCGGTGATCCCTGAAACAGGACTTCCGGGTTGTTGATGTTTCCCACCAGCGAGATGAGATGGCCTACCTTTTCAACGGCCTCTCTTGCGTCCACCTGCCACTCGAAATGATAGGCCTCGACGCCGGACCGTGCGAAAAGCTCCAGGCGATCCGAACAGTCACCGCACACGTGCAGGATCAGGGGCCCCTCGATTTGCGCCGTGATTTCCTGGTGGATGGGCAGGAGCAACTCTTCATAGTGGTAGGGCCCGACCAGATTTCCGGTGGCGTGGTCGGCCAGAACCACGACGTCGGCGCCGGCTTCGAACTGAGCCCTGGCAAACGCGACCGTCACCGGCATCAACTGTCGCAGCATGCTCTTGATCTTCTCGGTTTCTCCCATGCCGATCTGCAGCAGGAAGTTCTGGGTGCCCGCCATATGATACGAGAGGGTCCATGGCCCCATGACCTTGCCGATAATAGCAACCCTCCCTCCCACATGGCGGCGGAGAATCGAGAGGGCTTCCAGAACGACTTTCATCGACGGTTTTTCCAGAAGGTCTTCCGGGACCTGAACGGGAGAGAAGTCTTCGTTGGGGAAGTCTTTGTTGTCCGGCATCCGGTCTCGATCGCCCCAATCCACGGCACACCCCAGAGCGGCTGCTTCCTGTTGTACGCTGTATTCCGGCATGACCGTGTCGAATCCGAGAATCTCGTGCCCGGCCAGTGCCAGATCGGCCATCGCCTTCGCATCGAGGTGGGCTGCCGGAAAGGACACGCCGGCGTCGTCCATCAAGCCATGGCAGACGACAGACGTCGGATTCCCTGCGGGTGGGCGTTCTCCCCTCCGGCCGTTGGACAGGGCCAACATGATCAGGTTGTGGGATGATGACTTCATTTATTGCCTCCTCAGGTAAGGGATCGTCTGGGGTCCTTCCGGGAGCACGGCAACGGGCGAGTCGGGACCGATTCGTTTCACTTCCTCTGCGACGAAGCCGTTCAGGTCGTCGATCGGCTCCATGTGGGCACGCTCCACATCCCGGGCGGGAAGGTCACTGAAGAGCGCCACCCGGGCCTTCACCAGGATCCAGGCGAGCTTCTGGGCCTCCCACTGGTCGTTCCTCCGGTATCCGTGCGCAGAAATCGTTTCGAGGAGTTCTTGCGGCGAGGCTGCACCGAACAGGAGGGGAGCAAAATTCCCGTGGGCCGGAAACCCGTCCTCGCATTGCGATGCCATGACGATCAGACCGCCGGGCGATACGATTTGGGCGGCAGCGGACATGCCCTTGACGGACTGGTAGAGATTCTGGTCGAGGGGATATCCTCCGTTTGTCGTGATCACGATCGGAAAGGGGTGCTCGCACGGAAGCATGGCCGTTGACTCGACGAAGGCACACCCCTGTTCGTGCGCCTGCAGGACATCGCCGCAGAAGAAGCGGGTGATTTCGTGCCGGCTGTTCAGGGAGACGTTTACACAGAAGTCCACCGGGAGAACAGAACCTGCGGCCCGGATCTGTTCCTGGGTCGGATTCCCTTCGAGCCGGCCCCAGGTGCTCCGACTGTCCCCTATGACGGCTGCCCTGTGGTAGGTCAGGATGGAGTCGATATCGGCCAGGGCCGGGAAGATCCCCTTGTACCCGCCGGAATACCCCGCGAAGAAGTGAGGCTCGATAAACCCGAGGACGATCCTCCTGTCTGCATCCACGTAGTGCTTGTTCATGTACAGGGGTTGCCCGTTTTCGAGACTTCCCACAGGGGCCATCGTGTCGGGATCGTAGGCGTTGTGGTTCACGACCTCGTAGTTCTCCACGACCCTTTGGCCGAGCATACGGGTCAACTCCTCGCGGGTGTTCGCCCGGTGGGTCCCGGTTCCGTTGATCAGGACGAATCGTGGCGCCGGCACATGGGACAACTCTTGAAACAGCCAGGGCAGAACCCGATCGGAAGGGAAGGGGCGGGTTATGTCCGGTACGACGACAGCCACTCGATCCGTGGGCCGTACGAGCTCCCGGAGCGGCCGCGTGCCGAAGGGTTTCCTCCCTGCCTCCAGGAATTCGCCGGGTTCGTCGGCGAGCCCCTGAACAAACCGTGGGCTGAGAGCCGTAACGTGAGAGGCGGGAACCTCGATTTCCAGGTCGTTGCGGCCGTAAGGGATACGTTGTTTCACAGGCCCCTCCATCAGGCAGGCGCTCATCATTGCGCACGGGGTCGGATTTCGCAAGCCACGAGGCCCTAGTGTCCTGTCCCAGAAATAGTCATACGCAGTCTCGTTTTGTAATCGTGTAATCGGGGACAGCCACCGATTAAAGTTCAATGGTGGCGCCGATTTTTCCCCGATATCGGTGGCTGTCCCCGATTACCGGGTCAGGATACTGGCCAACTCCCCTTCTCGTTAGCGATCTGATATAATGTAAAATTTGGGCGTTCCAGAGGGCCCTGCCCGTCGCGAAACAGGGGTTGTCCTCTTGTTGGTCCTGTTATATTAATATGGATTCAGTACGACTCCAGCCATTGGGACGTTCGGTACGACACGGGGAGATCGGCATGATGCTTGAACGCTTGGAGGCAAGAACGCAGCAAGTCCTGCGGGCTGTCATCCGGGACTACATTCTTCGGGCCCAGCCGGTGGGCTCCGGGAAGATCACGAAGAAGTACCGTCTGGACATGAGCTCGGCCACGGTGCGAAGCATCATGGCGGGGCTCGAAGATCTCGGTCTTTTGGAACAACCTCACCCCTCGTCCGGCAGGATCCCAACGGACAACGGGTTTCGGTACTATGTGGATGCCCTGATGGAGCCCAAACCGCTCCACAGGGATGAGAAGACGTTCATCCTCAACCGGGTCCGGGACGCCCCCCACGACGTGGGCCTGATCATGCAGGAGACCTCTCGGGCCCTCTCTTACATCTCCCATTACACCAGCCTGGTCTCCTCACCCCGGATCTCACAGACCGTGTTTGAACGAATCGACCTGATACGGCTGGACCGCAGCCGAATCCTCATGGTGCTCGTTTCCCCCACCGGGGTGGTCTACAACCGGATCATTGGTGACGTCCGTGGCCTTTCGCAGAAGGATCTGGACCATGCCACGGAATACCTGAATCGCCACATCAAGGGCCTGCCGTTGGAAGAGGCGAAAGAGAAGATCGTGGAACAGATGGAGGCGGAAAAGGATCAGTACGATCGAATCCTGTCCCGGGTCTGGAATACGAGCCGGCGCGTACTGGAGGCAGAGCAGGCGGATGTGTACATCGATGGACAGAGCAACATTCTCGACTATCCCGAGTTCTCCGAAGACCTCCAGAAGATGAAGTCCCTTCTTCGAACCTTCGAAGTGAAGGAAATCATGCTTCAGTTGCTCGACATGGCCCTGGAAGGGCTGGGAATACATGTCTATATCGGCGGGGAGAATCAGGTGGAAGAGATGGCGGACTGCAGCCTGATCGCCACCACGTATCATCAGCGGGGGGTGCCCCTGGGGACCCTGGGCCTGATCGGGCCCAAGAGGATGGACTACTCCCGGATGATACCGCTCGTAGACTTCACGGCCAAGGCCGTGGGGGCAAAGCTCGAAGAGATGGAAGGACAGCTGGCGGGCTCCTAGACCTTTAGAGAAAAGCCCCGACAGCAGTTGGGAGGGAGTGTAAGGTGGTGAAGGACACGGAAGGAAGCGGAAAGAAAGACAGCGAGGCCAGGAAAGAGGAGGGGTTTCTTCTGGAGAAGAAAGAGACTGAGCAGATGAAGACGGAAACGGATAAAGAAGGTGAGATCGTTGCAGAGGCGCCAGAGGCGCCCGAGCAGCCGGTGGAGCAGGCGCCCGAGGCCTCGGAAGAGGAGGCGGATTCCGCCCCGGCCGAGCTCTCGCCGGAACAGAGGGCGGAACAGCTCGTCAAAGAGAACGAGGAACTGCAGGACAAGTTTGTTCGTTTGATGGCGGACTTCGACAATTACAAGAAGCGAGCAAGCAAAGAGAAGAGCGACGTCATCCAGTTCGGAAACGAGGGGCTCTTGAAGGATATCCTTCCGATCATCGATAACATCGAGAGGTTGCTGACCTACAGTTATGGAGAAGGCAGCTGGAAGAGCTTTCAGAAAGGGGTCGAGCTTGTCCTGGCTGAGAGCAACAAGACCCTCGCAAAGTATGGAGTGGAGCCGATCGAAGCCTTGGGCAGAACGTTCGACCCGAACCTCCATCAGGCGATGCAGAGGTCCGAGACGGATGAAGTGGAAGCGAACACGGTCGTGGAGGTCTATGAGAAGGGCTATCTGTACCGCGGTAGGCTGCTGAGGCCTTCTCTCGTGGTCGTGGCGGTCGCTCCGAAGGGGGAAGAGGAGGAAGAAGGGGAAGAGAGCGCTCAGGGGCCTGATGACCCGGGCGGGGAGGCAGGGGACAAGGGAGAAGACGAAGAGCAACTGATCAATTGACAGGGCGATGCGTTTGCCCCTGAGCGGAAATGGCCGAGAACAACAGAAAAGACTACTACGAGATCCTGGGCGTGGCCTGTGACGCGGATCACGAAATCCTGAAGAAGGCCTACCGAAAGCTGGCCAAGAAGTACCATCCGGATCGGCAGCCCGAGGACTCTCGGGCCGAGGAGCGCTTCAAAGAGCTCCAGGAGGCCTACGCTGTCTTGAAGGATCCGGCCAAGAGGGATCGATACGACGCCGACGTCCTTGGCAGGAAGAACCATGGGGGCGGGAAGGGGAAGAATGCCTCCGGTGCGGGCGTCTCAGAGGTTGTGGAGGATATCTTTGAGTTCCTCAGGAGTCGCATGGAGGATCGGGGGAAGCGGGGGGAAGACCTTCGGTATATGGTGTCCCTGACCTTTGAAGAGGCGGCTCTCGGCATCGAGAAGGTGATCCGGATCCCGAAGCGGAAGAACTGTCCCGCCTGTGCGGGTCGTGGCTGGAAGTCCCCGGGAGGATCGCGTGCGTGCAAGGTTTGCCACGGAGAAGGGGAGATCACGGCAACGAAGCGGAACAAGAAGCAGGTCATGGAATGCCCGGGATGCGACGGCAAGGGGATCCTGGAGAAGAAGGACTGTGAGAAGTGCGAGGGAAAGGGAAAGATGCCTTACCGGGTGCAGCGGAGGATTACGGTTCCGCCCGGCGTGGACAACGGCTCCCGCCTCAAGGTGAGAGGGGAAGGGGGCGCAGGGGAGCGGGGGGGGGGGGAACGGGGAC
>RCNG010000540.1_pt1 | contig 17324 bp, 17 predicted proteins | sample 2041371 | NCBI WGS metagenome assembly RCNG01 (sample SAMN09708227, study PRJNA481090) | Marine sediment metagenome, whole genome shotgun sequencing project. | biome: marine sediment; feature: ocean; material: sediment; isolation source: Sewage treatment plant 1 marine sediment (STP1) ... | reverse complement strand
AAGGTCAGACGCAATATAGAAAAGGTTGGCTTGAGCACTATTTTACACCCATGGAAAATTACTTTAAAACTTAAAGAAAGCTCACAAAAAAAAATGAATTAAATTCACATAAATACAGTTAACATAAAAAGGAAACAATATGAAATTAGGAGCATTTTCTATCAGTCTTAGTGTTAAGGACATTAATGTATCCAAAGTATTTTATGAAAATTTAGGTTTTAAAGTTTTCGCAGGCGAGATAGAGAAAAATTATCTGATAATGAAAAACGAAAATTCACTTATTGGACTATTTCAAGGGATGTTCGAAAATAATATTTTGACTTTTAACCCGGGGTGGGACACGGATGCCAATAAACTTAAAAATTTTGATGACGTGAGAGAAATTCAGAGGAAATTAAAAGAAAAAGGAGCAAAGCTGGAAAGTGAAGCAGATGAAAATACAAGCGGACCCGGGAGTTTTATGATTATTGACCCGGATGGAAATTCTATTCTTATCGATCAACACGTATAGAAAATTGATTGAATAATGAACAACAATGAAATGCAAATTGCCAAGTTCCTTGAGCACTTCAACAGTGAAATTGCTTCCCTAGCGAAGTAAAAACAAAAACTTGCCACAGCTAAGAATGGTAGATTAATGTTGTATCAATAATTCAAATTGGCAGTTAATTTAAATATTACAAATGGGAGACCTAGAAAACAGGAAGGACATTGAATTTTTAGTAAATGAGTTTTACGCTAAGGTTCTTAAAGATGAGAAAATAGGCTTCTTTTTCAACGAAATAGCGAATATAGACTGGAAAAAGCATTTTCCAATTATGTATGATTTCTGGGAAACTATATTATTTGATACCATGAAGTATAAAGGAAATCCTATGACTAAACATATTGTACTAAGCAGAAAGGAGCCCATGACTTCAGAACATTTTGAAAGGTGGTTATTTCTCTGGAATCAAACGGTTAATGAAAATTTTACAGGTGACAGGGCTTCTGAGGCAATAAAAAGAGCTAAGATGATAGCAGACCTTATGAAATATAAAACAGCTAGTAAGGATAATTAAACGCGGAAATAATCCAATAGGAGTTTATAAAAAGTTTTTGGTAAATTACCGGAAATTAACATACATAGAACAATTAATAATTCAAATTATGAAAAAAATATTAATTACAGGTTGCAGTTCAGGATTCGGTTTTAGTTCTGCTAAATATTTGGCGGTAAAAGGCCACCATGTTTATGCCACTATGAGAAATATCAATGGAAAAAATGCAGTTCCTGCTGCTGAATTGAAGGATTTTGCAAATTCCAAGGGTGTCAAATTAGAGGTACTGGAAATGGATGTTACCTCAGATGAAAGTGTTAAATCTGCGGTAGACCAGATTCCTGTCGTGGATGTTCTAATTAATAATGCCGGACTTGGGTTTGGTGGTGCTTTAGAGGCATTCTCATCAGCTCAATGTTTAGATCAATTAGATTTAAATATAGTAGGTACACTTCGTACTGCCAAAGCTGTGCTGCCCGGTATGCGTTCACAAAATTCCGGACTGATTATTCAGGTTAGTTCCATAGCCGGACGAGGTGCTTTTCCAGGGTTTGGTGTCTATCATGCAAGTAAATGGGGATTGGAAGGGTTAAGTGAAGCAATGCGCTATGAATTGGCTCCATTAGGTATTGATGTTGTGATTGTGGAACCAGGACCGTTCTCAACAAATTTTTTCGGAAACATAGTTCCGGCTACCGATGATGATATCGCTACTGCATACAAACATGTAGGAGAATTTTTTGAGGGCTTTGGGAAACAAGTAGAGGGTATGTTCGAAGACCCAAATGCTCCTACGGATCCAATGATTGTTGTGAAAATTTTTGAAGATTTAATTAATAGTCCTGCTGGCAGCCGCCCGTTAAGGACCATTGCCGGACTAGATTTTGGTTTTCAGGCATTGAATGATGCAGTAGAACCTCTTAGAAAAGCAAGTCTCGAATCGATGGGATTAGAAGGTTGTGATGGTCCTGCAGCTTAGAAATTGAATTAACTCAAAAAACTGATCGCAGAAGAACTGCTTGTAAAATTGTATATCTAATAGTTATCGTTAGACCCGCCTCAGGCGGGTTTATCTATTTTAGATATACCTTCAGTACGCAGGAGGTCATGCATTCATAGCCTGAAATGTTATCTTTAATTGTTTAATCTAATAGCAAGTGCGCAAAATTACAGCTATGGTCAATCCTTATGGTATATTTAAGGCAAAGCTTTGACATAAGTATGATCTAACGTTTAATAAAAATAGATGCAGAAATAAATGGAGCAAATAAAAAGAGTTGAACATGGATACGCGGACTCCAATGGTGTTAACATTCACTTTGCCGCCCTGGGTTCTAAGCAGAACCCTTTGATAGTTTTCATTCATGGCTTCCCTGATTTCTGGTATTCCTGGAAAGACGTAATGGATAGCTTATCTAACGAGTATTATGTTGTGGCTATTGATCAAAGAGGCTATAATCTCTCCGACAAACCAAAGGGAGAAAAAAACTATAGTATTAACTTTTTAGTGGGTGATGTTATCTCTGTGGTACATCATTTAGGTTTCAAAAAGTCAATCATCGTTGGACATGATTGGGGTGGTGCTGTTGCGTGGGCGCTAGCCATGATGAATCCGCAGGTCGTGGAAAAACTTATAATTCTGAACTCTCCCCATCCCAGGGGCTTAAGACACGAATTGGCGACGAACCCTGAACAGCAAAAAAACAGTCAGTATGCCCGAAGTTTTCAAATGGAAGGGGCAAGTAAATATCTCACTGCTGAGAAATTGGCGTCGATGTTGGGCGATAATGTGAATGAAAAAGAATATATCGAGGCATTTAACCGTTCAGATTTTGAAGCTATGCTTAATTACTATAAGCAAAATTATCCCAGGGAACCTTATAAATTGGATCCATCTCGTGTAGTAAAAGTTAAAGCCCCTGTTTTACTTATTCATGGACTTGATGATAAGTTCCTTCTTCCGGGAGGCCTTAACAATACCTGGGAATGGGTGGAAAATGACTTCACGCTGGTTGCAATCCCGGGGGCCGGACATTTTGTTCACCATGATAAACCTGAACTAATAAATAGAACAATTAAGATGTGGTTGAACAGATAATTACCTATTTACGACAAAATGCATCTTAATAGATTATAATTTCTGCAGATTTTGATAGAGACTTCTTTACATGAAAGTTGGTTTAAAAAATAGTGCTTGAGGTTAAGATAATTAAAACAATAGCTTACCATTAGAGGCTTTTTATAAGATATTTATCCGCCAGACCAAAATCTCTTCTATTGCATCAATTTCAGCTTTTGCCAGGGACATATCACCGGCTTTGGCGGTTTCTTCAATTTGTTGCGGGTTACGAGCACCAACAATCGCTGAAGTCATCTCTTTGTTTCGCATTACCCAGGCCAGGGAAAGTTGGGACAGTGAGATCTTCTTTTCACTCGCAATTTTCCTGAGTTGTTCTATTGCCTGAAGATTGACACTCAATTGGGGTTCCATAAAAAACGGATGTCTGCTTCGCCAGTCAGATTCTGGCAAACCAGCAGCTCTTTCTTTAGTAAATTTACCCGTTAGCAACCCCGCCTGCATAGGGCTGTAGGCTAAAATCCCAATTTGGTTAGTGCCACAATAAGTCATAATCTCCTCCTCAATTTCACGGCGAAGCATACTATACGGCGGTTGTAAGGAAGTTATGGGGTGTATGGCCTGCGACCTTTTTAGTTGTTCCAGACTAAAATTTGATACTCCTCCATATCTTATTTTACCCTCTTTTACGAGCTCTGCTACGGTTCCCCATCCTTCTTCAATCTCTTCGTCCGGCTCCGGCCAATGAATCTGGTATAGATCTATCACTTCTATAGCCAGACGTTTCAGGCTTGCTTCCACCTCCCGTCGTATACTATTTGCCCTCAGCGATTTACCAATCTCCCGGCTGTCACCTTCCCATACGCGTCCGCATTTGGTAGCGATGATTACTTCATTACTGATACCTTTAATTGCCTTGCCTACTACTTCTTCGGCGTGCCCATGTCCATAGATAGCTGCGGTATCTATCCAGTTGATCCCCTGATCGAGTGCTTCATGAATTGCATTTACAGAATTGGTGTCTTCCTGGGGTCCCCAACCAAATTTCCAATCTCCGCCACCCATCGCCCAGGTACCTAATCCTATTGTAGTAAGATGAAGGTCGCTATAGCCTAATTTGCGCGTTTGCATAATTGTGATTTTGATTAAGAATAAAGATACCCAACCCTTTCTTTAAATCAATTTTCCTAAGACATTTTAAAGCTCTTTTGCGTATTTCAAATACATTTTAGAAATACAATTTTAATATTATTGAGAATTGGTATTAAAAGATTAAATCCCAATGTTGTATATTTATTTGTTGATCATATAAAAATTTAAACTTTTATACTATGGATAATTCTGGAAACACCTTAATAGGACTTATTGCCGGCACAGCCATAGGAGTTGCCTTAGGGGTACTCTTTGCGCCTGATAAAGGAGAAGTAACAAGAAAAAAATTGGCTGACGAAGCTGCTACGGCGCAGGCCAATCTTTCTGAAACTGCCGCAGACCTGAAAGAAAGGGTTATGGACACTTTGAGCTCTGATCCGAGTGCCCTGGAAAATGGAATTGAGGGTCTAATCTCCAATGCAAGTTATAAGGCGGAAGATATTATTTCTGCTTTAGAGAAAAAGTTGGGGGAATTAAAGGTTAAAAATAGGAAATTAAAGAAATCTACTAAATGAGTATGCTAGAATCCTTAGACCAGACTTCAAATAAAGCCGTAAACCTTGGTGAAGAGTATTTAACGAAGACAAAGGAGTATTACGAGCTTAAAGTTTTCCAGCAGCTCACTGCCACTACTGTAATGTTCTGCAAAGCAGCCATATTGGGCAGCGTGGGCTTTTTGATACTAATTTTATTGATAGTTGCTGGTACTTTAGTATTGGGCAACCTAATAGGAAATATGGTTTATGCCTGTTTGGTTAGTGCAGGTATTTTATGTGCAATTGGAGCTCTTGCCTATGCCTTTAGAACTCGAATAGAAAACTTGATTATTCAGACAATGTCTAAACAATTTTTCGATTAAATGAGACAGTATAAAAATAAGGATGAAATAAATCACGCCCTAAAACGCGTGAGTCTGGAAAGGCAGATTGCCTGGGAAGAAATAAAGGGTCTTAAGGAAGATTTTAAGGAGAGTATACAACCTTATAATTGGTTTGGACCTATTTTGTCTTCAGCAAAGCAATATGGCATTCTTTATTTTATTCGTTTATTGTTTAAAAAGAAGAAATAAGAATAATTGTCATTTTAGTTTAGCTGTAGTTAGGTTTAAATCTTAGTATAAATCACTCTATAGTATTTAGCTTACGTAATTTCTTTTGGGATACCCTGGCTTATTTTGTAGTTACATTTAAAGACCCGGCCCAGAATTGAATTATTATGAAGATTTTGGTCTACGTGTTATTCTTTGATTCCTCTTTTTGACCTCCTGTAAAGAGAAAAAAGCGAATAAATGACCAAATCCGAATTCCGTGGATAAAAAATTAGGCACATACGGACAATAAAAACAGTCCTTCGTCCCATTCTACAATGATCCTTTGTTGAAAAACGATATACTTATTCGGTTTCTCTCGACCTTAATTTATTAACCTAAACCATAATGAAATGAAAAAATTAGTTCTTTGTTTACTATTATTTGTAGCTCTTTCAATTAATGCCCAGGAATCATACTGGACCTACTATAATTTTAGTGTAGAACCGCAAAATGAAGCGGCAGTATTAAAACTTGTAGAAGATTATTTTAAGGAAAATAAACAGGATGGAGTTACTGTTCGCTTTTTTGAAAACCACTTTTATGACAGTGGCAATAATTATAGCCATTCCATAGGGTTTTCTGGTTCTTTAGATGCCATGGGAAATCAATATTCCGGGACTCAAAGTGATGCATGGGATTTGTTTTTAACCAGGGTAAACCAGCTTATTAAAGATTCATTCAGCTCTTCCATGGGAACCATAATTTCAACTTATGGCGCATTGGACACGGTATATCCCATACAGAATTATATCTATCTTCATGTTAATGATACTGACACCTTTTTAACGGCCCGAAAAAAATACTTTTCAAAATTTAGTTCGGATGTCAGACTTACCGTATTAGGGAAAATTACTTCGGGGCGGTCTCCGGATGGGGAGACCCATATGGTAATTCTGGGTTATAAAGATTTTAAATCTGCCATGGGAGGCATGGATGCACTACTTTCTCAGGAGCAGGTTGAAGCCCGCCAGAAAGCCTGGAAAGAATTTGGTGAGACCAACGGGGGAGTAAAATTGATCAGGACCGGGACAAGAATCCTGTTAGGTAAATGGTAAACAACAATATTAAAAACATAGACCCCTTCTATATGAGGGGGTTTCTGTATTGTGTGAACAAATACACCAGCTCATTTCATTAAAAAACTAGTTCCGTGCTATTGTACATAAACAAGAACCAAGGTCAGAGAAATCTGATATCATTAATTTCTGACATAAAGATTTTTACAATCACAATTTGAATTGAAATAATGATAAAACTTGGTTTAAAAAACACAATTAGCCTCCTTCTTCGTCTATGGAATTTAATCCCTATTTTGAGTTATTAATTAAATTAATCAACCAAACGCATGAAAAAAATTCTAAGTTATTTCAGTGTCATTGTCTTCTTTCTGCTTCTTTCTAATTGTGGCGATAAAAAACACGATGAGGAATCAGCCGATAAAAAGGAACGCAATATGTTCGGGCACCATATTCCACGCGGATTAACTAAAAGTTCTGACAGCCTTATGCCGGGTTATGCTATGTTTTCACCTACGAATTCTCCCTTTACTTACCTTGTAAACAGAAAAGGGGAAGTAGTGCATGAATGGAAAGGAAATTACGGTGCATTTAACGCCTATCTCACGGATGATGGTTCTATTGTGATTGGCGCAAACGACCCTGATTATCCCATTTTTGGTTTTGGAGGACCTTACGGCAGGATACAAAAGATAAACTGGGAAGGAAAAATGCTATGGGATTTTGAATATGCAGATACCACGCAAATTGTACATCATGATTTTGCTGTAATGTCCAACGGTAATATTCTTGCGCTCGCTTATGAAACCTCATCCTATGAATATGCATTGGCCCTTGGAAGAAAACCAGAATATATTCCAAGATCCGGACCATGGATGGAAAAAATTATAGAAATAGAACCGCAAGGTAGTGGTGGGAGTAAAATTGTTTGGGAATGGCGTGTGGAAGACCATTTGATTCAGGATTATGATGAAGCCAAGCCCAATTATGGAAATCCGCAAGAACATCCGGAATTATTCGATTTTAATCTCAGTGATTCCATACCAGCTCGTATAACCCAGGACAGTCTGGACATTTTAAAAGCCATGGGGCGGGGTGGAAGAAACCTTACCCTTGATAATCCACATTCAGATATTTATCATTTTAACGCTATAAATTACAATGCCGAGCTGGATCAGATAGCATTTAGCTCTCCTGAATTGAGTGAAGTTTATATAATTGACCACAGTTTAACCACCGAAGAAGCGGCCGGTCACCAGGGTGGAAAAAGTGGAAAAGGAGGAGATTTACTGTACAGATGGGGTAATCCTGAAAATTACATGCAGGGCGACTCCACGGATCGAAAGCTATATTACCAGCACGATATTCGCTGGAATGAAAAAGGGAAACCCGGGGCAGGTAATCTTAGTGTCTATAATAATGGTGTCCCCATGGGACCCGATAGCCTGGATTATTCTGCTATATATGAAATAAATCCACTTTTAATGGAAGATGGTACATATGAAATGATGGCCAATAACCGTTTTGGACCAGAGGAACCGGTATGGACCTATGTCGCCAAGGATACCATCTCATTTTACGGAAGTTTTATTTCAGGGGCGCATCGTATGGAAAATGGCAATACCTTTATTAACGAAGGTCCTAAAGGCCGTTTGTTTGAAGTTACGCCAGACAGGGAAGTGGTTTGGGAATATTTAGTCCCCTATCGCGGCAACATTCATAAACCAAATGGAGATCCGACAGATATGATGCCAATGACCTATAGCACTTTCAGGGCGACTTTTATTCCAGCAGATCATCCTGCTTTGGAAGGTAAAGAACTTATACCACTGGATCCTCAACCCGAGCCATTTGTAATGCCACCACCACCACCTGAAGAGGACAAGAAAGAGTGATGTAGTGTTTTTTACAACAGCCTATTTGCAATATGCTGGCTCTATAGTTAAATAATAGTTTAATTTTGATAGCATACTATGAATGGTATTGATGTAGTAATGGTAATTGCAATAATCCTTTTCGCAAGACTGGGGATGCGGTTACTTATGGGCTATCAAAAAATGAAAAAAGGAAAAGAAAACGATTCTGACAAAGAGGATACTTAAGGGATATAATTTTCCTGCCTTTTCATGCATAGTAATATCCTCAGAAGTATCCTTCTCCAAGAGATCAAAAATTCCTAATAAGTTCTATGATCAAATTCTTTTATATATTTAGGAAATACAGGAATAGACAGTTATGACTAAACGAATAGGAATTCTTATTATCTGTTGCCTTTTTCTGAGTGCCTGCCAGATGAAAAAACCAGACCTTAATGAGGCTACAGTAAGCAGGGATTTTGATGAAATTGTGGCTGATGGAAAATTAAAGGTCCTGATTGCCTATAGTGCTACGAGCTACTTTTTGTATCGCGGGCAAACCATGGGCTATGAGTATGACTTACTAAAACGTCTTGCCAAACAATTAAACCTGGAATTGGAATTAAAGGTGTCCAGGAATCTCGATGAGATGCTGGATGAGCTAAAAAATGGTAACGTAGACCTTGTGGCACACGGCATGGCGGTTACCCAGGAAAGAAAGAAAGAGGTAGCTTTTATTGATTATTTATACCTCACCAAACAGATGTTGGTACAGAGAAAACCTGACGACTGGCGCAAACTAACTCTTGATAAAATTAATGAATCCATGATACAGGATCCCATTGCACTTATTGGCGATACGGTTAGTGTAAGAAAAAATTCTTCCTATTTTAAACGGCTACTAAATTTGTCCAAGGAAATTGGAGGTGATATAGTTATAGATACTCTCAAGGGAACCCTTTCCACAGATGAAATCATTAAACAGGTGGTAGATAAAAAAATAAAGTACACTGTCGCCGACGGGAATCTGGCAAGGATTAACGCCTCGCACTACCCTATTTTAGATGTGAGCATCCCCGTAAGTTTTTCACAGCGCATTGCATGGGCCGTGAGATCAGATTCTCCGAAATTATTAGAGAAAATCAATGACTGGATTGAAGAAGAAAAAAAGGGCTCTGATTATTATGTTATCTACAACAAATATTTTAAAAATAAAAGAAGCTTTAAGCGGCGGTCGAAAAGTGAATTTTACAGTCTTAATTCTCATCAGATCAGCCCTTATGACAAACTAATAAAAGAACATGCCAAAGAATTGGGATGGGATTGGCGACTGTTGGCTTCATTAGTTTATCAGGAATCCCAGTTTGAACCAAATGACAGTTCCTGGGCAGGTGCTAAAGGCTTAATGCAAATGATGCCATCTACTGCCAAAGAACTTGGAGTTAAGGACAGAGAAAATCCGGAGGAAAGTTTACGGGGGGGAGCGGCTTATCTGGAACAACTATCCGGGAATTTTGAGATGGTAAAGGATTCAGTGCAACGGATAAAATTTGCCATGGCTTCCTATAATTGTGGATACCAACATGTAAAAGATGCCCAAAAGCTGGCAGAATTAAACGGCCTCGACAAATACACCTGGGATGCTAATGTTGATAAAATGATACTTGCACTCAGTAATCCTCAACACTACAACAATGAGGTGGTTCAATACGGATATGTACGTGGAACGGAAACCTATGATTATGTTACAGAGATCTTTAACCGCTATAATCTGTATAGCTCTTTAGTAAACTAACCCGACATCAATAAAAACCAATTACTAAGATCGACTGCCCTTGAAGTGATTTTTGAAGTACAATCTATTCCTCGTAATGATATAAATCAGCCAATTTATAGATCAGGAAATTAATTATGTGCTCATCACTTTCCCCATTCAGGAACATTCTATAAGCAGAACCGGCCTGCTCTTCTTTAAAAAATTCCAAATCATCTGAGCCGTAATTGCTAAATGCATTCCAGGACTTAAGGCCTTCTAATATTTCCTTGTGCGCAATATATCTTCTCCTAGCAAGCTCCAGATTATTACGGAAGCTTTTATTATTGTGATTACCAATTTCTCCCTTTTGAGAATTTAATCTTAGATAGTCTTGTTGAATACGATAATCTGCTTCTTCCGCCTCTGTTATTATCTTGTAATATGCCCGGGAAATTAAAGAATTATACTTTTCCTCAAAAGAAGCATAAGTCATGGTTTCCGAATAACTGTCCCCTTCAAGAATTCCCGGATCTTCGGTGCTTGAATAATACTCTTTAGTGTCATTAGCCACAAAAAACTCATCTTTTTCCAAAGATCTGTTCCAGGCTTCGGATTTTATGGTCTCCTTCCATATCTTCCGGTATTCTCGTTCAAAATTGGTCTGTGATGAGGTACAAGCTTCAGCCAAAAGAACTAAAAGAAGAAAACGAAAACCTTGAACAACTATATGAACTCCTGCTTTTTTCATTATAGGGAAAATCCTATTTACGCAAGAGTAGATTTTTGAGAATAAATGATAAAAAAAAGGGGAAGGCTAAAAACCTTTGGCAATATAAGAAAGAATTACCGTATCTCATATTAAAATTAGGCCAAGAAGACACATAAAATAGATTACATACCCAATGCCTTAAATGATACCTGCATATCACAAAATATATCTTAGGCAAACTGCAACAATTCTAATAAGAGTAAGTTGGTTTGTCAGGCTATTTGGAGTTTTGGTTTCTTTACATAGTACATTTTCATCATGCCTTTATTTTTAACTTTCATTTTGCCTCTGTATTCGCATTCAAATTCATCTTTTATCAAATCATAGGTGTTTTCAGAGATATTAATTTTGCTGGTTTCTGAATTGGTTTCCATCCGGGCAGCAACATTTACAGTATCTCCCCAAATATCATAGGCAAATTTTTGGGTGCCTACTACTCCTGCCACCACGGGACCGGTATTAATCCCAATGCGAATTTCATAGGGCATAATATTGTCTTGATTTTTAATCTTGACTTCTTCAGTGATCCGGACTATTTCAAAAGCAGCATGCACCATTTTGATTGCATGATTTTCTTTATTCAAATGTATTCCCCCGGTACACATATAGGAATCCCCCATGGTCTTTATTTTTTCCAATCCATGTTTCTCCATAACTTTATCAAACCTTGAAAAATAGTAATCTACGCTCCTAACTAAGCTTTCCGGGCTTAAGCTTGCTGAAGAACTTGTAAAATCTTTAAAGTCTGTAAACAAGACTGTAACCGATTCAAATTTTTTGGCTACTACCTGACCCGTTTCTTTGAGTTCCTGGGCTGTTTCTTTAGGAAGGATGTTGAGCAACAGGCTATCGGACCTGTTCTTTTCTTCCTCAATAATAGTATTGGTTTCCTTTACAAAACTATAGCGCCTATAGAGAAAGAAAAGAAGTACAAAGATTAAAACCAGGGCCAGGACCGTTGCATAAATTATAATCTTTTGCCTCTTAGCCTTTAACAGCTGTATTTCGGATTCTTTCTCCAGCAGATCCACTTCTGATTGTTTTTGTCCAATTTCAAAATTCGTCCGGATAACTGCCATTTGCTGCATTTCCTTAAGGTTGTTAACGTTATCCTTGTAAATAACATAATTCTTGTAATACTTAAGGGACTCGGTGGTATTTCCCCTTTTTTCATAGATTTCAGAAAGCTGAAGATTTGCATCACTGATCTCTTTTTTAAGCCCATATCTTTGTGCCAGTTCCAGGCTTCTTTTGGCATAGCTGAGTGCAGAATTAAAATCTTTCTGTTTTAGAGAAATATCGGACAAGTATATCAAGTAGATTGTAATAGGATTATAATCCCGCTGTCCTTCCAGAATTTTAATAGCTTCCTGGAGATTTGAATTTGCCAGTTCATCTTTTCCCTGCATGGCGTATACCATTCCCATACTTCCCAAATTATAGGCAGCACCCAATGAGTTATTAATATTCTTAAAGATCTGAGCTGACTCGTCAAAATACAACTTAGCCGATTCGTATTTTTTATTGTAGAAATAGTCGTCTCCCATGTTATATAAGGCTATCGCTAACCTTGAAGAATCATTTATCTTTCTTAATAATTGAAGTCCTTTATCGTAGTAGATCTTGGCGCTGCTGGAGTTACCGGCTTTGGAATAAGTGTCTGCAAGTGATATATTCAATGCACCGATTCCTATTTCATTGTCGTCGCGTATGGCATAATTCAGACTTTGAAAATAAGATTTAAGTGCCAGGGTATAATTTCCTATATCCAAAAAAGCATTGCCCTTTTGTAAATATCCTGTGTGAAGAAAATTAAATAAAGAATCTGAAGAGACTTTTTTGATCAGTAACTCAGAATATTCAAGTTTTAATACCGGGTTTTTCTCATTAACTGCAATATTACTAAGCATAGTAGCTTCGTCTCCCTGGTATTTTCCGGATTTGTACAGAGCGATGAGACTATCGGCCAATTTCTGATTTTGACCGGAAACAAAATGGAAAGTAAAACACAGGAAGCATATTACAAAATTGGCTTTTACCTTAAAAGACATAATTATAGATTACTAATACATGTGCATTTTTGGATCAATAGCAAATGTGCCATCTTTGCCCTTTACGGTGAAATATAAACTGTATTTTTGTACATCACCAGGTTTGCCTTTTTTAATAGTCCTATCTACTGTTCCCTTTTTGGTTTTATCTGGATCTGGTTTTAAGGTTATACGATCAAAAAAGTTTACATATTTTATATTTTGATCATCTGCACCTGGTTCGTCAATTATTGAAGTGATATTGACTTCAACCGGTTCGTCGCTGATAGAAACCGCATTCCAAATAACCAGGTCTCCCTTTCTCACATAAGTTGTAAAATCTTTGTTCGCAATGCCTTTGGGCTGATCAAAATTAGCATGCTCTTCTATACTATTTTGTTCAATTTGAGCCGTGTCCACATAAAGGGTGACTACATGCAATTGACCGCAAGCCATAAAACTCATAACTGCCAGAAAAATCAAAATTAGATTAGTTGTTTTCATAATAGTGCTGTTTTATTGATTAATCAGTAAAAATTATTCAGTATTCTGATCCGGTCTCAAATGACCTAAATTTCGGGAACTATCGTTATTACTTTTCTAACTTTAAGAGTCTTTTATCACGAGGATCAAAAACCATTTCTTAATATAATGAATTTAAGCATCTTAGTAACATTATCGCGGATGAAACTGCTCTTTTATTGTCCGAAAGTAGTATTTTTCTTATCCAAAGAATTTCTGATTTTCATACATTAAACTCTTTTCTTTCTTTCAAAAGGAATTCTGTGGGATATATCCTTATAAAGTATGCTCCTAAATTCATGCTTTATACAATTAAACTTCTATCTCATGCCCCTGAACAGCAAGTTCAATAGGGAAATCATAGGTATGGGAGCTCATAAATTCTTTAAATATTCTGGATCTGTCTTTGTCCGACTGCTCAGGGTCGTGATGGAACATTACCAAACGCCTGGCCTTGGCTCTCGAAGATAATTCTGCGGCAATTTCTATTGAACAATGACCCCACCCCACTTTGCTTTCATATTCCTCCGTGCTGTATTGGGAATCGTGCACGAGCAAATCTGCATTCTCACAGAGATCAAACCCTGAGATCCAATTATCTTCTTTATATAAATGTGGGCTACACAATATGGGTTCATGATCAGGGATATAGGCAACTGATTTGGATCCAACTTGAATTCTAAAACCGACAGTTGGGCCGGGATGACAGACAAATTTAGAAGTGATTAAAAACTTCCCAAGTTTAAATGGTTCGTTTGGCAATTCGTGTATGAACAATTTACTGGGGATATCCCGCAGCATTATTGGAAAAAGAGGAGGGGACAAGAATCTGTTCAGCCTATCTTTTAAAGGATAGGAACTGCCTCCAGGGCCCCAAATATGAATCTCTTTTTCAGGATCAAAAATGGGTTTGAAAAAACCCAAACCCTGTATATGATCCATATGTAAGTGAGTTAGCAGAATATCAATCCGGTCTGAGTTCTTATAGCTGTCAAAAGCTATATTCAAAATCCCCGTACCTGCGTCCAGTATTAGTCTTTCGTTTTTCTCTATGATTTCAATACAGGAGGTATTGCCCCCAAGCTTTCTTGTCTCTTTGGAGGAAGTGGGATATGCGCCGCGGGTTCCATGTAGTTTAATTCTCATAGCTTGAGATCATTATCCCAAAAAATAGCTAAAGCCCCGGCAAACTCTTTAGACCTTCCAATGATAGGGATGGAAGTAACAGAGATATTAAAGGATTTGCCTTCCATGTTTTTTATCCAGAAGGTCTTATGGGCGGGTTTGTGTGAGTTTATTGTCTGTACAAGCGGCATGTCGGCAGGGGGCATAGCATTTCCTTCTTCGTCATGGGCAGAAAACGCGTTACCCCAGTCTACAACTCTCATTTCCCCAGTATCCTGAAAACGCTTTCCCAGGATTTGTTCTGCGGGTTCGTTGTAAAAAACCAGCGTCCCGTCAGGGTCTACTATAAAAACAGGGACTGTCAGACAATCTGCCAATTGCCTGCTTAAAATAATTTCAATTTCGTGTGCAGACATAGGCAGACAAGTTTTGCAGGGGAACTCTCTTAAATATATAAAAAATAAATCGATTTTATTCTATAATGTACGCAAGAATAAACTGTTATTAATAGCAATGTAGCTCGGGAGAAAGGAATCTTTACCAAGATAGTAATTTCTTGCTTTTATCACTAAGTAAAAACCATAGAAAGTCTATGGTTTCAATGTGAAAGGGTTTAATATTATTTTGTAAACCAGGCAAGAATTATTGTAAGGATCTTTATCCGCTTTTTTTGTACAGAATCTTACTTTAATACTCCTATTCAATATTCGTCTTTGAGTGTTCCAAATAATTTACTGCCTATTTTCATAGGAATGTCAATATAAGGCAGCGCTGAAGATGCATAGTTCTTCTGTCTTTTAAATCTTATATGTATCTTCGAAAGATCAATATTTAAAACTAATAACAGTTCTGCACCCGGCAGAAGATTAAACACCTTTAACAAATTTAATATGGGAATGTCAAAAAATATAGTATTGCTTTTTTCTCTTATCCTTTTTCATAATTTATCCTATGGCCAAAACCAAAAATGGCAGGGAAAATTTGAACCCATTGATAACATGATTGCCCCTCCTAACAGCTACAGAGCCGCAAGTGGGGCTCCGGGAAGTGCTTATTGGCAGCAACGTGTGGATTATAAGATAAAGGCGACTTTAGATGAATCAAATAATACAATCTCAGGAGAAGAAACTATTACTTACTATAATAATTCTCCCGATGATTTAAGCTATATATGGATTCAGTTGGAGCAGAATGTAAACAGAAAAGGAAATGAAGATTTTGGTGCCTTTTATAATAATATAAAAGACTCAATTAATGCACGCCAGATGCAGTTTCTTACCAGAGCTATTGACTTTCCTGCAGGCTATTCTATTAAATATATAAAAGATGTTAATGGGAACTCTATGAAATCACTGGTTAATAACACCATGATGAAAGTATTGCTTAAAGAGCCCCTTAAGTCTGGCTCAATTTTAAATTTTTCTATTGCGTGGTCCTACCCTATTACAGACCGAAGTATGTATTTTTTGTCAAGAGAAGGTTATGAATATTTCCCTGAAGATGACAATACTGTTTACCTTATTGCGCATTGGTTTCCCAGAATGGCGGTTTACAATGATACCGAAGGCTGGCAAAATCAACAATTTCAAAGACTTGGGGAATTTGCTTTAGAATTTGGAGATTATAGTGTTGAAATAACTGTTCCTGTAGATCATATAATTGCATCAACAGGTATTTTACAAAATAGTGGTGATGTACTCACCAGGACACAACAAAGCAGATTGAATGAGGCTAGCAGATCTTTTGATAAACCTGTAATGATCATCACTAAGGATGAGGCCGAAAACAATGAGAAAACTAAATCTGTCAAACAGAAAACCTGGAAATTCAACGCTACAAACGTTCGCGACTTTGCTTTTGCATCATCTCGTAAATTTCTTTGGGATGCACAAGCTGTAAAGTTGCCAAGTAATACGGTAATGGCTATGTCGTTTTACCCTAAAGAGGGGCTGCCTGTGTGGAAGGAAGAATCTACAAAAGCCATAAAAAATGCACTTGAAGTGTATTCTGATGCTACTTTTGATTACCCTTATCCGGTAGCTATTTCAGTGAACACCTCCAATATAGGTATGGAATTCCCCATGATTAGTTTTAATGGCGGCAGACCTAAAAATGGCAAGATCAGTAATGCTGCCATGCAGGGTATGATTGGTACAATTGTTCATGAAGTGGGTCATAATTGGTTTCCCATGATTGTGAGTTCAGATGAGCGTAAATGGATGTGGATGGACGAAGGGTTAAACACATTCCTTCATCAAAGAACTATTGCAGAAAGATACCCTGAATTTAGCAGTACAACACCTAAAACCATTGTACCTTTTATGAGCGGTGATAAAGATATTATGCGCCCTATTATGACAACCTCTGATAGTGAATTACTAACTCAGTTCGGAAATAATTTTTATATGAAACCTACTGTTGGTTTGCAGATGCTAAGAAACTCTATAGTTGGACGCGAGTTATTTGACCAGGCATTTAAGGAATATGCCAATCGCTGGAAATATAAACATCCAAATCCTGCAGATTTATTCAGAACGCTTGAAGATGCAAGTGCGGCAGACTTAGACTGGTTTTACAGAGGTTGGTTTTTTACAACCGATAATGTTGATATGGAACTCACTGATGTAAAATGGTTTACAGTAAATGAAGAAGAGTTCAATAATAAGGATCAGAAAGAGACCATTAAATTAAAGATTGAGGGTGAAAACTCCGGTGAAAAAGCAAAGGATTTTTCTAGCGGTCCCGAAGCCATAACTATGACTTCAACACCCGATGCAAGCTATGGCGGATTTTTATCAAGAATGGATGAACCTGAACTTCGTAAACAACTTTCAGGTAAAAATATTTATGAAGTTAGTATTAAAAATGTAGGTGGACTGGTAATGCCTGTT
>RCNG010001055.1_pt1 | contig 17329 bp, 18 predicted proteins | sample 2041371 | NCBI WGS metagenome assembly RCNG01 (sample SAMN09708227, study PRJNA481090) | Marine sediment metagenome, whole genome shotgun sequencing project. | biome: marine sediment; feature: ocean; material: sediment; isolation source: Sewage treatment plant 1 marine sediment (STP1) ... | reverse complement strand
AACCTGAAAACTCGTGAGAGCTTTTCACCTGCTCCTGCTCTTAATAAGAAAGCAGGAATCCTCTTGCTTTAGCTGGAGGAGGAAGTCAAAGGGCTATAAACTTATCCTGCATGACTTTGATCTGATCGCGCAAGCGGGCTGCTTCTTCAAACTCCATATTGTGGGCATGGGTATACATCTTATCTTCCATTTCTTTGATTTTCTGCTCCAGATCTTTTCTTGAAACAATCTCATATTTGCCGGATGCTTCAGCAATTTTGCGTTTTTTTGCCACCGCCAGACCGGCTCCGGGAATGGTGGCTTCGAGAATATCTTTGACCGATTTTTTAATTCCCCTGGGCGTGATGCCATGCGTTTGATTATAGATTATTTGCTTTTCCCGCCTTCTGGCAGTCTCATCCATTGCCCGTTTCATTGAGCCGGTGATCCGGTCGGCATAGAGGATCACTTCGCCATTGACGTTTCTTGCTGCCCTCCCCATAGTCTGAATTAAGGAGCGCTCAGAGCGCAAAAAACCTTCTTTGTCTGCATCCAAAATAGCCACCAGGGACACTTCAGGAATGTCCAGACCTTCCCTGAGCAGATTGATCCCCACCAGAACATCAAACTCACCCAGTCGTAAATCACGAATAATCTCAACCCGTTCGACAGTATCAATATCAGAATGAAGATAACGCACCCGAACATCATGTTCCAGATAGTAGTCCGTCAAATCCTCGGCCATTCGCTTGGTCAAAGTCGTCACCAGAACCCGTTCATTGAGATGCACTCGTTTACCTATTTCTGACAGTAAATCATCCACCTGAGTTGTGGCAGGTCTGACATCAACCGGTGGATCAATAAGGCCTGTTGGTCTTACCACCTGCTCTGCAATGGTACCGGATTTATCCGCTTCATATTGAGACGGCGTTGCTGAAATAAAGATAGACTGAGGAGCAAGACGTTCATATTCTGCAAATTTCAGGGGACGATTATCCATGGCCGAGGGCAAACGAAAACCGTACTCAACCAGATTCTGCTTGCGTGAACGATCGCCCTTGTACATGGCGCCAACCTGGGGAATGGTTACATGGCTCTCATCAATAAAAATTAAGGCATCCTCAGGCAGATAGTCCAGAAAAGTAGGCGGCGGCTCACCCTTTTCCCGACCGGAAAGATAGCGTGAGTAGTTTTCAATCCCTGAACAATAGCCCAGTTCCATAATCATTTCCAAATCCAGTTGGGTGCGTTGTTCCAGACGCTGCGCTTCCACCAGTTTGTTAAGAGAATAGAGTTGTTCCAGGCGTTCTTTTAATTCGATTTTAATCTTTTCAACAGCCTCAAGCAGCGTTCCTCTCGGGGTCACGTAATGGGTTTTAGGATAAATTGTCACTCTCGATACACGCCGTAGCACTTCTCCCGTCAGCGGGTCAAAGTAGCTCAGTGATTCCACTTCTTCATCAAATAATTCAATACGCACCGCTTCACTATCCGAATCTGCCGGATAAATATCGATAACATCCCCCCGTACCCGATAGGTTGCCCGATGCAGTTCCGCATCATTGCGTTTGTACTGAAGTTCTGCCAGGCGTCTTAGAATAGTCCGCTGATCAACCATATCCCCCTTGACCACATGCAGCAGCATTTTCATATACGACTTGGGATCACCCAAACCATAGATACAGGAAACAGAGGCAACGATAATGGTATCTCTTCGTTCTAATAATGCCTTGGTAGCAGACAGGCGCATTTGTTCGATGTGTTCATTAATCGAAGCATCTTTTTCAATAAAGGTATCCGATGCCGGAACATAGGCTTCCGGCTGATAGTAGTCGTAGTACGAGACAAAATATTCAACTGAATTAAAAGGAAAGAATTCCTTCATTTCACCGTATAATTGAGCCGCCAGAGTTTTATTGGGTGCCAATATCAGCGCAGGACGCTGCAGATTTTGTATCACATTGGCCATGGTAAAGGTTTTGCCTGAGCCGGTAACACCTAATAAAGTCATGGCTGCCTCACCATCCTGGACGCCTTCGGTCAGAGTTTTAATCGCCGCAGGTTGATCACCGTCGGGAGTAAACGATGAAACCAGTTGAAAGGATTTTTCCATGGAATTTTAATTCTCTTTTTGCTGTTTCGAATGGCGTAAATAGTATGCCCTTCGTTCATACATGTGATAAAATCAGCAGCCATAAACTTTTTTATCTAACGCTTATAAAAAAGAAAAATGCATATTTACTCCTTTATTTTACGCTAGAGGCACTTCACTTGGCTATACAGTTATCCAATCGGGTTCAATCCGTCAAACCTTCAGCAACTTTAGCCATCACCGCCAGAGCCAAAGCGCTTCGGGCTGAAGGTAAAGCTATTATTGGCCTGGGTGCAGGCGAGCCGGATTTTGATACGCCTGAGCATATTAAAGCAGCTGCCATCAGAGCCATTAATGAAGGCTTTACCAAGTATACTGAAGTGAGTGGTACGCCAGAACTGAAACAGGCCGTCTGTGACAAATACAAACGTGATAATTCTCTGAATTACACCCCGGATCAGGTGCTGGTATCCAGCGGCGGCAAACAAAGTTTTTATAATTTGTGCCAGGCACTCCTAAATGATGGCGATGAGGTCATTATTCCAGCTCCATATTGGGTTTCTTATCCAGATATGGTAATACTGGCCGGTGGTAAACCGGTTGTTATTAACGCCGGAATTGAGCAGGGCTTCAAAATATCCCCTGAACAACTGAAAGATACAATTACTGAGAAAAGCCGCCTGCTGGTATTGAACAGTCCGTCCAATCCGACGGGTGTTAGCTATACCCGTAATGACTTAAAAGCTATAGGAGAAATACTAAAGGCCTTCCCGGACATTATTATTGCCAGTGATGATATGTACGAATATATTGTCTGGTCTGCTGAGCCGTTTTGCACCATCGCCGAAGTCTGTCCGGAACTATACGATCAGACAGTGACGATGAATGGCGTGAGCAAGGCCTATTCAATGACCGGCTGGCGTATTGGTTATGCTGCGGGGCCGGCATCACTGATCAAAGCCATGACCAAGGTTCAGTCACAAAGTACATCCAACCCCTGCTCTATTTCTCAGGCAGCAGCACTTGAAGCCTTAAATGGCGATCAAAGTTGCGTCCAGACCATGTTGACTGCGTTTAAAGAGCGACATAATTTTGTTGTTGCTGCCGTCAATAATATTCCAGGCGTCCAGGCTTTGCCTTCTCAGGGGGCATTTTATACTTTTGCCAATATGCAAACACTGATTGATCAGACTGATGGCGTAAATAATGATGTGGAACTGGCAGATTACATTCTGAGTAAAGCTGAAGTTGCTCTGGTACCGGGTTCTGCCTTTGGTGCACCGGGTTATATGCGTTTTTCCTTTGCCACCAGCATGGAAAATTTGCAGCAGGCAATTGAGCGTCTGCAATCGTTATTTGCCTGATCCCGGCCAGGCACACTCATTCCTGTGACAGGATTAATTGATGACAGGCTGCTTCAGGCTTGAAAAACTGCCCTTATAACCCAATTTTGTCTGGTAGACCTGAAGAGCAGGAATAAGTACCTTTCGAAATAATATCGGTAAAAAGCATAGCAGTATTTCAAAGGTAGTCATTAGCAATATAATCATAATCAGGATTTTTACAACATGAGTGACTTTCCCTTTGTCGTTGATATTCAAGATTCAGCCCACTTTGAGCAGCAGGTTATTGAAGCGTCCAAACAACAACCTGTGCTGGTCGATTTCTGGGCAGACTGGTGTCAGCCCTGTAAAATTCTAATCCCTCTGCTGACCCAATTGTCCGAAGAATATCAGGGCGCTTTTATCCTGGCCAAGGTAAATGCCGATCAGCAACAGGAATTAGTCTCCGCCGCTGGAGTCCGGAGCCTGCCAACAGTCAAATTGTATAAAGATGGCGTGGTTGTGGATGAATTTATGGGTGCCAAGTCTGAGGGAGAACTGCGCCAGTTTCTGGATGCTCATGTCGAAAATGAAACAGATAATGAAATAAACAAGGCTCTGGCATTGTCCGAAGCGGGTGAATATCAACAGGCAATTGAGTTTCTACAGTCTCTGAATCAGCAGGATCCCTCTAATACAAAGATTTATATGGCTATTGCTAAAGTTTACCTGCAAGCTGCTGATTTTGATAATTGTGCAGCGGTACTAAAGGCTCTGCCTGCCAATATCCAGATCAGCGATGAAGCAAAGAGACTTCAGAATGAGCTGGAACTGGCTAAAGCCACCAGTGAAGCACCGGAATTGGATGTCATTCTCTCCCAATTAGGGGAAGATCCTCAGAACCATGAATTACGGGTGCAACTGGCCAATCATTATATCGTCTCACATCAATACGAGCAGGCACTGGAGTCACTGCTTTATATCCTGTCACAAGACATCAATTTCCAGGAAGGCGCAGCCAAAGCTGCTATGCTGAAGGTTTTTGAAATATTGGGCGCTCAAGACCCATTGACCAGGAAATACCGCGGTAAACTGGCCACTTTACTCTATTAGACTTCTTTTTAGAGATCAGGTTTTAAGCCCGAATTGTCATTCGGGCTTAATTTGACTCTTAGACTACTTGCCTTGCTTAATAGCAGCAGCAAGACGTTTGGCGGGTACATAGCCGGGTAAACTGGTTCCATCTTCCAGGAACATGGCCGGTGTACCCTGTACTCCTAATGCCTGGCCTAACTGAAACTGTTGAGCCACCGGATTATCGCAACTCTTTTGCGGCACTGACTTCCCTTCTTTGGCATCGGTCATAGCTTGGGCCGGATTTTCGGCACACCAGACGCTAACCGCTTTGTTGTATGAACGTGTACCTACGCCTGATCTTGGATATGACATATAGCGCATAGTAATGCCTTCCGCGTTATAGTCTGCCATTTCCCGATGCAGCTTGACGCAATAGGGACAGTCGATATCGGTAAAAACTGTAACTTTGGATTTTTCATTTTCGGCCGGATAGACAATCATTTTACTTTCGTCCATTGATTGCAGCAGCTTTCCTCTTGCTTCACCGCGTTTCTTTTCCGTCAGATTTACACGACTTTTGACATCAATAATATCGCCACGAAACATCATGGTGGCGTCTTTATTGAAGTAAAAAACGGTAGAATCATAACTGACTTCATAAAGACCGGGCAAAGTGGTTTCTTCAATGCTGCTGGGCTTGGTACCGGGCATGAGCTGATTCAGTGCAGCATCCAGCTCAGGGGTTGATGCTGCCAGGGTTATGCTACTCACAAGCGCACTGCTGATGGTAACAGCAGCAGCTATTCCCAGAGTGAAGGAGTGCCCAAGTGTACGTTTGGCTAATTTATTGCTACTTTTTTGTTTAAAATTCATTAATAAGTTTCCGTTTTAGTCTCTGAAATTAGAAAATTGTAATGCCACAGATAAATCCTGCTCTCTCAGCATCGCCATCACAGCCTGTAAATCATCTCGTTTTTTTCCGGTCACACGAACCTGATCCCCCTGTATTGCAGACTGAACTTTTAACTTTTTGTCTTTGATCAGTTTAACAATCTTTTTTGCATTATCTGTATCAATGCCCTGTTGAACCAGCAGTTTCTGTTCCATCAGCTTACCATTAGGTTTTATATCGCCTTCTTCCAGACTTTTAATGTCTAGTTTCCGGCGCACCAGTTCTTTATGCATAATATCCAGTAGCTGCTGGACCTGAAATTCACTTTCACTGCTCAGTGTGACTTCTTCCTTTGACTGCTTAACACTGGTTTGAGTTCCCTTAAAATCGTATCTTTGTGTAATAGCTCGATTGGCATTATTCACTGCGTTGGTCAATTCATGCATATCAATCTCTGAAACAATATCAAATGAAGGCATTTCTCATGCTCCTGAATTAGTTCCTGAATTAGTTCCTGAATTTTTGAGTTTTCAATTGTCCTGCCTATTTCAGGGCAATTTCTTATTCTGACAATCCATTTTAATTGGCAAATTACAATTGTCAATTTGTTGACTCATTTTAATCCAACCGATTTATTCAGCTTTAACCTCTGGGGTGGTGCTTGGCATGCAGATCTTTTAAGCGTTCTTTGGCAATATGGGTATAAATCTGGGTGGTGGATAAATCACTATGTCCTAATAGCATCTGAACCACTCTGAGATCGGCGCCATGATTGAGCAAGTGTGTGGCAAAGGCATGACGTAACACATGGGGTGATAAAGTGGCCGCGATTCCAGCTTGCCGGGCATAGCGTTTCACCATATACCAGAAAGTTTGCCGTGTCATACCATCCCCTCGGCGAGTGACAAACAGTTTATCGGATACAGAAGAGCCCATCAATTCCGCGCGAGTACTTTGCAGATAGATTGCAATCCAGCTCAGGGCTTCTTCCCCCATGGGAACCAGGCGTTCCTTATTGCCCTTGCCAGTCACCCGTACGACACCCTGTTGTAAATTGACTCCGGGAATATCCAGACCCACCAGCTCAGAAACCCTCAGACCCGTTGCATATATCAGCTCCAGCATGGCTCTGTCACGCACTCCCAATGAGTCCTCTAAATCCGGCGCTTCCAACAGTGCTTCTACCTCCCGTTCCGACAGAGTTTTGGGTAAAGAACGCCCCAGTTTGGGTGATTCCAGCAAGGCACTGGGATCCGTCGTTATTTGATTTTCCCTGATCTGGTATTGATAAAAACGCCGAATGGTAGAAAGCATACGAGCCGTAGAACGAGCTTTAACGCCCTGTTCAAGGCGATGCGCCAGATAAGCCTGCAAATTGCTCCGGTTAAGGGATATCAGACTACCGGCCTTGCCGCATGCCGACCATCTGGCCAGGCCTTTCAAATCAGTATTATAGGCACTGAGAGTATTCTGGCTTAGTCCCTGCTCCATCCAGAGGGCATCCAGAAACTGTTCAATCAGATATTCATCCTGCTCCAGTTGAGCCTTATTCAATACTGGCTTTTTCATGTATCAGCAGCCATTGTTTTATCTGCAGGTAATTTATCGCCCCCTTTTGGGTTGTTAGCGTATCACCGGCATAACCGCCAACGCCAGAGGCAGACACAACCCGATGGCATGGCACAACGAGTGGAAAAGGATTATGCCGGCAGGCATTTCCAACAGCTCTCGGACTCGTATTGAGTTCCTTTGCCAGTTCACCATAAGTTTTTACCTGACCAGAAGGAATTTGCAGTAATGCCTGCCAAACTTTTTGCTGAAACTGCGTACCTAGCTGCAGTTTACAGGGTAAAGAAAAGCGGTATTTGGAGCTCAAAAAATAAGCATTGATTTGTTGGGTAATTTTACTGGAAAAAGCCGCTTGCTCAGAGACAGTCCCAGGAAAACTCCCGGATTCTGCGATTGTGGTCTTGCGTTCGAGGATATCGGGACCGGTGGCGTTGCTGTCTGGTTTTAATGGTAAAAATTCAATGCCCGTAATGACATCATTGGAAAAGGAAATAGTAATAGATATTAGTTCAGCACCGGGAAAAGTAAGGTTCAGTTTCATTGTGTTATTACTCAAGGCCGTTTTAACATATCCTGTTTTCCGCAGCATAAGGCCATCCCTGGCCAAGCGCCGCTCCCGCACATCCTTGTGCTCCGCAGCATAAGGCCATCCCTGGCCAAAAAAAAGGACACTTATTTCGAGTGTCCTTTTTTAGCAGCTTTTATCGTACAGCGAAAGATATATTAGCCCAGTTTTTCCTTGATACGCGCAGATTTACCACGACGATCACGCAGATAATAAAGTTTGGCACGGCGTACATCACCACGGCGTTTTACATCAATGCTGTCAATCATAGTACTATAGGTTTGAAAAACACGTTCAACACCTTCACCATAAGAAATTTTACGAACAGTAAAAGCTGAATCAAGGCCACGGTTACGAACGGCAATAACAACACCTTCAAAAGCCTGAATACGCTCGCGCTCGCCTTCTTTTACTTTTACATTCACAACCACTGTATCACCAGGGCCAAATTTAGGCACTTCACGCCCCATTTGTTCTGCGTTTAAAGCATCAATTATCTTACTCATTCGTTTGCTCCAATAACCTATGGCCCTGAACCCCAGGGTTGTATTAATTAAAATTCTGTTCCTGAATGAAAGCCTGCAGCAATAGCTGCTCCTGTTCACTCAACTGCCGATTTTCCAGCAAATCGGGTCGTCTCTGCCAGGTGCGTCCCAAAGACTGTTTGAGACGCCACTGTGCAATTTTTTTGTGATCACCGCTCAGCAATACGCCGGGTACACAGTCACCTTCAAAATCTTCCGGCCGGGTGAAATGCGGGTGGTCCAGAAGACCTGAATAAAATGAATCATTCAAGGCCGACTCATTATGTCCCAGCGCCCCCGGAATTAACCGGATTAAGGTATCAATTAGTACCATGGCGGGTAACTCGCCACCACTTAATACATAATCACCAATTGAACACTCATAATCAACATAGTGTTCAATCAGGCGTTCATCAACACCTTCATAGCGTCCTGCCAGAAAAATGAGCTGTTCATTTGCGCTCAGTTCTTTGACCATATTCTGAGTCAGAGGCTGCCCTTGCGGTGACAAATAAACAACTTTAATTGTTTTTTTGTCCCTATTACCCGTCGTCCCCGCCTGATGATTCGAGTCTTTTCCTGGCCGGTCTTTAATTGAAAGTATGGCATCCTTAAGAGGCTGTACTTTCATCAGCATTCCCGGCCCACCGCCATAAGGTCGGTCATCAACCGTCTTATGTCTGTCTGTCGTAAAGTCTCTGGGGTTGGTCACCCCGATTTCAATTAAACCATTTCGTATTGCCCTGCCAGTTACTCCGTGTTCGATGGCTTCAAACATTTCGGGAAACAAACTGATCACGTCAATACGTTTTAACATAACTTTGCAAAAAAATTGTCCAGTGAAGCTAGCTATCCCAGTTCGTCCGGGCCTTGTTTTTCATTGCTGTCATTCCAGTCAGCCGGCCAGTCCACTGTGATAACACCCGCATCCAGATCCACTTTTAAAACATAATGATCCAGAACAAAGGGGATTAAGATTTCCTCTGCAGCTTTTATTTCACCGTCTCGCGGCTCCGGCCTGATTATCAGCACATCGTGCGCTGCGGTTTCCATCAGGTGGGTCACCCGGCCAAGCTTAATACCGTCCAGGTTAACAACACTTAACTTGATTAAATCAGCCCAGTAGTATTCATCATCTTGGGCGGCTTTAAAGCAGGAACGTTGAACCGCAAGCTTTGCCCCAATCAGGCTGGCTGCAATTTCACGATTATCGTAGCCAGAAAAATGGGCTACGACACCCTTACCATGGGCTTTCCCAACATCCAGGGTAATTGCCTGCCAGTGCCCCCCCTGGTGTCCACCAGGTTTAATTTGCAGTGACCTGTAGCGAACAATATTGTCTCTTGGTTCGGTGTATGAGTAGATTTTTACCCAACCTTTAACACCAAAATATCCTGTTATTTTTCCCAGGATTTGCAGCTCTTCAGATTTATCAGGCATTCAACAACAATTCAATAAATTGATACACTAAGGGCAGCCTTAGAAATGTGAATTAATTTTTGCGCATGCCCTAAGCCAATTCCTGGCTCTGAGATCCCTAACCTGGAATAGCTAATCTTAAGCCGCTTTTTTATCAAACTCTTTAATTAAGGTTGAAACACGAACAGAAGCCTGCGCGCCCTGGCCAACCCAATGTTCAACACGGTCTTTTTTCATTTCAAGACGAACTTCCTGGCCACGAGCCATAGGATTGAAATAACCCAGCTTCTCGATAAAGCGACCATTACGGGCAGAACGGCTATCTGTTACAACGATCTGATAAAATGGACTTTTTTTAGAACCGCCACGAGCTAGACGTATAGTAACCATTGGTCTAAATTCCTCAATATAATCAATAACTTAAAGCAATATAGCTGAGTCTGGCCAGACAAGACTGGAAACTTAACTTAAACCTGCTCAGAAAAAACGGGCATTTTACTCTAATTTCATGAGCAGATAAAGCAATTTTTGGATTATTTTTTATTAATTCGGGGAATTAAGTACTAACACAGGATAAGTACTAAAACGGCATTCTTCCCGCTCCGCCACCACCCATACCGGGCGGCATACGTCCTTTCAGACTGCGCATCATATTTTTCATACCGCCCTTGGAGAATTTTTTCATCATTTTCTGCATTTGCTTAAACTGTTTCAACAGACGATTCAAGTCCTGAATCTGGGTACCGGAACCTGCAGCAATGCGTTTTTTTCTTGATCCTTTGATTAACTCCGGCCTCAGGCGTTCGCCCGGTGTCATGGAATTAATCATGGCTTCAATTTTAACCAGTTCCTTGTCATTAACCTGATCCTTTACCTGACTGGGAACTTCACTGACGCCCGGTAATTTGTCCATCAAACTGGTCAGACCACCCATTTTTTTCATCTGCAGAATTTGATCGCGAAAATCTTCCAGGTCAAAGTTTTTACCTTTTTTGATCTTCCTGGCCAGTTGCGCCGCTTTTTTGTGATCAACCTTCTGCTGGGCTTCTTCAACCAGGCTGAGAATATCTCCCATACCCAGTATGCGCGAGGCTAAGCGATCCGGATGAAAGGCTTCCAGTGCATCTGTTTTTTCACCAACCCCCATGAATTTGATGGGTTTACCGGTAATTTGACGAATTGACAGTGCGGCACCACCGCGTGCATCACCATCGGTTTTAGTCAGGATCACACCCGTTAATTCCAGGGCGTCATTAAAGGCTTTGGCAGTATTGGCCGCATCCTGACCAGTCATACTATCAACAACAAACAGAGTTTCAACCGGATTGATGGCACTGTGCAGACGCTTGATTTCCCCCATCATGTCATCATCAATATGCAAGCGACCCGCAGTATCCACTATGACCACATCCAGATGTTTCTTACGGGCATGCTCAATGGCCTGACGTCCTATATCAACAGGGTCCTGAGAGGTATCACTGGGGAAAAATTCCACCTCAACTTCTTTTGCCAATGTGGCCAGCTGCTCAATCGCTGCCGGACGATAGACATCAGCACTGGTAACCAGAACCGACTTCTTATCCTGTTTCAAGAGCCGGGACAACTTAGCCACACTGGTGGTTTTACCAGAGCCCTGCAAACCAGCCATCAAAATCACTGCCGGAGGCTGAACATGCAAGTTCAGGGAGTCATTGGTTTTTCCCATCATGGTGATCAGCTCATCATTGACCACTTTGATTAATGCCTGTCCCGGTGAAATACTTTCAATGACTTCCTTGCCGACGGCACGCTCTTTCACATGGGCAACAAATTCCTTGACCACTGACAAAGCAACATCCGCCTCCAGTAACGCCATACGAACTTCACGCAGGGTATCTTTAATATTATCTTCCGATAATCGCCCCTGACCACGCAGATTTTTGACCGTTTTGGCCAGTCGTTCCGTTAAACCATCGAACATAATGAGTGATGCGCCTTAATAAAGTGTTTAGCTGGAGTTGAAATTTTAATTTCTTACTCCAGCTTATCCTGTGTTAACAATAATTCGCCTATTATAGTGACACACTTATGACTAAGGAAGCCCTTAACCGTTTTAAGAAGCTCTTGGGCAATAATTTTTTGATTTTTAACCCGCTATATCCCAACCCCATAAGCATTGACGCCGCCCGGCAAATAATGGAAAATACTTTAAAACAAGGACAACCTGAAACAGCAAACATCTGGAAGATGTTGTTTATTGCTGCCTTCAGGTGAATTAATGTTAAGGACAGACAGAAGCATGCAAACGGAAGGATCCTCACCCAGCACCCAATCTGCTGCCAGCCCAATTGACAGCTTTGACTCAGATTATCCGCAAGGGCGCAGAATAGCGGCAAACATCACACAGTTTACCTTTGATCTTATCGATTCCCATGAAGAACTCAGAGTCGTGAAATTTAACGGCACAGAAGCCATTTCAACGCCCTTTGAATACAGCGTCACTCTTGCCAGTAAAAATGACCTGCTCAAAGCTGACCAGTTTATGAGCAAATCCGCTCTACTGACCTTTATGAGTCATGATCAAAACGAGTTACTGCACGGCGAAATTGCGCAATTTGACCAATATGATGAACAGGGTGATTATCTGCTCTATCATGTTCTTCTGGTGCCGCGCTTCTGGTTTTTACAAAAACGACACAATCATCGTATCTTTCAGAACCTGAGCGTAGTGCAGATTATTGAACAGATTTTCTTAGAGGCCGGGATCAGCACCGATCACTATAAACTGCAATTGAGCCAGGAATATTTGCCTCGAAGCTATTGCACCCAGTATGACGAAAGCGAGTTTGATTTTCTAACACGCCTGATGGTTGAGGAAGGCCTGCATTACCACTTTGAGCATCATCTGGATCGTCATATTATGGTGATCGCTGATCACACGGCAGCCTTTGCTGACATTCAGGGCGAAACCCAGCTCCCCTATCACCCCAGGGACGGCCTGAACCAGAAAGTTGAAAACATCTTCGAGTTCCGGTTTCTTTTTCAGACCCGTTACGGCAAAGCCAGCAGCAGAGATTATTGTTTTAAAAAGCCACTTAATACCTTACAACACCAGCAACAACACAGCTTTGATCCACACCTGGAAGATTACACCTATCCGGGCAATTACCAGGATCAATCCGCAGCTCAAAAAAGCACTCAGTTGCAGTTACAACAACATCAGCACAAACGGGAACAGAGTTTTGCCAAAAGCAATTGCCAACGTCTGCGTGCCGGCCGGCGTTATCAGCTGTTTGATAATCCCAATCGTCAGCTTAACCAGCAGTATCTGCTCACCCAGGTCATTCATCAGGGTGAACAGCCGCAATCACTTGATGAATACGGTGCCGGTGCCAGCAGCCAGTATCATAACGAGTGTCAATGTATACCCGCACGCACACCCTATAAAACGCCACTAACACAACCGAAACCGCTCATTGCCGGCTATCAAAGCGCTGCTGTCACCGGTCCAAAGGGTGAAGAAATCTACACCAATGAACACGCCCAGAGTAAAGTGCAATACCCCTGGGACAGAGAAGGGCAAAGAGATGAAAACAGCAGCTGCTGGCTGCGTTCAACTCAGGGCTGGGCAGGGAAAAGCTGGGGCTGTCTTATATTGCCCAGAATGGGACAGGAAGCCAAGGTGGCCTATATTCATGGCGATCCGGATCGACCCGTTATTACCGGACGACTGTACAATGAACGCCACCAACTGCCCTATGCCCTGCCCTCGCACAAGACCCGCAGCAGTTATAAAAGCAACTCCACGCTCGGCGGCAAAGGCTATAATGAAATCCGCATGGAAGACAAAAAGAACCATGAGCAGGTTTTTTTTCATGCCCAGAAAGATATTGATATCCGCGCAAAAAATGACCGTAGAGACACGGTGCAACACATGACCGGCATTTAATTGTCGATAATAACCGTTATGAACACATCAAAAGCAATTCATACCACACCAGCAATGCCAATCAGAACGAGAAAATTGGCCAGCAACACTCCATCAGTATTGGCCAGTCGCAGCACCTTAAAGCTGGGCAGGCGATATTAACCGATGTCGGGCAAAACATCTTTTTCAAAGCCGGACAAAAGATTGTCCTTGAAGCCGGAGTGGAACTGACCATTAAAGCCGGCGGCGGCTTTATCAAAATCGATCCCTTAGGCATTACCGCTCAGGGCGCAACCATTAATTTCAATAGCGGTACCGGCGCAGGTCCCGCACTCAAAGCCAGCCCGCAAAGTCCTTCCATGGCCATAGAAGCGGATAAAGACAAGCCCGGACAAACCTTCAGACCCATCCCCCCTCAGGTAAAACAGGAAGCGGAAAAAATCGGTTTTAAAGGTGAAATTTCCAGACTGTTACAGGCGGGCAATGATGATAAACAGGCGCTTTGCATTCCCTGTATATTAGCGGAACAGGCCAAACAGGAAGTGCTCACCAAGGTATTACCCAAGACCAAAACCATCAGCCCTCGCAGTGCATTAGCTCCCCTGCCACTGGAACCATTAGATAAAGAGATAAAGAGATAAAGAGATAAAGAGATAAAGAGATAAAAAATGATAAATGGCTGGAACTGAAACATGAAATGGTTTTTCCAGATGATGAAGGCCAAACAACAGCCGCAGCAGACACTGCCTATCAGGTGATGTTTCCCGATGGCAGTAAGAAAACCGGAAAACTGGACAGCAATGGCTACGCTCGTTTTGATAATATTCCCTCAGGGGTCTATGGCGTTAACTATGAACCGGACATTGACAACGAAATCAAGGATTTACAAAAACAGATAGGCCAGGAACTCATCAGCATTACTCAGGCGGAACGCAAGGAATACGCTGACATTGAGAAAAAACTGGAAGAAGCACGAGTTTTTGGCCTTAACTTCCCCGGCAGCAATGCCATTGCACAATATAAAATGTATAAACAAGCGGCCGCTACCGGCGTCTGGAATGGCGTCAAAGGACTGGCGGGCTTTGCCTGGGATCTCGTCAAAGGCACGGGCAAGATCTTGTATGAGCTGAGTCTACGAAGCAGTCCTTTAACTGCACCCCAAAAATTCACACAAGATCTGGCCACACTCAAAGCCAGCCATAAGGCACTGCAACAATTTGCCGATGAAGATCTGGAAGTCTACGCTGCGCTAATGACAGACAAAGACACTTACCAGATATTCCAGCAATTTGGCAAAGACTACATCACTGCTCAGCATGCACTGGAAATCACCGAGACCGGTGGTGAGGCTGCACTTGATATTGTGCTCACGGTTGTTACTGCCGGCGCGGGTGCTGCCGCCAATGTCCGGCATCTGAAAAAACTCAGCAAGCTCAAACCGCTGTATAAAAAACTCATGAAACTGCTCAAACGCAAGCGGGCAAAATTAAACAGGAAAGGAGCGCATAATACCAGGCTCGATACGAGAAATGAGTTGAATTCTGGTACAATGTCGAAGAGTAAAACTGGTGCAAAGAATTTAAGAAAAACCCCAAGCTATAAAGCTGGCAATAGTGATGGTGGCCCTGGGATTTGGAGTAAGGAAACAACGCCCGCTAAAGGTGCCGATTACCAAAGGAAAGTAACCGGTGCGCCGAAAAATACAGAATATGTTGTAGAAACATCGCGGATGCCATCAGGCAGGAAGAAATTCGATGGGTATGATCCCGAACGCAATGTTTTGATTGATGCTAAGGACTATAGCGATAAGTGGCCTGTCAAGAACAAAAACGGGGAATATCAACCTTGGTCTTATGATGAGGTTGTTGACGACGCAATTAACCAGGCTAAAATCGGTAAAGATGTTGGTGCAAAAGTGGAATGGCATGTGCCAACAAAAGAAAAAGCCTCTGAGATCAAAATGATGCTAAGAAACGAAGGCATTGACGGCATCATTGTAAAAGCAACTCCGAAATCATAATTAAGAGAAAATAGCGTGGAAGATCATTATCTACTAAGTGTTCGTTGGAAAAAGCGTCCTATGACGGCCAGAGAGTATCTGGCTTTTAGCAAAGGTTTGCTGCAAGAATTATCACAGTTTGATAGTGTGTTCGAAAACCTTTATGGCTGTGGAAAAAAACCGAACCAAAAGGCATGGTTTACGGAAGATTATTGTGATTTTAATGACAAAGTGTTACCTCAGATCAACGATCAAGAGATCCGTTATGAAAATGCTGATCCCGATAACTGGAAAATCACATTAGATTCCAAAAGTTTTAAAGGATTTAGAAATTCCTATTCCAATACAGATGAGGAAGGGCAGACCACTGTATCCATAAGTGGAGGAGCTACAGAGGAAGACATTACGGATCTTGTCAACATAAAATTTCCAAAGGTTAAATATTCGCAATTTTATGATTATGAGTATGTCTCTGCTCTTATGAAAATCGTGATTGAGTACTGTCAGCCAGATCATGGTTTTGTAATTTCTGAGCAATTTTGGGATGCTATTGAATTAGAGGATGAACCAGGAATATGCCCGATTGGCTGGCTAACATACCTTTCTAATCGGCGTGTAACTCAAATGCTTCCTGCTAATATAGAGCGTGAGATCTTAGCCACTGGCGGTACGTTGTTCACATTAAAACGCACATTACCTTCTGTCGAGAATACAGAGGACATCTCTGCTGCGATTGGCATTCGTGATACCTTGATACCAGAAGGATTGCTTGGATGGTAGTTTTGAGGTTTAAAAGCTGAGTTATCCCCACGAATTTTTTTAGTAACTCGTTGAAAATTTAGAAATTGATCGACTTTCAAGAAATAAGGGGTCAGTCATATTTTATTATAAACAAAATCAATGTATACATATTCAATATATCAAGACCCACTTAAATCGAATGCGAAGGAGTATTTCATCATGACATGATGAGAAGCATCATCAAGGGACAGAGAAGGACAACAGGATGAAAACAGCAGCGAGCAAGTTCTTTATAAAGTCGAACAACTTTATAAAGAACTGGAATCCAACACCAGAATCGTCGCAGAACAACTGCGAGACGCCTATTTAGCGAACCTGGAAGAAGAAAAAGCCAAAGAAAATAACCTGGATGCAAACGCCCGTCAATTGCGTGAAGACTTACGTGCTGTCATCCAGAAACAAGTTGATGAACTTACTGCTCAGTCTAAAGAATATGACGCCCTGTCATGGTTTGAACGTCGCTGGGAAGATACCAAATCGGCAGGCGTCGGTGTTGGCCAGGGCGTGACAGACTACATTTCTGATTTAGGGGAGTTTGGTGACCTGATGGACAGCATGGATGTGGATATGCTGGACATGGCGGACATTATTTTCAATGGCAATCAAGACGCCCTGAAATCGATAGAAGATAAATTAACAAACTGTGATCGCTGCGCGGCTGGTTTTGAACAGGCAAAAGAATCAATGGAAACGCTCATTCTCTTGATGTCAGATGAAAAAACCAGAGAAATATTAATCAGTATCTAATAATCAGCCTGCCACAGCAGTTTTTAGAGGTGACCCCCAATGACAAACTGGTTGAGAAATCGGCTTGTCACAAGCCACACAGACAGGGCTTGATGCCGCCGCTGTCGGTGGTTCCACCTTTGTATCGGGTGTTTTAACTGGCGGACCGGGTGTTGTAGCGGGTGCCGCGTTTGCATTGACTGCCACCAGTGCTCGAAAAGCGGGGAAAATTCTTGAAGCCATGATGGCAATCCTGAAAAAACTTTCAGTGGGCCTGAAAAAGCTTCGTAATCGGGAAATAAAGCATTTGGTTGATGGAAATACGAGGGACTTAAAAACCCGGTTGCCTGATGGTGCAAACAAAGGGCATGAGGCAAAGATTGAACCAGAAAATGAGTTGAAATCTGGTACAATATCGGGTGAGGAAGTTGGGACATAGAAAACAGTCCCACCTGAC